>WNGK01002249.1_pt1 | contig 20914 bp, 16 predicted proteins | sample 5400601 | NCBI WGS metagenome assembly WNGK01 (sample SAMN13153376, study PRJNA577476) | soil metagenome | isolation source: 60 cm soil or saprolite under Garry oak tree replicate 1 | place: USA:California | collected 2016-06-15
TTTATTTCTTTTTACGCGGGTAGATGGAAGATAGCATCCTCCAATTTGGAAGAAAGAAATAGAGAAGCGTGTTGTAAAATTAAGAACTGCTTCTGGAGAGAAGAATAGAACTAACATGAAGCAAAATAAAATCCAAACAAGCAATGGAGTTATTTCTGACAATACACAGGCCAGAAGTGATGAGATGCGCGCCCCTGCCATCAAGGACAGCCAGCAGCCTGGTGCTGCCGGCTCACAAAGCGCGAACAAATGGGCGGTGCTGGCAATTGTCGCGATTGGCGTCTTTATGGCAACACTCGACTCGTCGATTGTCAACATCAGCCTACCCACGATTGCCCGGTATTTTGGCGTGCCTTTAAGTGGCCCTGTAGAATGGGTTATTATCGCCTATCTTGTTGTCACCGCCTCGGTACTCCTCACGGCAGGACGCCTCGCCGATATGCTTGGACGCAAGCCTATTTGGGTCACCGGCCTCTTTATCTTCATTGCCGGTTCCGCTATCTGTGGCGCTGCTCCGTCTCTTGCCATCCTGATTGCGGCACGAGGATTACAGGGACTGGGTGGCGCTCTGATAATGGCGATCAGCCCGGCTATGCTCACAAGTGCTTTCCCCGCTCATGAACGGGGGCGTGCCCTGGGTATCAATGCTGTCTTCGTCGCACTCGGTGTCAGCACCGGCCCAACATTAGGCGGGATCATTACTACAAACCTATCGTGGCGCTGGATCTTCTATGTCAATGTTCCTATCGGCATCGTTGGTATAGTTGCCAGCCTGCTCATCCTGAAAGAACCTTTGCGCAGGGGCAAGGTACAATTTGATCCACTGGGTGCGCTGCTGCTTGCTATCGGGTTGGCCACTCTCACGCTTGGCCTCTCATTTGGTCAAGAATGGGGCTGGTCCTCACCTCTACTTATTGGCCTGCTGGTAGTCAGCGCAATTGCCCTGGTGGCATTATACCTGGTTGAAAAGCGTGTTCCTTACCCGGTCATCAACCTATCGTTGCTGCGCAACCGCGTCTTCCTCTCGGCCAATCTCAGCCTCATTCTGAGCTTCTTAGCGCTCTTCTCCGTCAGTTTTATGCTCCCTTTTTACCTGGAAGAACTTCACGGCTTTACCACCGAGCAAGCAGGGCTACTCCTGACGCCCCTGCCGCTCACGATTGCTATTTTCGCGCCGCTGAGTGGCGCGCTTGCCGACCGTTTCGGCACACGCTGGCTGGCAGCAGGAGGTCTGGCGCTCGCCTGCCTTGGGCTAGTCTTCATCAGTCAGCTCAACGCACACAGTTCGGTCTTGGATATCATCTGGCGCCTGGTGGTTACCGGACTGGGACAGGCTATGTTCCAATCGCCCAATAATAGCGCACTTCTTGGTTCGGCTCCCAAAGGGCAACAGGGAAGTGCATCCGGTTTCCTGGCCACGGGTCGCGTCGTGGGACAGAGCTTGAGTGTGGCGCTGGCGGGAGCTATCTTTGCCAGCCTGGGCGGAGCTGCCGCGGGAGCTGCACTTGTCTCACGTCATAACGTGTCCGTCGCACAGGTGAGTGCATTGCAGCAGACATTTGCCAGCAGTTTCCACATCACATTTATCGTCTGCGCTATCATTGCCGGCTTTGGTATCTTTGCATCGCTTGTACGGGGCAGGGAACGTGTATAATGTTGTGGTTAAAAAAAGCCTATCATCGCCTGCTTGAAGGCCTTCGAGGCATATTCGACATAGGGGCATTTGGTATTATCGTGGATGAGCAGCGACGAGTGTTGCTCTGTCACAGGCGTGATGTTGACCTATGGAACTTACCCGGCGGTGGAGTAGAAAAGGGTGAAACACCACTGCAAGCTGTGGTGCGCGAGGTCAAAGAGGAGACCGGATTTGATGTGCACGTTCGTTGGCTGGCTGGTATATACGTGAATGCTGGCAGGCGCAAAATCGCCTTTTCCTTCGTATGCAAGGTTGCCAGTGGCAAGAAGAAGACAAGCGATGAGTCCGATGCTGTTAAGTACTTCGCGTTTGAGCACATTCCCAGGTATACTTACCCTTATCATGTAGCGAGAATCAAGGATGTACTGGATAAGCCGGGCCGCATTCATTTGAAGCTTGAGCATGGGCCTTCCCCGAAAAAACTATTAAAGCAGGGAAAGCTTTGAGAAGAGGCCTGTTCTCGCACTCAACGCTGTTTTGGTGATATACTCTCTGTATGGAAACTCAAGCTGAGAACCCTTCATTAAATCAGGAAACGGCCTCGCTACTGCGCAGTAATCGCGAACTGGCAGTGCTCTACACGATTGCGGGCCACCTGAACCGCAAGATAGATGTGCATGAGGCATTACAGGAGGTATTGGCACAGGTCACAAACTTGCTGGGCCTGCAAACGGGCTGGGTCTGGCTCCTTGACCAGCAAGGGGAACCCTACCTGGCAGCAGCGCAGGCACTCCCACCCTACCTGGCAGATCATCCCCAGCGCATGACCGGTTACTGTCTTTGCCTGGATACTTTTCTGGAAGGCTGTCTTGAAGGAGCGGCAAACATCGACGTATTTCGCTGTAGCCGTCTCAAGCATGCCGAGCGTGACAAAGACCCCTCTTCGTGGGGCCTGCGCTTCCATGCCAGCGTGCCTATCTATGCAGGAGCAACGCCACTGGGAGTACTGAATGTGGCGAGCGAAGATTGGCGTGAGTTGCAAGAAGAAGAACTGCAATTGCTGCATATTATCGGCGACCAGATAGGCCTGGCCATGCAGCGCGCTCAGCTCTCCGCCCAACATACTCAGGCGGCAACACGTCTTGCCACTATCGAAGAGCGCAACAGGTTGGCACGCGAGATACATGATACCCTGGCACAAGGGCTGGCGGCGATCACTCTCCAGTTGGAGACGGCGGATGCGCTGGCTGCCTCCCGTCCAGAACGCGCTCACGAGGCTATTCGCCGTGCTTTAAGCCTGGCACGCAGCAACCTGGAAGAGGCGCGTCGCTCGGTGATGGATCTACGCGCCGCCCCACTGCAAAATCGCACCCTGCCCGAAGCCCTGGCAGCATTAGCACAACATAGTTGTACTGATCCTACTGTAGATATGCAGTACTCCTATTCCCCGGCAGGCGATTTCCCCGCCTTACCTGCACGCCTGGAGGAGGGCATCTATCGTATTGCCCAGGAAGCCCTGGCCAACGCCTGTAAGCATGCCAGGGCGCAGCATATTGATGTAACGCTTACCGTAGAGGATCAATATCTGCACTTCATGGTACAGGATGATGGCTGTGGCTTTGATCCAGACAAAGTGACGGGTATTGGAAGCGAAGGTCATTTTGGATTAATCGGTATGGCTGAACGGGTCAAGCTGCTCGGCGGCAGCATCTGTGTTTCGAGCGAACCTGGGGCGGGCACCTGTATTGCTGTTCGTGTTCCTTGCAATTAGAAAGGCTTACAGGTATGATCCGCATCTTGCTGGCCGACGATCACCCTATTGTACGCGAGGGATTACGGGCGGTTCTGGAAACACAGGCGGATTTCGAAGTGATTGCCGAGGCCGCCCGTGGGGATGAAGCGCTACGTTTGGCCTTAGCTTTGCAGCCGGATATTCTGTTGCTTGATCTTGAGATGCCAATCCTGGATGGGGTCGAGACGATTCGCAGATTGCGTCAACAGCAACCCGCAGCTCGTATCATTGTTTTTACAGCCTTTGATAACGATGAACGTATTATTCATGCCGTACAGGCTGGCGCGAATGGCTATCTCTTGAAAGGGGCTCCACGGGAAGAGATCTTCAAGGCCATTCGTATCACCATGGAAGGTGGTTCGCTCCTTCAACCGGTCGTCGCATCGAAACTGCTGCGTCATATGGGTCACCAGCCGCCAGTTACAGGTTCGCAAAGCTCGTTCTCTCACCACTTGACGACACAACGAGTGCCACCTTATGAGGCACTTACAGAACGCGAACTAGAAGTACTCAAACTCTTAGCACAGGGTATGCCGAATAAAGAAATTGCGGCCCAACTGGTCATCAGTGAGCGTACAGCCAAGTTTCATGTCAGTTCTATCATGGGGAAATTGGGTGCCACCAATCGTACTGAAGCGGTCTCGCTCGCTGCTCAAAAAGGGCTAATTACTCTCCATTCTTGACATTTTAGCTCTTGCCCGGAGAGAATTTATGCAGCCGGGTACTTGCGGCTATGGTTTTCTTGCTGCTGCAGCCCGTCGCAATAATGGTTAAGATTAGAACTTGTGTCTCGTCTAGTACGTATTATAAGTAAGACACAGGAGGATCTTATCAATGATACAACCACAAACACGACCACAGGCATATTACGAGGGGGAGAAACTGCGCCCGAGGCGGCGGGATATCTTTCTTCATGCAGGCAAAACTTTCAAACTCATCGGTGGGTTGATGACTGATCGGCGCGTGCCATTATGGCGCAAACTGCTCTTTGTTGGCTCCGTTGGGGGATTGTTGCTCCTGTTGTTCTTCCCCGATCTTTTCAGTGAGGCTGTTTTGACTACTGTATTGCCCATCGTGGGCACTATAGCGGGTGTACCTATTGATGCTGGCTTCGACTGGATGGCCTTTGCCCTGGTGGCCGTTAACTTACTCAAATTCTTTCCTGCCGAACTGGTAGCAGAATACTACAGAAACATCTTTGGATAAGAAACTACAAATCAATCGAGCCCGAATATCCGGCCAAGCCGGATATTCGGGCTCGATTGATTTGTGTTCGATTCATAAATGTATATTATCTTTGCTGGTAGGTGGCCTGAACTTGTTCCCATCATTTACGAAGACAAATGTTTGATCCTGGGTTTGCAGGTGAATATGAATAATCATATCAGGCTTGCTATCTCCAGTAACATCGCGAAACTCCAGCGTAATAGGCGTCAAATCACCACCTTGCCCGAGGATATAGTAAGGAACAACATAGCTCTGGGCGCCAGACGGATTGCCAGCCGGAAACTCAACCACAATTGCCTGGCGATTCAAGTTGATGGCGATAAAGTGAGTTGGATGGAGGGGGCTATCATTCCCATGTCCAACCATGGCGTTTGTTTGATAGGTACGAGGATTACCATAACGGATATCATCATAGCGCGCTAAGCCCCATGCCAGTGTAAACGAGCCGAGTTCCCATAGGACAAGCATAGCTATCATGCCGATACCAAGGGGAAGCAGCCAGTGCACTTTTCCTTTGAATATATTCGGTGGGAGTGCCTGCTGCCTTCTTATGTTGCCGCGTGGATATGGTTTGTTCTGAAGCGAAGTTGGCAAAGATGCAGTAGGTTGTTCTGGCCTGGGACCCTGTCCTCCAGTACGACGCTGCGGAATAGGCGAGATTTGCGAGGGACCAGTGCGTGGCGGAGATACTAAGTTAGCCCTACGGATAGTGGTACTGTGGGAACGGTTGGGGCTCGTAGTTCCATCATCATCAAGCATAAAATCATCTTCGGTCGCCCGTGGTTCTCCATCAAGCGCCTCTGATAACTGTAAGGGCGTAGGATCACCTGTCTTCCTTTGTCTGCTGGCCCGCTTCTGAGATAACCCATCAGTGCCCGGCATTCAATTTACCTTTCTCTTTGCCGTGCTTACAATGCTGTATGTTACATTATCATTGATTGCTGCCTATATGTCAAGACGTATTTTCATGTGTTTTTTTGTTTCATTATCTATATCCCAGGAAATCTACCGGCTCTCGTTCCAGTTTTGTATTGTAGCCTTTTATTCTATCTCATATCACCATGCTGTGTCCAAGCCGTATTCACGCAGGAGGTGCTTCATTTTTTGCAAGCCTAATCTCATGCGTCCTTTGACCGTTCCAAGAGGGATGTTTACTTTTTCTGCGATTTCCGCGTGGGTATAACCTCCAAAGTAAGCCAGCTCTATTACCTGGCGCTGCTCTGAGGGGAGCTGTTCCAACACCTTGCGGATCAGCTCACCCTGCTCGTGGTGCCATGCCTGTTCCCACACTTCGCATTGATCAGCAGGTGGGTCTTGTTCACCTTCTACCTGCAACGCAGTCCATTGATGATCCCGATGAGCAGCAGACCTCACTCTGTCGATAGCGCGATGATGGACAATGGCCTGCAGCCAGCTGAACACACTGCCATGGTGTTTTTGATAGGAGGCTGCCTTGCGCCATATTGAGAGAAATACTTCCTGCACGATGTCTTCGGCCCCTGTGCTTTCTTGTAGAATACGATATGCTAACGCGTAGGCATAGCGATGATAACGCTCGTAGAGCGTTTCCAGGGCCCACTCGGCCCCATGGCAAATTGCCGAGATCAACTCTTCATCACTTGGGTTCTGGGTTACTGCAACCGCTTGCCGCTGAACCTGAGAAGCAGTTTTGGCTTTTGTAACCTTTAGCGTTGGTACTGTTGTCATGGATGGTGTTGGCGCAAACCGTAGAGGCGCTGGAAGTGTCAGAGTTGTCATGTCCTAATCTCCCTGGGCACCCACAAGGGATGCCTCAACAATTGACTGGTTCCGGGCACCCACAAGGGATGCCTCAACAATTGGCCGGTTCCGGGCACCCACAAGGAATGCCCCTACATTTCCTTCTAGTCTCGTTATTAGTAGTGTACCTGGGGTTCATTACCTGAGCATTGCCTCTCGATTACCGCAGCATTACCGGTTTATTCCTCACTCGGACATTCCCTCGGGAAAATTGACTTTTGGAGTCGCTTTGCCCTATTGACAGGTCAAGCATTGGGACAGATAATAAAGAAAAACTATAGAAAGCAAACAGGCAGACTATAAGTTTTTACAGAAAATGCCCACGTAGAATGTTCTTCTGGTATAAGCATGCGCCCTAAACTGGTGCCCACCAGGGGCAACCCAATAGGAGGTCGATTATGATCAGCACAAGCGCTCTCCTCGAAGTTTCCACACTTGGTCGATTTGAGTTGCATCGCGACCGCAGTCTTCTTTCGGGAGGGAATTGGAATCGTCGCAAAGTTTGTGACCTCTTTAAACTATTATTATCAGCGGAACAGCATCGTCTGCATCGAGAACAGATCCAGGAAATCCTCTGGCCTACATCTACCAGTGAGCAAGCGGCCAACTCTTTCGGAAAAACCTTGTACTTGCTGCGCAGAGCACTTGAGCCTGATTTAGCGGCAGGTAAGGGCAGCTCATCAACCTACGTGCTCCTCGATCATGACACACTCATGCTGATACCTGACCGGATGGAAATCGACGCGGACGTCTTTGAAGCTTCGGCCAAACAACTACAGACGAGGATGCGCAGCCGTTCCTTCAAAGAGCAGGATAGTCATGCCGATTTTCATCTCCTCGATGAGTTTGATGCTGTTTTAGCCCTCTACAAGGGTGACTACCTTCCAGAAGATCTGTATGAAGACTGGGCACAGCGGCGCCGTGATCGCGTGCGCCGTGTCTATTCGTGGCTATTAGAAAATGCCGCTAAAGTGACGTTAGAGAACGCGCAAGGGCAACGAGCGAGCGAATATCTCCAGGCCCTCTTAGAGCGTAATTCTGCCGATGAGCAGACGCACCGCCAGCTTATGCTAGTTTATGCACGGATGGGACGCCGTAGTGACGCTTTGAACCAGTACCAACTTCTACGCGAGGCTTTACGAGAAGAGCTTGACGCGCAGCCACTGACGGAGACAACAGAGCTATTTCGCCGCATCCAATCAGGACGTATTACCGTCGACCTTGGAGAGTCACAGAGCAGTAATGAAATACCTGCAAACAAAACCGCGGGGGCCTCGCACTCCGTGCCATCAGCTGGTGCCCAATTCATTGCGCCCGATCAGGTGTATAAGACTGGTGCAGGCGTGCCACATATGGGGCAAGAAACCCAACCCGTACATATGGCGCCCACTCGAACCATTCCAGGCGTGGAAGCAGAACCAGGAGCAGAAGGAGGTCAGATTGACCCCGAACGTATTTTGAAAGCTGAACTGGTTGGTCGCGAAGAAGAAATAGCCGCGATGCAGCAAGTCTATACCCAGGCCCGCCAGGGACAGAAAAAAGCCGTCTTTATTTGCGGCGAGCCAGGCATCGGCAAGACACGTCTTGCTCGTGAGTTTACGCGCTGGGGCGAGGAAACAGAGCAGGCTACAGTGTTATGGGGATATTGCTATGAAATGAACGGCTCATTCCCCTATCAACCAATCGCAGATGCCATCAGCGGCTATGTACACACGTGTAGCCCTGAGCAACTTCGCCGTATCCTGGGCAACAGTGCGGTGGACCTCGCCAAAATTGCACCAGAAGTGCGTTTCAAGCTGCCAGAACTACCCCAACCGGAGCCGATTGGTCCAGAGCTTGAACGGCGCAACCTCTACAACGCCGTTGCCCATTTCTTTCATGCACTGGCGGCTGAACGACCGTTCATCATCATTCTGGACGATTTGCAGTGGGCCGATGCGGCTACTATGCAGTTGCTCAATTTCTTGATAACACAGAGCCCAGGCGGCAACCCTTTTGACAGCGCTATCCCTCAGCGCAGCCCGGCTCCACTCTACCTCCTGCTCTACAGGGCCGATGAGGTGCATGAAACGCATCCTCTGCGTGGGCTGATGACCACTCTAGCACGCACAGGTATCAGCGAAGATGTGCGCCTGCTGCGCCTCACCGAGGCACAGGTTCAGCAGCTCCTGATCAATATGGCGGGTCATTTTGTGCGACCAGTTTTTGCAACCGAAATCTATCGACAGACTGAAGGCAATCCTTTTTTTATTGGTGAAGCCATCCGGTCCCTCATTCTTGAAGGAAAACTCAAATGGATGGGAGAACACTGGCAGGCTACAGTTGACATCGATAAGTTGGAGATCCCGCAAAGCGTCCGTTTATTGATTGAGCGCCGTCTGGTTCATCTATCACCCGAATGTCGTACTACGCTGGCTGCAGCTGCTGTACTGGGAAGAAAGTTTAGTTCTGCCCTGCTTTGCCAGGCACGGAACATTTCTGAAGATGAAGTGGCAGAACATATCGATGATGCCATTCGGGCTCAGATTCTTTCTTCGCTCTCCAACGCACCAAAAGTTGAAACAATTCCGGTGGTTGTCCAGGACCAGGGCAGCACCGCCTACGAGGGAGACTTTGACCTTGCATTTACACATGACAAAATCCGCGAGGTATTGTATCAATGGCTCAACCCCTTGCGCAGGCGCACATTGCATCGCCAGGCAGCCCAGGCTATTGAGACGCATTATGCCTCACGCTTGCAAGCATGCTACAGCAAACTTGCTTATCATTACCAGATGGCCGAGAATTCCACACAGGCGGTAGAATACCTGTTAAAGGCGGCTGGTCATGCAGCCAGTGTCTACGCTTTTGTCAATACTGCTGAATATATAAAGACAGCGCTTGATTTACTGATTGGAGACGAAGAACGACCACGCCGGGCCGAACTTTTACGCCAGCTGTCAGAAATCTATATTTACACCGGGCGTCCAGACAAGGCGATTGAGGCAGGTATGGCGGCTGCTACGCTCTGGCGAGACCTTGGTGAGATAGTAAAGGAGGCGGATGCACGCCTGTTTGTGGCTTTCTGCTACCACTGGCAAGGCCTGGAGTCGCTATCGATAGAGCATATTCAGCATGCCTTAAAGTGTCTCGAGTCAAAACCGGGGGAGCTAACCCTGCATGCTAATGCTTATGCCCAATGGGGATTGGCTGCAACTGTCATGGGTAATGTGCCGCTTGCACGTCGACAACTGCAAAAGGCGGATGAGCTGCAGGCGCAGGCAGAAAGAAGCAATCCTTTTGCCGCTGTTGTATCGTTATGGGCGCGCAGCTGGTGCGCATTTCTCTCAGAATCTCCCCGGCAAATGCTCGAATATGCCATGCGTGGAGCTGAGGTGTGTCGCACCTCGTATCATCCGGGCTGGGAACCAATGATGATCTATTCCGCTGCCTGGGCTCACATGCTGCTTGGGCAATTGGAAGAGGGTCAGCGCATGGCACATGAAGCCCTTGAGAAGGCACAGCAGCATGGCGCGGTCGGGGCGCAAAGTTGGGCGCATCTTATCAAGGCATTTCTTGCTATACAAGCAGGACATTGGGAGGAAGCAAACAAGAGCGCCGATAGCGCCTATGCCATTGCCTCTCAGCTCCAGGATGCGGACCTACAGGCTCGCATCCTGTGGAGCCGCAGCGTGTGCGCCGGGTGGCAGGGTGATTGGAAGCGCGCTGTTGCTGATATCAAGGAAGCGATGGAGCTGGCTCAAAAGGATGGAGAGACTTTAATGGTCTTCCCCTACTTGCTGGTGCAGGCTGCGAAAGCGCACCTTTTTGCTGGCGACCCTGAAGAGGCGCAACTCTACCTCGATCAAGCCATGCAGCTTGAGCAAACCCGCCAGTACCGCCAATTGCCCGCCATTGGTCAACGCTTGCAAGGCCGCATCTGGCAAGCCCAGGGGCGATTTGAAGAAGCTCAACCGTGTTTCGAGCATTCCCTCACTGAGCTTGCGGCATTGGATGACCAGGTAGAATACGCTCGCACCCAGGAAGCCTATGGCCTTTTCTACCTTGAGCGTACCAGAGAGGGCGACGAGCAAAGAGGACAGGAGTTGCTCATAAGAGCAAAAGAGACGTTCCAGCAGTTGGGTGTGAAGGGATGACAGGAATTTACTCCTAAGGCAAGTATTGACACATAGAGTAGGATGTATATGGAAAGGTGACTGTGAACTTTTCTGAGAGGTCTTGCCGTTCTATCGTATTTCGGATGCGTTTGTGGAGTATATGATAAGCTCTTGTGAAACGTATCCCAAAGGAGAGGCATGTAGTTCTATGAGGAGGAAAGAAATCGATGCAACAGGTAACCATGCGCCAAAGAGCCCACCGTGTCACGCGCTTCGTCATTCTTCAGTTTATCGCTCTCGTAGGCTGGATCATTGTGCAATCGTCCTTTTCCCTGACTTCGCTTGGCCGCACTATTCCCTTCGCTGTCACGCTGGTTGTTGAAGCGATCTGGTGGATTGTGACCCTGGCGATCATGCTTGTGCTGTTCAGACGGGAATATAACCGTTTTGTCCAGTCCGCTTTCGATTTGGAGGACGCCAACAGGAAACTCAGGGAGGCGACAAACCAAATACTAGCACAAGTACAAATAAGGGATCAGAGCACTCAAACAGAGAGAGGGTAGACGCCATAAGAGGATTGCATTACAGACGGTTGAGTCTGTAGTGTGCGAAGCCAGGGAGACTGAGCCATCAAGATGCAAATGATACTCACAACTCCCTGGCTCGCCTCTTCTCCAACCACTGCTTAATATTGCCCTCTTTGCCCTGGTGTCCCGGCTCATAATATTGTCGCCCCTTCAAGCTCATTGGTAGATACTCCTGAAGCTGAATAGACGGTGGGCGTTCCGGATCGTCAATATGCATATCCTTATAATAGTCGTGGGCATATTTATAATCTTTGCCATAATCGAGGTCTTTCATTAACTGGGTTGGTGCATTGCGAATTTGTAGGGGTACGGGATCATTGCGCGTCTTCTGAACGTCTTCCTGCACGCGGCTGTATGCCTCGTACAAAGCGTTGCTCTTGGGCGCTGTCGCCAGGTGGACAACAGCCTGCGCCAGGGCAAGATTTGCCTCTGGCAAACCGACGAAGTGTACTGCCTGTTGAGCAGCTACGCAGATCAGTAGCGCCTGTGGATCAGCCATGCCGACATCTTCTGAAGCAAAGCGAATGAGGCGGCGCACGATGTATAAGGGGTCTTCGCCTGCTTCGAGCATGCGTCCGAGCCAATAAAGACTAGCATCCGGGTCAGAGCCGCGCAGCGCCTTATGGAGGGCAGAGATCGTATCATAATGTTGATCGCCAGTCTTATCATAAAGCAGGGCGCGGTGCTGCATCACATCCTCAATCACCGCGAGGGTGATATGTACAGGTGTGTTCTCCTGAGCTGTTTCTTTGCTGCTTTGTGCTGCCAGTTCCAGCACGTTTAAGGCAGTGCGAGCATCACCATTGGCAAAGATGGCGATCTGTTGGAGCGCTTCCTCAGCGATTGTTATATTCAATTGACCCAGGCCCCGCTCTTTATCGTGTAAGGCACGCTGAAGAAGTGTCAGGATTTGTTCTTCGTTGAGGCCTCGCAAGACAACGACGCGTGAACGGGACAAAAGGGCACTGTTTACCTCAAAGCTCGGGTTCTCTGTGGTTGCCCCAATAAGGGTTACCACACCATGCTCGACATGAGGAAGAACTGCGTCCTGCTGTGCTTTGTTAAAGCGATGAATTTCATCGATAAACAGAATAGTGGGTTGTCCAGAGAACTGTCTCAGCCTCTTAGCATCCTCCACCACTTTTCTTAGATCAGCCACGCCGGCTGAGACAGCACTGAGCCTGATGAAATGAGCATGGGTCTGACGAGCAATTACCTCGGCCAGAGTCGTCTTGCCACTCCCTGGTGGCCCCCAGAGGATCATGGACGTAATCGTATCTGCCTCAATGTTGCGGCGCAGGACTTTGCCAGGCCCCAGTAGATGTTCCTGTCCGACTATCTCGTCCAGAGTGCGAGGACGCATGCGTGCGGCCAATGGCTCATCGGTTGTGATGCTTAGTGGACTATTCTTTTGTGCGGATGGAGTGTTACCCGACCCGAAGAGAGACGCTTGATCTGCCATGCTTTGAGCTTTTCTTGCTGAATGAATCAGTTCACCTATTTGCTTTAGGATAATCGCTTTTGATGATCTTTTTCAATGACCTCGAAGCGCAATAGGGTGGATACGCAGAGCGACCGAATACTTCGATGCGAAATTTGCTGGTGTCCCAAAACCCCTGGCGATGAAATCACGATATTTTTCCACGTAGGCGGGCAACTGATCCGCTGGAGGATCATCAGAACTCACCTGTGCCTCCCCGGTGAAGACAATGATATCACCACCTTTCCCATTCCCATCAAAATTGAGTGCGACCCTGGGGTTCTGTTGCAGATGTGCGTGGCGTTTGGCATTTGTCAGACTATAAATGAGGAAAGTTGAGGTGGTTTCATCCCATAGAAACCAGACAGGCGTCGGTTGTGGCGTGCCTTTGGCGTCAACGGTGGTGAGCCAGATTAAGCGTTCATCACGCAGCCGGCGAGCCACCCGTTCACCAAATGGTGTCGGCGGGTCTGGAAGTTGAAACGGCATAGCGTCTTCCCTTTTCTTTCTAAAAATAGATTGTTAGCCAGCGAGAAGACGCTGACCTATAGCAGATTATACTCCAATTGCTTCCATATGATCTATAGTTTAACGGCCAGGTTTGCTCAGGGAAAATGCCAGTTCTTTGTTGACTCAGGAAATTTTATATCGTACTGACCGGATCGATATCTACTTCCCAGCCAGGGGTATCAATTACGCGCAGGAGTGGATGCAGGTCAGGGCCGCGAACAATCATTTGCCAGCGGTACTTGCCGCGTACTCGCTCCATTAATGCTGGGGCCGGGCCTACCACGTCCGTCTCTGTCAGGCCGAGTCGCTCAATACACTCGTCCAGGCGTTCACGCAGGAGTAAGGCCTCGTTCTGGGAGCGACGGCGGTTTTCATGACTGTAGGTAAATTTGACGAACTTACGAAAGGGAGGGTAGCCGTAGCGACGACGCACCTCAATTTCGGCGGCATAGAACTCGTGGTAGTCGTGGCGCGAGGCGGCATCAATACAAAAATGCTGCGGATTGAATGTCTGGATAATGACCCGGCCGGCTTCATCGCCTCTTCCTGCGCGCCCGGCTACCTGGGTAAGAAGCGTAAAAGCGCGCTCGGAGGCTGCGAAGTCGGGCAGGTTGAGCGCGATGTCCGCCGAGATGACACCAACCAGCGTAACTCCTGGTAAATCGAGCCCTTTGGCAATCATCTGTGTGCCAACGAGAATATCGGCCTCGCGGTTGGAGAAACGGTCAAGTAGCCCCTGATGAGCGCGGTGATTGCTCGCTGTATCGCGGTCCCAGCGTAGTAAACGCGCCGACGGGAAAGCATGTTGGATGGTATGCATCACCTTCTCGGTGCCCAATCCAAAGTAGCGTATGCCCGGACTCGTGCACTGAGGGCAGACATAGAGTACCTTACTCTGGCGGTTGCAGTAGTGACATAGAAGAATTCGTTCGGTTGAGTGATAGGTCAAGGGCACGTCACAACGGTCACACATAGCGACAAAACCGCAATCGCGGCAGAGTACACAACTTGCCGCGCCACGTCGATTGAGGAAAAGGATGGCCTGCTGGCCCAGACGCAAAACCTGTTCAAGCTCACTATGCAAAAGGCGGCTGATAATGCTGGTATTGCCGGCATGTAATTCGCTACGCAAGTCAACCACCTCAACGGGAGGCAGTGCCGCCCCGATACGTCCGGGCAACTCTACCAGAGAATACTCGCCTTGTTCAGCGCGGTAAAACGTCTCAGCCGATGGCGTTGCTGTGCCCAGCACAACGGGAATTTGGAGGATGCGTCCCAGGGTAATGGCGGCTTCTCGCGCGTGATAAGTTGGTCTGTGCTCACTCTGCTTATAGGCTGGTTCGTGCTCTTCGTCAAGGATGATTAGCCCCAGGTCCGGCAGCGGTGAAAAGAGTGCCGAGCGAGAACCAATCACCACATCAACCTTGCCTGCGCGAATGCGCCGCCACTCATCATAACGCTCTCCAACGAAAAGGTCACCATGAATGATGGCAACACGTCCGGGAAAGCGACCTGCGAAACGCAATATAGCCTGAGTTGTAAGTACAATTTCTGGCACCAGCACAATACCACGTTTGCCCCGGGCAATGATAGCCGCTAATGCCTGCAGGTATACCTCTGTTTTACCGCTTCCGGTAACACCATGGAGAAGAATGGGGCAGGTATCAAGGCCTTCCAGAATGTGCTCCAAGGCATTTTTCTGATCGGGAGTAAGCGCCAGTGGTGTGCTAGCTAGAATAGGTAGCCCTAATAACGGGTCGCGTTGTACCTCGACTTCTTCAATAGCAATGATATTCTCACGTACCAGGGCGTGAAGCTGTGATGCAGTCAACTGGCTGGCTTTGCAGAGTTTGCTCGGTATCCAGTATGAACTGCTGCCTCGTTCATTTGTACCATTTTGCAGCAGGTCAATAGCGGCTAATTGTCTCTGGGCCAGGAGACCTGCCTGGTCTTGAGGAGTAAGCGTCAGGGCCTCAGGGAGACCAGGAATAGCCCAGGGGTCGGGCAGGCTTTTTTTTGGACGGCGGCGTATATTGTCAGGAGCCATGTTGATATGTGTATCTTCGGGGAGGCTTTGCTGCAAGCAGGCCTCGGTACGTTGACGCCACGCTTGCAGGGCTTCTCCCTTGGCGACGAGGCGCACAACCCGCTTGATACGTTTTTTAGCTCGGGGAGCAGATAACTGAGCCTCGCGTTCGATAAGGCCGCTTGCCAGGGCTTCCTTTAACACTTCTCTGGCTCGTTTTGGCCCAAGCATCTGCTTGAGTTGTTCAATGTCCAGTTCTCCTTCTGTGAGCAGCAGACCGATGAGAGCCTGGAGGCGTAAAGATACGGCTTCCGGCTGCTGGAGCTCACCTGTCTCTCCTTGTTCGCTCTTGACCAGGTGTAGAACGACCTGCGAACGCTGCATCAAACCAGGGGGAAGCATCATCAGAGCGATATGGGCAAGAGGCGTCACATAGTATTCAGCCATCCACCCTGCCAGTGCCCTCTGGTGCGGCAGGAGGGCTGGTTCAGGATCGAGAATAGCGGAGATTGGACGCAGGCTAGTTATCTGCCCCTCTGCGTACCAGGTCTCATCGTCCAATTGAGAATCCCAGACAATGCCTTCGACAAGTCGTTCTCCATAGGGAACAGCGACCAATTGACCTGCACATAACCTATCCTGGAGTTCGGTTGGAACCGTATACGTGAGCAATGGTTGCTCGCTGTTCCAACTGCCTGCAGAGGTCAATACGTCGGCAAGCACTTTACCGTCTCCCAAATTCGTGCTCTAAGGCGGACAGGCTAAAATGGACCATCGTCGGGCGACCATGACAACAGCTGTAGGGCGCGTTCGTACGTTCCAATTGTTCAATCATCTCGCGCATCTCGCTGACCGTCAGGAAGTAATTAGCTTTGATCGCGGCTTTACAGGCCACATTCGCCAGGGCATGTTCCTCCCACGTTTCAGTGTGACCGGGATTTTCAGGTGCCGTCAAGTCGGCCAGGAGATCACGCAAAGAACGCGCATTCATCTGCTTGACGAGCACATTCGGCACTGCCCGTATCAAAAGTGTGTTGTTATCGAGTATTTCGAGGATAAAGCCGATTTGCTCTAGTTGCTGCAGGTGGTCTTCTATCGCTTCCAACTCCTTAGGTGCAAGCTCAAGTTGCACAGGGGTCAGGAGCATCTGTGAGATAGGGGTGCGAGCCTTTAAGGCAGCCACCATGCGCTCTAAGAGGATGCGTTCGTGAGCGGCGTGCTGGTCGATCAAATACATACCCTCCGGTCCTTCGGTAACGATATAGCTCTGTGAGAGCTGGCCAATGACTCGTAAAGAGGGAAGGCGGCGAGTTTGTTGGGTCGTATCGAGCACGGATGGAATGGGCGCACGCAGTGCGCCCATTCCATCCGTGCTCGATACTGTATCTTCTTTTTTCTCTATGGGTTCGTCGCTACGTATATGGCTTTGCCACAACCTGGATAGCAAGGGTGGTTTTGTACCGGTTTCTTCTTCGGTCACGGTAAGCCATGGATCTTGAGGGAACGTTGGAGTGAGGGCATCATTATCGGGTGCATCTGTGTCGGGTATGCCGGTATTGGGCGCAATCAATTGGTCCGTGATTGCGGACCCCACATTATCTTCAGATAATGGCGTAGGGGGCCGATTTATCGCGCCCTGATTACCCAAAGCCAACTTATTGTTATTGCCCCAGGTGGGCATCTCTGCTTCTTCCAACAATGCACGGCGCACGGCCCGTAGTACGGCAGCGTAAACGCGCCGTTCTTTGAGGAAACGGATCTCGGTCTTCGCAGGATGGACATTGACATCAAGGAGAGTGGGATCAAGCGAAATATTGACGACTGCGATGGGGTGCCGCCCAGCAAGCAGCAACGAGTGGTAGGCCTCCTCGACGGCAGTAGTGAGCATGCGACTGAGCACCCAGCGCCGGTTGACAAAGAACGAGATGTGCTGGCGAGTATTCTTGTAGCAGGCGGGCAGGCTGGTATAGCCAGTGACCACAGGTCGCTCCGGGTCCTCATCGCGGCCGTCCAGGCTACTGATAGGAACCATTTGCACGGCGACCTGCAAGCCGTAAATTTCGATCAAGACGCTGGATAGTTGCCCGTCGCCTGGCGTGGAGAAAATTTGCCGCCCTTCACTAAAGACGTTGAAGCGGATTTCGGGATAGGCCAGCGCATATTGTTCTAGCATATGGAGACAGTGGCTTACTTCGGTATTGCGGCTCTTGAGAAACTTCAGGCGTGCGGGAACGGCACTAAAGAGGTTCCGCACGGTCAGCGTGGCGCCTTCGGGCGAAGCTGCCGCGCTCACCTCCGAGATTTGCCCGTTGGCGGCATGAACCTGGGCACCCTGTTCTGCTCCACGATGGCGACTGAGCAGGGTAACCTCGGCCACGGCGGCAATGCTTGCCAGAGCCTCGCCACGAAAGCCCAGTGAACGGATATGCTCCAAATCGTCAATCTGCGCTACCTTGCTGGTTGCATGCCGTGCCAATGCCAACTGCAGCTCACCAGCAGGGATGCCAGAGCCATTGTCGATGACACGAATAAGTTGCAGGCCACCATTCATCAGGTCAACGCGAATCTGCCCTGCTCCCGCGTCGATACTATTCTCGATAAGTTCTTTGACAACGGATGCTGGCCGCTCAACGACTTCTCCCGCGGCAATTTTCGCGGCTACGTCGGGTGCAAGTTGGCGTATTGGCATAGGGTTAGTTTCTCCAAATATTAAGAAGGGTACGCGCTCTATAGTAAGAACGAGTGTTCTGAACTCGTTCTCTCATTGTACCATACGCTAGCCAGATTGGCCTATAAAACCGCCCTGGCTAGCGACAACTTAGGCACTGATCATCATTGACAGCCAAGTTGACAGTCAATGCCTACTCTTTCACCTCCCTGTTAAAGAGTTCATCCAGCTGACTTACGGCCTTTTTTTGCATGGACGGAAACAGGTGAGAATAGACTGCTATCGTTATGCCGATATGGCTGTGACCGAGTAACTCTTGCACAACTTTCGGATGCACCTCCACGCTTAGCAGAATGCTTGCTACACTGTGACGTAAATCGTGAAAGCGTATGTCTGGCAATCCCGCGCTTCTCAGGAGTTGCTTAAAAGCGACATGCAAATTTGATACTTCTATGTAGCCGCCATACCGGTTACAAAACACGATCCCCTGTTCTCTCCAACGATCGCCAACTTTTTCACGCATGAGTCGCTGCCGTTCTCGATGTCGTTTCAACGTTTCGATCACAAAAGGTGATAACTCAATTTTACGCTTGCTACGCTGCGTTTTCGGCTCCAACTCTTTAATACCAAACGTTCCTACACGACTTACAGAACGCCTTACATACAAACATCCTACCTCAAAGTCAATATCTTGCCAATGCAAGCCTAGCAACTCACCGCGCCTCATACCCGTATTCACGGCAACGGTTATAAAAGCCTCTAGCTTACCTCCACGCGCCGCTTCTAGTAAACGTCGCACCTGTTCAGCTGTCAATGGCTGTATGTCATTTTGTTGTGGTACAGGAGGAGTTACAAGATCACACACATTTCTTGCAACCAAATTCCATCTCACCGCATTTTCCAATGCAGCATGCAATACGATATGAAACTTTTTCACCCAATGAAATCCAAAACCGTCTTCTACCTTGCCCGCATAAAACGCCTGTACTTGTTGCGGTGTTAACCGCTGCAATCGGATATGTCCAAGTGTAGGGATAATATGCTTATCAAGTATCGTTCGGTACATGTAATACGTACTTGTGCGAATTGCAGGCTTATGCACCTGCTCTAGCCATTGATCCAGGTAGACCTTGAGTGTTTGATTTGGGCCAGTAACCAACGTGCCTTGTTCTTGCTCATGCAGCATCTTTCGCAGCGCTACATTTGCTTCCTTTTGTGTCTTGTAGTAGCTTTGCTTCTTTTTGCCATTCTCTAATCGAACCTGAGCAACATACCGACCGTCTTTACGCTGGAATACAGTACCCTCACCATGCTTACGCCTTGCCATATGACACCCCACATTCTACGCGATCTCTTCACGCCCGGTTATCCAACGTTGCACTGAGACAGAAGAAAAGCGTATCGCTCGACCAAACCGTATCACCGGTAGTCCTTGATTGATCAAGCTGTAAATCATTGGACGACTCAGCTTGAGTAACTTGCACACATCGGTCATAGTCAGCAATGGCTGTAAAGGTGCAACATTCTCCTCTTTCTTCTCTTTACCCATAACACCGCCTCCTCTCACTCGAATGGCAACCATTTACAAAGCCTGTAAACCAAACTTCAGCCGCTTGCGCTGAACTTCCGCACTAAAATCACGTTGTACCCGTTCCAGATAGGCCTCTCCTTTCATGGCAAGCCAATGAAGCACCACTGACAGATCAGCCCCATCTTCTGCCAACTCCTCACCAGCCCAGGCCGCGAGCGAGGACAGGTAACCCACGACTGCCTCAATGCCCTTATCAATGTTGTGCTCTTCCCATCGCCTACGCACAATCTTGCCGAATTGCGGAGGAATCTCCATCGGGTCAAGAAACGCTCCTTGAACAAGGTGCCACACTGGATGTGTCGGCCAGCGCGAGCGATTCTTATCGCCGCTCGGAAGCACACAGCGCAACCAGCCATCAGGCAGGCCATCAGGCCCACCACCGACTTGACCAGCTGCATAGGCCCACAGCACCGCAAACCGCTCAGGAAGCTCATAGGCATCCTCGACGCCCCAAAACACCATTTCATGATCGACATTTTCTTGCTGAAGCTCATGAAGCGCTTCCCGCTTGAAACTGAACTCGACACGCCAGACACGCCCATCCTCTTCTAACCAGCCATGCGTCCGCCACAGATCGATAAACCAGTCTTTGCCGGACTTCTCAATCTCACGCGATTTATCGTAGATGCGACAGGAGAGGGCGCTTGATGCCTTGCTATCTCTGGAAAAGTCGAAGCCGGTTCGTTGCAGCCCGAGCGCGTAATCACGCGACTTGAGATCACCACTCCAACCAGACTCTTCATGCACTCCTCGCTTGCGCGAACGGGCAATAAAATTGCTGGCACGATCTAAGTGATCCACGTCATCCCATCCGGCCACGTCCACACACAGATCGACCGAAGACACCTGCAAGTACATCTCATCCTTGAAGAGCTCATCCAGGAAGAGTTGCACGCTCACCATCGCATCCAGCACGCCTGGACACGACCACAGGTACTGAGAACTGAAGCGCACCGAGGCAATTCCGTTCCAATGCCCACCGGAGACGTAGAGCGTGATGTCTTTCGTTTTGAGCATCCACGGCCATTGCCCCTGACCAACCCCATTGGGAGCCATGTGCAGCACCGCCCCATGGAAGACCAACGACGTTGGACACTCCTCATGCGTCTCTTGCGCCGCTCGTTTCCACTCATCCAGTTGCCGCCACAGCGACTCGTCAAGATCACGCTTCACTGGCTTGCCCTGTTCGTTGGTGTAAAACACGTTGAGCACCAGCGTATCTACACCCGCATTGACGATCTTTGCTTCATCCATAAACCACCTCCTTAGAACCTGAACAACCATTCCACAACATCTGTTAATAGAGCGGCACGCGGCCTCCACCCCTCTCTTGTATTTTCTCTGGCGCGGTATACTTGGTCCGCGCCCCAGGGTGAGGCCGCGTCCGGCGGGGCCCCTTCCCCACCGGCGCGTCCTCACCTCCCACACTGACCCACCCCACCCCTCCCAAGAGCGTGAGCGCTCTGGCAAGGGAGGGAAGTTCTTTCGAGGGAAAAAGGGCGAGAGATCAGGCCTCCCCCT
>WNGK01012500.1_pt1 | contig 20910 bp, 18 predicted proteins | sample 5400601 | NCBI WGS metagenome assembly WNGK01 (sample SAMN13153376, study PRJNA577476) | soil metagenome | isolation source: 60 cm soil or saprolite under Garry oak tree replicate 1 | place: USA:California | collected 2016-06-15
TGTCCTACAGCCACGGAACCTCAACCCGCGCCCTGCTTGGCGAGACCATCGGGGAGAACCTGCGCAGGATCGCGGCCACATTCGGCGATTCCGACGCCATGGTCGATGTCCCGTCCGGGCGCCGGTGGGCCTACCGGCAGCTGGATGCCGGCGTGGACGCCGTCGCAGTAGGACTGCTCGCTGGCGGGATCGAGGCCGGGGACAGGGTCGGCATCTGGGCGCCGAACTGCCCGGAATGGGTGCTGCTGCAGTACGCGACCGCCCGGATAGGCGCCATCCTGGTCAACATCAACCCGGCTTACCGGAGCCACGAACTCGGGTACGTGCTCCGGCAATCCGGGATCAGGCTGCTTGTCAGCGCGGAAAGCTTCAAGACCAGCGACTACCGCGCGATGATCGGCGCGGTGCGCGACGAGCTTGACGAGCTAGAGCGGGTAATCTTCCTCGGCACGGCCGAGTGGGATGCGCTGCTCGCCGCAGGCGCCGGCCTGGCCGGCGCCGGCCCGGATGGCGCCGGGGCTGGCCGGGGCGGCACCGGGCGGGGCGCCGGGGCGGCCCGGGCCGACCTGCTCGCGGCACGGTCCGCGGGGTTGTCCTTCGACGATGCGATCAACATCCAGTACACCAGCGGCACGACCGGATTCCCCAAGGGCGCGACGCTTTCGCACCACAACATACTCAACAACGGGTTCTTCATCGGCGAGATGTGCCGCTACACCGAGCGGGACCGGGTCTGCATCCCGGTGCCCTTCTATCACTGCTTCGGGATGGTGCTCGGCAACCTTGCCGCTGCGACGCACGGCGCCTGCATCGTGATCCCGGCGCCCGGCTTCGAGCCCGCGGCCACGCTCCGGGCAGTGCAGCAGGAACGCTGCACCTCGCTGTACGGGGTGCCGACGATGTTCATCGCCGAGCTTGCCCTGCCCGACTTCGCCAGCTACGACACCTCGACGCTGCGGACTGGCATCATGGCAGGCTCACCGTGCCCGGTCGAGGTGATGAAGCGCGTCGTCAGCGAGATGCACATGTCCGAGGTGACCATTGCGTACGGGATGACGGAGACCTCGCCGGTCTCGGCTCAGACCAGGGCCGACGACGACATGGACCGGCGGGTGTCGACGGTGGGGCGGGTGCACCCGCATGTCGAGGTCAAGGTGATCGATCCGGACAGCGGCCTGGTGCTGCCGCGCGGCCTGCCAGGGGAGATGTGCACCCGCGGGTACTCCGTGATGCTGGGCTACTGGAACGAGCCGGAGCAGACCGCGGACGTGATCGACGCGGCCCGCTGGATGCATACCGGTGACCTCGCCGTGATGGACGCGGGCGGGTATCTCAACATCGTCGGCCGGATCAAGGACATGGTTATCCGCGGCGGCGAGAACGTCTATCCCCGGGAGGTGGAGGAGTTCCTGTACGCCCACCCGCTGATCGAGGACGTGCAGGTCATCGGGGTGCCCGACGAGAAGTACGGGGAGGAGCTTTGCGCCTGGGTGCGGCTGCGGGCCGGCGCGGAGCTGACCGCGGCGGAAATCAGGGCCTACTGCACGGGCAAGATCGCGCACTACAAGATCCCGCGGTACGTGCGGTTCACCAGCGAATTCCCGATGACGGTCACCGGCAAGGTGCAGAAGTTCAGGATGCGCGAGGTATCGATCACCGAGCTCGGCCTGCAGGCCGCGAGCGAGACGCAGACGGCGTAGCCGACGGGCCGGGCGGCGCAGTCAGCCTGCCGTCCGGCAGCCGCCGCAGCACGGCTGCGGCTTCGTGCCGCGGCGGCGGCAACGCGGAACAGAGATCTCCGGGATCGTCAGGCCCGCGCGGACGCGCCCGAGGGCCGGACCTCGAGCTCGCCGAGCAGCACGCGGGTCGCGTCCGCAATAGCGTCCACCGCCTGGCCGAAGGCCTCGGCGTTGTGCCTGGCCGGGGCGCGGAACCCGCTCACTTTCCTGACGTACTGCAGGGCGGCGGCCCGCACGTCGTCGTCGGTCACGTTCTCGGCGTAGGGCTCACGCAAGGTCTTGATGCTGCGGCACATGAGTCGAACGTACCCCGCCGCGGCCTGGCTGTGCGCCGACCCGGCGCGAGGGACGGCGCAGACCCCGGTGCCAGCGGGGTTCCGGTCAGCCTCCTTTCATGATCGCGGAGAGATTTGGGTGCGGTGACCCCCAATACCCTCCGTAGTCAAGGAACGGGCCGGGTGAGGACGGGGGGGTATGGGGGGTATGGGGGGTATGGGGAACGGGGGGATCATGCCGGGCAAGCGGCCATTTTGCGGAGCAATGTCAGGGAGGTGACGCGGCGGGACGAATAGGCCACGGCCCGGTGGGGAAGGGTGTGCCGGGTGACGGTGTGGCGGGCGCTCAGCAACATGCCGAGGCCAGTCGTCCCGCTCGTCGTCCGCCGGGCGGCCGCGGTGCTGGCCGTGGGTCTGCTCGGCTGCTGGCTTGGCCTGTACCTGGGCGGCCACGCCAGCGCGCAGATCGGCCCGGTCCGCACCGAGATGGGAATCCAGCCCGCGCTGGCCGGGCAAACCGTGATCAGCGTGCCGCCGCTCGGCGCCCTGCAGCTGGCGAGCCACCAGGGCCCGCTGCGGCTGAACGTGGACGTCCAGCAGCTCAGCGAGCAGGCCGTGAAGAAGCTGCTGAATGACCCGAACCAGCTCGCCGGGCTGCCCGATCAGGCCGCCCGCGACCTGCGGCACGGCGTGATTACGGTGGCCGTGCGGAGCCTGCTCGCGGTGACCGCCTGCGGCCTGCTGCTCGGCCTGCTGGTCTTCCGGCGGGCGGGGCTGGCCCTGCTGGCCGGGGGCGTCTCGGTTGCCGTGCTGGCCACGAGCGGCGGGATAGCCGCCGCGACCTGGAATCCGAGGTCCATCTTCGAGCCTCGCTACACCGGCTTGCTCACCGGCGCTCCCTCGCTGGTGGGCAACGTGCAGGAGATCGCGGTCAGGTTCGGCCTGTACCGGCAGGAACTCGCCGCCCTGGTCACCAACGTGACGCGGCTGTATGCGGCTACCTCGACGCTGCCGGTGTACCAGCCCGATCCCAGCACCATCCGGGTCCTGGACGTTTCCGACATCCACGACAATCCCGCCGCATGGAGCGTCATGCACTCCGTCTCGCACCAGTTCGCGGTGAACTTCATCATCGACTCGGGTGACCTCACCGATCACGGCAGCCCGCCAGAGAACGAGCTGGCCAGGGAGATACGCACCTTCCATATCCCTTACGTGTTCATCCGCGGCAACCACGACTCACTGGCCACCCAGCGGGCCGTCGCCCGGCAGCGCAACGCGATCGTGCTGACCGGCCAGATCGCCACCGTCGACGGCCTGCGGATCATCGGCCACGGCGACCCGCGATTCACCCCCAACCTGGACGTGAAGGTGGCCGGAGAGGAATCGGTCGCTGCCATGGGGCAGCGACTCGCCGCCGCCGCCCAGGCCGTGCGCCCGCCCCCGGACATCGCGGTCGTGCACGACCCGGTGGCCGCGGCGCCCTTCGCCGGCGTGGTCCCGCTTGTGCTCGCCGGGCACATCCACCGCCGGGTCACCTGGATGCTGTCGAAGGACACCCGGGTGTTCGTCCAGGGCTCGACTGGCGGCGCCGGCCTGCGCGCCCTGCAGTCCAATCCGCCCACCCCGATCGAGTGCTCGGTGCTCTACTTCGACCGCACCACCGGGCGGCTGCAGGCGTGGGACGACATCACCGTGGCCGGCCTCGGCGGCACGGCAGCTCAGATCCAGCGCCACCTGGCCAGTGACACGGCACCGATCGGCGGGCCGCCGCCGGCCATCACGCCGTCCGCGTCCGGGATGAGCCCGAGATGAGCCGGCCTGCCGCCGGACGCCTCCGCGCGGCCGCCGGTGCAGGTCAGTCGAGACCCAGCAGCGGTTCCAGGCCGAACGTCAGCCCGGCGGGCAGCGACCCGACGCCCCGGATTCCGAGCAGGACTCCGGGCATGAACGAGGCCCGGTCCAGCGAGTCATGCCGCAGCGTCAGGATCTCGCCGTGCCCGCCGAGCAGCACCTCCTGGTGCGCGACCAGGCCGGACAGCCGGACGGAGTGCACGTGCACCCCGTCGAGCACGGCGCCCCGCGCGCCATCCGCCGCGGTGACCGTCGCGTCCGGGGACGGGCCGAGGCCCGCCGCCGACCTTGCCGCGGCGATCAGCGCGGCGGTCCTGGACGCGGTGCCGGACGGGGCATCGGCCTTGCCCGCGTGATGCAGCTCGATGACCTCTGCCGACTCGAAGAACCAGGCCGCCTGCTCGGCGAAGCGCATCATCAGCACCGCCCCGACCGAGAAGTTCGCCGCGATCAGCGCCCGGACGCCGGGTGACTTCGCGAGCCACTCCCCCGCCGCCGCCAGCCGGGCCTCGTCGAAGCCCGACGTACCGACGACGACGTTGCGCCCGTGGTCGATGCACCAGCGGAGGTTGTCCATGACAGCACCAGGGTGGGTGAAGTCCACCACCACGTCGCACTCGCCGAGCGGGTTACGTGCGTCGCCGACGTCGACCGCGGCAGCGACTTCCATGTCTGCCGCGGCGCCAGCCGCCCGGCACACCTCCGAGCCCATGCGCCCCTTGGCGCCGAGCACGCCGACCTTGATCATCGCGCTCCTCACGAGCGGTGCGGAACGGCCGTCCCCGCGGGCTGCCGCCGGGTCGATCCCCCAGGCTACAGCGCGCCGGCACCGTCGCCGCGATGGTGTCGCCCGATGCCGCGGTGGTGTCGCCCGTCGCCGCGGTGGCGTCGCCCGATGCCGCGGCGGCGTCGCGAGGACGGCCCGGCGGCGGGTCCCGGACGACACACCGGGGACGGCAAGACACCGCGGCGACCCGGTGCGCGATGCCCTGGCCCGAGGAATCCGCCGCTCCATGGCAACCATGGAGCTATGCGCAGCGTTCTATAGGTGACGAATTAGGCAGCAGCGCGATGCGCCACCCGATTGCGGTACAGGGTGTGAGAATGGCGAGATATCCATGGCAGGCTCTGCTGCCAGCACAGGCGCGAACCGCCGATCGCCAGGGCCGGACATTCACACTGAACTCACACGTAATTCCAGCGGTGCCCTGAGGTCCACCGACGATGATGGCGCCCGGCATATCATCCACCCGAGCCGTAAGGGTGACGAGATGAACGACAGCACTGGCGGCGCTGGCCGGGCAGCTGGCCCGCGGGCCAGGGCGGCGGCGTCCGAGGAGGCGGCGTCCGAGGAGGCGGCGGGCGCCCGCGGGGCCGGCCATTGCGCCGTCCGGCACCGCAGATCGCCGGCCAGCTCTGCGGACCGCAGTGGCCGAACTCCGCAGGCAGGCCGGCGGCCAGCGGGAGCGCCGTCACGGCGGGAGCGTGGCTGAGTGGACATTGGTGCCGGCGAGAGCGCCGGCTACGCACGGCCGCGCCGCGGCAGGATAATCCTGATCGCCGTCGTGATCGTCGCGGTGATCGGAGCGGTCGGCGGCCTGCTGATCTCGACGTCCATCAAGTCGCCCGCCGACCTCGCCGCGCAATCTCAGCCGCCGGGGCTGACCCAGCTGACCGCGACCGTGCGCCGGCAGGTCATCAGCAGCACTGTGCTGGCCCAGGGCGCGGTCAGCCAGCCCGCGGAGGTGTCCGGTCCGGCGGCTTCCGGCGGGGGCGGGGGCTCGGCCGGCGCGCAGCCGATCGTCACCCAGATCTTCCTGCACATCGGTACCGACGTGGTGCCGGGCAGCGTGATCCTCGAGGTCGCCGGCCGGCCAGTGTTCATGTTCGCCGGGACGATACCCGCCTACCGGAACCTCGTTCCCGGCGAAACTGGGGATGACGTGACCGAGCTCCAGGCGGCGCTGGAGTCGCTCGGGTTCGGGCTCGGCGCTGATACCAGCGGCGTCTACGGGCGGGGCACGGCAGCCGCCGTCGCCGCGTTCTACCAGAGCATCGGGTACTCGGCACCGATGATCTCCACGGGACCGAAGGCCGACAGGGGCGCGATGATGCCGCTCTCGGAGTTCATGTTCGTCCCCCGGTTCCCCGCGCACCTGGCCAGCATCGGGGCCAAGGTCGGCCACACAGCGAGCGGGGCACTGGTGAGGCTGTCGATGGGCAATCCCGCCATCGCCGGCCAGCTCAACCCCAGCGACCGCGGCCTGGTGCGGCCGGGCATGAGGGTGCGGATCACGAACACGGTCACGGGCAAGTCCGTCCGTGGCAGGGTGACGTCGGTCAAGAGCAGGACCAAGACCAAGGGCAGCATCTCCGGTGGCATCTACCTGCCGATGCGGATCAAGCCGCGCAGGCCGCTGCCGAACTCGCTTATCGGCCAGAACGTCACCCTTACGATCACAGCGGCGCACAGCAGCGGGCCGGTGCTCGCGGTACCCGAGGCGGCGGTCTTCGCCAGCGTCGACGGCAGTACCTACGTCACCAAGGTGACAGCCGCCCACGCGCAGGTCAGGGTGCCGGTGCGGACCGGGATCACCGGCGACGGACTGGTCGAGATCACGCCGGTCAGCGGCGGGACGCTCACCGCCGGGGACACGGTGGTCACCGGCGAGAACTACGTGCGGCCGGTCTCCGGCTCTGGCCCGCGCCCGTCCGGCGGGAATCAGGGCCAGTTCCGCAGCAGGGTGCCGCCGGGATGACCACGGCCGCCGTAGCCCCGCCGGTGATCCGGCTGTCGGCGGTCGCCTTCACCTACGCGGGCCCGCCGCCGGTCCGGGCGCTGCATCCGATGGACCTGGTCATCCGGCGCGGCGAGCACGTTGCCATCACCGGGCCGTCCGGCTCGGGGAAATCCACCCTGCTGAACCTGCTTGGCCTGCTCGACAGGCCGACGGAGGGCACGCTCGAGATCGACGGCATCGACGTCGGCTCGGCGTCCGAGCGGGACCGCGCGGCCGTGCGCGCACACCGCATCGGGTTCGTCTTCCAGTCCTTCCACCTGCTGCCGCACCGGACATCCGCCGAGAACGTCATGCTGGCGCAGGTCTACGCAGACCTGCCGCGGCGGCGCCGGCCGGGCGCGGCGATGGCCGCGCTCACCCAGGTCGGCCTTGAGCACCGGGCGCACGCGCTGCCCACGGCGCTGTCCGGGGGCGAGCGGCAGCGGGTCGCGATCGCCCGCGCCCTGGTCAACCACCCCTCGCTGCTGCTGTGCGACGAGCCGACCGGGAACCTGGACACGGCCACAACCAAGGAGCTGAACGACCTGCTCGGGTCGCTGCACGAGGGAGGCACGACGCTGGTCGTCATCACCCACAACCCGGCGGTGGCCGGGCATGCCGAGCGCAGGATCGCGATCCGCGACGGCCAGCTCGTCGAGCCGGAAAACGACATGCCCGCAGGGCGGGAGGGTGAGCGTGGCGCGCGCCCGGCGGGCTAGCCGGCGCCGGGTCGTCGCCGCTGCCTCCCGGCTGCGCCTGCGCGACCTGGGCAGCGAGGCACTGGCCGGGCTGCTGCAGCGGCCTGGCCGGTCGGCGCTGACCGTGCTCGGCACGGTGCTTGGCATCGGCAGCTTCGTCGCCATCGTGGGCCTGTCGGAGACGGCGACCGGGCAGATCGGCAAGCAGTTCAACGTGCTCGACGCCACGCAGGTGACGGTGAGCGACACCGGGGCGAACCAGGCGAGCAAGCCGACCCTGGACTTCCCGGCGGATGCGGACGCGGCGGTGGACCGGATCCACGGCGTGATCGCCGCCGGAGTGTGGTGGACCGTCCAGTTCAGCAACGCCGCGGTAAGCTCCCGGCCCGGGGCCGGCCAGGGCGACCAGCTCAGCCTCCCGGTGACGGCCGCGACCCCGGGCGCGCTGGCGGCCAGCGGCGCGAAGCTCGCCCGCGGCGTGCTGTTCAACCAGTTCCACCAGGCGCACGCGCAGAACGTCGCCATCATCGGCCAGACGACGGCCGCCGACCTCGGGATCTCCAGCCTGCAGCAGCAGCCAGCCATCTTCATCGGCGGCCAGCCGTTCACCGTCATCGGCATCATCGCCAGCGACCCGCGGCTGCCGCAGCTGAATCTCGGCGTGACCGTTCCCGAGTCCACGGCACTGCGCCTGTGGGGAAAGCCGCAGGCCGGCCAGGGCGCCAGCATGCTGATCCACACCAGGCTCGGCGCGGCCCAGGTCGTGGCCGGGCAGGTGCCCATCGCGCTACGGCCCGACAACCCGAAGCTGCTGTCCGCCGCCGCGCCGCCCAACCCGACCCAGCTCCGGCACGCGGTAACCACGAGCCTCAACACCCTGTTCCTGGCGCTGGCCGGGATCGCGCTCGTCGTGGGGGCCATCGGGATCGCCAACACCACCCTGGTCGCGGTACTTGAGCGGGCCGGCGAGATCGGGCTGCGCCGCGCGCTCGGCGCGCGGCCCCGGCACATCGGAACCCAGTTCCTGGCCGAGTCCACCGCGCTCGGCCTGTTCGGCGGGCTGGTCGGCGCCAGCCTCGGCGTGCTCACGACGCTCGTGGTCACGATCTACCACCACTGGACCGCGCTGCTCGACCCGCGCGTGGTGCTGGCGGCGCCCGCCGTGGGCGGCATCGTCGGGCTGCTGGCCGGCCTCTACCCGGCGCTGCGGGCAAGCAACGTGGAGCCGGCCGAGGCCCTGCGCCGCTGACCGCGACCGGAAGGAGGACGGCATGGGACGGGCCCTGAGCGCCGCGCCCGCGCTGGTCCTGCGCTGTGCGGCCGGCCTCACCGCCGCCTGTGTGCTGGTCGCCTGCTCGGGCGGCGGCAGCAGCACGGCGGGTGGCAGCAGCACGGCGGGCGGCAGCAGGGCAGGCCGCACCAACGGCGGACAGCGCCTGCGGCTGCCGCCCGGAGCAATAAGCAGGAGCGTGGTCGTCGGCGGCCCGAGGTTCGCGATCATCGGCGGGGGCGGGGGCGGGCCGCGGGGCTTCATTGCGATCGGCGGGCTGCCGGGCGGCGGCAAGGGCGGCCGCCCGCAGATCTCCGTGCCGCCGATCCCGCCAGCCGGCTCGACCCGCCCGATCGCGATGCCGCTCGACAGCTACGAGCAGGTCGCGGGTAACGAGCAGGAGGTCCTGGCGGAGGCCAGCAGCCTGCTCACCCAGCGCTGCATGGCGTCGCGGGGGTTCAGCTACACCGAGGCGGCACAGCCCAGCATCGAGCTGAGCGCCCTGCTGGCGACCGAGAACAGTCCGGTCGGGCTCACCAGCCTCAGCCAGGCGCAGACCTACGGCTACGCCACGCCGAAGGGGGGCACCGGCGGCGGCGGGCCGATGTTCTTCGGCATCGTGAGCGGCCAGGTCTTCGGCCAGGCGATACGGGACAACGGACCCGCCTGGGTAACCGCCCTGCTCGGGTTTACCCCTGGTCCAGCGCAGCGGGGCCCGTCGGCTCACGAGGGCTGCGCCCAGCTGGTGACCACTGAGCTTTACGGGCCGAATGGCGGCAGCGCCAACCCCGACCCGGTACCGGGCATCGCCGCGGAGGCCCTGCAGTGGACGCAGAACGACCCCACGATCCTTGCCGTCGACAAGGCGTGGTCAAGCTGCATGGCGGCCCGCGGGTACGGCTACCGCAACCCGCAGCAGGCCGCGCAGAAGAACTGGCCGTCCACCCCGTCCCCGGTCGAGATCGCCACCGCCGTCGCCGACGTGACGTGCAAGACACAGACGAACCTGACGAACACCTGGCTGACCGTCGAGGCCGCTTACCAGCTCGCACTCATCAGTAAGAACCTGACCGCGCTATCCCAGCTGCAGTCCAGCTTCAAGGGCCTGCTACAGCGAGCCGAGGCACTCGTGGGCGCCGGCAGCCTGCCGGCCGGCCCGTAGCAGCAGCGGTCACCGTGGGCTCAGGCCACCGCGGCGGCGAAGGCATCCGCGTCGTCGAACGGGCCGACCACGGCAAGCGCCTTCGGCCGCGCCAGCACCTCGGCGGCGACCGCGCGTACCTCATCGTGCGTCACGGCCTCGATCGCGGTGAGGATCTCGTCGACTGGCTCCAGCCGGGGATAGACAAGCTCGGACTTGCCGAGCCTGCTCATCCGGGACGACGGATCCTCCAGGCCCAGCACGATCGAACCGCGCAGCTGGCCCTTGCCGCGGTCAAGTTCGCCGTCGGTCAGGCCGCCGGACACCACCTTGGCGATCTCCTCGGCGCAGATCGACAGCACCTCGTCCGCCTTGGCCGGCAGGCAGCCTGCGTAGACGCCCCACATCCCGGTGTCGGCGTGCTGCGAGCTGAAGCTGTACACCGAGTACGCCAGGCCGCGCTTCTCCCGTACCTCCTGGAACAGCCGGGAGGACATGCCGCCGCCGAGCGCGGCGTTCAGCACGCCAAGCGCGAACCTGCGATCGTCCGTCCTGGACAGTCCCGCACAGCCGAGCACCAGATTCGCCTGCTCGCTGCCGCGGGAGACCAGCCGTACCCCGGTGCCTGGCTCGCCAAGCGGCGGCCCGCCCGCGGCCAGCCTCGGCGGCGCCGGCTCGGCCCGGCCGGCCGCCGCGGCGGCGAACGCACTGCGCGCGAGCTCGACCACGTGCTCATGGTCAAGGCTGCCGGCCGCCGCGATCACCAGGTTGTCCGGGGTATACCTGGCCGTGTAGTGCTCGGCGATCTGCTCGCGGGTAATCGAGTTGATCGAGTCGACGCTGCCGAGGATCGGCCGCCCGAGCGGCGTGTCGCCGAACAGTTGCGCGGCGAACGGCACGTCGATAGCCAGCGGCAGGTCGGCATCGAGCACCCGCGCGTAGTAGCACGTGTACTCCTTGCCGGTGAACGCGTTGAGCTCGCCGCCGACGGCGTCCATGGCCGCCGAGATGTCCAGCGCGGTGCGCCGCCGGGTCCCCTTGAAGAGCAGGTGCTCCAGGTAATGCGTCGCGCCGAAGTAAGCGCTGCCCTCATCCCGGGACCCGACGCCCGCCCAGATGCCGAACGCCGCAGACCTGACCGCAGGCAGCGACTCGGTGATCACGCGTAGCCCGCCGGGCAGGACGCTCCGGGTGACGGTGGGCTCGCCACCCGCCGGCCGTGCGGTGTGGTTGCTCATGAGTTACGGGGCCCCCGGTGGCGCTCCCTGGTGCGATGGTGATCTCCGCCACGGTCGCCGCCGCGGTCACGGTCCCAGCCGCGATCCCGGTCACGGTCACCGCCGCGGGGCCGGCGGTCGTCATGGCCGCCGAGGTCCTCGCCGGCCGCCTCGCGCTCGACGACCTCGACCGGGACGAGCGACAGCTTGCCGCGGTCGTCGACCTCACGGATCTCGACCTGGATCTTCTCGCCGACCTTGATGACGTCGTCCACGTTGTCGATCCGCATCCCGCCATGCAGCTTGCGGATCTGCGTGATGTGCAGCAGCCCGTCCCGGCCCGGCAGCAGCGACACGAAGGCGCCGAACGCGGTCGTCTTCACCACCGTGCCGAGGAACCGCTCGCCGACCTCGGGGATGTGCGGGTTGGCGATCGCGTTGATCGCCGACCTGGCCGCCTCGGCCGAGGTGCCGTCGGTGGCGCCGATGTAGATGGTGCCGTCGTCCTCGATGGTGATCTCGGCGCCGGTGTCGTCCTGGATCGAGTTGATCATCTTGCCCTTGGGGCCGATCACCTCGCCGATCTTGTCCACCGGGACCTTGACCGTGATGATCCGCGGCGCGTACTGGCTCATCTCGCCAGGCGCTGAGATTGCCTCCCGCATCACGTCGAGGATGGCCAGCCTGGCGCTGCGGGCCTGGGTCAGTGCCGAGGCAAGCACGGAGGCCGGGATGCCATCCAGCTTGGTGTCAAGCTGCAGGGCGGTGATCACGTCCTTGGTGCCCGCCACCTTGAAGTCCATGTCGCCGAACGCGTCCTCGGCACCGAGGATGTCGGTCAGCGTGACGTACTCGCCGTCCTCATGGATCAGGCCCATCGCGATGCCAGCAACCATGTCCTTCAGCGGGACGCCGGCGTCGAGCAGCGCCATCGTGGACGCGCACACCGAGCCCATCGACGTCGAGCCGTTGGAGCCGATGGCCTCCGAGACCTGCCGGATCGCGTAGGGGAACTCCTCGCGGGTGGGCAGAACGGGCACGAGGGCGCGCTCGGCGAGTGCGCCGTGGCCGATCTCGCGCCGCTTGGGCGACCCGACCCGCCCGGTCTCGCCGGTGGAGTACGGCGGCATGTTGTAGTTGTGCATGTAGCGCTTGGTGCGCTCCGGGTTGAGCGTGTCGATCATCTGCTCCATCCGGAGCATGTTCAGCGTGGTGACGCCGAGTACCTGGGTCTCGCCGCGCTCGAAGAGCGCCGAGCCGTGCACCCGCGGCAGCACCCGGGCCGCCGCGGACAGCTGCCTGATGTCGGCCAGGCCGCGGCCGTCGATACGCAGGCCGTCCCGGATGATCCGCTGCCTGACCAGCTTCTTCGTCAGGGCACGGAAGGCGCCGCTGATCTCGTTCTCGCGGTCCTCGAACTGGCTGGCGAGCTTCTCCTTGGCCAGTGCCTTGACCCGGTCGGTCTCGGCATCCCGGTCCTGCTTGCCGCCACGGCGTCGAAGACGTCCTGGCCGTAGTCGGCGAACACGGGGTACTCGGCGGTCTCCTTGGCGGCATGCGCCGCGATGGCCTGCTGCGCCTCGCACAGCGCCTTGATGAACGGCTTCGCCGCCTCCAGTCCCTCGGCCACGGTCTCTTCGGTCGGGCGCACCGCGCCGCTGCCGGAATCGGCCAGCAGCCGCAGCGTGCTCGGAGTCGACTCGGCCTCCACCATCATGATCGCCACGTCGCCGTCCTGCAGCACCCGGCCGGCCACGACCATGTCGAAGGTGGCATCGGCCAGCTGCGAGTGGGTGGGGAAGGCGACCCACTGGCCCTTGATCAGCGCCACCCGGACGCCGCCGATCGGCCCGGAGAACGGCAGGCCGGCCAGCTGGGTGGAGAGCGAGGCCGCGTTGATCGCGATGACGTCGTACAGGTGCTCGGGATGCAGCGCCATGATCGTCTCAACGACCTGCACCTCGTTGCGCAACCCGTGTACGAACGACGGCCGGAGCGGCCGGTCGATAAGCCGGCAGGTGAGGATCGCGTCCTCGGAAGGGCGGCCCTCCCGCCGGAAGAACGAGCCGGGGATCCGGCCCGCCGCGTACATCCGCTCCTCCACGTCGACAGTCAGCGGGAAGAAGTCGAGGTTGTCCTTCGGCTTCTTCGACGCGGTCGTCGCAGAAAGCACCATGGTCTCGTCGTCCAGGTAGACGACGGCCGAGCCGGCCGCCAGGCGGGCCAGCCTGCCGGTCTCGAATCTGATCTTATGTACGCCAAACGTGCCGTTGTCGATGACGACCTCGGCGGTATACGCACCCTCCACGGGTGACCTCCTTGACTGAGGTCCCGCGTCTGCCGCCGCCAGCGGAGTGCCAGGCAGGGCTTCGAGCCGTGCTGGCCGGCCGGTCTTCGATCGAAGCCCTCGGCCCGGGCGCGCCGCGCTGGTCAGCGCTGGCGCCTCCCTGGCCCGAGAACCACTACCGAGGACCGGCCCGTTGGCGCCCTGAGCGCTCCGGGCCGGGGCCGCGGGACGTCGTTCCTTCGTGGTTATTCAGTTGTGGCATGCAGTCCGTCACCGGCCTGCTGCAATCCAACTTACCTGCGCAGGCCGAGCTTCTCGATCAGCGCGCGGTAGCGGGTGATGTCCTCATTGGACAGGTACTTCAGCAGCCGCCTGCGGCGCCCGACGAGCAGCAGCAGCCCGTGGCGGCTGTGGTGGTCATGCTTGTGCACCTTGAGGTGCTCGGTCAGATCATGGATCCGCCGGGTTAGCAGCGCGACCTGGACTTCCGGCGATCCGGTGTCACCCTCATTGGTCGCGTGCCCGGCGATGATCTCTTTCTTCACCGTGGTGTTGAGCGGCACGTTGATTCCTCTTCATGTAGGACTCGGTACAGGACGCCCCGGCGGATGCATGTTGGACCTGCCAGGGCAGGAGCCACCGCAGGGTAGCCTGCGGGCGCCTCCTCTTAGCCAGCCGCCTGAGGGCACAGCTGACTGGGCCAGATACTCAGGCCGATAGCCAGCGTAGCACGCAGCCGGGCGAATCCAGCCCGGCGCCGCCGAGCACCGCCTGGCACCGGCGCTACCCGCCGGGCACCCGGACGCGCACCGCGTCCACGTCCCGGTGCATCTGCGCGACCAGCTCGGGGACCGAGTCGAACCGGACCGTGCCGCGCAGCCGCTCAGCGAAATCGACCGCCACGTGCGCGCCGTACAGGTCGAGGTCATCCCGGTCCAGCGCATACGCCTCTACGGTGCGCTCCCGCCCGTCAAAAGTCGGGTTGGTGCCGATCGATATCGCGGCTGGCCATCGCTCGTCCTCACGGCCTTCCGGATCCAGGCTGGCCAGCCAGCCCGCGTACACGCCATCGGCCGGGATGGCAGTATGCGGCAGCGTCTCCAGGTTGGCGGTGGGGAAGCCAAGCGCCCGGCCGCGCCGGTTCCCGCGCACCACCACACCCTCCACCCGGTGCGGCCGGCCGAGATCCCGGGCCGCGCCGGTCACGTCCCCGGCGGCGAGCCGCGCCCTGATGCCAGAGGAGGAGATCGTCTCGCCCGCCTCGGCCAGCAGCGGCACCCCCTCGGTCGCGAAGTCATATTTCTCGCCGAGCTCGCCGAGCAGCGCGACGTCCCCCGTGGCACGGTGGCCGAACCGGAAGTTGTCCCCCACCACCACCCTGGCCGCGTGCAGCCGGTCCACCAGCACCGCCTGGACGAACTCGTCCGGCCCCAACCGGGAGAACTCGAGGGTGAACGGCAGCAGCAGGACCGCGTCGACCCCCAGGCCGGCCAGCAGCTCGCCGCGCCGCCTGGCAGTGCAGAGGAACGGCGGGTGCGTGCCAGGCCGCACGACCTCGTCCGGATGCGGGTCGAAGGTCACCACGGCGACCGGCAGCCCGAGCCCGGCCGCCAGCTCGGCGGCGCGCCGGACGATGCGCTGGTGACCGCGGTGCACGCCGTCGAAGACGCCGATGGTGACGACCGACCGGCCCCAGCCGGCCGGCACCTCGTCCAGGCCCTGCCACCGCTGCATGTGCGGTTCCCTCCCTGCCGGTCTGGCGGTGTACGGCGGTGCTCCCAAGCCTGCCACGCGGCCGGCCGGCCGGCTGCGGCAGCGTCCGCCCGCGCGCTGGCTACGGCGCGAAGACCGCAAGCGGGCGAGCCAGGCCCGCTTCCTCGGTCAGCAACGCGACCAGCATGCCATCCGGGTCGAACGCAGCCACCGGACCACTCCCGCTGCCGAGCGCTGGCAGCCTGCCCCCGTGCGCGAGCTTCGCCGCCTCGTCCGCGGTGAGGTCCCGCCGCGGAAAGACCGCCGCGGCGGCGGCGGCAAGCGGGACCACGTCGAGGTCTGCCGCCAGGTCGGACAGGCTCCGGGCCATGCCCTCGGTGTACGGGCCCACCCTGGTGCGCCGCAGCGCCGTCAGGTGCCCGCCGACCCCGAGCGCGGTTCCGACGTCGCGGGCAATCGCCCGGATGTAGGTGCCGCTTGAGCAGGTGACCTTCACGTCGGCATCCAGCAGGTCACCCGCGGGCCGGACGGCGACAAGGACGAGCTCGCGCACGGTCACGGTCCTGGCGGCCAGCTTCGGCGGTGCTCCTTCGCGGGTTAGCTGATAGGCCCGCTTACCGGCTACCTTGATGGCGCTGATGCCCGGCGGCACCTGCTGGATCTCGCCGGTGAACGCGGCCAAGGCCTCGGTCACCTCCCCCGCCGTAAGCTCCGCCGCGGCGCGGCCGGCCACGGTCGAGGTCGACGTCACGGACGAGACGATCTGGCCGTCGGCGTCGCCCGAGTCGGTGGCCTGGCCGAGCCGGATAGTCGCGGCGTATTCCTTCTCGGTCAGCGCGAGATGGCCAAGCAGCCTGGTCGCCTTCTGCACGCCGACCACCAGGACCCCGGTGGCCATGGGGTCGAGAGTCCCGGCGTGCCCGACCCGGCGCGTGCCGGCCATGCGGCGGATCCGCGCCACGACATCGTGCGAGGTCAGGCCGGCCGGCTTGTCCACGATGACCAGCCCGCTCGGCACCGTCACCGGCGGCCGTCCGCCCCGCCTGTCACTCCGGCCCTGTCCGTCACTCCGACCCCGCCTGCACCTCGGTCTCGTCTGTCACCCCGGCCCTGCGTGTAACTCCGGCTTTGTCTGACGCTCCGGCCCTGTCTGGCACCCCCGCGAGTCACTTCGGTCCGCCTGTCACTCCGGTCTCGTTGGCGCCGTCCGCCACGCAAATCCCGTCCGCCCCGCGCTCGAGATGCTCGCGCAGCCCGGCCATCGCGTCGGCGACAGTGCCGGAGGCGGTGAACCCGGCCGCCATCCGATGGCCGCCGCCACCCGCCCTGGTGCACGCCCGGCCCACGTCGACCTTGCCCTTTGACCTGGATGACACCAGCCACCGGCCGTCGTCGGATTCCTTGAAAACCACGGCGACATCCGCCTCCTCGGTACGGCGCAGCACGTCGATCACCGACTCGGCCACGTCAAGGTGCAGGCCGTAGGCGGCCCGGTCAGCGCGGCTGACTGTGGTCCAGACCAGGCCGTGGCCTGCCGCGGCTTCCGGCTCGAGCACCGCGCGGCCGAGCACGCAGGAAAGCAGGCCCAGATATCCGAACGGTGCCTTGTCCCACAGTTCGAGGGAGACCGCGCCCGGCTCGATGCCGGTCGCCAGCAGCTGCGCCGCGATCTCATGCACTCGCGGCGAGGTGCTTGCGTACTTGAAGGAACCAGTGTCCGTAACGATCCCCGCGTACAGGCCGAACGCGATGTCCCTGGTGATCCGGATGCCCAGCCGACCGATCAGGTCGTGCGCGAGCACCGCCGTTGCTGCCGCGGAGGGGTCGATCAGGTGCAGCGTCCCGAACCGGGTGTTGGACGCGTGATGGTCAAGCACGATCAGCTCTGCCGCCTGCGCGGCGCAGCCTTCGAGCATGCCGAGGCGGTCCGCGCTCGCGGCGTCGAAGGTGACCATGACCTCAGGCCGCCGCGGGTACGACTGCGGCGGGCTGAGCAGGTCGGCGCCCGGCAGGAAGCGCAGGATCCTAGGCACCTCGAAGGGCTGGTCGCCGAAGGAGGCGATGACCCGCTGGCCGGCCGGCCCGGCCCGCGAGCGCAGCGCGTGGGCCACCGCCAGCATCGACCCGAGCGCGTCGCCATCCGGCCGGACGTGACAGGCCAAGCAGATCTCGCGGGCACCGTCCAGGACGTCAATCGCCCTAGCCCAGGCGGCCTCCAGCTCCACCCCCGTCGATCCAGCCACTGCACTCGCGCCACCCGCCCCAGTCGCACTCACCCCAGCCACATCACCGGCCCTAACCATCCCAGCCATCGCGGACTCAGTCGCCACGTCCGCCGCACCCGCCTCATCCACCCCACCCGCTGGACTCCCGGCCAGCTCGTTTTCTTGATCACGGAAGATCCGGGGGGGTATGACGCCCGGATCTTCCGTGATCAAGGACGAGCCCGGCAAGGACGAGCCCGGGCCCGCCGCGGCGATGGGCGAGTCTGCGGGGGCTTGACCCAGGCCGGTTTCGCACTGGACCTGCATGTGCTCGGCTGTCACGACCGCGAGTATCTCGCGCCACGCACTCCGGGTGCCGGTGTTTCGGCGAGATGATCATCTTCTCCGCGCCGCCCAGCCGACGGCTCGTCGCCGGCCGGCTGCCCGGCTGCGGCGTTATCGGCACCGGGATCATCGGCCGCCGAGCCACCGGCCGCTGAGCTGCCGGCGCCACGATGATCAGACGCCGAGCCACCGGCCGCAGCGTCGGCACCCGCAGAGGCGCCGCTCGCCAAGGCGTGCGCCGCAGAGTCTCCGGCCGCCGAGCCATCGGCCGCGGAGCTGCCGCCCGGCGCGCTGCCGGCGCCGGGATGATCAGACGCGGAGCCATCGGCCGCAGCGGCCGGGACCCGGTACGGGTCGGCGTCGCCGGCCGGCTGCGCGCCCTCTCTGACCGCCGCGAGCGCCGCGTCCGCCTCGCGGGCGCGGGCGACAAGCTCCTCGATGTTCCTGGCGTTGTCTGGCACGGTATCCAGCCTGAACTCCAGCGACGGGGTGTGCCGCAGGCCGGTCTGCCTGCCGACCTCGGACCGGATGACGCCGACAGCGCTGGCCAGCGCCGCGGCCGTGCCCGCGCGCTCTTCGGCTGAGCCGTAGACCGTGTAGAACACGGTCGCCTCGCGCAGGTCGTTGGTCAGCCGGGCTTCGGTGACCGTGACGAAGCCGAGCCGCGGGTCCTTGATCCGGCGTTCCAGCATCTCGGCCACGATCTGCGCGATCCGGCCACCGAGCTTGCGTGCCCTGGCTGCGTCCATGAGTCGCTCACTCCTCCTCGTTGAACAGCCGCTGCCGTGCGGAGAGCAGCTCGATTTCCGGGTGCCCGGCGACGAATCGCTCACACGCCCCGAGAACCTCGGTGCAGTGCGCGGCGGTCGAGGCAACCACGGCCACGCCGATCTCGGCCCGGCGGTGCAGGTCCAGATGGCCGGTCTCGGCCACCGCAGCGCCCGGATGGCGGCGATGCAGCTCGGCAACGAGCGGCCGCACCGCCGACCGCTTCTGCTTCAGCGAGCGCACGTCACCGAGCAGCACGTCCAGCGTCAGCGCTCCCACGTACACGGCAGCCCCTCGGGACGTCAGGCGCGCGGCTTCTCGCGCATCTCGAAGGTCTCGATCACGTCCCCGATCTTGATGTCGCTGTACCCGATGCCGATGCCGCACTCGAAACCCTCGCGCACCTCGGTCGCATCATCCTTGAACCTGCGCAGCGAATCGATCGTCAGGCTGTCCGAGACAACCACGCCGTCGCGGACCAGCCGCGCCCTGCTGTTCCTGGTGATGGTCCCGCTGCGGACGATGCAGCCAGCCACGTTGCCGATCCGCGGCACCCGGAAGATCTCCCTGATCTCGGCGGTGCCGAGCTGCGCCTCCTCGAACTCCGGCTTGAGCATGCCCTTGAGCGCGGCCTCGATCTCCTCGATCGCCTGGTAGATGACCGAGTAGTAGCGGATGTCCACGCCCTCGCGCTGCGCGAGCTCGCCCGCCCGCCCGGCCGGACGGACGTTGAAGCCGATGATGACCGCCTCGGACGCGATGGCCAGGTTGACGTCGTCCTGGGTAATCGCGCCGACGCCGCGGCCGATCACCCGCAGCACCACGTCCTCGCCGACGTCGATCTTGAGCAGCGCGTCCTCCAGCGCCTCGACCGATCCGGACACGTCGCCCTTGACGATGAGCAGCAGCTCTTCCCGCTGACCCGACTTGAGGGCCGACTCCAGGTCCTCCAGGGTGACCCTAGGACGCCGCTGAGCGAACATCGCGGTGCGCTCGCGCGCCTCCCGCCGCTCGGCGATCTGCCTGGCCACCCGGTCGTCGTCGACGACGAGGAAGCTGTCGCCAGCCCCGGGCACGGCGGTGAGGCCGAGCACCTGCACAGGCCGGGACGGCGGCGCGTCGCTGACCTGGTCGCCGTTCTCGTCCAGCATTGCCCTGACCCGGCCGAACGCCTCGCCACACACGATCGAGTCGCCGACCTCGAGCGTGCCGCGCTGCACGAGCACGGTTGCGACCGGCCCCCGGCCCTTGTCCAGGTGTGCCTCGATCGCCACCCCCTGGGCCTGCTGGTGCGGGTTAGCGCGCAGGTCGAGCTCGGCGTCCGCGGTCAGCACGATCGCCTCAAGCAGCGCCTCGATGCCGGTGCCCTGCCGCGCAGAGACGTCGACGAACAGCGACTGTCCGCCGAACTCCTCGGCCACCAGCCCGTACTCGGTGAGCTGCGCCCGTACCCGCTGCGGGTCGGCGCCCTCCTTGTCGACCTTGTTCACCGCCACCACGATCGGCACGCCGGCCGCCTGGGCATGGTTCAGCGCCTCAGTCGTCTGCGGCTTTACCCCGTCGTCAGCGGCAACCACGAGGACGACCAGGTCGGTGGTCTCGGCACCGCGGGCGCGCATCGCGGTGAAGGCCTCGTGACCAGGGGTGTCAATGAAGGTGATCTTGCGCTCCTGGCCGTCCACGACGGTGTTGACCTGGTAGGCGCCGATGTGCTGGGTAATGCCACCCGCCTCGTGCGCCACCACGTTCGTATGCCGGATGGCATCGAGCAGCTTGGTCTTGCCGTGGTCGACATGACCCATCACGGTCACCACCGGCGGGCGCGGGACGAGGTCGCTCTCGTCGCCCTCGTCCTCGCCGAACTCGATGTCGAACGTCTCGAGCAGTTCCCTGTCCTCTTCCTCCGGGGAGACCACCTGGACGGTGTAGTTCAGCTCGGCGCCGAGCAGCTGCAGGGTCTCGTCGTTCACCGACTGGGTCGCCGTGACCATCTCGCCCAGGTGGAAGAGCACCTGCACCAGGGAAGCCGGGTTTACCCCGATCTTGTCCGCGAAGTCGCTCAGCGAGGCACCCCGCGACAGCCTGATCACCTGGCCGTTGCCACGCGGAATCTGCACGCCGCCGATGGCGGGCGCCTGCATGTTGTCGAACTCCTGGCGGCGCTGCTTCTTCGACTTGCGGCCGCGCGACGGCCGGCCTCCCGGCCGCCCGAAGGCACCCTGCGTGCCGCTCCTGCCGCGACCCCCGCCACCGGGGCGGGCCGGCCCCATGCCGGGGCGCTGGCCGCCGCCGGGACCGCCGCGCGCGCCTGCGCCGCCGGGACCGCCGCGGCCGCCGGGCCTGGCACCGGTACCGCCGCCTGGACCGCCGCGGCCGCCGGAACCGCCTGCACCCGGGCCACTGGGACCACGGCCGGGCGCTGGCCTGGGCGGCATGCTGCTGGGGCTCGGTCGCGGGCCACCGGGTCGCGGGCCGCCAGGGCGGGCCGCGTCCCCTGGGGCTGGCCGTCCGGCGAACCTGCCGCCAGGGCCGCCCGGCGCGGCTGGCCGCGCAGCGGGCGGGCCAGCGGCGGGCGGAGCACCTGACGGGGTGCCCGCGAAGCCTGACGGGCCCGGCACG
>WNGK01015440.1_pt1 | contig 20909 bp, 14 predicted proteins | sample 5400601 | NCBI WGS metagenome assembly WNGK01 (sample SAMN13153376, study PRJNA577476) | soil metagenome | isolation source: 60 cm soil or saprolite under Garry oak tree replicate 1 | place: USA:California | collected 2016-06-15
ATTCTCCATCCCGACCAGTAGCCGGTCAGCGTCACGGCCGGCGGCATCGCGTTGCTTCCGATGGCGAAGGCATGCAGGCCACCGAAGCCGTCGAGCACGTAGCCGCCCGTGCCGTCGCTGAGAATGGCGAGCCGCGTGGCGATATCCCAATTTCCCCAGTAGCCGGAGACCCGTGCCGTCGGGGCGCCGCCGAACGGATGGAGGCCGCCGAAGCCGTCGAGCACGTAGCCCTTCGCGGTGGTCGCGGTCGAACCGGGAAGGATCGCGACATCGCGCGCGATACTCCAATTCGCCCAATAGCCGGTGGTGCTGACCGCCGTCGCGGTTCCAAAGGGGTGCAGTCCCCCGAAGCCGTCCAGCAGGTAGCCGCCGGATCCGTCGGGCAGCAGGGCTGCGGACTGCGCGATGCGCCAGCCGGGCCATTGCGCCGGCAGCCCTTGAACCAACGAACTGCCGTCAGCATGCACGCCGCCGAAGGCATCGGTGGTGACCATCGCGGTAAAGGGATCGGCGACCGGCGCCGGTGCGTTGAGGAATTCCTCGGCGATGTAGCCGTAGCCGTTGGATGCAACGGTCCACGCGGTCGCGACCAGGTTGTAGTTGCCGAGGATGTTGGCGCGATGCGGCGCGCTGTTCATGAACATGGTGTTGACCTGCGGGTCGTCGATGCCGAGCGAGGTGTAGGCGATGTTCTCGCCGGCCGAGGTCGCGCCGGGGATGCACGCCAGGTCAAGCTTCGGGCCGTTCGTGTGCGAGAGGTAACCCTGCGCCGCGATCCGATCGGCGTTCTGTTGCGCGATGTTCGCGAGGCAGTTATTCCAGGCAAGCGCCGGCAGCGAGCCGTTCGCCGCGCGGTCCTGGTTGATCAGGGTCTGCTGCGCCGAAAAGTTGTACGGATCGGCGGCCACGGTTGCGGCCGGCTGCCCCAGCGTGACGGTAAGCGCGATCGTGCAGGCGACCGTGAGTGAGCGCACGAAGAATCTCCCCATGCAACGAATAACCGGTGGCCGGCGGCACACTTTCACGCAGGACCGGACCGCAGCCAAGTTCCTACCCGGCCTTGTCGCCTTGTCACAGCTCTGTGTCGAGCCGAGGTCCCGCGACTACCGAAGGATCAGCTGGGTCGCGATATCCCAACCAAAGTAGGCCCCGGCCGGGACGTTGGCCGCGCCGCCAAACGCATGCAACCCGCCGTAGCCGTCGAGCACCCACCCCTTCGGGCTGCCCGCGGTGCTGTCCGGCGAGTAGCGCACGGCACGGGCGATGTCCCAATTGGCCCAGGACGCGGTCGCACCGGTGACGGCGCCCGAGTTCCCGAAGGGGTGCACGCCGCCCCAGCCGTCGAGCGTCACGCCCGAGACGCTCGTTCCAGTGCTCCCGGGAGCGAGGGCCACGTCACGCGCGATATTCCATCCGCCCCAGTACGACTCGTTGGTGATGCTCGTGGGCATCGGGTTGGTGCCGGTCGAGAACGGATGCAATCCGCCGTAGCCGTCGAGCACGTAGCCACCCGTGCCATCACTCAACACCACCAGACGCCTGGCGATATCGAAGCCAGGCCAGTAGGGCGCGCCTTGCACGGCCGGTGCGCCGCCGAACGCGTGGATGCCGCCATAACCATCGAGGGTGTACCCCTGCGGGCTGGACGCGGTGGCGTTCGGCAGAAAGGCGATGTCGCGCGCAATGTTCCACCCGAAGTAGGAGGTGGCGACCGCACTCGTGCTGCCAAAGGCGTGGGCGCCACCATAGCCGTCGAGCACGTAGCCGCCGCTGCCGTCCGTCAACAGGGCGGCCGAGCGCGCGATGTTCCATCCCGGCCAGTACGCACTATTGGTCATCGGCGGCGAGCCCCCGTTGGCATGGAGGCCGCCGAAACCGTCGAGCGTATAGGCGCCCGTGAAGGGCAGGTTGAAACCAATCAGCGCCACCCGATGCGGGCTTCCGGTCGCGTCGTCGGTGATGCTCACCGTGCCGGTGCGCGTTCCGGCCGCCGTCGGCGTGAACGTGACCTGGACGGTGCAGCTGGCCCCCGCGGCGAGTGTCGCCGGCCCAACCGGACAGTTATTGGTTTGCGCGAAATCGCCGGTGGCCGCGATGGCGCTGATGGTCAGAGGCGCGTTACCGGCATTGGTGATGGTCGACGGCTGGGCTGGGCTGGTCGTGCCCTGCGCCTGGTTTGGGAAGCTGAGGTTGCGAGGGTTCATCGCCGGCGCCGGCAGCGGCACCAGCGAGTAGGCCCGGATGACGTTGCTCGCCGGCACGAAGAGGCGCCCGGTTCCGGACGTTGGCGTCGCGAAGTGATTGGCGGAGGTGATCGCCAGGTTATAGACGACGGCGCCAGAGGTCGGGTTCAGCCCATAGAGATGGCCGGCCGGATCGATGGTCCAGACATACCCGCCCGCCACGATCGGCGGACCGGAATACGACACGGCGGGCGCCGACCAGGGGCTGACAACCGTGAAGCTCGGCCCCGACGTATTGACGTTGAGCGCCACCAGCTTGGTGCGGCAGGCAACGTACATATAGGGTGCGGCCCAGGCGGTCCCGCCAAAGGCCGCGTCCGAGGTCAACCCGGGGCACGCCGTTGCCGAAAAGGTGGCATTGCTGATGTGCCCCATGACCGCGGCGTTGATGAGGTACCCGATCCCGGCTTTGCCCACCTGGAAGATGAGGTTATTCGGTATCAGCGAGGGACCGACGGAGCCGACGTCCGTGTCGGAGGCATTCAGCGAGGCATAGTTCGTTGGCGCCCAGTAGTCCAGCAGGCCGAGCGTCGGTGAGAGCTTGAGCACAGTCTCGCCGTAGTCGAAGGGATTGCAGGTCGAGCCGCAGCTGGTGTTGCCGGTGGTGACGAAGATGTTGCCCGAGCCGTCGACGGCCGAGCCGCTGGGCGCCCAGATTCCGCCCATGTGTCCGTTCGCCAGCGCGAGCGCGCCGCGCTGTCCCTGGTAGGCAAAGTTGAAGTTCGTCGGCGCGATCGTTTCGTGCCAGGCCGTCGACCCATCGCTGATGTCGATGGCATAGAGCTCGTAGTGGTTGCTCGGTTGCGCCAGCGAGGCGACCACGTACATCAGCCCGCTCGCGGTATCGACCACCGGAGTTCCGGTGATGCCGACCGGACTGATATTCCCGCAGGGCAGGCCGGATGCGATCGGGGCGCCGAGCGAGGTGTTCTGCCAGAGGATGGCTCCGGTACCAGCGTCCAGCGCATAGACGTTGTTCTGCTCGGTCGCGACCAGCACCGTGCTGCCAACGATCAATGGCTCGGCGTACACCTGACCGTTCAGCGTCGTATTCCACGCGTTGGTAACCGTGGTGGCGGCGGGTTCCGTGGTGTCGTTACCGGTACGGGCCTGGTCGAGGTGGTACGTCGTCCAGTCCGCCAGTCCGCTGGCGGGTAGCAGCGCGAAGCACGCCGCGATGGTGACCGCCGATACCTTACCGCACCGGTCGGGCTCCAATGCCACAACCGCCGCGGCGTTTTCCCTACAGCCCGACTGGGGCTACTGACTCAACAGCTGCCTGGCGATATCGATCGACCGGTAGGCGCCGGTGTCGACGGCCGGTGCGCCGCCGAATGGATGTAGGCCGCCCAGGCCGTCGAGGACCCAGCCGCGTGGATGGTCGACGGTGCTGTCCGCCGCCAGGCTGATGGCCCGGGCGATGTCCCAGTTCGGCCAGGACCCGGTCACCTGCTGCGGCGCGGCCGCGGCACCGAAGGGATGGACGCCACCGTAGCCGTCGAGCGTGACCCCTGACACGGTCGAGGCCGTGGCCCCGGGTGTGAGCGCGATGCCGCGCGCGATGCTCCAACCCGGCCAGTAGGCGTTATTGGTGATCGCCGGCGGCATCGGGTTCTGGCCGGTAGCGAACGGATGCAGTCCTCCCCAGCCGTCGAGGACGTAGCCACCCGAGCCATCGGCCAGCAGCGCCGCGCGCCGGGCGATGTCCCATCCGCCCCAGTAGGCGGATGGCCTGGGCGCCGGTGCGCCACCGAAGGCGTGAAGCCCGCCATACCCGTCGAGGACGTAACCCTGCGCGAGTGCTGGCGTCGAACCGGGCAGCAACACAACATCACGCGCGATGTCGAAATTCTGGAAGTAGGGCGCGCCGGAGGTCGGCGTCGCCGCGCCGAAGGGATGCAATCCACCGTAGCCGTCGAGCAGGTAGCCGCCACCACCGCCTGGGAGCAGCGCGGCCGACCGGGCGATGTTCCTGTTCGGCCAGAGAGCTCCGGCGTAAAACGCCGGCGAGCCGCCGTCGGGCGTGAGCCCACCGTAGGCGTCGAGGGAGTACATCGCGAGGCCCGGCGTGGGGGTGACCGACGGCGTCGGGCTCGGTGTGGGGCTCGGTGTCGGACCCGGGGTGGGGCTGGGCGTGGGTGTCGGCGCTGGGCTGGGCGTGGGTGTTGGCGTTGGAGCCACGGATGTTCCGGGAGCGAGGAACGCAATCAGGCCACCGGCGATCGGGGTCCCCCATCCGGTGACCGCGTCGTACCTGGGGGCCGCGGCGCAGCCGGAACCGCATGCGCCGTTGCTGCCCGTCACGATGTCCCGGTAGTCGCTGCCGTACGCCGATCCGGTCGCCGCCTGGTAGAGGGGGCCGGCCGCCAACGACAGCGGGCTCGTCCGCAGGGCGTTTGCATCCGCGAGCAGCGCGGCCCATTGCGGCGCGCCCGCGCTCGTGCCACCCATCTCATACCATCCACTCGCACCGTCGAGCGGGGTCGAATCGAAGACCGCGACGCCGGTGCTCGGATCGGCGTCGTAGGCCACATCGGGCGTCGTTCGCATCGTCCCGGCGATGCCGGACGTTGCCTGGAAGGACGGCTGCGCTTCGTAAAGGCTGACGCCCCCACCGCTGCCGCTCCAAGCGGCTTCCGGTCCCGTCAAGGCGCCCTGCGCGTCCAACATGAGGCTCGTCCCTCCAACGCCGATGACGTAGGGTGAGGCGGCCGGGTATTGCACCCCGTTCCCCTTGTCTCCCGACGAGGCCACGAAGCTGACACCCGCGACATTGAAATGAGGGTCATCGAGGTTTTCGTCGGAAGCCTCGGCCGCGCCCCAGCTCATCGATACCACCGATGCCCCATGGCTCGTCGCGTAGTCGACCGCGCCGAAGAGACTGTCGGTCAGCTTGTCCACCGACTCGACCAGGAGAATGCGGGCCCCGGGGGCCATCGCATGAGCCCACTGGACGTCGAGTGAGGTCTCACGCGCCCATCCCCCATCGCTCACAGGCGCGCCCTGCGGCGTCGCGATCGTCAGGCAGCCGTTGGCGACGCTGCAGTCGGGCAGCCCGAATTGATTGTCGAAGGTTTGCAGGTCGGCCTCGACGGTTGGATCACTGTAAGCGTCGACGATTCCGATCGTCTGCCCCGCGCCGCACGTCATCGAACACGTCAGGCGGTCGAGCGCATAGGCGTGACGCATCTGCGCCGGCTGGTAGCCGTTGACGTAGCCCGGGGTTGCCGCCCGTTGAATGTGCAGCGGCGGTGTCGCCGGCCGCGGATGATGCGAGGCAGCGAACGCCGGACTCGTTGCGACAAGCCCCAATGCGAGCGCTCCAAACAACGCGGCGGGTGCCCACCGTCGTTGGCGATGCCTCCCCAACGGTAGTTACAACGCAGGCATCAGGCCCTGCCGTACGGGCCGGATAGCGTCGACTACTGATCCACCAGCCGAACCGCCAGGTTGGTATTCGGCCAGTACCCGCCGCTCGGCACGTAGACCGCCCCACCAAAGGTGTGCAGCCCGCCCCAGGCGTCGAGCACCCAGCCCTGCGGCTGGGAGGCCGTGCTGTTGGGCGCCATCCGAATGCCGCGCAAACGGATGCACCCCGCCCCAGCCGTCCAGGGTCAGGCCAGAGACGCTGGCCGCGGTGCTGCCGGGCGTGAGCACGATGTCGCGGGCAATCGCCCAGTTGGCCCAATAGGCGTTGTTCGTAATCACCGGCGGCATCGCATTCGGGCCAAGCGCAAAGGGATGCAGGCCGCCGTACAGGTCCATGACGTAGCCACCGGTCGCGTCGCTGAGCAGCACCACGCGCCGGGCGATATCGAGGTTCGGCCAGTAGGGAGAGCCGGTGACCGCCGGCGCCCCACCAAATGGATGCAGGCCACCCCAGGCATCGAGCGTGTATCCGGCCGCGTGCGCGCTGGTCGAGCTCGGCAGCAACGCGAGGTCGCGGGCCAGGTCGCTTCCGGGCCACGACGAGACCGGCCCGGGCGGCGACGCCGCACCAAAGGGATGCAGGTCACCAGTCTGCTCGAGCACGTACCCACCGGACCCATCCGGCAGCAGGGCGGCGCCGCGGGCCCGAGCCTGGCCGGCCCAGTACGCCGTTGTCGACAGCGCCCCCGAGGCCGCGTCGGCATGGATGCCGCCGTAGGCGTCGAGCGTGTAGATCGCGTGCAGCGGATAGGGAACGATCGCGTTCGATACGTTGGACGGGATGCTGGTCCCATTGACGTTGGCCGCCGTGACCGTGAACGTGTACGGCCCGCTGCCGAGGTTTTGCACGGTGCCCGACCGCGCGCCACTGGCGGCGCTGACCGAAGCCCCACCAGGTGACACCGTCACCGTATAGCCCGTGATCGGGCTGCCGCCGTCGAAGCTCGGCGCCGACCAGGAGACGGTTGCTCCCTGGTTGGCCGGCGTCGCGCTCACGCCGAGCGGTTGCCTCGGCACGGAGGTGGGCACGATGGCGTTCGAGGCCGCTGACCAGTAGCCGTTCGCGAAGCTGGTGGTGGGCATGACCGCGAAGGTGTACGAAGTGCCGTTGGACAGTCCGTTGACCGTCGCCGTGGTCAGGCTGCCGTTGACGACCACGATCGCGCCGCCGGGCGTCGCCTGCACCGTGTAGCTCGTGATTGGCAACCCACCATCGAAGGCCGGCGGCTGCCAGGTAACGGCCGCCGCTCCGTTTCCGGCAACGGCGGTGACATTCTGAGGGGCCCAGGCGATGGGATCCTGCGGATTGCCGGTGAGCCAGAGGTCGCCGATGTCCGACGGCCAGGGGTCGGCACCCGGCGCGCCGGTCCATCCGAACGGATCGATCGCGGTCCATGAACTCGTGATGTAGACGCCGAAATGCAGATGCGCGCCGGTGCTGCAGCCGGTGTTCCCGCTCTGGGCAATCAGGGTCGCGCGGTCGACCACCTGCCCGACGCTGACGTAGATCTGTTGCAGATGCGCATAGCGGGTGCTGAGCCCGTTGGGATGATTGATGATGATGGTATTGCCGAAGCACGGGTTGATCGAATCGGTCCCCGCCAGCGACACCGTCCCCCCCGCGGCCGCGCGCACATTTTCGTAATAGAGCGGCAGGTCCCAGCCATTGTGGCCGTCGTAGTAGACGTAGGTTCCGCTCCCAGGGCTCTGCGCGTAGCCCTTGCTGAACGAGGGATCCACACCGTACGACGACAGCGCCACCGTGCCATCGGAGGCACAGATTTTGCCGTCGATGCTGTAGTCGGGGTTGCAGTGATCGAAGAGCGAGGTCGCGATGTGCAGCCCGAGGTAGGGACGGGTCAGGAAGGCGTTCGAGAGGGCGGTCGCGGCGAGGATACGCGGGCCGGTCCGCACCGCACCGCTGACCACGGTGATGGTCGGCATCTGGTTGGTGACCTTGCGCACCACTGGCTTGCCCGTGACCGGCTGCAGATGCTCGTTTTTGATATAGGCGGGCTGGGACGCGGCGGCCGCGGCCACCGTTGCGGCCGTGACCGGAGGGGCGAGTTCCACCCGCACAGGCGTTGGCGAAGCCGCCGCGCTCGCCTGCTGGCTGCATAGCACCAGGACCGCAATCGGGACGATCGCCAGACGTTGGACGAGCATAGAAGGAACCTCCCGCATTTCAATTCGACGTAACGAACCGGCAAATCTTTCGCCGGTTCGGCTTCCGGTTCCTTTTCCTGGCTTAGTCGAGAAGTAACTGGACTGCGATATCCTGGCCGGGCCAGTACGCGTCGGAGTAGATGCGCGGCGCACCGCCGAAGGCGTGCATGCCACCCCACCCATCCATCACCCAGCCCTGCGGTTGGGCCGCCGTACTGCTGGGCGATAGCCGAACGGCGCGCGCGATGTCCCAATTGCGCCAGACGGTGGACGCCTGCGAGCCGGCGGCCGTTCCGAAGGGATGGACCCCACCCCAGCCGTCGACGGTAACCCCCGAGACGCTGGCGGCGGTCGCCCCTGGGTTCAACGAAAGATCGCGCGCGATGTTCCAACCGCGCCAGTAGGCCGCGTTGGTGATCGCCGGCGGCAATGGGTTCGTCCCGGTCGCAAAGGGGTGCAGTCCGCCATAGCCGTCGAGCACGTAGCCGCCGGTGCCGTCACTGAGGAGCGTGAGCCGTTTGGCGATGTCGAAGTTGGGCCAGTAGGGCGCTCCCTGGACCGCGGGAGCCCCGCCGAACGGATGGATGCCGCCCCAACCATCGAGCGTATAGCCTTGCGACTGCGCGCCGGTGGCGGCCGGCAGCAGCACGATGTCGCGTGCGATGTCCCAGCCGAAATAGGCGCCGGATGAGACCGATGAGGCGCTGCCGAACTGATGAATTCCGCCGAACCCATCGAGGACGTATCCGCCGCTGGCGTCGGCGAGGATGGCGGCCGAGCGGGCGATCTTCCAATTCGGCCAGTAGGCGCTGCTGCCGAGCGGCGCCGATCCGGCATCCGCGTTGACGCCGCCGTAGGCGTCGAGCGTATGCATCGCCTTGAAGGGATAGGTCACGGTGAACTTGGTCGCGATCTCGTTCCAGAGATCCTGCGAGGTGCCGTCGAAGCCGAGCGCCCACATGCCGGAGCCGCGCAGATTGTTACCGTTGACCAGGTCATACTTCTGGGCCAGCGAGGAGCCGTTGTCGTAATAAAGCTCGCGCCAGCTGTTGTAGTTGCCGCCGCAGGGGTCACCGCTCCCCGGGCTCCACCACGATGCCCACGGCGATTGCGCGGTGCTGTCCCATCCCTGGGCGAGTTGCTGCGCCCCGCAGGAGAGATCATTTTGCGCGCCCGAATAGGTATCGGCAAGCGCCCCGGATCCGCTGACGATCGATCCGTACGGCTGGTTGCTGGTGGTCGACCACTTGTATCCGTAGTAAGGCACGCCGAGGATGATCTTCGAGGCGGGCGCCTTGGTCAGATACTGGTTGACCGACGTGGTGTCGTTGTAGGTCCAGCCGTTGAGCGGGGCGTTCGGCCCGGCGTGCCCTGACATGTTCCCGAAGGCCATGTCGTAGGCCATGACGAAGAAGGCATCGACGTTTGGTGCCAGCGCGCCGATGTTCATGAAGCCACCGTCCCAACTCGCCGACCCCGAGTAGGTCGCGACGCTCACGAAAGCGGAGGGCCAGCGCTGGTGGACCTGCGAAGAGAGCTGGCTCACGAAGTTGGTGAACTGTGCCTGCAGGTTCGGATAGCTCGGGTTGGAGCTGCCTTCGAAGTCCACGTTGACACCGTCCAGCCCACGGCTGGCGATGGCATTGATGACGTTGGTGATCGCGGTCTGCTGACCGCTCGAGCTGAAGAGCTGCGTCAGGGTGGCATCGTTGGATTGCTTGATGACGAGCACGTCCCGGTCGCCGGCCTGGTGCCCCCGATTGAAGGTGTCGGTGAGGGCCTGGCTGTTCCAGCCGGTCCAGCCGGCATCGGGCGCGCCATTCCCGTTCACCGTGTTGAAGTTGCCGTCGCCGTTGACGTTCAGGCCGAAGTAGGCAACGGTCGTCAGCAGCGAGTAGTTCCAGTTGGCGTTCTGGCTCAGCTCCCAGTAGGGCGCGTAGCCAAAGACCTCGCGGGTCAGCTGCGTATTGGCGCTGGCCGCGCCAAGCGTCGCGGAGCTCACCGGGACCCGGGGCTGCCGGGGCACGACCGACGTCCGTGCCGGCGGGAGTTGTAGCGGCATCTGCGCACGTTGCACATCCTGGCGGGCGTGTGGCCCCACCGCCGGATCACGCTGCGTGGTGTTGACCGCCTGTGCCGGAATGCCCTGGAGCGCGATCAGGGCCCCCCATAGGATGCCGATCGAGACGCTCACGGAAAGACGCCGCGACCTAGAAACCATCGCCCTCCACGAGCCGGGATCCTAGCCGCCGGCTCGTCCTCGAACGAGCGCAGCGACTGTAACCTTATTGTCCTATCAAACCCGGGCGCGAGCGGGCTTCTTGAGGTTCTCCCGCGCCACGCCATCCCACCATTCGACCGTGTGACGAAGTCCGGTCAGAAAGTCGGTCGAGGCCGAAAAGTCAAAGGCCGCCTTCGCCCGGCTCACGTCGAGTGACCGGCGCGGCTGCCCGTTCGGCTTGGAGGTATCCCACCGCACCGTGCCCTGGTAGCCGATCAACCCGCTCAGCACCGTGACCAGTTCTTTGACCGTGATCTCCATTCCGGAGCCGATGTTGACCGGCTCGGCGCCGTCATAGTGTTGCGCCGCCAGCACGATCCCCTCGGCGGCATCGTCGACGTAGAGAAACTCGCGGCTCGCCGATCCATCGCCCCAGACCTCGACCGACTCGTCGCCCGCCTCCTTCGCCGACCAGATCTTCCGGATGAGCGCCGGGATCACATGGGAGGATCGGGGATCGAAGTTGTCACCCGGGCCATAGAGATTGACCGGCAGCAGGAAGACGGCGTTGAAGCCGTACTGCTGGCGATAGGCCTGCGCCTGCACCAGTAGCATCTTCTTGGCCAGCCCGTAGGGGGCGTTGGTCTCCTCCGGGTAGCCGTTCCAGAGGTCCTCCTCACGAAATGGAACCGGGGTGAATTTCGGATAGGCACACACCGTGCCCAGCGCGACGAATTTCCGCACGCCGCTGAGCCGCGCCTGCTCCATCAGCTGCGCGCCCATGATCAGGTTCTCGTAAAAGAGCGTCGCCGGGTTCTCGCGATTGAAGCCGATGCCGCCAACTCGGGCGGCCAGGTGGATCACGAGGTCGGCGCCCTCCACCGCGCGGCGGCAGTTCTGCGGATCGCGCAGGTCCATCGTCGCCGATCGGGGGACCAGCACGTCCGTGGCGCCCAGCGCCCGCAGCCGCGCCACCACTCGCGAGCCAAGAAAACCGGCGCCGCCGGTCACCACGATGTGCTGCTCGGCAAACGCCTTAGGTCGAGTGCCATTCTTCGATTTCACTAATCTCACTCTGGTCCGATGATACCGTGAGCAAACCACTCCGCGTCCTCTGTGATGCGTCGCTCGAGTCGAACCCGGCGGGCACCGGGACCTATGTCCGTGGCCTGCTGGGCGCGCTGAAGCGACGCGATGACGTCGAGATCGTTGAGGCGACGTTCGATTCCACGTCCGCCGCGACGGTTGATCTCGCCAAGAAGACGCCGGTATCCCGGCTCAAAAGCGGCCTCCGCCATCTCACCTACTATCTCCGGGCACTGCCTCTCCGAGCCACGGAGCTCGAGTGTGATCTGATCTTCTGTCCCAGCCTGCTCGTCCCCGTCAGCGCTCGCGTGCCATACGTCGTGACCGTCTATGACCTGACCCCGTTGCGCTACTCGGGCACACAGGATTGGTTGAGCCGCACCTACCTTGCCAGCATGATGCGCTGGGGTATCCCGCGCGCCCGAGCCATCTGCACGATCTCCCAAGCCGTCGGCGACGAGGTGGCGCAGCGCTTTCGTGTGCCACGCGAGCGGATCGTGGTCACCTATCCCGGTCCCAATCCGGAGCTGCAGCGCGCCGAGCCGCTCCCGGCCCCCGTCCCGGACCGCCGGTTCGTCTTGATGGTGGGGACGGTCGAGCCGCGAAAGAACCATCTCACCGTGCTGCGCGCACTGGGCGAGCATGTGCGGCGCCAGCCGAGTTCCGATCTGGTCCTGGTCACCGCGGGATCCGCAGGCTGGCGCTATCAGCCAGTCCTTAGCGCGATCGAAACGCTGGGGCTGCGCGATCGGGTGGTGCGTCTGGGCGCCGTCGATCCAGGGGTGTTGAAGTGGCTCTACCAGCACGCGTCGGCGCTCCTCTTTCCGTCCCTGTACGAGGGCTTCGGCCTCCCCGTCCTGGAGGCGCTGGGGTTGCGGTGCCCGGTGATCGCCGCGCGGATTCCCTCGGTGGTCGAGATCACCGGCGATGCGGCGACCTTGCTCGAGCCGACGGACGTGATCGCCTGGTCCGGGATACTGGACCGCCTCGCGGACGGGCAGCGCGATCCGGCCGCGCTGGCCGCCGGCCTGGAGCGGGCGGGCCGGTTTACCTGGGAGGCCTGCGCCGCCTCAGCCATGCAGGCGATCCGCGGCGTCGCGGAGTCGCGCCGCCGATGACCCCGACATCCGAGCTGCGAGTGGTCGGCTTTCGCTACCACCCGGCGATCGGCGGCGCCGAGCACCTGGCCCGGCGGCTGATCGGCGAAATCGGCAACCGGATGTCGGTCGATATCACCACGGTCGTCACCGACAACCGCAGTGATTGGCTGCGGTTGCTCGTCGATGGCGTTCGAGATGTCGAGGCGCGCTACCAGGTCGATGGGCGCGACGTGCGGGCCCTTGGCCGCTGGGCGCCGGACGTACGACGGCGGTTGCGTCACTGGGCTCCCCTCTACCACCTCCCTGGCAGTCCGGCACCGACGCGAATGGGCAAGTTGCTGGCCGAGCCCCTCCAGTCCGTGCCGGCCGGCGCCACGCTGGTCCACAACATCTTCATGGGTCGCGAGGCGTTCTCGCTCGGACTGATGATCGCGACGCAGAGAGCGGGCCTCCCCTTCGTCTTCACGCCGCTTCGCCATGCGCGCCCGTTCGGCTGGAGTTCACCAGCGTTTCAACAACTCTATTTCGAGTCGGACGCGGTGATCGCCCTGACACGGACGGAGGCCGATTGGCTGATCGCCCATGGCGCTCGTCCGGAGCGCGTCTCGGTCATCGGCGCCGGACCGTTGAGTGACGCCAACGGCAGTGCGCAGGCGGCGCGCCGGCTGCTCGGCGAGGACGCGATTGTCCTGTTCCTTGGCCAGCTCCACTCCTACAAAGGCTTCGAGACCGTCCTGCGGGCGGCGGAGGCGATGCGCGACCGGCGCGACGTGCGGTTCGTCTTCGCGGGCCCGGACATTCGAGGACACGCCGGGCGGTTTGCGAGGGCGCCCGCAAACGTGACCTACCTCGGGCCGGTCGACGACGCCATGCGCGATTCGTTGCTCCAGGCGTGCACGGTGCTCTGCGTGCCCTCGTCGCGGGAGAGCTTCGGGCTCGTGATCGTCGAGGCGTGGAATGCCGGCAAGCCGGCAATCGGTGGACCCGCGCCCGCGATCCGGGAACTGATCGAGGACGGCGTCGACGGCTGGTCGATTCCCCAGCAGCCCGGCACGCTGGTCGATCGCCTGACGCGGCTACTCGACGATCCGACGCTGACTCGGCGCATGGGCGCCGCGGGAAAAAAGAAAGTGGAGCAGCGATTTTCATGGCCGGCGATCGCCGACGCCCACCTCGCCGTCTACTCTAGACTCGTCAGAAAGAGCGGCAGGCGTTGAACGAGCGCACCAACGTGCTCGGCGTGGGCGTCAATGCGGCCGGGATGACGACGCCGGACGGCATGCCATTGGTGTGGTTGTCGCGAATCGCCGGCCTCCGTCATGTGTCGCGCGTCTATGGGCCAGACCTGATGCTGGCGGAGATGGCCGCCTCCGTGCCGGCCGGCCATTCCCACTTTTTCTTCGGCGGTCGCGACGGGGTCGCGGACCGGCTGGCCGGCAACATGCGGCAGCGGTTTCCCGGCGTTCGAATCGCGGGCACCATGACGCCGGCCATGGGAAGCGCTGAGGAGCTCTGCACGGCGGAGACCGCGTCGCGCATCAACGCCGCCAAGCCGGACATCGTGTGGGTCGGCGTCAGCTCACCCAAGCAGGAGTACTGGATGGCGTGCATGCGGCCGCTGCTCGAGGCGCCGGTCTTGATCGGCGTCGGAGCCGCCTTCGACTTTCATACCGGTACCGTTCGGCAAGCGCCGCACTGGATGCAGCGGGCCGGCATCGAGTGGCTCTACCGGCTCGTCCAGGAGCCTCGCCGGCTGTGGCGCCGCTATCTCATCGATAATCCCTGGTTCCTGTTCGAGCTCGGCCGGCAGAAGCTCGGGCTCAGACACTACGACTTGACGTGACCCGCCTTCTCGGCGTTGTCCTGACGCTCCTCATCCTGACGGGCTTCGTCGGGGCGGTCATCGTCGTTCTCCGGCGCCCATTTCGCGCCCTGGGCATCCTGGTGGCCGGCATGGCCATCCACAACTTTGTCCTCATGCTGCTGCTCCGCCTCGGCACACCGAGCGCGCTGATCCGCGTGGTCCAGGCGTGGAAGGAAGGCCTGATCCTGGTCCTGCTCGCGATGGTGGTCCGGCTCGCCGCCGGCCGATGGCGTTCGGGGAGCCTGCCCCGTCTCCACATCGTCGACTGGCTGGTGACCGCCTTCGCCATCCTCGCGATTCTCTACGCGGTGCTGCCCCAGTCGCTGGTGCACAGCACGCTGTCACTCCCGCAGGCCGTGATCGGCCTGCGCACCACCATGTTGATCCCGCTGCTCTACCTCTTTGGTCGGGTCTTCATGCCGGTCGATCGGCGCGACCTTGCCTGGGGAGCGGGCCTCATCCTCGGCTCGGCCGGCCTGGTCGGGCTCTTCGGGCTGGTGGAGCTGTGGTTGGTGCCTACCTCAACCTGGCTGAGCTGGGGCGTCAACCAATTTTCGGCGTGGCTGGGCTATACATACCACGGCCCCAAGGGGCTGCCAGAGAACTTCTTCCAGCAAACGGCGGAGGGCCTGCTGCTTCGGCGGATGGTCTCGACCTACATCAGCCCGCTGGGCATTGCCTATACCGGGCTCCTGGTGCTGCCGATTGGCGCCGCCGTCCTCGGCACGCGGTGGAAGCCCTCTGCCACCTGGGTGGCCGCTCGATGGGCCGCCTTCGCGCTGCTGATCAGCGCCATCGCTTTCAGCCTGACCCGGCTGGCGATCGCGCTCGCCCTCTTCGAGCTCTTCGCCCTTTTGATCCTCCTTCGACGCCGCTTCATCGCGGTCGCCCTTGTGGGCGCCGCCGCCCTCGCCCTGTTCGTGGTGGTCACCTACCCCGACGTCGGTCCGTTGCTCACGGGCAATCTGCAGGCGGTGCGCAGCGGCCATCATCACCTGACGACAGCGAGCGATCCCTCGTTGGCGGAGCACAGTAGCGCACTCCGGAGCGACTTCGAGTACGTGCTTGTCCACCCCCTCGGCACCGGCGTCGGCAGCTCCGTGCACCGCTTCGGACCGAACACCGGAACGGGCGAGAGCGCCATCTTCGACGTCTTCGGCGACCTGGGGGTGCTCGGGGGAATCGTTTACCTCGTGATCTACCTGGCGGCGATCCTCCTGGGGGCGCGCGCGCAGTTGCGCCACCGGGGCGACCAGCTTTCGGCCGCGCTTCCCCTGATCGCCTTCGTCGGTGGCCTCGCCCTCTTCCCCATCACGCTCACCAGCTCCATCTGGAGTGACTTCACCGTGACCTTTCTCTTCTGGTGGGCGGCCGGCGCCAGCGTGACCCTGGCGACAGCACCCGCGCTCAGCCGGCTCGGGGCGGCCCGATCGTCGTCGCGACAGCCCGGCGCAAACCTCTGACGCGCTGAAACACCGCCTTTCCAAACTCGTGCTGGATCGGGTAGACCGCGGCGGCGAGGCCGAGCAGCGCGAGCGCACGGCGATAGCGGCGCCTGGCGAGCGATTCGCGCGCGCTGCGCGCGACATCGCGCCGGAGATAGCCGCGAACCGTGTGGTTGAGCAGGCAAAACTGGAGAAGGAACTGCGCGGTGAGCGCGAGCTTCTCCCGCCGCCCGATCGGCGCGAGGGCGATGCCGTGCGCCATCTCGAGCGCGAGGTTGCTCCAGCTGATCGCCGCGGGCGCTGCCCCGCCGCTACCCGCCAGCCCGCTCGCCAGGTCGCCCTGGGTCTTGTCCAAAAAGAGCCGGTAGGAAAAGAGCGGCTCCGTCACGAGGGCCACCTCGCCACGCAGGCAGAGCTCCAACAGCAGGAGGACGTCGAAGCCCCAGACCGGCTGCGCCAGCCTGGTGCGAGCCAGCGCGCTCGAGCGGATCAGCCCGTAGATGTCGACCCAGAAGTTGGCTCCCGCCAAAACGCGCAGGCGGGCCCCCCTTGAGTCCCCGACCGGGTGCGCGATGCGCATCCGGGGATCCGGCTCGACGGGGTGTCCGCCCTCATCGATAAATCGAACCTCGCTGCAGCTGAGGACCGCCTCGGGCCGCTGCGCCAGCGCAGCCACGCCGCGGCGGACGTAGCTCGGCTCGCGCAGGTCGTCGAAGGCCGCCCACATGAAGTACTCACCCCGTGCGAGGCGGTAGACATGGTTGAAATTCCATACCGCTCCCTGGTTTTGTGTCGCTCGCTCGTAGCGGATGCGCCGGTCGCGCGCCGCGAACTCAGAAGCGATCGCCCCGGTCTGATCCGATGACGCGTTGTCGGAGATGATCAACTCGAGGTTGTCGTAGTCCTGGGCCAGCAGGCTGTCGAGCGCCTCGCGCAGGTAGCGCTGGGCGTTATAGACGGGGAGGCCGATGCTCACCAGCGGCGTCGTCATCGCGATCCGACCTTCGCCTCGTAGACGTCGAGCATGGTCCGCAGCGGCTGTTTGCTGGTACCGGGCTGCCATTCGAGCGAGCCGCGAATCCGGCGGGTGGCGCGTCGGACAACGCCGCGGACTGCGCCCTGCAACCGCGGGCCGACCCGAAGCGTCACGGCCAGCCCGCCCAGCATGGCGCTGAAGAGCAGCCACTCGTGCCAGGCGAGCCGCGCACGCAGCTGTTGGACGTCGCTGCGGCTCTGTTCCGGCATCCGGTAGAAGGCGCGCAGCACGCGAAGCATCTGCAGCAGCCGGTAGCGCCGGTAGTTGACCCGAAGCCGCGGCTGCGGGCCGAGGTTGGTCGCGACGGTATCCATCGCGACCAGCCAGGAGGTGTTCATGTTGGTCCCTGGCAGGAGCACGCGGCGAATCCGCTCCGGCAGGTCATTGGCGGCAAGGCTGTTGAGGAACTCGACGCCTTCCGATTCCCGGTCGTTGAAGAGGTAGAAGCCGTACGACTTCGGGGTGATGCCGATCGCGACCAGGGGTCGGGGTTCGACCACGATCTGCCGCGCCTTGAGAAACATGACGATCGTCGCGTAGTAGTCGGGAAAGGGCGACTGGAAGAAGTGGCCCAGCGGGCGAAGGCGGTCGATCAGCGATCGGCTGATCAGCGAGTACTGCATGTTGAAGGCGAACGTCATCTTGAAGTTGAGCGCGTCGAAAGCGACCTTCTCCGCGAGGCGCGCATCGAGCCGGAAGGCCTCCTCAGCCCCGCCGAAGAAGACCCCGTTGCGGTAGTGATTCAGGAGCCCCTCGGGGTGATCAGGCAGCACCCCGGGGTAGGCGAAGAGATAGCCGCTGGTGTAAATCAACTCCGGGTGGTCGAAGCGCTCAACCAGGTCGGTCATCGCACGGAAGTACCCGGGCATGAGCCCGTCGTCGTCGCCGAGCATGATCACGTAATCGCCGCGGCTCTGCGCCAGTGCGTAGTTCCAGTTCTCGGTCACCGGGAGGAACCGGTCGGTTCGCTGGTAGCGGATCCGCGGGTCGGCATAGCTCGCGACGTAGCCCGCGATGTCATCCTCGGAATCGTTGTCGGACACGATGATTTCCCAGTCGTCGACGTCCTGGCGACGCACAGTCTCGACGGCGAAGCGCAGGAATTGCAGCCGGTTGCGGGTGGGCAGCAGGACGGAGAACCTCATGCCGCCGGCCGCTGCAGCACCAGCGTGTAGGTCGCGCCGTTGAAGCCGGAGCCGCGCTCGATCGGCCGCATCAGGCGGCTGCATACTCGACCCAGCAGGGTCGGCGTGCGGCGCCGGCCGGTCAGGCGCGAAACGAGGTTGGCCAGCGATTCGATCCAGCCGAACAGATTCCAGCCGAGTCCTCCCGGGTCGGTGGTGGTCTTGAGGGCCACCGTGAGGCCGGCGCCGTCGGCCCAGCGGATCAGGCGGTCGACGGGGATCAGCTCGAGGTGGCGGGGCGCATCGAGGTGCGCCCAGTAGCGACCGAAGAGCCGGTACTGGAAGGATGCCGGGTTGGGGGTGGCGATCAGGAGGACGCCGCCCGGCTTCAGCCGCTGGCGCGCGGCCTCGAGCGTTTCCCAGGGATCGGCCAGGTGCTCGATCACATGCCAGAGCGCGATCGCGTCGTAGCCGTCGAGGGTGGCCAGCGTCCTGGCGGCGTCGGCGCTCTTGACCGCGCGAACCCCCACCACCGTCTCGAGGAACTCGCAGCAGGCGGCGTCCATCTCGATGGTCTCGACCTCGAAGCCCGCCTGCTTCGCGAGGTAGGCGAAGGTCCCGGTCGCGGGGCCGATCTCGAGCAGACGTCCGCTCCGGACGACCGACCGCACGAGGTCGATCTTGTAGCGCTCCGCCTCCGCCACCGCAGCGAGCTCGCGAAGCGACGCCGGCATCGGGTAATAGGCGGGCGGATAGTAACGGCCGAGATCGTCCGGCACGGGCGCGAGAAAGGTCAGCGTGCAGGTTGGACAGCGGTAGATGCTGAAGGTCTCATCCGAGAGCCCACGATTCCAATCCTTCGTGGTGTAGAGCATGGGTGCACGGCCGCCGCAAAACCGGCAGCGAATGGCGGCCATCATCGTGATGCTACGGCCTTCCCCGCAGATCCCGGATCAGCCCCAGATCGACGGCGCGAAGGGCCAAAACACCACCGCCATAGATCAGGACGCCGGCCACCACGATCAGGGCGAAGTTGAATTGCCGGAATGGATAGAGCACGGCAAGCATGATGCCGCCCGCGAGGACCGCCTTGAGCGGCGCGATAAAGCTCAGTGAATATCCGTAGGTCCGCACCGCCAGGGCGTAGGCGAGAAGCACGTTGACGAGTTCGCTCACGACCGACACGGTGGCCGCGGCGATGTACGAGCCTTTCGGGATGAACACAAGGTTGAGCCCGACGTTGAGCGCCACGCCGATGACGAGGATCATCAGGATCGAGCGCTGCCGGTTGGCGATGATCAGGGCGTGCGGAAAGGCGAAATCGAGGTAGCTCAGCAGTACGACAAAGGACAGGATCTGGAGGGGCTCGACCGAAGCCGCGAACTGGTCCCCGCCGAGAAAGTGGATCAGGTGCGGCGCGGTCAGCAGCGTGCCGAAGGCCAGCGGCACGCCGGCCAGCGCCAGGGCGTCGAGCGCCTTCTGCCAGATGCGCCGAAAGCTGGCCGGATCGCCGGCATGGGCGCTGAGCAGAGGAAACACGGAGGCCATGAAGAGACCGGGGACGGCGAGCAAGAGGTCGAGAAAGCGGTAGGACAGGTTGTAGATACCGACGTCGTGCGCGGTGCGCAGCACCGACAGCAGCACAGTGTCGGCCCGGTAGAGGATGAGGCTGGCGACCGTGACCGCCCCCAGGGGCAGCGCATCCCGGAGCATGCGCCAGGCGAGGGCACCCTGGAAACCGCTCCGCAGCAGCGACCGCTGGCGCACCAGCACGGCGGAAACCGCTAGTGAGATGAGGCTGCCCACCACCAGCGCCCAGAAGATTTCCTCGAGCGCGACCGCATGGCTTGCGGCAACCTGGATCGCGAGCACGATGATGCCGAAGGTCAGGCCGGTCGAGACCAGGCGGCCGATCACTTCCGAGAGCGACAGCAGGTAGAGCTTCAAGGTCGACTGCAGGATCACGGCGAAGCCGGTCTGCAGCGCGTTGACGAGAACGGTGAGCGCCATGATGGCGAAACCGAGCTTCACCGGCTGCGGGTAGCCAGTCAGCGAGAGGATGGCGACCGAGATGCCCGCCAGCACGATGGTGCCGAGCGTGCGCAGGATGACCGCCTGGCTCGCCAGCAGCCCCATTTTTTCCGGCGCCTGCGAGGCATCGCGGGTCGCGATCGTCTGGATTCCGAGGTCGGTCACGCTCAGCAGGAAGGCGTTGAGCGTGATGACCAGCGCGTAATCCCCGAACAGCGTCGGTCCCAGGTAGCGCGTCAAGATGGGGATCACCGCCAGCGACGCCAGCACCGACACCGCCCGCGCCACGACCTGGGCGACGGTGTTCTGGGCGACGACCGCGGTGCGCGAGCTTATGTTCGTGGCCGCGAGGCCCACCAGTCCAGGGTCTGGCGTAAGCCGGCCTCGAGCTCGTAGCTCGGCCCCCACCCGGTGGCCGCTCGAAGACGGCTCGAGTCGCCGCAGATGAAGGCCGGCTCCCAAGCCCGATCGGGGAGCTCGCCGAACCCGACAAGATCTGCGTGGCCGGCGAGACGAGCGAGCGCCGTCATCAGGTCGCGCACCTTCACGGGCTCACCCGAGCACACATTGAAGGTTCCGTCTGCCGGCGCGATGGCGAGCGCGCAGAGCGCGCCGGCGACGTCCTCGACGTGCAGGTAGTCACGAATTTGCTGGCCCGAACTCGCCTTGAACGGCTTTCGCTCGAGCAGAGATCGGATCAGCGAGGGGACCATACGCCGCGGATCCTCGTACGGCCCATAGAGATAGAAGAGGCGCGCCCAGGAGAAGCCGATCCCCAGCTGGCCGGCCCGGATCGCCGACGTCATCATCAGCGACAGCTTGGCCGCCCCGCGTACCAGGCGAGATGGATGCAGGTCTGCGGCTTCCAGCCCGCCAGCGCACGGCCCAAGGCCTCGCGATCGGAAAGGTCGCACTCGATGACGGTCAGCGGTTCGACCCGGTCCAGCCTCCAGCGCAAGCTGCCCGGCCGGACCAGCGCCCCCACCTCGTGCCCGTCGGCCACAAGTCGCCGGACCACGCTGGCCCCGACGAAGCCGGCGGCGCCGGTGACGAGAACGCGCATCGTGCTACCGATGCTTCAACGCCCAGTCGTACGGAATGTGGTTGTCAAACGGGTCCAGGCGTTTGGAGTCGGCTTGGTCATGTGGAATGTCGATGCAGTCG
>WNGK01002925.1_pt1 | contig 20903 bp, 21 predicted proteins | sample 5400601 | NCBI WGS metagenome assembly WNGK01 (sample SAMN13153376, study PRJNA577476) | soil metagenome | isolation source: 60 cm soil or saprolite under Garry oak tree replicate 1 | place: USA:California | collected 2016-06-15
ACGATCGAAAGCACCGGGATCTCGGGATCGGGGACTCTCGCGAGCGTCTGCCAAACCGCTTCAGTATCGCGCCGAGATTCTTGCCGTGTCGACTGGCCTGTGAAAAACCGTTTCCAGGCCGTCGCGAGCAGACCCGAGGACACGAAGGCCCGCAGGGAGCCCCGAGACAGTACCGATGACGTACGGCGAGGGGCGAGCGAGGACACGACAAAGTCATCGGGGCGCGCCGCAGGCCTGGGGACGGTTTTCACCATTGGGCCCCCGGATGCGAGCGGGACAACCATTGCATCGCCGCCAGCATATGGCCCAGATGCTCGGTGTGCACGCCGCGCCTGCCGCCACGCTGCATGAACCCTGCGCTCGAGACGTTCAACGTCGCCTCGGTCAGCACGGCTTCCACGGCGTCGTGCCACGGTCGCGCAAGGGCTGAGAGATCGCAGCCGATCTCTTCGTCCGCCAGCGCGCGATCGGTCTCGTCCGCCTCGAACATCTCACCGGTGTACATCCACAGGTCGTCGATCGCCGCCTGCATCCGCGCATGACTCTCGTCGGTCCCGTCACCGAGGCGGATCACCCAATCGGCGCTGCGCTCGACGTGATACGCAACTTCCTTCTGCGCCTTCGCGGCGATCTCGGCGATCCGTGCATCGCGCGAGCCAGACAGCCCGGCGAGCAGCAGCCCATGCCAGACGTCGAAGAAGAACTGCCTCGCCATGGTGTCGGCATAGCTGCCGTTCGGCTGCTCGACCAGGAGCAGGTTGCGGAACTCGCCGCTGTCGCGTGAGAACGCAAGCGCGTCCTCGCTCCGTCCCGTCACCTCGAACCGCGCCTCGACCTCCCCCGCGTAGGCGAACCACAGCCGCGCCTGACCCAGAAGATCGAGTCCGATATTGGTCAGCGCGATGTCCTCCTCGAGCGCCGGTCCGTGACCGACCCATTCGCCGAGCCGCTGCGCCAGGACCAGGTCGCTGTCGGCGAGCCGCAGCAGGTAATCGAAGAGGATCCGGTCGGAGGTCATATTGGATTAGATGTGCTGCACTTCCTCGGGCATCGGGAAAAACGTCGGATGCCGGTAGACCTTGCTGTTCGCCGGCTCGAACAGCGGCACCTTTTGGCCGGGCGCCGTCGCGGTGATGTCGGCGGACCTGACGACCCAGATGCTCACGCCTTCGTTGCGCCGCGTATAGACATCGCGCGCATTCTTGATCGCCATCTCCGCGTCGGGGGCGTGGAGGCTGCCGACGTGCTTGTGCGCAAGCCCATGCTGGCTGCGGATGAAGACTTCCCAAAGTGGCCATTCTGCCATCTCGACCTCCGTCTATCTGCGCATACCGAGCGCTAGCCGTGTTGCTGCTCGGCGGTTTGGCAACTGAGGATCCTCATGTACCGTGTGCACTCCGGTCGCGCCGCATTTGCCAATTCCGGCGGCGCCTTGCCAGCACCCGGTCTGCTTGATGTCCGGAGGTCGGCATACCGCGCAGAACATGCTCCCCATCACGCCGCTTCTTGCGCCCGCGTCGCGCGCTTCTCCGCATACGCGAGCGCGGCCTCGCGCACCCATGCGCCGTCCTCCCACGCCAGGACGCGGGTACGCAGCCGATCGCGGTTGCACGGACCGTTGCCTTTGACTACGTTCTGGAACTCGTCCCAGTCGATCGGACCGAAATCGTAGTGGCCACGTTCGTCGTTCCACTTGAGGAGCGGATCGGGCATCCTGATGCCCAGGTAATCGGCCTGCGGAACCGTCTGGTCGACAAAGCGCTGCCGCAGCTCGTCGTTGGACAGTATCTTGATCTTCCATTGCGCCGACTGCGCGCTGTGCACGCTCTCGGCGTCGGGCGGTCCGAACATCATCAGCGACGGCCACCACCAGCGGTCGAGCGCGTCCTGGGCCATCGCCTTCTGCTCGGTCGTTCCGCGGCAAAGCGTCATCATGATGTCGAAGCCCTGCCGCTGGTGGAAGCTCTCTTCCTTGCAGATGCGGATCATCGCCCGCGAGTACGGCCCGAACGAGCACCGGCATAGGGGAATCTGGTTCATGATCGCCGCGCCGTCGACCAGCCAGCCGATGGCGCCGATGTCCGCCCAGGTGAGCGTCGGATAGTTGAAGATGCTCGAGTACTTGGCCTTGCCGGAGTGCAGGTCGGCGACGAGCTGATCGCGCGAGACGCCGAGCGTTTCCGCCGCCGCGTAGAGGTAGAGGCCGTGGCCCGCCTCGTCCTGCACCTTGGCCATCAGGATCGCCTTGCGCTTCAAGCTCGGCGCTCGCGTGATCCAGTTGCCCTCTGGCAGCATGCCGACGATCTCCGAGTGCGCGTGTTGCGAGATCTGCCGGATCAGGGTCCTCCGATAGGCCTCGGGCATCCAGTCCTTGGGCTCGATCTTGACGTCGGCATCGACGCGCTCCTGGAAGGCCCGCTCCTCCGGCGTCATCTCGTCGAGGCTGCGGAGCTTCTTCGCTCCGGTATCGACCATTTGCGCGTACATCGCCTGTGCCCTCCTGCCACCCGCCATGCCGGCGGTAGCGGCAACCATCCAAAAACGATACACTTTTTCGATGGTTCCCGGAGGCGCGCGGTCCGCGCACGAATCGACCGCTGGATCCGGCGCGAGCTTGGGCAGCGCCCGCCGAAGGCCAAGTCGCTGGTGGTCACCGTCTGGGGCGACGCGATCGCCCCGCATGGCGGCGCAGTCTGGCTGTCCGGTCTGATCCGCCTGCTCGCGCCCCTGTGCCTGAACGAAAGGCTGGTACGCACCAGCGTATATCGGCTGGCGCAGGAGGGCTGGCTGGCCACGCGACAGGATGGCCGCCGCAGCCTCTATCGCCTGACGCCTGCGGGCTTGCGGCGCTTCGAGCATGCGTACCGGCGGATCTATGCGCCGCCGGCGAAGGAGTGGGACGGCCGCTGGGAGATCGTGCTCGCACCCGCGGCAGCCCTATCCGCACGCGAGCGCCGTGACCTGCGCAAGGAGCTCGGATGGGAAGGCTTCGGTAGCATCGCGCCCGGCGTCTTCGCACGGCCGGCGCGCGCCGAGCCGTCTGATCCATTGGGTGAGATCGTCCGGGCGCTTGGGTTGGCCCGACGGGCTAGCGTGGTGACCGCGTCCGATATGCCGACCATGAAGGCCCGGACGCTGCAGGCACTGGCCGCCGATTGCTGGGATCTGGCCGCCCTGGGGACCGAATATCGGCGGTTCGTCGCGCGTTTCGGTGCGGTGCTGGAAGGCTTTCGAGCGGGCAACGAGCTCTATCCGGAACAGTGCTTCATCGTGCGCACCCTCTTGATCCACGCCTTTCGCCGGGTCACACTGCACGATCCGCAGCTGCCCGCCGAGCTGCTGCCCGCAAGTTGGCCCGGGCCCACGGCGTATGGCCTTTGCCGCGATTTCTATCGCCTCACCCACAAGTGCGCGGAGCGACATCTTGTTGCGACGCTCGAGACCCGGGATGGCCCGCTTCCACCAGCGGCACCTTATTTCTACGCGCGCTTCGGGGGGCTCTGAGCCTCGGCCGGGCACGAGGCTCGGCGCCATTGGTTGTCGGGCGCCTTTACACTCGGCCAATGTCAGGCGGGGCTGAAAAAACCTAACACATTGTTTATTTGTACTAAAGTTGTTACGGGCATGCGCATTGCTAAGGACGACACGTTGTCATCGACAATCTTTCCGTGTCCACGTGCTGCAGGGGAAAACGATGCGTACCCACTCCGCCGCCATCCGCTGTCCGACGCCGCTGATCGCGGCCTCCGCCGTCTTCCTGTTTTGCGCGGGCACCTGTTCTGCGGATCCGTTCTTTTTCAGCACCGGCAATCCGAACAACCTGATGGCCACGGCTTCCCGACCGGATGTCGGGGCGTTCGAGATCGAATCCGCGGACGATTTCGTCCTCACGCACAGCACGACCATCACCAGCGCGACGTTCACCGGGCTAATCGTCTCCTCCGGCCCTGCGGTGCCTACGCTGGGCCAGATAGTTGTCGAAATCTACCGGGTCTTTCCCACGGATTCGGACGTTGCATTGGATACCCGGGACTCGAGCGTTGCCGGACAACTGTCCTTCACGACGACTGAATTGAGCGCCAGTTTCACCGCCCTTAATTCCGTTCAGCCCGGCGGCATTCACCCCATCCCGAACCAGCAAACGCTCGGCAACGGGGCGGTGACGGGAGAAGAGCTTCAGTTCAACATCACCTTCACCAGCCCGTTCCTGCTGTCTGCGGACCACTACTTCTTCGTCCCGCAGGTCGAAGTGACAGGCGGAACCTTCCTCTGGCTGTCCGCGCCCAAGCCGATCGTTCCACCCGGTACGCCGTTCCCGGCGGGTTCGAGTGACTTGCAGGAATGGACCCGCGACGCGTTCCTTGACCCGGATTGGCTGCGCGTAGGAACGGACATCGTTGGTACCGGTGCATTCAACGCTACGTTCTCGCTCACCGGTACGACGCCAGAGCCGGGCACGGTCGTGCTCGTCGGCGCGGGTTTGCTGGCGGTATGGTGGTGGCGCCGCAAGACGAAGCGTTAGTGCCGCGGCGGTTCGCGAGACGCTGAGTTGCGCGCCCCGCCTGCGGGGCGGAGGTGCAGACAGGCGCGGCGCCGCGGCTCGGCGGCGTGAACGGGGGTCAGACGAGCGCTGGCCGAACCTCTCCCCGAACTTCGCCGAACCCAACGCGGTAGCCCTCGCCTTCGCACCAGCCGGTGATGATCAGTTCGTCGCCGTCCTCGAGGAATGATCGCGTCGCGCCTCCGGTCAGCGCGAGCGGCCGCTGTCCGTTCCAGGCCAGCTCGAGCAGGCTGCCGAACGAATCTGGCGTCGATCCGCTGATCGTGCCGGAACCCATCAGGTCACCGATGCGCGTGTTGCAACCCGATACCGTGTGGTGCGCGAGCTGCTGGGGCATGCTCCAGTAGAGATTGCGGAAGTTGGTCCGGCAGATCGTCGACGTGGGGGCACCGGCGGGCTTGAGGTGAACTTGCAGGTGGATGTTGAATGCGTGCTCACCCGGCTGTGTCAGATAAGGCAGCGGACGCGGATCCTGACCAGGACCCGCGACGCGAAACGCCTCGAGCGCATCGAGCGTGACGATCCAGGGCGAGATCGAGGTTGCGAAGGTCTTGCTGTTGAACGGGCCGAGCGGTACGTATTCCCACTGCTGGATGTCGCGCGCACTCCAGTCGTTGAGGAGCACGAGCCCGAAGATATGCGCTTCCGCTTCGTTCACCGCGATCGGTTCGCCGAGCGCGTTGCCTTCGCCGACGATGAACGCTGTCTCCAGCTCGAAGTCGAGCTTGCGTGTCGGACCGAAGATCGGCTGCTCGACGTCCGGTAACTTGAGCTGACCGTTGGGGCGGCGGATCGGCGTGCCGCTCACCACCACCGAGCTGGCGCGGCCGTTGTACGCGACCGGTAGGTGTCGCCAGTTCGGCAGCAACGCATTCTTTGGATCGCGGAACATCGAGCCGACGTTGGTCGCGTGCTCCTTCGAGGAGTAGAAATCGGTGTAACCATCGATCGCGACCGGAAGATGCATCCGTGCCTCTCGCATGGGCACCAGCGAGCGAGCGCGGAGCGAAGCGTTGTCGCGAAGCTCCGCGTGATCCGCGCGCAACAGCTCACCGATGCGCGAGCGAGCATGGGCCCAGGCCGAGCGACCGAGCGCGATGAAGGCGTTGAGCGTATCGCGGTCGAAGACGCGCGTTCCCTTCGGCGCGACGGAAAGAACGCCTGCCTCCTCCAACTGAGCCAGGTCGAGCACGAATTCGCCGATCGCTACACCCGCTCGCGGGCGCGCATCACTCGTTGTGCTGAAGATGCCGTAGGGGAGGTTCTGGATCGGAAAGTGCGAGTCGGATGCGACGTCGACGAAGGATCGAGACATCACGGCTTGCCGGTGAAGTGCTTCGTCAGTCCCTGCCAGCAGTCGAGGTAGTCCTTCTGCCGCTGCGGCGTCTCCACAGCGAAGCGCGTGGGCCGGATGACGTATCGGCTTTCGAACATGAAGGCGAGCGTGTTCTCGATTTTCTGGGGCTCGAGGGCGGCGCGGCTCGCCTTCTCGTAAGTAGCCGCGTCGGGCCCGTGTCCCGACATGCAGTTGTGCAGGCTGGCGCCTCCCGGCGCGAAGCCCTCGGCCTTCGCATCGTAGGCTCCGTGGACCAGGCCCATGAACTCGCTCATCACGTTGCGGTGAAACCATGGCGGTCGGAACGTGTGCTCGGCCACCATCCACCGTGGCGGGAAGATGACGAAGTCGAGGTTGGCCGTGCCCGCGGTATCCGAGGGCGAAGTCAACACCGTGAAGATCGATGGATCGGCATGATCGAAGCTCACCGTGTTCATGGCGTTGAAGCGAGCCAGGTCGTACTTCCAGGGTGTGAGGTTCCCGTGCCAGGCGACGACGTCGAGCGGCGAATGATCGATCGGTGCGCTCCAGAGGCCACCGCCGAACTTCGCCACGAGCTCGAAGCTCCCTTCGCGATCCTCGAAAGCGGCGACAGGCGCCAGGAAATCGCGCGCGTTGGCGAGCCCGTTCGCGCCGATCGGCCCAAGCTCGGGCAGACGGAAGTGCGCGCCATAGTTTTCACACACATAGCCGCGCGCGGTTGCGCCTGCCAGCCTGACCTGGAAGCGCATCCCGCGTGGCAGCAGCGCAATCTCGCCGGGACCCACCTCCACGACGCCAAGCTCGGTGGCGAGAGAGAGCGTCCCTTCCTGCGGCACGAGCAGCAGCTCGCCGTCCGCGTCGTAGAAATAACGCTCGCCCATCGAGCGGTTGCACGCGTAGAGGTGAATGCCGATGCCCGTCTGCAGGCCCGAGTCGCCATTGCCCGCCATGGTGACGAGGCCCTCGACGAAGTCCGTGGGCGCGGAGGGTGGCGGCAGCGGATCCCAGCGCATTTGCGTCGGTGGCGGGGCCACCTCGTCGAACGGTGCGCTTTTCAGCAAGCGCGCGTCGAGCGGCTGGAACGCACCGTGCGACACCGCCGGGCGCAGGCGATACAGCCACGAGCGGCGATTGGCGTGCCTCGGCGCCGTGAACGCCGTGCCCGAGAGCTGCTCCGCGTAGAGCCCGTACGGCGGCTTCTGCGGCGAGTTCTGCCCTTCCGGCAGCGCGCCGGGCAGTGCTTCGGTCGCGAGCTCGCTACCGAAGCCGGATTGGTAGCGCAAGTCCGTGGCCGATCGCGCCTTGTCGCGGTCGGCCGACGCGCGGCGCTCCACGGTATCCATCAATTACTCCCGCGCCCGGCGGAAAAACGTCCCGCGGCCCTCCGTCGCCACGGCAGCAGTCCAGAGCGTATCTTCATCTTCGTCCTCGTCGTCGCCGAATCCGCCGTCGTCATCGTCGGGATCGATGTCGCCGCCGCCGGAGCCGCGATCATCGTCGTCGTCGTCATCTTCGTCGTCGTCGACGACGGGCGGTATCGGTTGCGGCGTGTGGCAGACAACGTCCTCCGCCCCGGCCCGCGGCAGCGACCGCATGCGATCCAGCACAGCGTCAACCGAGTTCATCGTGAAGCCCGCGATCCAATTATCATCGCACAGAACGCCCGCCGGCGAGCACCTGGTCGGTCACCTTCGGCGGCGCGTCTGGCTCAGTTCGGCGAGCCGCCGCCTCAGTTCCGGGGACGCCAGTGAAACCTCGTACGCGGTGCGCGACGCTGCGTTCTCGGCGTCACCGGCAGCGATGGCGTTGATCTGGCCCTTCATCGAGGCGACCACCGCCGCATCGCAGGCCTGGATCGCGGCGACATACTCGGCGATGGTGCGGCCCAGTCGTCGGCGCGGAACCAGCTCCGTCAGGAACCCGATCCGCAGCATCTCCTCGGAGGAGAGCGTCTGCCCGGTGAGGAACACGCGTTTCGCCTGCGCTGGCCCGACCGCAGCGACATAGCGACGCAAGCCCCCCGGATAGTAGTGGAGCCCGAAGCGCGCGGCCGGCATGAACATGCGCGTGCCCGAGACGCCGATGCGGAAGTCGCAGCACAAAGCCAGGTCCGTCGCGCCGCCGTACACGCCGCCGTTCACGATCGCGACCGTCGGCAGCGGTAGGCGTTCCAGGGCGTCGAGCAGTTGCTCGAAGCTGCGATCGAGCCGGTCGAGAATTGCCTCGATGGTGAAGCCGGAGCTGAAGGTCCTGGCGCCGGCGCCGGTGAACACGACGACGCGAATCGATGCGTCAGCGGTTACGCGCTCGAGGTGCGCGCGCAGCACCGGAATGTCGTCGGGATCGATCCGGTTGTGCTCGCGTGGACGCTCGAAGCGGACCGTCGCAAGTCCGTCTTCGACCGTCAGGCTCGGCGGCCCATCCCGTGAGCGTTTCCTCGACGCCATTGCCTAGGTTTCTCAGCGGCCGACCATCGCCAGGACGTCGGACTTGAGGAAGCGCTCCACCACGAGCATGAATCCGATTGACGGGATCAGCAACAGCAGCGCGGTGATCGACGAGATCTGATAGTTGCCGCCCATGGTCGCATTGAACATCAGGAGCGGCAGCGTCGTCACGTCGGGAACGCCGACGAAGTACGTGCCGGTGAACTCGTCGAGCGACTCGAGGAACACGAAGATCGCGCTCGCGATGAGTCCCGGCACCGCGAGCGGCAGCGTCACCGTACGGAAGCAGGTCCACGGCGATGCGCCGAGATTGCGCGAGGCCTCCTCGAGCGAAGCGTCGACGGATGCGAACGCGGCAGAGGCGATCCACACCGCGAGCACCAGCCCGTGCGACGCGTGGACCAGCACCACGCCGAGGATCGTCCCGTTGAGCCCGATCTGATAGAAGACCTGCGCGATATTGACGTACACGGGCAGGTTCGGCACCGCCTGCGGCAGCAGGAACGCGAGCAGGATCACGCCGCGCCACGGCAGCTTCAGCCGGGCCAACGCGTAGCCGGCGGGAACCGCGACCGCGAGACTGAAGAACACGGTGAGGATTGCGATCCAGACGCTGGTGCCGAGCGAGGCGAGCGCGTTGCCGCGCGGCTGGAATACGCGATACCAGTAGGTGAGGCCGTACTCGATCGGAAGCTTGTTCGGGAAATACCAGCGCTCGGCGAACGCCCAAAGCAGCAGGTTCAGCAGCGGCCCGAAGATCGCGAAGGCGAGAAGAGCCAGGAGCAGAGCGCGGAAAAGCGTGCGCAGGGTCGACGGCAGGCTGAGCGTCGTCATTTACGTCGCCTCGGCCTTGGCCACGGCATGGCGGAGATAGAACACGGCGCCGATCGCTGCCAGCGCCAGTGACAGGAGACACAGTGCATTGGCCACGGGATAGTCCGCATGCGTGCTGATGCGATACGCGACATCGACCGTTACCATCGTCGGCGAGTTCGGGTTGATCATCAACGGCACGGAGAGCACCGAGAGCATGGTCACGAACGACAGCACGAGCCCGACCAGCAACGTGCCGCGGACCTGCGGCAGCACGATGTCGACGAGCACGCGCAGGCGGCGCGCGCCGAGGTTGCGCGCAGCTTCGATATGTTGTGATTCGACGGCCGCCATCGCGCCGGCCAGGAGCAGCGTAACGAACGGCGCCTGCTTCCACACGAATGCCACGACGATGCCGCGCCAGTCCAGCATGCTCTGCGCCGATAGAGGGTCGATGAGCCCGCCGGCGATCAGGACGTGATTGAGCATCCCGTTCTTCGCCAGAAACGTACGCATGAGCTGCCCGGCGACGACGAACGGAATGAACAGCGGCCAGCGATAGAGCCAGCGCAATATGGCCACTGTGCGCGGATGCCCGCCCAGCGTGAGATAACCCGCGATGGCGACCGCCACCACCCCGATCAGCAGCGTCGAGAGCAGCACGATCGTCAGCGTGAACAGCAGATCGGTCGTGTAAAAGTCGAACGCCTTGGCGAAGTGCTCCAGGGTGAAGCCGCCGCTTTTGCCGCGGAACGCCACCAGGCCCGACATGCCGAGCGGCGCCACGAAGAAGACGCCGACGACCGCGAGAGCGGGCGCGACCAGCAGGAGCGCGACGCCGCGACCACGTAAGAATCCCGACCGCGCGCGTTGCGCCGGCTCGCGGTCCCGCCCGGACGGGAACGTAAGCGTGGCCTCGGGAACGGGCTCAGGCACGAGGTTCCCTCTCCCGGCGCACCGGGAGAGGGTCGGGGTGAGAGGCGCGTCGCGACTCGAGGCAGGAACCCGTTTCGCGTCCTATTTCAGGACCACCCGCTCGTAACCCTCGACGATGTCCTTGAAATAGGGCGACAGCGGGAACGGCCGCCCGTATTTCGACAGATCGGTCGGCGAGATGTCGGTAAAGAGCTTGTTCCACGCCGCCGGGTCGAGCTTCGGCTGCACGTACTGCGGATCGATGCCCGGATACCAGTTGAATTGCTTGATGATGCCGTCGGCCTGCACCTCGGGGCTCTCCGCGAGCTCGATGAACTTCTTCGCAAGCTGCGCATGCGCCGCCTTGGCGGGGATCACGTAATACATCGGCTGGCCCGGCAGTCCCGGCGATGGCAGCACGAGCTTGATCTTCGGACTCATGCGCCCGTCGGCCTGCCAGGTGTAGAACATGTCGACCCAGACCGGCCCTATCGCAATCTCGCCGCGGTTCAACATGTCGAGCGTGCCGGCGTTGCCCGGGGTCATCACCACGTACTGGTTGAAATCCTTCAGGCCGGTGAGCGCCTTGTCGATCGCCGGCGCCGCTGATGCGTCGTAGGGTCCCTTCTCCAGCTTGTCGGCCATGCCGCTGTACGCGGAGACCCAGCCGGTGACGAAGCCCACACCCGACATGCCGCCCTTGACGCCGTTGTAGCCGAACTGCTTCGGATTCTTCTTGACCCAGTCGTTGAGCTCCGTATACGACTTCGGCGGGGCTTTGACCAGGTCGGGGTTGTACGCAAACACGATCTGGCTGTGGAACATCGGCAGCACGTAACCATCCACGTCGGCGCCGAGAGCATTCTTGGCCGTGTCCCGGCTGACGAGCTTTCCGACCGAGACGTCATTGCGGTACGGCATCAGCAGCTTTTCCTTGACCATCGTCGCCGAGGCGAGCTGATGAATAACCGCGACGTCTACGTCCCATTCGTTGCTGCCGGCCTTCTGCTGCGCGGAGAGCTTTTCGTAGATCTTCTGCGAACCTCCATCGCCGGGGCCGGTGCCGACCGCGCGCACCTTCACCCCGGGGTTCATGGCCTCGAACTTCGGCGCAAGATAGTTGTTGACGTAATCGACCATGTTCTGGTCGCCCGCGGTGACGACGTTGAGCGTCTGCGCCGTCGTGGCGCCGGCGAATGCCAGCGCAATGGCGGCTATGAATATCCTTGCCTTCATGGGGCCTCCTCCTCCAAATGAATCAAGCAGAATCCTGCGGGAACAATAGCAAAGCTTCGCGCGGGACGACAACGCGAGCGGTCGTGCCCTCGGCGACGCGTTCGGGCGCGTGCACCCAGATTTCGGCGCCGTCGGTGCGGACTCGATAGCGATATCCCTGGCCGACGTAGACCGATTGCGCGACGATTCCATCGAGCACCAGGTCGGCGCCGTTGGTCGAGGCCATGCCGGGCAACGCGAGCCGCGCCGCGTCACTGCGGAAATGGGCGCGGACCCGGCGACCGCGCCTCGCGCCGGCGGCGCTCGCCGCCGCCAATGCGCCGTCGTCGTCGGCGACCAGATCCAGCGCGTTGTCCGCGCCCATGAATCCCGCGACGAACGCGGAGCTCGGATGGTGGAAGATATCCTCTGGTGCGCCGATCTGCACGACACGCCCGGCGTCGATCACGGCAATTCGGTCGGAGAGCGTCAGCGCCTCTTCGCGGTCGTGCGTGACGTATACCGCAGTGATGCCGATGCGCTGCTGCAGCGCGCGGAGCTCGTGGCGGAGCTCGAGCCGCACTTTGTAGTCCAGATTCGACATCGGCTCGTCGAGGAGCAGCACGTGGGGGCTCACCGCCAGCGCGCGGCCGAGCGCGACGCGCTGGCGCTGACCGCCGGAGAGCTGCGTCACCGGTCGCGGGCCGTAGCCTTCGAGCTGGAGCAGCTTCAGCATCTCCTCGACCCGCGCGGCGATCGCATCCTTTTTCCAGCTGCGCATCCGCAGGCCGTAGCCGATGTTGTCGGCGACGCTCATGTGCGGCCAGAGCGCGTAGGACTGGAACATCATCGCGGTGCCCCGCGCCTCGGGCGGAAGATGCGCGATGTCGCGGCCCTCGATCCGGATCATGCCCGAGTCCGGAATCACGAAACCGGCGATCGACCGCAGCAAGGTCGTCTTGCCACAACCGCTGCTGCCGAGGAGCGCGATCATCTCGCCGCGCTCGACGTCGAGGCTCACCCGATCGAGCACCGGCCGAGCCCCATAGGAGACGGTCAGCGCTTCGATCGACAGGTAGGACGGCATCGGCAGGCGGCAAGGCGGAACACGCTACGGTGCAAGTATGACGCGGATGTGTCCTGCGGGCCACACGAGCGACCGGCTGGAACCGATCGACCAACCCATCCCAAGTCGACGGACACTTGGTGCGGCGCACCATCCCGCTCCCGGCCCCTCGGAATAAACCCCGAGTCGCCGAGGTATCACAGGTTAAGAGGGATCGTTCCCAAAAATTTCCGGAGAGTATCCATGTCCCATTCGATCGATCGTCGCGAGTTCCTCAAGCTGGCCGGGCTCGGCGGCGTGGTGCTGGTATCGGGCGGCGCGGGCCTGGCGCGCGGCGCCAACGCGAGCGACTTCTATTTCGTGCAACTCTCGGATTCTCACTGGGGTTTCGAGGGTCCGGTACAGAATCCGGACGCGACAGGCACGTTGAAGAAGGCGGTGGCGGCGGTCAACAGTCTGAAAGAACCGCCGGATTTCGTCGTCTTCACCGGTGACCTCACTCATACCACCGAGGACGGCAAAGTCCGGCGCAAACGCATGGACGAGGTTCGTTCCATCGTCGGCGAGCTCAAGGCGAAGGACGTCAAGTTCATGCCCGGCGAGCACGACGCATCGCTCGACCACGGCAAGGCCTTCCAGGAGTTCTTCGGTCCGACGCATTACACCTTCGATCACAAAGGCGTGCATTTCGTCACGCTCGACAATGTCTCCGATCCCGGCGCCTCGATCGGCGAGGACCAGCTCGCGTGGCTGGCCGCGGATTTCGAGCGCCAGCCGAAGGACGCTCGTATCGTCGTCTTCACCCATCGGCCGCTGTTCGACCTGTATCCGCAATGGGACTGGGCGACCACCGATGGCGCGAAGGCGATCGAGATCCTGCAGAGGCGCGACAACGTGACCGTGTTCTACGGCCACATCCATCAGGAGCATCACCATACAACCGGGCGCATCGAGCATCATGCGGCCAAGGGCCTCATGTTCGCGCTGCCCGCGCCCGGATCGCAGCCCAAGCGAACGCCCGTCGCGTGGGATCCGCAGGTGCCGTACAAGGGTCTGGGCTTCCGCGAGGTCGAGGCCGAAGCGCAACCGGCGAAGTACGCGATCACCGAAATGCCGGTCGTCGCGGCCTGAAGGCAATTGAGGTCAACGAGGTCGACTGAGCCATGGCTTTGCGCAATCGAAGGGCCGTCCTGGGCGCTATCGCCGCGACCGCGCTCGCAGCTGTGACTGGCGCGATCTCGGTTCGCTCGCAACCGGCCGAGCGCGTGATCAGCATCCGTGCCTACAAGTTCAGCTACGACCCCGACGAGCTCGTCGTCAAGCTCAACGAGCCGGTCATCCTGCAGTTCACCACCAGCGATGTCGTCATGGGCTTTAATGCGCCGGATTTTGGCGCTAGGGCCACCATCATCCCCGGCCAGACGGCGCGCGTGCGCATCGTCCCGAACAAGGTCGGAACGTTCACATTCCACTGCGACGTGTTCTGCGGCGACGGCCACGAGGACATGGACGGAACGATTCGCGTCCAAGCGTAGTTCCCCTCCCCCTCCCTTCCGGTCGTCGCGGCCGCCACGGGAAGACCCGGTCCGCCGAAGGGATTAGGCAAACTTCTGCCCTTCTGCGGCAACTCACCGATTCCCGGTTGAGGCTCTCCCGGCCCCGCGGCAACCCGCCGGGCCGTTTGCTCGTGGCCCTCCCTGCCAGAGGGAAGCCGCCCAATCCCCCGCTCGCCGCCGGACCCTTCGTCGGACTCTGGCACGGTCATTGCTCGATGTCTGGCAGTACGGTGCTTGAACGAGGTTCCATTCGGCGAATCAGGTAGTTAGCTACAACATGCGCCGGGAGGCCGAGTTTCGCGCCAAGCGACTAGAGGAGAAACGGCGGTTGCTTTACCCACCATAACTATAGGGAAGGATTCAAAAATGAACTCGATTCGGCTCAGCAAACGCGCAACCACGCTCGCGCTCGCTTCAGCGTTCAGTGTCGGTGCAGTCGTTGCGTCCAACGCAGCGTACGCGGGCAGCACACCGGCCAATCTTGCGGTAAGCGCCTCGGTCACCGCGAACTGCACGATCAGCACCTCGGCGGTCGCCTTCGGTGCCTACGATCCGGTCGTCGCCAACGCGGCGTCCGCGCTCAACGGCAACGGCTCGGTCACCGTCGCATGCACCAAAGGCTCGGCGCCGAGCATCACGCTCGATCTGGGCGCGAACGCGGCGTCCACGCAACGGAACATGAAAGTCACCGGCGGTGGCAGCGACATTCTGGCTTATGAGCTCTATCAGCCGCCAAGCACGACCCCGAACACTGCCTGCACGTTCCCTGGCAGCCAGGTCTGGGGGACAGCGGGAGGCGCGATCTTTACGCCGACCGCACCCGCCAGCAAGGCTGGACGCACGTACAACGTCTGCGGCACGGTTGCCGCAGGGCAGGACGTGGCTGTCGGCTCGTATCAGGATACAGTCGTCGCGACGGTCAACTTCTAAAGCCCGCGGGCGCGGTCACCCGCGCCCCGGACCTCGGCGGGCGGCCTCATCAGCGGCCGCCCGTGTTCGATTCGCGGGATGCTCGAGTCGCGGCGTTGTGGCGCGACTGCAGCCCTCGCGAAGCGGGGTTGGCATGCCATTCGACCGACACAGAGGAAGATCCTCGGGTATATACGTCAGCGTAACCGCCATGGCGGCCGCGCTGGCGATCTGTATCGCGCCGCGTGCCGCGGGGACGACGGCGGTGCTCGGCATATCGGCATCCGTTACCGCGAATTGCACGATCAGCACCACTGCGTTGAGCTTCGGGCGATACGAATCGCTGCAGGCCAACACAACGACCGCACTCAACGCTGCGGGAACGGTGAGCATCGCGTGTACCAAGGGCACGGCGCCGAAGATCACCATGGATCTGGGCCAGAACCCGAATGCCGGCAAGCGTTACATGGCGCTGGTTGCGTCCGCATCCGGAGCCGGCACGCTCTACTACGAACTTTACCAGCCGCCGGACCCCACTCCGGGCACGGGCTGCAGCTTCCCCGGCACCACCGTTTGGGGTGCGTCGGCAGGGCAGATCTTCGTGCCCAGTCCCGCGACCGGACGCGGCGCACGCATCTACAGCGTCTGCGGCACAATCCCGCCGGGCCAGTTCGCGGTGATGGGGACATACGCCGACACGGTCGTCGCGACGGTAAACTTCTAGGCCCTGGACAACGCGGCGCACGCTGGCTGCCAACCCGAGATGCCAATGACTGCCGCCCCCTATCGAATCGCCGCCTGGCTCGCCATCGCAGTGTGCCTCGCGGTCACGGAAGCCGGTGCCGGCTCGTTCCAGGTGAACCCGATTCGCGTCGACATGGCCAAGGGCGCGACCACCGCCGCGATCACGGTGCGCAATGACGGCGAGGACGCGATCGTGGTGCAGTCGAGCGTTGTCGCCTGGTCGCAGGACAGTGGCCAGGAGGTGTACGCCCCGACCACCGAGGCGCTGGTCACGCCGCCGATCATGACAGTGCCTCCGGGTGGCGAGCAGATCGTCCGCGTTGGGTTGAGGCGCACGCCCGATCCGCAGCGCGAGCTCACCTACCGCCTCTACCTGCAAGAGGTCCCGCCGCCGCCCAAGCCCGGCTTCACCGGACTGCAAGTGGCGCTGCGCGTCGGCTTGCCGGTATTTGTCGCCCCATTGGCCCCGGGAGTCCGGCGCCTCGAGTGGTCGGCGCAGATCCGCCCCGACGGCGCGATCCTCCTGGCCGCGCAGAACACCGGCAACGCGCACGTGCAGGTCACCGACTTCGAGCTCCGGCTCCCCGGTGCGGGCGAGCCGTTCGCACATGAGTCCTCGCTTGCGTATGTCCTTGCCGGACAGCGTCGCCAATGGACCCTCTCCGCGCCCACAGATCGCGTCAACTTGGCCCGCGAGCTACGGCTCAAGGCGTTCACCGATGCCGGCGAGATCGACAGCGCGGTCAAAGTTGAGCCCTAGCGCGCTCGCGTCGTGGGCCCTCACCATGCTTGCCGCCGCCGGCCCCATTAGCGCCCAGCCAAGTACGACCGAGCGGGTTCCGCCGTCTTCGGCGCTGCCTTCTGCGCCACTGGTCGCGCCGGCCGCCCGCGACGAAGAGCTGCTGCTGCAGGTCGACGTCAACGCTCAACGCCTCGACGACACGGTGCTCGTGCTGCGCGCCCCGGACGGAAGGATCGCGGTTCCGATCGACAGCCTCGATCGGTGGCGCCTGCGGCGACCGGATGCTCCGCCGCGCTTCCACGCGGGAACTCCCTACTATCTGCTCGATGCCATTCCCGGCGTGACCTATGCCTACGACGCCGCCAAGCAGCGGCTCACGATCACCGCGCCGGCGCGCGCGTTCACCGATACGCAGTTCGTCAATGCGCAGGCGCGCTATCCGGCGCCAACCACCTCGCAGGTCGGCGGGTTCCTCAACTACAACCTTTTCGGGTCTCGCGCCTCGGGCGAGTCGCAATACGCCGGACAATTCGAGGCCGGCGTGTTCAGTCCTTACGGCGTGCTCGTCGCGGGCCTGCTCGCGCAGGACAACGCCGGCGCGAGGAGCGCCGTGCGTCTGGATACGACCTGGACCACCGACTTTCCTCAGCGGCTGACCACGCTGCGCATCGGCGACGCGGTCAACGTGCCCGGCGCGTGGGGTCGCGCGGTACGCTTCGGCGGCGTGCAATACTCGACCAATTTCGCGACCCAGCCCGGCTACATCACGTTCCCCGCGATCGCCACCAACGGCCAGGCCGCGCTGCCCTCGACGGTCGATGTGTTCGTCAACAACGCGCTGGTCGCGCAACGACCCGTGCCGCCGGGACCGTTCTCGATCACCAACATCCCGACCGTCAATGGCAGCGGCAACGTGCAACTCGTCGTGCGCGATCTTTTCGGCCGCGAGCAGATCATCTCGCAGCCGTTCTACGCCAGCGTCAACCTGCTCAAGGCCGGTCTGGAAGACTTCTCCTACGAGGCTGGATTCGAGCGCAACAATTTCGGCGTCGAAAGCGGCGATTATGGTCACGCGGTCGCGAGTGCGACCTACCGCCGGGGCTTGACCGACCTGCTGACCGGCGAGATCCGGGGCGAGGCCTCGCGCGAACTCGGCGTCGCCGGTGTCTCCGCGAGCTATCTCATTACAGACGTCGGCGTCGTCACTTCGACCGCGGTCGCGAGTGGCGGAGGCGGCGCGGGAACAGGAGCGCTCGGCGGCGTCGGCTTTCAACGCCAGACGGGGCACTTGAGCGTCGTTGCGCAGGGGCAGTGGTCGAGCGCCGCGTTTCGCCAGGTTGGCGCCACGCCGGATAATCCCGTCGCGCTGCGGCAATGGAGCGCCTCGGTCGGCTATCAGTTTGACCGCTACGGCAGCGCGGGCATCACCTACGTGGCGCAGGATTTCCGTACCAAGGACAACATCCACGTGCTGTCCGTCGGCTATTCCGTCGGCCTCGGGCCGTGGGCTTTCCTGAGCCTGTCCACGGCGAAGACCTTCGGCACGCACGGCAGCGTTGCGCTGGGCGCGACGATCACGGTTCCCTTCGGTGAAAGATCGCTCGCCGCCGTCAGCTACAACGGCGTGCGCCAGAGCAGCCAGGGTAACAGCGACGACACCAGCTTCACCCTGCAGCGCAATCTGCCTGCTGGCGAAGGCTATGGCTACCGCGTCGTTGCGCATACCCACGATGAGATCCAGGCGAGCGGCATCTGGCAGAACAACGTTGGAACGTATGAAGCGGACATCTCGCGATTCCAGGGGTCGACCGCCGGACGCGTGAGCGTCGCGGGCGGGATCGGCTACGTCGGCGGCCACGCCTTCGCAAGCCGCCAGATTACCGACAGCTTCGGGGTCGTGCGCGTGGCCGACTATCCCGGCGTCGGAGTCCTCCAGGACAACCAGCCCGTGGGTCGGACCGACGCGGACGGCTACGCCGTATTGCCGCAAATGCGCGCCTACGATATCAATCGCGTGTCGATCGAGGAGCGCGACCTTCCCCTCGACGCGCAGGTCGACAAGTTGAAGATCGAAGCGGTGCCGTTCTTCCGGAGCGGATTGCTGCTCGACTTTCCGGTGCGGCGCTCGCACGGCGCCACGCTCTCCATTCGCCTCGACGACGGCGCGCCGATTCCCTCGGGGGCGATCGTCCGCATCGCCGGCCGCGACGAGGAGTTCCCGGTGGGGCTCGGCGGCGAGGCCTATCTCACCGGCCTCGAGCAACGCAACCGCCTGCGCGCGACGTGGAAAGGCAGGAGTTGCGAGTTCGACGCCGAGTTCCCGCGCACGGCCGATCCCCTGCCGAGCCTGGGCACGTTCGTCTGCCATGGAGTAGCGCGATGAGTCTAACCGCACGACCGCGCGCCCGGCGCGCCCCGATGGACAACGCGACGCGGGCTCTCCGTATCGTGATTGCTGCCCTCAGCGCCGCCGCGCTCGATGCCGCTGCGGTGACGTGCACGGTCTCGACTCCGGGAGTTGCGTTCGGGAGCTACGATGTCTTTGCCGCGGGCGCGACCAACGCCAACGGCACGCTCAATATCACCTGCTCGCTCGATCCCGCGGATCAGGGCGCGCAAAAGCTCGTTCCCTATATCATCAGTCTATCGACCGGCTCGAGCGGAAGTTTCGTGCAGAGGACGATGAAGAGCGGCAGCGATGCGCTCGGGTACAACCTTTACACGAGCAATACCTACTCGGTGGTCTGGGGCGACGGAACCGGGAGCACGTCGACCCAGTCAGGCTCGCATGTCCTCAACAACGGGCATCCGACGTTGACCAGTTCGTTCACCGCCTACGGCAGGATTCCCGCGTTGCAAGACGCTGCTGTCGCCAGCGATTACCGCGACAACGTCACGGCGACCGTCACCTGGTAAGCAGACTTCGGCGCGCCAGGCGCAGGGAGCAGAGGTCTTAGAGCGGCCGGACGTTGAGCGCCAGCGGCCAAGCGTAGGTGCCAGGCGTGGCGTTGGAGGCGAGCATGAAGCGGTAGCTCAAGTCGAGCGGCAGGTTGCGGCCGTGCTGGCCGCGTTCGATGATCGTGCCGCCATCGGGGCCGAGATCCGCGCTGCCGTTGCTGTTGCTTACGCGGACCGAGCGGAAGATCGGCAGCCGGGTAAAGAAATCGATGAAATAGCCCGCCGGGTTGTTCGAGCTGATACGAAGCCGCGATCCGGCCGGGACCTCAACGTAGCCCCGAAGGACATCGGCATCGGTGATGGTGATCTCGGAGGGCTGCTCGACGACCTGGGCAACCGTCTGCGCCGGCACGATCGCCGTGACTGCGATCTGCCCACGTTGCGGGGCCGCGTGCACGCCGGGCGCGATCGTCGACACGGCGAGCGTCGAACACATCGCCGCGACCGTGATCTGCCGCTGCATACGCAGAGCCCGACTGACGACCGTGCGTTTCACATAGCCCGCCTTGATCAGCTCTTCCCCAAGCCTGCGCCCGCTAGTTTGCTGGCTGGCCAAGGCATTGGCAAGCTGGTCGCGAGAGATATGCCCCTGCGCGACCAGGATTTCACCGAGCCTCGGCGGCCGGTCTGCCCCCGACGGTTTGGCGGCGCCTTGACGCGCGCCGACGGCCACCGTGGGGCTGCCAGTCGCAGGATTGACTGCATTTTGCGTGCGCTGCTGACGTTTCTCGTCCATTGGGCGGTCTTTTGTCGCGTTTGGTTAACTCAGAACACCCGGACGCAAAACACATGCCCATGGTCGAGGAACATCCGCCTCAAGATGTACCCCACACCTCCCGCGCGGTATCGACGATCAACCGCAACTTCGCGGCTTGCGACTCACGCGCGATCTCGTTGCCGTGGACGGTGCTCGAGAAACCGCACTGGGGGGACAGGCAGAGCTGCTCGAGCGGCACGACGCGCGCCGCCTCGTCGATCCGGCGCTTGAGCATGTCCTTCGATTCCAGCTCGCCGACCTTGGTGGTCACCAGCCCCAGCACGACCGTCTTTCCCTTGGGAACGAACCGCAGCGGCGAGAAGTCCCCCGACCGGGCGTCGTCATATTCGAGAAAATAGCCATCGACCGTGAGATCGTTGAACAGGACTTCGGCGACAGGCTCGTAGCCGCCCTCCGCCACCCAGGCGCTCTTGAAATTGCCGCGGCAGAGGTGCGTGCAGATCGTCATCCCCGGCGGGCGCTCGGCGATCGCCGCGTTGATCAGCTGTGCATAGCGCCGCGGCAGCTCGTCGGGGTCGTCGCCACGCGCCCGCGCACCCTCGCGCATCTTCGGATCGCAGAGGTACGCGAGATTGGTGTCGTCGAGCTGAACATAGGTGCAGCCGGCCGCGCCGAGCGCCTTCAACTCGGCGGCGTAGGCCGCTGCGACGTCGGCGAAGAACTCCTCGAGATCCGGGTACGCTTCAGCGCTGATTGCCTCGCGTCCGCCGCGAAAGTGCAGCATCGTCGGCGACGGGATCGAGACCTTGGGCGTGCGCTTGGTCGCCGATTTCAGGAAGTTGAAGTCCGCGACCTGGATCGGCCGCAGATGGCGCACCTTCTTGGTCACACGCAGCACCGGGGGCGCGAAGTCGACGTCGCCTTTCTTGCCGTGGAAGTGC
>WNGK01002254.1_pt1 | contig 20883 bp, 15 predicted proteins | sample 5400601 | NCBI WGS metagenome assembly WNGK01 (sample SAMN13153376, study PRJNA577476) | soil metagenome | isolation source: 60 cm soil or saprolite under Garry oak tree replicate 1 | place: USA:California | collected 2016-06-15
CGGTAATCGCCACCCCCGTACTCGCCAGAGCCGTACGGGTCAGAACCGTACGGGTCAGCACTGTACGGGTCAGCACTGCGCTGGTGGCCGCCCGAGCGGCCGTTGTAGCCGGTCTGCTGACCGACGTCTTCATGGTCACCAGGGTCACGATCGGATTTGTGCCGACCGCCGCGGGACCAGCGCCCGCCGTTCCCGGTCATGGTTTACCGCCCTGCCTCGCGCCGACAAGCACGCCAGGGGGATTCCCCGTCTGACGCTCGGCGTCGAGCGCTCCTTGAAGCAGCAGTGCCGCGGCAGCCTGGTCGATCACGGTACGGCGCTCCTTGGAATTGCGGCCGCCCTCACGTAGCGCGGCAGTGGCGATGACTGTGGTGAAACGTTCGTCGACGAGCCTCACCGGCGTCGGCGCGATGATGCCCGCGAGCGCCTCGGCAAAGTCTCGTGCCTGGTCAGCGGCATGTCCAGCCTTTCCAGAAAGGCTAGTCGGAAGCCCGACGACAATCTCGATCACATGCCAGTCAGTCGCCAGAGCGGCGATCTCGGCAAGATCGCCGCGACCACGACGCACGGTCGTCAGCGGGCTGGCAAGGAGCCCATCCGGATCGCAGCCGGCGATCCCGATCCGAGCCGATCCGACGTCGACGCCAAGCCTGACGCCCGTTCTCAACGCGTCGGGCTCCAGGTGCCTGGTCTCAGAATCGGCACAACTCGGCTGCAGCACGATCTCACGTTACGCTACCCGGCGGACCGATGCCCCCAATAACATCCCGAACCGCACGAAACGCCGCCGCTAGTGCCTGAGCCGTCTCCGCACCCATCGCCGCGCCGCCGCCCTGAGCGATGTCGTCCCGGCCGCCACCGCGGCCGCCGAGCACGGCCGTGGCCGTCCCGATCAGCGCGCCGGCCGCGAGACCGCGCCCCAGGGCCGCGTCGTTCAGCGCGATCACGATCGCCGGCCGGTCAGCGGGAGCTCCTGCGGTGACGATCACGCCCGGCCGGTCGGCCGGGATCTGGCCGCGGATGTCGAGCGCGAGCTTGCGGATGCCGTCGGCTGGCGTGCCGTCCGGTACCTGATGGGCGACGTACACGACACCGTTCACGCTGTCCGCCCGCGCGACGAGGTCGGCGGCGACGTTCGCGAGCTGCGCCGAGCGCATCCGGGCGATGTCGCGCTCCGCGTCGCGCAGCTTCGCTACGATTCCGGCGATCCGGTCCGGCAGGTCCGCGCGCGGTGCCTTGAGCTGCTCGGTGAGCTGACTCACCAGCACGCTCTCCCTGGCCAGGAAGCGGAATGCGTCGATGCCGACTAGGGCCTCGACCCGCCGTACCCCAGAGCCGATCGAGGACTCGCCGAGGATCTTGATGAGGCCGAGCTGGCCCGACCTGGCGACGTGGGTACCGCCGCACAGCTCACGCGAGTAGTCACCCACCTCGACCACCCGGACCTGCTCGCCGTACTTCTCCCCGAACAGGGCCAGCGCGCCCATCGCCCGCGCCTCGCTGATCGACGTGTGGAACGCGCGGACGTCGAGATCGTTGATCAGGATCTCGTTCACCTCGTCCTCGGCGTCCGCGAGCACGGCCGGGGGTACCGCGCCGATGGCCGTGAAGTCGAACCGGAAGCGGCCAGGTGAATTCTCCGAGCCCGCCTGCGCCGCCGACTCGCCGAGCGCACCACGGAACGCCCGGTGCACCAGGTGCGTCGCGGTATGCGACCGGGAGACCGCCCGCCGCCGCTCGATGTCGATCTCGGTGTGCACCATGTCGCCGACGGCGATCTCACCGGCGGTCACCCGGCACCGGTGCACGATCAGCCCAGGCACCGGCGCCTGAACGTCAAGCACCTCGACGGTCGCGCCCTCGCTCGCGCCGCTGCCGGCTGACCGGATGATGCCCATGTCCGCGAGCTGACCGCCGCCCTCCGCGTAACACGGCGTCCGGTCGAGGACGACGTCCACCTCGCTGCCAGCGCCAGCGGCCGGCACTGATGCGCCAGCCGCCAGCAGGCCGATGACCGTTCCGTCGGAGGACACCTCGTCGTAGCCGGTGAAGACCACCTGGCCGGATCGCTCCAGGAACTGAGCGAAGGCCGAGATGTCAGCGTTGCCGGTCTTCTTTGCCGCGGCGTCGTCCTTCGCCCGCTGCCGCTGCTCGGCCATCAGCCGGCGGAACTCGGTCTCGTCGACGCTCAGGCCCTGCTCGGCCGCCATCTCCAGCGTGAGGTCGATCGGGAAGCCATAGGTGTCGTGCAGCTGGAACGCCTGCCCGCCGGCGAGCGTGCGCTCGCCCCGCCGGGTCACCTCCTCCACCGCCGCGTCGAAGATCGCGGTACCGGTCCGCAGCGTGCCGGCGAACGCCGATTCCTCGGCGTCGAGCACGGTGTGGATGTTGGGCGCGTCCCTGATCAGCTCGGGGTACTGATCGCCGAGCGCGCGGATCGCGACCGACGCGAGTTCGTGCAGATAGCGCTCACCCGATCCGCCGCGACCGCCGTCGCCGCCGCGCTGGGATCCGGCGAGCAGCCGCAGGTTCCGCACGCTGCGCCGGACGATCCGGCGGAGCACATAACCGCGACCCTCGTTGGACGGGATGACACCGTCAGCCACGAGCATCACGGCGGCCCTGACATGGTCGGCCACGACGCGAAGCGCGACATCGGCCAGGTGGTCACGGCCGTACTTCTGCTCGGTCAGCTCGGCGGCCCGGTCGAGCACCTTCCACATCGTGTCGACCTCGTAGATGTTGTCGACGCCCTGGAGCAGCGCCGCCATCCGCTCCAGGCCCATGCCGGTGTCGATGTTGCGGGACGGCAGGGAACCCTGGGTATCGAAGTCCACCTTGCTCCGGACCGCGCTGAGCTGGTACTGCATGAACACGAGGTTCCAGACTTCGAGGTAGCGGTCCTCGTCAGCCTCGGGTCCGCCCTCGCGGCCGTACTGCGGGCCGCGGTCGTAGTAGATCTCCGAGCACGGGCCGCCAGGACCCGGCACGCCCATGTGCCAGTAGTTGTCCGCCAGGCCGCGGCGCTGGATCCGGTCCGCCGACACGCCCACCGAGTCGTGCCAGATCGAGTACGCCTCATCGTCGCCGGTGTAGACGGTCGCCCACAGCCTGCTCTCACCGAACCCGAATCCGCCATCGGACTCCGGCCTGGTCAGCAGCTCCCAGGCGAGCGGGATGGCCTGCTCCTTGAAGTAGTCGCCGAAGGAGAAGTTGCCGAGCATCTGGAAGAACGTGGCGTGCCTGGTGGTCTTGCCGACCTCTTCGATATCCGGCGTCCGCACGCACTTCTGCGCGCTGACCGCGCGCTGGAAGGGCGGCACGCGCTGACCGAGGAAGTACGGCTTGAAGGGGACCATCCCGGCGTTGACCAGCAGCAGCGTTGGGTCCTCCGCGACCAGGCTGGCCGAGGGGACCACGGTGTGCCCGCGCTGCGCGAAGTAGTCAAGGAAACGGCGGGCGATCTCTGCCGACTCCATCAACGGCCATCCTTAGGGTTGTCGCTGCCTGCGGCCCGCTGCGGTGCGGGCCTCGCTAGCCTACGAGGGTATTGCCTGAACCGGCGGCATGCCGATTCATATGTCGCGGTGCCGGTCCAGGTACTCGGCCATCCCGGCGCGGACATCACGGATGAACGCCACTGTTCCGGCCCCGGCGTCACGGGCCGGCGTCCGCGACGCCGCGGGTCGCGCGGCCGCCGAACCTCCCGAGTGCCGACTCCGCGGGGCCAGCAGGTCAGCGTGCGGCAGCAGCGACTTCGCCGCCCTCGCCAGCCGCCGGTAGCCGGTGACGCCGAGAACTGCTCCGACGGCCAGCCAGGTCATCCGCCTGATCATCGACGCACCCGATCCGCCCGCGCTGGATCGGGCCGGGCTGGATCGGACCGGGCTCGATCGGAGCGTGCTCGATCGGAGCGGGCTCGATCGGAGCGGGCTCGATCGGAGCGTGCTGGATCGGAGCGGGCTCGATCGGAGCGTGCTGGATCGGACCGGGCTGGATCGGACCGGGCTGGATCGGGCAGGACTCGATCGGGCAGGGCCCTGACCTGCGCCCGCCCGCCGTCCGCGCGGAGTTCTGCAATCGGGCGGCCGGCCCGACGCATCGCGATCGCGCGCCGGACGCCATGGCCAGCCGCGGCCAGGCGCAGCACCGGAGCGCCGAGGCCGGAGGCGATCAGCCGGGCGGTGCCGGCCACCGCCGTCACCTGCTCGGAGAGCTCGGACATGCTCGCTGCCACTTCGTCGACGCCGTCAGCCAACGCACCGGTCCGCGCGAGCTGCTCGTCCGCCCGCTTGACCGCGGCGCGGGTACGCTCGAGCAGCTCGTCGGCGCCGGCCTGATAGCTGGTCACCATCGAGGTCGCCGCCGTGATAAGCCTGGCCAGCTTGGCGAACACGTATACGGCCGCGCCCACGCCGACCGCGAAGAAGGCAGCAGCAATCAGCGCTGCAAGCTGCCCGGCGTTCATCGGCCCCGCTCCCTCCTGGCCCAGGTCGCTGTCACTGGGCCTGACCCTACCGTCTGCCGCGCTATCGCTTGCCGCGCTGACGGGTTTCAGCCATCAGGGGCGCCTGGCCCTGGCTCGCGCGGGAGATCAGCTGAGCCGTCGAGCACCGACCTGATCCGCTGGACCCGGTCGGCGTACCTGGCCTCGGCGCCGTGCCGTGATGGCTCGTAGTACCGCCGGCCGGCCGCGGCGTCCGGCAGGTAGCCCTGCCGGACGACCCCCTCGGCGAAATCGTGTGGGTACAGGTAGCCCTTGCCGTGACCCAGCCTGGCCGCCCCGCGGTAACTGGCATCCCGCAGATGGGCCGGCACCGGACCCGATCGGCCTGACCGCACATCGTCGGCCGCCGCGCCGATCGCCCTGATGACCGCGTTCGACTTCGGCGCCAGCGCCAGGTGGATCACCGCCTGGGCCAGGTTGATCCGCACCTCGGGCAGGCCGACGAACTCGACCGCCTGGGCCGCTGCCACCGCGACGGACAGAGCCGACGGATCGGCCATGCCGACATCCTCGCTGGCGTGCACGATCAGCCGCCTGGCGATGAACCTGGCATCCTCGCCGGCCTCGATCATCAGCGCCAGGTAGTGCAGCGCCGCGTCCACGTCGCTGCCCCTGATCGACTTGATGAACGCGCTGATCACGTCGTAATGCTGGTCTCCGGCGCGGTCGTAGCGGACCGCGACCCGGTCAACGGCGCGCTCGAGCACCGCGATATCGATCACGCCGCCCGGGGGCAGGCCGAGCGCGGCGGCCTCCAGGTAGGTCAGCACCCGCCTCGCGTCTCCCCCGGCCATCCGCAACAGTTCCTCGGCGGCGTCGTCGGCCAGCGTCACGGCCCCGCCGAGCCCGCGCTCGTCGGCGACCGCCTGGTCAAGCAGCGCCCGCATGTCCTCATCCGGCAGCGGCCGCAGGGTCAGCAGCAGCGAGCGGGAGAGCAGCGGCCCGACGACCGAGAACGACGGGTTCTCCGTGGTCGCGCCGACGAACGAGACCCAGCGGTTCTCGACCGCGGGCAGCAGGGCATCCTGCTGTGCCTTGTTGAACCTGTGCACCTCGTCGATGAACAGCAGCGTCTGGGCGCCGGTCAGGCCGAGTTCCGCGCGGGCGGCATCGATCGCCGCCCGGACCTGGCTCACACCGGCCGACACGGCGGAGAGCTCGACAAAGCGGCGGCTGGTCACCTGACTGAGCACGTAGGCGAGCGTCGTCTTGCCGGTGCCGGGCGGCCCCCAGAGCAGCACGGACATCGGCGCGGCATGCTCGACCAGCTTGCGCAGCGGCGAGCCCTCGGCCGTCAGGTGCGGCTGGCCGAGCACCTCGTCCAGATTCCTCGGCCGCATCCGGACTGCCAGCGGGGCGACCGCCCTGGCCGCCTCCTCGCCCGCAGCATCGAAGAGGCTCGCGCCCTGCTGCGATCGTGCATCCTTTGCGGCCACGGCTTGACCATACTCTGGGGCACTCCCGGTCAGCTGGAGTCAGATGCCACCTCGGCCGTCGGCGGCGGCATGGCCGGCGGCGGCATGTGCGGCGGCGCCGCCGCGACGACGTCCACGCCGGCCTCCTTGCGCTGCGCGGCCGTGATCGGCGTCGGCGCCCCGGTCAGCGGGTCGTTGCCCGACGCCGCCTTCGGGAACGCGATGACATCCCTGATCGACTCCCGTCCGGTGAGTAGCATCAGCATCCGGTCCCAGCCGAACGCGATGCCGCCGTGCGGCGGCGGTCCGTACCGCAGCGCGTCGAGCAGGAAGCCGAACTGCGACCGCGCCTCGTCCCGTGACAGCCCGATCACGTCGAAGACCTGCTGCTGCACGGCGGGACGGTGAATCCTGATCGAACCGCCGCCGATCTCGGTCCCGTTGCAGACCAGGTCATAGGCGTCGGCCAGCGCACCGCCCGGCTCGGTGGTGAACTTGTCCGCCCATTCCGGCAGCGGCGAGGTGAAGGGGTGATGGACCGCCGTCCAGCCGCCTGCGGCGTCCTCTTCGAACATCGGCGCATCGACCACCCAGGTGAACGCCCACGCGATGGAATCGATCAGCCTGCACCGCTCGCCGATCTCCAACCGCGCCGCGCCGAGCAGGGACCTGGCGGCGTTCGGCGTTCCGGCGGCAAAGAACACGCAATCACCCGGCCCGGCTCCGGTCGCGGCGGGCAGCCCGGCACGCTCGGACTCGGAGAGGTGCCTGGCTACCGGGCCCGCGTCCGAGACGGTGCCGTCCGGGCCGATCAGCACGTAGGCCAGCCCCCTGGCCCCGCGCGCCCTGGCCCAGTCCTGCCAGCCGTCGAGTTCCTTGCGCGACTGCTCGGCGCCGCCGGGCATCACGACCGCGCCGACGTGCTGAGCCTGGAACACCCGGAACCCGCTGCCGGCGAAGTACTGGGTCAGGTCGGTCAGCTCGCAGCCGAACCGCAGGTCAGGCTTGTCCGATCCGAACCTGGCCATCGCGTCGGCGTAAGTCATCTGCGGGATCGGCCGGGCAATGTCGTAGCCCGCGATCTCCCGCCACAGCCGCTGGGCCAGATCCTCGGCGACCTCGATGATGTCGGCGCGGGTGACGAACGACATCTCGAGGTCGACCTGGGTGAACTCGGGCTGCCGGTCAGCCCGGAAATCCTCATCGCGGAAGCAGCGCACGAGCTGGTAGTAGCGTTCCAGCCCGGAGACCATCAGCAGTTGCTTGAACAGCTGCGGAGATTGCGGCAGCGCGTACCAGCTGCCGGGCTGCAGCCGCACCGGGACCAGGAAGTCCCTGGCCCCCTCCGGGGTTGACCTGGTCAGGAACGGTGTCTCCACATTGACGAAGTTGTGGTCCCGCATCACGTCGCTGACCAGGTAGGCCGCGGTCGACCTGGCGCGCAGCGCGGCCGCCATGTCGGCCCGCCTGATGTCGAGGTACCGGTACTTGAGCCTGACTTCCTCGTTCAGCTCGGCCGTACTGGCCCGGGGAGACGACCCCCCGGAACCCCCGGCGGCCGCGCTGGCCCGGGAGGACGACCCCCCGGAACCCCCCGCGGGCCCGTCAATCGGGAACGGCAGCGGATCGCACTCGGCGAGGATCTCGATCTGCTCGGCGGCGACCTCGATCTCGCCGGTCGGCAGCTCGGGATTCTCGTTCCCGGCGGGCCGGAGCCGCACCTCACCGGCAACCCGCACGCAGAACTCGGCCCGCAGCTCGTGCGCGACGTCCTCCTGCCGCACGACGACCTGGACGACGCCGCTGGCCTCGCGCAAGTCGATGAAGACGACGCCACCGTGATCCCTGCGCCGCGCGACCCAGCCCGCCAGCGTGACCTGCTGCCCCGCCTGTGACGGGCGCAGCGCGCCGGCCTCGTGCGTGCGGATCATCTCTCGGCCCAGCCCTTCTGTCGGAAACTCGCCCGCTACCCGCGCTCACAGCCCGCTGGCCGGGCCCGATGCGGGCGTAAGCCCGGCCAGGAAGGGATTGGACGCCCGCTCCGCCGCGATCGTCGTCTCGGGCCCGTGACCTGACAGCACGACGGTCTCGTCCGGCAGCGGAAGGCAGACCCTGGCCAGGCTATCGAGAATCGTCTGGTAGTCGCCGCCGGGCAGGTCCGTCCGCCCGATCGAGCCGGCGAACAGCAGGTCGCCGGTGAAGACCGTATCGGGCAGTCGGAACGTCACCGACCCTGGCGTGTGGCCGGGAGCATGATCGACCACCAGGCCGATCCCGGCCAGCTCGAGGGTCATTCCGTCGGCGAGCTCGAGCACCTCGTCCGGCTCGGTGAACGTGATGCCGCCGAAGAGCTGCTGGCCGGCCATCAGGGACAGTCCCCTGGCCGGATCGCTGAGCAGCGCCCGGTCGGCCGGGTGAATGTAGGCCGGGATGTTCTTGGCGCCGCAGACCGGTGCTACCGACCAGATGTGATCGATGTGCCCGTGGGTGGCGAGCACCGCAGCGGGCCGCAGCCGGTACCGGGAGAGGATCTCCTCGATGCCGTCCTCGGCATCCTGGCCAGGATCTATGATCAGGCACTCCGCACCAGGTCCGGATGCCACGATGTAACAGTTCGCGGCGAACGAACCGGCGGGAAATCCGGCGATGAGCACGGTGACCTCCTGACCGGGCGCGAGCGGCAGATCGGATCGCAGTCCAGGTACGCCCGGTGCCTGGTTTCGCGACGCAGACCAGGCTAGCGCCAGTTACAAGACGGCTCGGTTGGTGCGTCGAACCGATAACACAAGGCGTAGGCACTTGCCTAGCCCAGATAACATGCGCGAAGTTTTTCAATAGGACCACTACCGGTTGATAACGGGAGGGTTGGACGGGTGGCGGGTAAGCAGGAGCGGCAGCGCAAGCTGGCCAGAGAGCGCTACGAGCGCCGCATAGCGCGCGAGGCCGAACGCCAGCAGCGGGCCCGCAAGACGGCGCAGTGGGTTTCGGCAGGCCTGGTCCTGCTCGTGCTGGCCGGGGTCGTGACCTTCACGGTCGTGCACCTGAGCGGCGCGAGCGCCAAGCCGGCGGCGGCAGCTACGCCGGCCGCGTCGGGAAGCCCGTCGCTCAGCACCAGCCCGTCAGCGGCTGCCAGCCCGTCGGCGAGTCCCAGCCCGACCACGACCGGGACGGCGTCGACGTGCACCTACACCGCGAGCCCGCCGGCATCGAAGAACGTGGGACTGCCGCCGGCCAAGCCCGACCGAAAAGCGACCTACCAGGCGACGATCAAGACCAACCGCGGCAGTATCGTCATCAACCTGCTGAACTCCAAGGCCCCGTGCACGGTCAACTCGTTCGTCCACCTGGCCAGCAAGAGCTACTTCAGCAACACCCAGTGCCACCGCCTCACGACCAGCGGATTCTTCGTCCTGCAGTGCGGTGACCCAACCGGCACCGGCAGCGGCGGTCCTGGCTACAAGTTCAACGACGAGAACCTGGCGGGCGCGACCTACCCGCAGGGGACGGTGGCGATGGCCAACGCCGGGCCTAACACCAACGGCAGCCAGTTCTTCCTGGTCTACAAGGACACGACGCTGGCGCCCTCGTATACGCCGTTCGGCACGATCGTCAGCGGGCTGGGCGTCATCCAGAAAGTGGCGGCGGCAGGGACTGACAACGGGACAGGCGACGGCCATCCTAAGGAAAAGGTCGTCATTGAGAGCGTGACCATCAAGAAGACCTGATTAGACATGCCAGACCGGGCATGCCCCTAGTCAGGTACCGAGCTGGAGGTAAGCGGTGAGCACCGAAAGCCATCAGTGGGGCCGGGTAGCCGACGACGGAACCGTCTACGTTCGCACCTCAGAAGGTGAGCGCGTAGTCGGGATCTGGCAGGCAGGCAGCCCGGACGAGGCGCTCGCCTTCTTCACCCGCCGGTACGAGTCCCTGGCCACTGAGGTCAGCCTGCTCGAGAAGCGGATCACGACCACGGATCTAGCGGCCGGTCAGGCCAAGGCGACCATCGTCAGGCTGCACGCTGCTATCGCGGAGGCCAAGGCCGTTGGCGACCTGGAAGGTCTCAAGCTCAGGCTGGACTCGCTTTCCGAGCGCGCTGACGAGCGCCAGCAGGAGCACAAGGCGGCGCGGGACCGCGCCAGGGTCGAGGCCGTCGAGGTCAAGGAGCGGATCGTCGCCGAGGCCGAGAAGCTCGCTGCCGAGGCCACGCACTGGAAGTCCAGCGGAGACCGGCTCAAGGAACTGCTCGACGAGTGGAAGGCCGCGCCGCACGGCGACCGGCAGGCCGAGGCAGCGCTGTGGAAGCGGATGTCCGCGGCGCGCAGCGCGTTCGCCAAGCGCCGCAAGGGCTACTTCGCCGCGCTCGAGGAAGAGCGCGAGGGCGTGCGGGAACGCAAGCAGGAACTCGTCAGCCGCGCCGAGGAGCTTTCCTCCTCGACCGACTGGGCCGCGACCGCGGCCGCCTACCGCGAGCTGATGGCATCGTGGAAGGAGGCGGGTCGCGCCGACCGGGCTGCGGAAGACGAGCTGTGGAAGCGGTTCAGGGCCGCTCAGAGCACCTTCTTCGATGCCCGGTCGGCCGCGATGTCGGCCAAGGACAGCCAGCTACGCGAGCGAGCCACGGCCAAGGAGGAACTGCTCGCCGAGGCCGAGCGGCTGCTCCCGGTGACCGACCCCAAGACGGCCAAGTCCGCGCTGCGCTCGATTCATCAGCGGTGGGACAAGGTCGGCGCCGTCGCCCGGGACTCGCAGGAGCGGCTCGAAGGCGGCCTGAAGAAGATCGACGACGCGGTGCGCAAGGCCGAGGACATCCAGTGGCGCCGGACCAACCCCGAGGCGCTGTCCCGGGCCAGGGACACGATCGACCAGATCCGCAAGACGATCCACAACCTGGAAGGCCAGCTCGAGCAGGCGAACGAGAAGGGCGACGCGGCCGCCCGCGAGCGCGCCAGCTCCGCCCTGACCACCCGGCGGGCGTGGCTCGCCGAGGCCGAGAAGACCCTCGCCGATCTCACCAGCTGACCCGGCCTGACGCCGCGCGACCGGCCTGACGCCGCGCGACCGGCCTGACGCCGCGCGACCGGCCTGACGCCGCGCGACCGGCCTGACGCCGCGCGACCAGCACCGGCCGCTGACGACTGACCCCGGGACAAACCGGGCCAAGACTGGCAACTTTCGCGCCGCGGCGACCGCCGCCGCAAGGCGAGGACGGCTTATCACGAGTTAGTGCCGACCGAAAGTCGCACAAGCGAACGAATCGGGCATCATTTTAACTCAAAGTCGTGATACGTCATCGGCGCAGGATCCACCGGCGCGCCGAATTCGCTAAATCCGGGCAAATTGCCGCCTAGCTAGTGACGCGATGGGCGTCGTAGACGCCGTCGACGGTGCGCACGGCGCGCAGTACGTGGCGCAGGTGCTCCGGATCGCCCATCTCGAACGTGAACTTGCTCAGCGCGACCTGGTCGCGGCGCGTGGTGACCGAGGCGGACAGGATGTTCACGTGCTGCTCGGAGATCGACCTGGTGATATCGGACAGCAGCCCGGTGCGGTCCAGCGCCTCGACCTGAATCGCGGCCAGGAAGCGGGAACTCTCCCGCGGCGCCCAGTGAACGTTGACCATCCGCTCGGGTTCGGACTGGATCAGGTGCTCGACATTGACGCAGTCGGTACGGTGCACCGACACGCCGTTCCCCCTGGTGACGAATCCGGTGATCTTGTCGCCCGGCACCGGGGTGCAGCACTTGGACAGCCTGGCCCAGACGTCGGCAGCTCCCTCGACACTGACCCCGGAGTCCCCGGTCACCGGCCGCGGGGTCGGCTGCCTGGTCAGGACGGTGGCCTCGGCCAGGTCCTCCTGCGCCCCGGCCAGGCCGCCCGCCGACTTGACCAGCTTGGAGACGACCGACTGGGCGCTGACGTGACCGTCACCGATGGCCGCGTACAGCCCGGACAGGTCCGGGTAGCGGAGTTCCATCGCGATCGCCTGCAGCGCGTCGGCGGTGGCGAGCCGCTGCAGCGGCAGGCCCTGCTTGCGCATGGTCCGGGCGATCATCGCCTTGCCGGTGTCGGCCGACGCCTCGCGGCGCTCCTTGGAGAACCAGTGCTTGATCTTGTTACGGGCCCTGGCGCTCTTGACGAAGCCGAGCCAGTCCTGGCTCGGACCGGCACCGGGCGCCTTGGAGGTGAGGATCTCCACGGTCTCGCCGTTGGACAGCGGCGACTCCAGCGGCACGAGCCGTCCGTTGACCTTAGCGCCCACGGTGCGGTGGCCGACCTCGGTGTGGATCGCGTAGGCGAAGTCGACCGGTGTAGCGTCCTGCGGCAGCGCAATGACCTCGCCGCGCGGGGTGAACACGTAGACCTCGGCACTGCCGACCTCGAACCGCAGCGACTCGAGGAACTCGGCCGGGTCGGCGGTCTCGCGCTGCCAGTCAACCAGTTGCCGGAGCCAGGCCATGTCGGACGGGCTGCGGCCGGTCGCGACCTCCTCCTTGTACTTCCAGTGCGCGGCGACGCCGTACTCCGACCGCCGGTGCATGCCCCAGGTCCTGATCTGCAGCTCGACGGGCTTGCCGCCCGGGCCGATCACGGTCGTGTGCAGCGACTGGTACATGTTGAACTTCGGCATCGCGATGTAGTCCTTGAACCGGCCGGGAACCGGGTTCCACCGCGCGTGCACCGAGCCGAGCACCGCGTAGCAGTCGCGCACGGTGTCGACCAGGATCCTGATGCCGACCAGGTCGTAGATCTCCTCGAAGCCGACATTCCTGGCAATCATCTTCTGGTAGACCGAGTACAGGTGCTTGGGCCGGCCGGTCACCTTCGCCTTGATCTTCGCCTCCCGCAGGTCGGCGTAGACCTCCTCGATCACCTCGGAGATGAACGCCTCCCGGCGCGGCGCGCGCTCGGAGACGAGCCGGGCGATCTCGTCATATCGCTTCGGGAACAGGGTCGCGAACGCGAGATCCTCGAGCTCCCACTTGACCGTGTTCATCCCGAGCCGGTGCGCGAGCGGAGCGTAGATCTCCAGCGTCTCGCGTGACTTCTGCTCCTGCTTCGGCCTGGGCAGGTAGCGCAGGGTGCGCATGTTGTGCAGCCGATCGGCGAGCTTGATAACCAGCACCCTGATATCGCGGGACATCGCGACGACCATCTTGCGGACGGTCTCGGCCTGGGCGGCGTCGCCGTACTTGACCTTGTCCAGCTTGGTCACGCCGTCGACCAGGGCCGCGATGTCATCGCCGAAGTCACGGCGCAGCTCGTCGAGGGTGTACGGAGTGTCCTCGATGGTGTCGTGCAACAGTGCCGCGCACAGCGTGTCGTGGTTCATGCCGAGCTCGGCCAGGATGGTGGCCACCGCGAGCGGGTGGGTGATGTAGGGATCGCCGCTCTTGCGCGACTGGTTCGCGTGGTGTTTCGCCGCGACCTCGTACGCACGCTCGATCAGCCGGATGTCGGCCTTCGGATGGGTGGTGCGCACCGTCCTGATCAGCGGTTCGAGCACCGGGTTGACACCGCCGCGGGACGCGCCGAACCGGCCGAGCCGACGCCGGACTCCGGCGTGACCCGACCCGGACGATCCGGAGCCGAACCCTTCCGGGGTCGACAGGTCGCGCGGCATCGACCGGGTGGGAGAGTTGGCCGTGCTGACCTCGGTGCCGTTCTCTGACGTCACGATGAGGCTCTCAGCGGGGGCGGTGCCGTTGTCCTCCGGCGCTGCGCCATTACCGGAGGGAGCGTCGTCCGCAGACGCCGGAAGGGTCTCCGATGACCCGGCATCGGACGGCTGGGTGTCGGACTGCTGGGTGTCGGAAAGCTGGGTGTCGAACCGGCTATCGGGCGCGCCAACTGCCGGGGTCATCCCATTGCCGGCCACGGGCAGCTCTTGGTCTTCGGGGCCCTGCCCCGCGGCCTTCTGGGTGACTCCGCCTCCGGCTATTCCAGCCGTTGCCACGTCACCGGCCACTGCCGCTCCTCGCGTCAGTTGAAGTCACTAGTGTATCCGCGGCGCGACCAGTCGTGAGCCACGCCAGCCCCAGCCGGCCAGGCGAGCCAGGCGCTCCCCGCCGTCGATTCCAGGGGTCACAGCCCGAGCAGCGCCCGGATCTCCACGCCGGGCAGCCTAGCCCGGCCGCCGAGGAAGCCGAGCTCGATCAGGACGCGGAGCGAGACGACCTCAGCCCCGCTCCGCCTGATCAGCTCGGCGGTCGCGGCGGCCGTGCCCCCCGTGGCCAGAACATCGTCGATCATCAGCACCCGGTCGCCCGGCGCGAACGCGTCCACATGGACCTCGACCGTCGCGGTGCCGTACTCAAGCTGGTAGGTCTCCGCATGGGTCGGTCCTGGCAGCTTCCCGAGCTTGCGCACCGGCACAAATCCGACGCCGAGCTGGCACGCGACCGGAGCGGCGAGAATGAACCCGCGGGCCTCGATCCCGGCGACCTTGTCGATCCGGTCGTGGCCGGCGGCCAGCGCGTCGATCGCCGCGGCGAATCCCGCGGCGTCGGCGAGCAGCGGCGTAATGTCCTTGAACACCACGCCAGGCTGCGGATAGTCGTGGACGTCCCTGATCAGCCCGCGCAGCACGCGGGCGATGTCAGCGGCGCCGCGGCCGGGCGACTCAGGCGGCTGGCCGTCGGCCGCAGCCCGCGAATCATCACGGTCAGCGCCCCCCGGCGAGCCAGCGCCGCCAGCGCCCGCCTCGGTCGCGGACACCTTGACCTACCTGCGCTTCTTCTTGCCTGACGGGCGCCGCTGCGATGCGCTTGGCCGGCGCGGCTGCTGTCGCGGCCCGGATGCGGGCCTGGGCGACGCGGAGCCGCCGGCCGGACGCGCCGCGGTCACCGGCGCGACCTGATCCTCGACATCGTCGGCCGTTGCGTCCGGTATCTCGGCGCCGCGCTGGACCACCTCGCCGGTCCCGGTGGCGTTGCCGACAGCGACCTTGGCCTGCCGCTTGACGCTGGTGGCCCGCTGGGAGATCTGCTTGCGCAGCTGCTTGTACGCCGGCTCACGCTCCTTCAGGTCGGCCAGCACCGGCGTTGCGATGCAGATCGAGGAGTACGTGCCGGACAGCATGCCGACGAACAGCACCAGGGACAGGTCCTTCAGCTCCCCGTTGCCGAGCAGGAAGACGCTGACCGCCAGGATCGAGACCACAGGTAGCAGCGCGATCAGCGAGGTGTTGATCGACCGGACCAGGGTCTGGTTCAGGGCCAGGTTGGCGGCCTCGCTATAGGTAGTCCGCCGCGTCGCGAGCAGTCCGGCCGTGTTCTCCCTGACCTTGTCGAAGACCACCACGGTGTCGTAGAGCGAGTAACCGAGGATGGTCAGCAGCCCGATCACGGTTGCCGGGCTCACCTCGAAGCGCAGCAACGCATAAACGCCGACCGTGATCACGATGTCGTGCACCAGCGCCACCAGCGCCGCTGACGCCATCCGCCACTCGAACGCGACCGACAAGTAGAGCACGATCACGATGAGGAAGGCGATCAGCGCCTCGATGGCTTTCTGCGAGATCTGGCTGCCCCAGCTCGGCCCGATCGACTTGAGGCTGACCGCGCTCGCCGGCAGGTGGAACCTGCTCGCGATCGCGTTCTGGACCGCGAACTGCGTCGATGGCTTCAGGACCGGAGTCTGCACGGTCCAGCTGGTACCGCCCTCCTTCTGGACGGTAATGGTGCTGCCGGTGCCCGCAGCCACCACCGTGTTCGTAACCTGCGCGTTCGTCGCCGCCGGGGCCGTGAACTTGTAGACCGAACCACCCTTGAAGTCGATGCTGAAGTTGAGGTGGAAGACCAGCAGTGCCACGACACTGACCACCAGGATCGCGCCGGAGATCCGGTACCAGAGCTTCTGCTTTCCGACGAAGTCGAACGACACCTCGCCGCGGTAGAGCCGACCGCCGATGTTGCCGAGCCTGGACATCACGCCTCCTTCGGGGTGGTCCGGGCCGCGGTGGCGCTGGCCGTGCCGGCGGCGGGCCTGGCCGTCGCCGCCCGCGAGCCACGCCACGGCGATTTCGCTCCGAGCCTGGCAGGATCAAGACCTGACCACTTGTGGCCGCGGCCGAAGAACTCGGTCCTGGCGAGCAGGGAGACCATCGGCTTGGTGAACAAGAACACGACGACAATGTCGATCAGCGTGGTCAGTCCGAGCGTGAACGCGAAGCCCCGGACGTCGCCGATCGCGATGATGTAGAGCAGCAGGGCGGCGAGGAACGAGACCGTGTCGGAGACCAGGATGGTCCGCCTGGCTCGCTGCCAGCCGCGTTCAACGGCGGCCCGCAGCGACCTGCCCTCCCTGACCTCGTCACGCAGTCGTTCGAAGAACACGACGAACGAGTCGGCGGTGATGCCGATCGCGACGATCAGTCCGGCCACTCCGGCCAGCGAGAGCGTGTAGCCCTGGTACTTCGAGAGCAAGATGACCGACATCCAGGTGATCAGCGCGGCGGTCGCGAGGCTGAGTACCGACACGATCGCCAGGCCCCGGTAGTACAGGAACGAGTAGATCACCACCAGCAGCAGGCCGATCGCCGCGGCGATCAGTCCGGCGCTGAGCTGGGAGGCACCCAGCTGCGGTGAGATGGAATCGGTCGACTGCCTGACGAACGCCAGCGGCACCGCGCCGTACTTGAGCACGTTGGTCAGTGACGTCGCCTGGGCGTGCGTGAAGCTGCCGCCCGGCCCGGTGATCTGGCCAGAGCCGTTCGGGATCGGCTGATTTACCTGCGGCGCTGAGACGACCTTGCCGTCCAGCACGATCGCGAACTGGTCAAGGGGGGACGTCTCGTTCTGGGACGCCGTGCTGTAGTACTTCTGGTACATCTGCGTGGTCAGGTTGCCGAAGGCCTTCCCGCCCGCGCTGTTAAGATTGAAGTTCACTACCCACTGGCTCTGCGTGTTCAGGACCGCCGAGACTTTGGTGAGGTCCGACCCCAGGACCTTGGCCACGTCGAGCACGTACTTGTTGCCCTGCGAGTCACACCCCACGACCTGCGCGCTGGCGTTGTCCCACTTCGCCGGGTCGTTGCCGTAGATCGCGCTCTGCCACTTCTTGTTCGTGCAGTTCAGGCGGTTGAAGTCGCTGATCACGGCCTTGCTGGTCACCTTGGTGATGTCGCCAGAGGCGTCGGCGGCGGTCGGCAGCCCGATGGTCGGCGACGCGCTCGGGCTCGGTGACGGCGAACCGCTCGGCGAGGCGCTCGAGCTGACGGACGGCGACGGCGACGGGGACGCGCTGCTCGATGCTCTCGCGCGGGAGGCACCGGTCAGCTGGCGAGCGCCTGCGGCCTGGCCGCTTCCGCCCGACGGCGACGCAGAGGAACTCGGTGACGCGGACGCCTTGGCCGAGGCCTTCGCGCTCGACGATGGCGTTCCGCTCGCTGACGGCGAGGAACTCGGTGACGGCGACGCGCCTGGTGGCTGCGTCGGCGCGATCGCGGTCGGGTGGCCGGGCGCCACCAGCAGCACCTGGCGGAAGCGCAGCACCGCCGAGCCAAGCAGCGGGGCGATGTCCTGCGCGCTGCGATGCGGGACGGAGACGACGATGTTGTCGGTGCCCTGCTGCTGGATCTTGGCGCCGGTGAAGCCCTGGCCGTTCAGCCGGCTGTTCAGGATCGCGATCGACTGGGACATGTCCGAAGTCGTCGGCGTGTGGCTGCCCGGGCCGAGGACCACGGTCTTGATGGTCACGGTGGTGCCGCTGGACAGGTCGAGGCCGAGGCCGACCTTGAACTTGTCGTGCCAGCTGCCCGGGTGCAGGGCGGCGCCGCCGATGATCGTCACGAGCATGACGATCAGCAGCACGGCCAGGCCCGCCAGGTACCGCCACGGCCTGGATGTCGGCCCTGACTGCCTCGATGCGCCGCCCGGCCGGGACGCGGAGCCGCGCGGCCGGGACGGCCTACTGCTAGGGGGTGCCACCTGTGCCTGTCCTTAGTTCGATCGGCCCGCGGTGCGGCTGGGTCCCGCGGTGCGGCTAGTTGCGGTCCTTCTTGAGGTCCCAGCCGTCCTCGGGCGCGCCGTCCTCGCTGGCCTCCTCGGCCACGGGCTCCTGCTCGTGGTCGTGCGCCTGGTCAGCAACGATGTCCTCATGCGACGGCATGGCATCGTCGGACACGACCTCCATGACCGCGCGGCGCAGCATCGTCACCTCGACGCCTGGCGCGATCTCGATGATCACATCGCGGTCGTCGCCGGAGATCACGGTGCCGTACATGCCGGCGGTGGTGCGGATCCGCTGTCCGGGCATAACCTGGCTCTGGGTCTGCGCCGCCTTGCGCTGCCTGTTCCGCTGCGGCCGCATGATGAGCACGTAGAAGAGGCCGACCAGCACGGCGAGGATGATGAAAGTGAACGCCGGGTTGCCGCTCTTGGTCGAGCCAGCGGCGAGAATCATGGTCCCCATAGCGGGGCTTCCTTCCGGTTGATGGCGCAGCGGCCGGGTGCAGCGCAGGAACCTTACCGGCGGGACCGGCAGTAGTGCCAGGCGGCTGGGAAAGACCAACTGCCGAAGTTTAGCGGCGCGAGCGCCGCGCACAAACAGGCTACGACTTCCGTCGAGTGATCGTGACCGGGCCGCAACCAGATGTACTGTTCCGCACCCGGGTGCCGGGCACGCTTACGTTAGTCAAACAGCGTGATGGCGCCAGAATCATCCCCCTGGCCGCCTGGAGCGGGCGCGACGAGCCCCAGATGAGCCCACGCCGCCGGGGTGGCGACCCGGCCCCGCGGCGTCCTGGCCATCAGGCCCGCGCGTACGAGGAAGGGCTCGGCAACCACCTCGACGGTCTCGGCCTCCTCGCCGACCGCGACGGCGAGCGTGGACAGGCCGACGGGGCCGCCCCCGAAGCGCCGGACCAGCGCCGTCAGCACGGCGCGGTCGAGCCGGTCCAGGCCGCTCTCGTCGACCTCGAACAGCTCGAGCCCGGCCCTGGCCGCGGCCTTGCTGACGACCCCGTCGCCGCGCACCTCGGCGAAATCCCTGACCCGGCGGAGCAGCCGGTTGGCGATTCGCGGTGTCCCGCGGGACCGGCCCGCGATCTCGTCGGCGCCGTCCTCGCGCAGCGTCACGCCCAGCAGGCCCGCCGACCGGCGGATGATCACGCCGAGCTCGGCCGCGTCGTAGAAGTCGAGATGCCCGGTGAAGCCGAACCGATCGCGCAGCGGCGCCGGCAGCAGGCCCGCTCTCGTCGTGGCGCCGACCAGCGTGAACGGAGCGATGTCGAGCGGCACCGCGGTCGCGCCCGGTCCCTTGCCAAGCATCACGTCGACCCGGAAGTCCTCCATGGCCAGGTACAGCATCTCTTCGGCGGGCCTGGCCAGCCGGTGGATCTCGTCGATGAAGACGACTTCACCGCCGTTCAGCGATGTCAGCACCGAGGCAAGGTCGCCAGCCCGCTCGATCGCCGGGCCGCTGCTGATCCGCAGCGGAGCGCTGAGCTCGGCCGCGATGATCATCGCGATCGTGGTCTTGCCCAGCCCGGGAGGTCCGGACAGCAGCACGTGGTCCGGCGCCTTGCCGCGCCGCATCGCGCCCTCGAGGACCAAGGTGAGCTGTTCGCGGAGTCTGGCCTGGCCGACGAACTCCGCGAGCTCCTTCGGCCGCAGGGCGCCTTCGATCTGCCTCTCGTCGGCGTCAGCCAGCGGCGAGACGAACCGGTCGGTATCGCTCTGGCTCACACTGTGTCTCCCGCTCGCCTCATGGCCGCCCGAGCACTCGCAGGGCGGCCCGCAGTGCGACGGCGACGTCGACCTCGCCCGTGCCGACGGCATCGCCGTCAGCATCCGGCTCGTCGGCGGCCTGGCTGGCCAGCAGCTCCGGCTCGACCATCGCGATCGCATGATCCGCGTCCCTGGCCTGCCAGCCGAGGTTCACCAGGCCCGTCCGCACCTGGTCCCGCCAGGTCAGGATCCCGACACCGCCGGTGCCGGTCCCGGCCCCGTTGGCGCCGGGACCGGCGGAGCGGGCCGCGGCCTGACTGCCTTCGCCCGGCGACCCGAGCCGGCCGGCCAGCTCGAGCACGATCCGCTGAGCGCCCTTGCGCCCGATGCCAGGCACGCTCGTCAGCGCGGTCACGTCCTCGGCCACAACCGCGCGGCGCAGCCCGTCCGGGCTGAACGTGGCCAGCATGGCCAGCGCCAGCCGCGGCCCGATGCCACTGGCGGTCTGCAGCAGCTCGAACGTATTGCGCTCGTCGTCGCTGCCGAACCCGTACAGGGTGAGAGCGTCCTCTCGGACGACCAGCGACGTGCAGACCCTGGTCCGCTCGCCCGGCCGCAGCCCGGCGAGCGTCCCCGGCGAGCACTGCACGAGCAGCCCGACGCCGCCAACGTCGATCACCGCTCCCTCGGGCGCGACCGTCGTCACCACGCCATCCAGATGAGCGATCATCGGACACCTCCAGCCTGTGCCGCTCGTTCCGCGGCCCCGGCCGCCGCCTTGCTTGCGGCCGCGTTGCTAGCCGCCGCCGAACCGGCCGCCGCCGCACCAGCCGCCGCCGTACTGGCCGCCGCCGTACTGGCCGCCGCCGTACTGGCCGCCGCCGTACTGGCCGCCGCCAGCCTCGCCTGGGCGCCGCCGCGCCACAGATGACAGATCGCCAGCGCGAGCGCGTCGGCGGCATCCGCGGGCCGCGGCGGGTCCGTCATCCGGAGCAGCCTAGTCACCATGTGCGTTACCTGCGCCTTATCGGCCCGGCCGCTGCCGGTCACGGCCGCCTTGACCTCGCTCGGGGTATGCAGCGCGACCGGCACCCCGAACCGGGCCGCGCAGACGATCGCCACGGCCCCGGCTTGTGCCGTGCCCATCACGGTGCGGACGTTGTGCTGGCTGAACACCCGCTCAACCGCGACGGCATCGGGCTCGTACCGGCGCAGCCACTCGTCGAACTGCTCGTGCAAGATCAGCAGCCGGCTGCCGATGTCAGCGCTGGCCGGGGTGGTCACGACCGTGCTC
>WNGK01002379.1_pt1 | contig 20880 bp, 21 predicted proteins | sample 5400601 | NCBI WGS metagenome assembly WNGK01 (sample SAMN13153376, study PRJNA577476) | soil metagenome | isolation source: 60 cm soil or saprolite under Garry oak tree replicate 1 | place: USA:California | collected 2016-06-15
TGAGCAAGTCGTGCACCCTGTACACGTCACTCTCCATTTGCCCGAACTGATCAATCGGCACATCGACGTAAGAATGCTGTTTGCGATGCGGATCGAGATTTACTACGACGAGAATGATGTTATCGCGCGCAGCCGTCATCTTGCCGTAAAACAGAATGGCGTCGTTCTCCGCGTCGTAGAATCGCAAATTCGTGTAAAACTGAAGCGCGCGGTTTTCCTTTCGGATTTTGTTTAGTCGCGCGATCCAGTCCTTGATGTTTCCCGGCGCATTCCAATCGCGCTCCTTGAATTGATATTTTTCGGAATCAAGATACTCCTCGCGATCCGGCAAAGCTTCATTCTCGCATAGCTCGTATCCGCTGTAGATGCCGTAAAGCGTTGAAAGTGTCGCGGCCAGAGCCACACGAATCATGAATGCCGGACGCCCGCCCTCCTGAAGCATAAATGGCAGGATGTCCGGCGTGTTCGGCCAAAGATTTGGGCGAAAATATTCGCTCATCTCAGTCTGTGTAAGTTCGGTAAAATATTCGATGAGCTCGCGCTTCGAATTTCGCCACGTGAAATAGGTGTAGCTCTGGTTAAAGCCGGCTTTCGCCAGCGCTTTCATCATCTTGGGCCTGGTGAACGCTTCCGAGAGAAAAATCGTGTCGGGAAATTTCTCGCGAACTCCCTCTATCAAATATTCCCAGAAGGCAACTGGCTTGGTGTGCGGATTATCCACGCGAAAGATGCGCACTCCGCGCTCGGCCCAAAACAGCACTATGCTCTTCATCTCGGCCCATAGTTCGCGCCAGTTTTCGCACCGAAAGTTCAATGGATAAATGTCTTCGTACTTTTTCGGCGGATTCTCCGCATACTTAATCGTGCCGTCAGGCCGCTTGTAGAACCAGTCGGGATGCTCCTTGACGTAAGGATGATCGGGCGAGCAATTGAGCGCGAAATCGAGCGCAATTTCCATTCCGCGTTTCCGCACCTCTTTTTCAAACCACTCAAAATCGGCCAGCGTCCCCAGTGAAGGCTCGACTGCCTTGTGTCCGCCAGCCTCACTGCCGATCGCCCATGGCACGCCCGGATCGCCCGGCTCGCACGTGACGGAATTATTTCGACCTTTGCGATTGGTATGACCAATGGGATGAACCGGCGGAAAATAAATGACGTCGAAGCCCATTGCCTTTGCATCATCAACCCGCGGCAAACAATCGCGGAAAGTCGATCCGCGATCGCCGCGGCCCTCTGCTGAGCGCGGAAAAAATTCATACCACGCTCCGATTAACGCTGCCGGACGATCGACAACAACGCGGAGAGCAGGGACATACTGTGTCGCGTTGGAGCGATCGGGATAAGTCGCCATCAGCACCTCGAGCTCGCCGGATTGCGCAATAGCATTAATCTCTGAATTGGCAGCCGTGGAGATTTGCTCGGAAAATTCCAGCAACCGCTCCCGGTCTGCTCGTTCGCGGGCTCGTCTGGCGGCAGCTTGGACTAAAGCCGCGCCTTCCAATGCTTCGCTTTGCAGAGCAGAAATGCCAGCCTTGAATTTCTTTGTGAACTCGCGTTGCCAACTTCCGAAGGTGTCTGTCCATGCTTCGACGGTGTATTCGTGAATGGCCTCATCGTACAAAGTGCAAACGCCACGCCAGCGATCGTTATCAACGAAAGCCATTGGCGTTTCGCGCCATGCTCGTTTTCCAAGAACGCGCCACTTCAGAACAGCCGCCACGACGTCGTGTCCATCCTTAAAAATGTCCGCTTCCACAAGGAGATCCTCGCCGACAATGCGCTTTATCGGATAGCGCCGGCCGTCGATCAGCGGCGCCAAATTTTCAATGACAACGGAAGCAAAAGCCCGAGGCATGGGCCATCAATCAATCGAGATTCACGAATAGTGAAAGGACAAATCGTCAGTTTATCTGGGCCATTTGGTAGGGCGCAACCGCCGAGCGGTCCGTCCCTGCCATTTGTGAGATGGTCCTAAACCGCGAAATGAAACGCGCACTCGTATAGCCCCGAGTTGCGAATCATTTGTCGGCGCACGCGTGTGCCCAGAACGGTTTCGAACATGTCCTGCTCAAATCGGCCAATGATCGGGTAACGGTCGAGCAGATTCAGGATCGGCGAATGACATTCGACAATTCGGGGCCCACCATCTTTGCCATTAATGAACTGGGCCATGTAGCCCTCGCCATCACGGACATGCGCGACCCATTTGGCACGTTCGGCCACTGTGTCTCCCTTCGCCCTGGCTTTGAGGGCCGCAGTCCTTTTTTCGAAAATATTGTAAAGCAGCTTTTCCGGCGCGTTTGGTCCGTAGATTTCCTGGACCGATTTCAAGAGGTCCAGCGTGAATTGGTGGCTGTCGGCTTGAAAAAGATCATGGCTGCGGCGCGTAAGCCGATAGACCATCTCTGGGCGCCCCATCTTTTGCGGCCGACGCCAGGTATCCAGATAACCATCGCGCTGGAGAGTGAGACAATGCTGCTTGATGCCCATATAGCTCATCTTCATTTTTCCCACGAGCTCGTTGACAGACATTCCCCTGGTGCGCTTGAGCGAGTTAATAATGTCAAGCCGCTGAGTACGGCCAATTTCCGCGATTAGGCGTTGATTCATAAAAAGGGACAACTGAGTGACAAAAGAGTGACAAGACGACCTGAAGGCCGGACTTTACACGCCGCGACCTTTAATACGCAAGCTCAAAATTTACGCAATGAGCGAAAAGAAAAAAGATTACAAAAGCGGCGGCTGGGGCGGGGTGGCAAGAGTGACACGAGATTTTCGCTCGAAACCGATTCCGATGCTCTGAACCGGGACAATTTCGGAGTGCCACGACATGGTCGCGGAATCCAAAACGCGGGTGAATCAACACAGGCAGGTTGCCTGTGCGGCTACCGGATATTCCTGTCCGGTGTTGCGGATAACGGCCGGACTAAAAGTCCGTTGGCCGCACAGACTGCGAGTCTGTGTTCCTCCTGCGGCGATAGCTTTATTGAAAATGCTCCAGTCGGTTCGAGATCGGGAGCCCTTTTACGAATAGAGATATTCGTCGTGGTACTCGCGCTGCGGCGCGAATTGGACGTTTTCGTTTCCGGTTTCCGGATATTCGAAGATTTTGCCTTCGTAGTTGCGGATCACGATTTTTTCGTTGTCGTGATAGAGGATGTAACCGGGATTAATCGGCACTTTGCCGCCGCCGTTCGGGGCATCGATGACAAATTGCGGCACGGCATAGCCCGTGGTGTGGCCGCGCAAGCCCTCGATGATCTCAATCCCTTTGGCGACCGACGTCCGCAAATGTGACGATCCATTTATCAGGTCGCATTGATAAATGTAATACGGACGCACCCGGCACATCAGCAGCTTGTGCACCAGCGTCTTCATCGTTTGGAGATCGTCATTCACACCGGCGAGCAACACGCTTTGATTTCCGAGCGGGATACCGGCGTTGGCGAGGCGCTCAAGCGCTTGCTTCACCTCAATCGTTAGCTCGCGCGGATGATTGACATGCACGCTCATCCAGAGCGGATGGTATTTCGCGAGCATCGCGCACAGCTCAGGCGTGATGCGTTGCGGCAGGAAAATCGGGACCCGTGTGCCGATGCGGAGGAACTCAATGTGCCGGATCGCGCGCAATCGCGAAAGCAACTTGTCGATCTTATCGTTGCTGAAAATGAGGGCGTCGCCCCCGCTCAACAGGACGTCGCGCACTTCAGTGTGTTGTTCGAGATAGTGAAAGGCTTCCTCGAAATCGGTGTGCAGCTCCTGTTCGCCGGCTCCGCTCACCACGCGGCTGCGGGTGCAATACCGACAGTAGCTGGCGCAGCGGTCCGTCACCAAAAACAGGACACGGTCCGGATATCGGTGTACTAATCCAGGCACTGGCATGTGCGAATCTTCGCCACACGGATCTGCCATGTCGTACGGCGACGTCCACGTTTCCTCTATCCGCGGGATAACCTGACGCCGGATCGGGTCCTCCGGATTGTTTCGCGGAACCAGATTAAAAAAGTGTGGCGTAATTGCGAGGGCGAGCTTGTCGCCTGAGAGCAAAACGCCGCTACGCTCCTCCTCGCTAAGCTCGAGATGTTTTTCGAGTTGAGCGAGGGAAGTAACCCTGTTTTTAAGTTGCCACTTCCAATCGTTCCAGAGTTCCGGCGCGGCCTCCGGCCAATAACCCGGCGCGTACGAGAGGAATTCTTTTTTGTCCCCTTTTCCTGAAGCAAAAGTGGTCATTTTAATTGCGGATAAAATGTTAAGAGCCTCAAATATCGTGTCAACGGAGGCACTGAAAAGTGCGCCGCGCACAGCGGAGTTCTGGTCGCAGAAGGTAGCCGAAGAGTTGGCTCGCCGTTTTCGTAGATCCAGCGGACGCCAAAGCTATTTGCCGCCGAGCACGCTTAGCTCCCAGCGGTAACCCTCGGGATCATAGAACCAAAGGCCCATGTTTTTCGATCCTGGAGCTTCCGGACCGATTTCGTCGCCCGGATCTTCTATGTCTGCGCCGACGCTCTTCAAATGCGCGAGCGCTTTTCGCAGCGTCGCCATATTTGGCAGATGAAACGACATATGATCAATCGTTCCGGGTGACGGCTTTCCTTTGAACAGCGCGATCGTGACATTGTCATTGCCGATCGCGACGCCATTTTCGAAATCGAATTCTTTGCGCAGTCCCAGTGCGCGCCCGAACCATTTCGCGCTTTTCTTCGGATCGGACACAGCTAAACCAAAGTGACCAACCTCACCGAGCGTGAAGGGAACTTTCATGTGAAGACTTTAAATCGTTAAGTTGTTGAACGCGATAAACTGGCGACGGCGGGACGAAACATTTAAGGCCGCCTTCGCTAAGCTGGTTCGCAGCCGTTTGGAGAAATGAGTGGCTCCATGAAATGGCGATTGAAGTCTTTTAGTGCGTCGCGCGGCGTGTGCCCTAGGCCACTGCTGTCTTGTCGCAGCTCCGGCCCGATAAAGGCCAGCCAGATGCCGCCAGCCATTCCCATTCTTGGACGCAGCCGTGCGGCCGGGCTGCGAGGATGATTCATAAGGTATTCCTCTACATCCTCCTTTATCAGAGCGGGAAGTTCTTCGATTGCAAGCGAAACCACATTCAAGAAACGTGCGTGGACCGTATTTTGGACTTGAAGGGTCCAAAAAGAGAGTCCCCGCTCATTCGCAATGAAAGCGATGCGAAGACGCATCGCACTCCGAAAGCTTCAAGGGGTAGTCACTCCTGTGCGCGCCGTCGTCGGAAGCGGTAGGACTGCCCGCCCTACCGGACCGACCGTGCGTACGCGTCCTCGCGTCGCTTTGGGAACGGGCCTCGCTTACTCAGGCAGACCGCCAACTGCGGAATCAATCGCGGCCCCAGACCATGGCGACCGAAGTCGTAAGGCTGCCGCCCATATTGAACGTGAGGAATTTTTTCGCGTTTTCGATCTGGTGAGCGCCGGCTTGGTCTGTCAGCTGCTGATACGCTTCGAAAACTTGGCGAACTCCGGTTGCGCCCACGGGATGACCGTCGGCGATGAGGCCGCCCCCTGCGTTGACCGGAATCTCAAACGGCATTTTCGATTTTTCCGGACGCACCTGTGGCAACGCCGTCGCGCCGCTTTTCACAAGCTCCACACCTTTGCCTGGCTCGGCGAGTCCGAGAATTTCGTAAGCGACGATTTCAGTAATGGAAAAGCAATCGTGCACCTCGGCGCCTTGCAGATCGCGGGGCGTGAGGTTTGCCATGCCGAATGCTTTCTCGGCCGCTTTGCGCGCGATCGAAAACGTTGGCGCGTCCTTTTTGTCGAGCGGCAAATAATCGGTCGTATGACCATACCCAAACAGCCGAGCAGTCTTGCTTCTATCGCGACCAATTTTATCTAGATACTTTCCGGAAACGAGAAGAACCGATGCCGCGCCGTCGGTGATTTGCGAACAATCGGAAACTTTGAGCGGTGGCGCGACACTTGGGTTCTTGTCGGACACTTGCGATGCACAATCGAGAGTGAGATCGGCGTCGCGCATTTGCGCAAATGGATTCAACTTGGCGTGCGCGTAATTTTTCCATGCAACCTGAGCGAGGTCCGATTCGGTCGCGCCATATTTCTCGATGTAAATTTGCGCGATGCGCCCGAACAACTTGGGAAACATGAAATCGCCATACTCCGGCTTTTCATTGTGATAATCGGCTGCCGCGCCGAGCACGTCGGATCCATCGAGCGACGACATTGTCTTCTGCTGTTCCGCGCCGACGACGAGCACGACGTCGTAAAATCCGCCGATGATCCATTCCGCGCCAAGCAGCACTGACAGCGCCCCAGACGCGCAAGCCGCTTCAGTGTGCATCGTCGGGATCCCGCGCAGTTTCGGATCGATCTCTGGGATAAAGGCACCGAGCTGCAACTGTTTGGTGAACTGACCCGCGTTGAAATTGCCAACCGCGCCGGCCTGAATTTCCGCCGGATCGATCTTCGCATCGTCGATCGTTTTTTTGCCGGCCTCGATGATGATGTGCCGAATCGTTTTCCCCTCTTTTTTTAGGTTGCGCTTAAAATCGGTGCGTCCGCCGCCGAGAATGTAAACTGACTCGCTCATGGTAGACTCACTTTAGCTAATCTTTACGCACTGTCATCCCGAGCGGAGCGAGGGACCTCCCGAAACATGCTGCGCTACGCAGGCAAATCTCAGTGACCGATCACCGGATGTGAGATCCTTCACCGTCTTCGCGGCTCGGGATGACACGCTAGCCACCAAAGGCATCGACCCCCGTAATGTCGCGGCCAATTACCAATGTGTGGATATCGTGCGTGCCTTCGTACGTGGAGACGGTCTCAAGATTCATAAGATGCCGGATGACGGAGTACCGATCTGTGATGCCTGCGGCGCCGAGTACGTCGCGCGCCTTGCGCGCGCATCCTAGCGCCATCCACACGTTGTTACGCTTCGCCAGCGATATCTGCGCAGGACGCACCGAGCCCATCTCCATCATGCGCGTGAGACGCAACGCCAGCAATTGCGCTTTCGTAATCTCCTGCGCCATCCAAACGAGCTTTTGCTGCACCAATTGGAAGCCGGCAATCGGGCGCCCAAATTGTTCCCGCGATTTGGCGTACGCCAGCGCCGTTTCATAACAATCAATGGCCGCGCCAATCACACCCCACGCAATGCCCGCGCGCGCGTGTGACAGACATGACAACGGCGCGCCAAGCCCGGACGCCTTGGGCAGGCGATTCTTTGCAGGTATGCGGCAGTTTTCGAACCAGCATTCCGACGTGCGCGACATGCGCAGACTGAACTTTCCCTCGATATCCTGCGCGCGAAATCCGGGGGCGTCTTTCTCCACCACGAACCCGCCCACACGCCCATCGACATCTTTAGCCCAAATCACCTTCACGTCTGCGATGGACGCGTTGCCGATCCAGCACTTGCTGCCATTCAAGACATAGTAGTCGTCGTCGCGGGTAGCGCGAGTTTCCATACCGCCGGGATCTGAGCCATGCCCATGTTCCGTCAGCGCAAAACAGCCGACGAGTTCGCCTGATATCAATCCCGGCAGCCAGCGCGCGTGTTGCTCCGGCGCACCGAAGGAATGAATCGCGTGTATAGCAAGCGGCCCTTGCACCGACGCCAATGAGCGAAGGCCCGAGTCGGCCCGCTCGAGTTCTTGCATGATCAGGCCATACGCCGTGTAACTCAGCCCAGCGCAGCCATGTTCTTTCAAGTACGGAGCATAAAAGCCTGACGCGCCCATGCGCGGCGTGAGATGTTCCGGGAACTTGCCCGCGCGATGGAACGGCACGATCTCCTGCATGGCTTCCTCCTGCACAAAACGCCGGGCCCGATCGCGTGCCGCGCGTTCGTCTGTCGTGAGAAGCTCTTCGATGCCGTAGTAATCCAGCGAGGTCATGTGGTGCGAGTCCCAGTAATGCGCGCCAGTTTAGCGATCACGCGTACAAACACAACGCCCCCTCGCGCCATCCGATGTGAGGGCTCAGCGATTTGAAATCGAGCACACGATGATGTCGATTTTAATCGCTGCGTTGATTCAATCGTCAGCGGCTCATTCAAGAATCACGCACTTGCGCGCAGCGTCTTCACGTGCGGATAGCCCAGGATCAAGTCATCTGCCGTGACCAACGTCAGCTTCTTTATTCGGGCCGTTGCCACCAAAACGCGATCCGCGCGATCGTTGTGGAAGGCTCCCGGCAAATTGTAGGCTTCCCAGGCGATCTCGTGGGTCACGTCGATCGTCGAAGCGTCGAGCTCAGCAAGCGACCGCTCCTTCCATTCCGCGAATGTGTGTTTCAAACGCAATAGCCCAAGATGCGATCGGCGAGGTAATTGTGCAGTGCTCGAGATCGGCCTTCGCCTTGTCGAGCGCGCCTTGTTTGATCTTCACGTTCGCCTCCGCCTGATGAAGATTGGCCATCGCCTGATCGACATCCGCCTGCGACGAAGTCTTCTTCACAAACAGTTCTTGTGTGCGCTTTGCGTTGACCTTCGCGAGTTCAAGCGCGGCCTGTGCGTTGGCGAGGTCGCCCTCCGCCTGGGTGACCGTTGCCTGAAAAAGCGCCGGATCGATCTGGGCGACGACCTGGCCGGCTTTCACCTCGGAATTAAAATCCGCAAACAACTTCGCGATATTACCTGAAACTTGACTGCCCACCTGCACATTGACCACCGGATTGAGTGTGCCGGTCGCGGTAACAGCCTGGGTAATTGGGCCGCGAATGATGGTTGCAGTCTGATAATTTGCGGCACCGCTCTGTCGGCATTGCCGGACCAGCGCTGCGATAATCAGCAATCCAATAATGATGGCGAGCCAGGAGACAAGACGTTTCATGCGAGCGGTGGTTGACTGCGCTTATAAGTAAGAGACAGGAAGAGATGATGCGACGTTACATCGAAATCTACTCCATCATGTTGCGCAACTCGCTCATTCGCGAGCTGAGTTTCAAGGCGAATTTCCTGCTATGGATGATCGTCGAGGTCCTCTGGTTCTGCGGGCAAATTGTTTTCTTCAGCATCATCTTCGGGCAAGTCGATCGCATCGGTGATTGGACAAAATGGGAGGTAGTGCTGCTCGTCGGGACGCACCAGATGATTGCCCAACTTTTCCAGGCATTCTTTTTTGTGAATGTCGCAAATATCCCCGAACTCGTTCGCACGGGAAAACTGGATTCCCTGCTGGTTCTGCCGATCGACAGCCAGTTTGCAGTTTCTACGAAACAATTCGGGCTCGACAGCATCGTCAACGCCGCGCTTGGTGGCGTGGTCGTTTGCGTATCGCTTTCGCGCCTCAACGTTGTGCCAAATCTGATGTCGATCCTGCTTTATTTGGCTGCGCTCGGATTCGGCATCGCCGTGCATTACTCCATTATGCTTGGCCTGGCAGCGGTAAGCTTCTGGATCGTGCGCGCCCAGGGACTGGTTTACGGTTATTTTAATTTTCTGAACATCGCGCGTTATCCAGACGCGATCTTTCCACCATTCTTCCGCTTCATTTTCGGCTGGATCGTCCCGGTAGTCATTATCGCAAACATTCCCGCGCGTCTGTTAATCAAGTCGCTCGGACAACCCTGGCAGTTGATGCTGCATCTTGTCACTGCCTCGAGCATTATTTTCTTCCTGTCCCGCGCATTCTGGAAATTTGCCCTGCGCCATTATTCCAGCGCCAGCTCGTGAATCCCCGAATTTTTTAACCGAATCCGCTTGCGCGGTCTGTGAAATGTTCTTAATTAAGCCTCCGTTTTTCCGGCGCCACGGGTTAAAGGCGCCTTGCACGCTATGGCAAGACCAACAAAAAAGAAGAGTTCTGCGAAAAAGCCCGCTGCGCGTAAAGCGCGTCCAGCGCGCAAGATCTCCAGGCCTGCTCGCAGGGTACGCGTCAAGAGGCCGGTGTCAAAAAAGGCCGCGCATGCCACCAAAACCACAAAACGTTCGGCCAGGGCTTCCAAATCGAGAGGAGCAACGATTGAGTCTCCGGCTGTTTTGCTGGGCCTGAACAACCGTGGAAAAAGACTCGATCCTTTTACGCGCAAGCAGAAAGAAAAACTCCTTCAGCTTCGGGACGCCATGGTCGATTCCATGGCTGGCGTAGCCCAGGATACTCTTCGCTCGCGCGCGGAAGGCAGCGAGGCTTCCGCTTTTGGAATGCATCAGGCCGATGCCGGATCGGACGCTTACGATCGCGATTTCGCGCTGAGTTTGCTTTCCCAGGAACAGGACGCGCTTTACGAAATCGACCAAGCGCTCAAGCGCATTGAGCTCGGGACGTACGGAAAATGCGAGATGTCGGGCAAGCCAATCCCCCGGGCCCGGCTGGAGGCCATCCCGTTCGCGCGGTTCACCGTTGAATGCCAATCACAGTTGGAAAAGCAAAATAAAGCGTCACGGGTCCGTCAATCGGTCACGTCTCTGTTCGGCTTGACAGAAGAAGAAGGCGGCGAAGCCGAAGAAGAGGAAGTTGCGCCGGCGGAAACAAAGGAGTGACAGAGAATGGCGCAGGAAATTGTTACGTTGGAATGCACCGAGGCGAAAGCTTTGGGCAAACCCGTCTCCCGTTACATGACTACGCGGAACAAGAAAAGTCCGCGCACGCCCAATCGACTCGAGAAGAAGAAATACAATCCGTTCTTGAGACGCCACACTTTGCACCGCGAGACGAAATAAACCTAAATGGGCCCTAAGACCGCCAAACGTCGTTCCGCTTTTCGCCGCGCGAATCGCGCCATGCCGCGCCGCCGGATCGACATCGCCATTGAGGCTATTGATTACAAGAACCCCGATCTTCTGAAAAAATTCGTCACCGAGAGTGGCAAAATTCTTCCCCGCCGCGTTACTGGAATGCCGGCGCACCTGCATCGCAGGATTACTCGCGAGATCAAGCGCAGCCGCTCCGTGCTCTTGATGAAGTGACAAACGCGCCCGTGCGGTTTGTCATCCTGAGCGAAGTGAAGAACTGCTCATAAAGCTCGCCGGTCACGCTGGTGAGTTAGCGTGCTTCGGGCTTCGACTGTGAGATCCCTCGCTCGGGATGACCTCACAAGATCAAGACGCAGCCGTTCCGGGCTCTTGATGAAATAGTGCCCTGTGGACCATGCATTGCGGCAGCGCCTTGCCGCATTTGTCTCATTTGCCGCATTGGCCCCATGTGACCAATGAGACCTATACATTCACGCTTTCCGCGTTTTTTCCCCCTGCTCGATCAGGTTCCAAAATTCGCGCGTTTCGCCCAGTTGCGCGTCTTCCGATACCGGCAGTTTGCTCCGGAAAAGAAAATCGCGAAACGTGTTCTTGTGCAAAACGCGATGGACCTTGATGCCCTCGTCCGTCTTCGCAAAATAAATCCGGTAATCTTTTGCGCGATAACGATACAACTTTTTCCCCTCGCGCTGGATGACGCCGAACCGGTCCGAGTCGAGATGATCCAAGTCCTCCGGCAGAATCTGAAACTCGGCGAGTAACTCGAGCTGCAATTTCTTCGGGAGCGCAGAGATCTCGGCAGCGCTCAGTTCGTTAAAGATGATCTGGAACATGGGAGATCGTTAAACCATTGAAGCGTTGAATCGTTGAAATGGGCTGACCGCAGCAATGTCGATTCTCATTCGCTTTAACGCTTCCACGACACTTAAAGATAGATCCGCCGGACGCGGCTGCCAATCCGGGTAATAATTTCCCATGGAATTGTGCCGGCCTTTTCGGCCAGTTCCGCACAGGAAAGTTCCTCGTTTCCGTCGCGACCCATTAGAACAACGTCATCTCCCACTTGCACATTATCGATCGTGCTTACGTCGATCATCATCAAGTCCATTGTCACCCGGCCAAGGAGTGCGCAACGCTGCCCGCGAACCAAAACGGCGGCGTCACGATTGGAAAGGAGCCAAGAATACCCGTCGGCGTAACCAGCCGACAGGGTGGCGATCCGCATTTTTCGCGGAGTGATAAACGTGCGACCGTAACTGATAGAACTCCCTTTCGGCATGTCGCGCACCAGAGCAATTCGCGTTTTCCATGTCATCACCGGCCTGAGAAGTTTCTGAAATTCCGGAAGCGGGGAAATCCCGTAGAGCATGATGCCAGCGCGCACGATATCGAAAATCTCTTCGTTAAACGCGAGCGTGCCCGCGCTTTGCAACACGTGTGCTTTGAAATCACCCGGAACTTTAGCGCGAAGCTGCCCCGCGATTTTGCCGAAACGCTGAAGTTGGTCGCGCGTGTATTCCGCGGCCTCATTAGAAACCGGCAGATGCGTCGAGATGCTGTGAAGCTGGATGTTTGGCAGCGCCGAGACTTCTTTGAAAACGTGTAAGGCTTCCCTTTCCGGAACGCCCATCCGCCCCATTCCCGTGTCAATCTTGAAATTGATTGGGATCGCGCCTTTGCTTGCGAGGCGACTGAATTCCTGTGCTTCCTCGAAGGTCGAGATGGTCGGAATAAATCCGGCCTCTACAATTGCGGATCTTTCTTCAGAAAGGGCCGGGCCAAGAATGATGATCGGATGAGAGAGTTCCTTTCGCAGCACAATCGCCTCCTCCAGATTCGCGACGCCGAATAGTTGCGCGTCGGTCGCCAGCGCCCGCGCCACGCCAATCAGCCCATGTCCGTACGCATCCGCTTTGACAACGGCGAGAAGCTCGGCCGATCCAATGCGCTCGCGCACAACGGCCGCGTTGTGCCGCAAGGCGCTTCGATCAATTTCAGCCCAGCATCGATAAATCGCTGTAGTCACGAAGTGATTTCTTGAGCTTTTGGCAATGTAATGTGCGGCTCTCGCAAATACATCGGTTCGAGCGGCGGCAATGTAAAATGTCGACTTGGGTCTGAAGCAAGGCGCGCCAGCACAGCTGCCGAAGGATATCGGATCACGGCTTCTGGAAATTGCGGCAGCGATTCGGAACAAAAGATGTCCATGTCATTCCCAAGTGTGGCGAGTTTGTTCTTTAGCTCTTCTTCACTGAACAAGTCGGGACCTTCCACCACTTTGTTCGCGCGGATGTGCGCAAAGAAAAATGATTTCCTACGGGCATCGCCAATTACGCAGTATTCGTGCGCATCGCACTCCATTGCGCAGATGGACGGATACCCGATCATGCGTGCGCCTGTTGAAACTTGCAGACCAATTGCGGCTGAAATCGCTATTCGCGTGCCAGCATAAGAACCCGGCCCAAGCCCCACTACAACAATCTGTGGAGCGCCGAATTTTTTTACCACATTGTCCAGGTTCTCAAAAAACGCAGCGGAATTTTTCCGGTCGTTTGGCCAGTCGGGCGCCAGCTCAACCTCACCGTCCAGCCAGGCGAGGCTGCCGCGCGCAGTGGAAAGTTCAAGCGCGAGAATTTTCATGCGTGATATTAAGGAGCGGCAGTCTCCAGCCATCTATTTTAAAACGGCGGCTCAGAAGCCGCCACTCCCTGGAAGGTGATGGCCCGCTGATTTTCTGATTTTATCTCAAACAAAATCCAGCGCGCTTGCTCGGGAATGAATTCGGGAAACCGATCTGCCCATTCGATCACGGACACTCCGTCGCCGAAAAAGTAATCGTCGAGGCCAAGCCGCGCGAGTGATTGGCGATTCTCGACGCGAAAAAAATCGAAATGATAAACAGGTAATCGTCCGTCTCGATATTCGTGCACAATCGTAAAGGTAGGGCTGGAGACAGCAGCGTTGCTTCCCAGACCGGCGACGAAACCTTTGGTGAACAGAGTCTTGCCACTCCCCAGTTCGCCTTGGAGAGCCAAAATCGATCCCACATCGATATCCCCTGCAAGCCGCCGCCCCATTGCCTCGGTTTCAGTTGGGCTGTTGGAAATGAACGTAGCCACCTCGGAGAAGCTGAGAGTTGTTAGTTGAGGGTCGACAGAGGTAACCAATGCGCGTGAGCGGCAATTTCGGAAATTTCTTTCGCCAGTCGTGTTGCAATCGTTTGCTCTGTCGCGGTGAAATGGCAAACAGCAATTCGTAATCTTCGCCTTCCGAGATTGCGTTATCGATGTTTGCGCCACGGGTAAGCGGCAAATTCTCCATGTCGATTTTGAATCCGACTTTGCTGGCGCGCGCCAGCCGCGGAAGATCGGTTCCCAGTCCATCACTTAAATCCATCATCGCATGGATCGAGAAATTCTTGGTAAGCCAGCGCGACTCCACAATCCGCGGAATGAATTGCAAATGCTTTTGTTTCAAGGCGCCACCGAGCTGTCCGGTCACAAAAAGATCATCGCCGACTTTGCCGCCATGGCGCGATACCCAGCGGTCTCTTTCAACGAATCCAACAACGCTCGCAGAAATGGAAATCGGCCCGGCCGTGCTGCTCGTTTCGCCGCCAACTATGCTGACCTCGAACCGCTTCGCAGCCCGGCGCAGGCCGCGATAAAGATCTTTCACCCACTGGAGTTTCGTTTGCTGCGGGGAGATGAGGGTGATTAGCGCAAATTGAGGAATAGCTGAGGTCGCGGCGAAATCGCTGAGGGGGCGCATCATTGCTTTCCAGCCGACATCAAGCGCATTCGCTCTCGGCGAAAAATGCACGCCTTCGACAATGCAATCGGTCTTGAGCACAAGAAAGCTGCCGCGGTCCTGGGTTTCCACCACGGCGCAGTCATCACCCGGGCCCACTACAACCGCTTTTCCGAGCGAAACACGAGGCAAAAGCTGGTCAAGCAGCCGGTCTTCCCCCAGTTCGCCCAGGCGAATCCGTCCTCTGGCGGACCCGCGAAGTTTCATGGCGAAAAGATCTCTGGAAACGCAAGAGCAGTAAGCGTGAGCGAATTGAAGAGCGAATGCATCGTCATCGCGACAAGAATGGAACCGCTCCATTCGTACGCGATCGCGAAACAACTTCCCAGAACGAACAATGGCGCAAACGAAGGGAAATGTGCGTGTGCTGCCGCGAACAGCAGCGCGCTAAACGTAACGCCAAGGAGGCGGCCGAAATAACGTTTGAATACACCGTAAAGAAAAAATCGAAAAAGAAATTCCTCAACTATCGGCGCGATTGCTACCGCGAAAACGATAATCAAAATTCGCTGCTCGATCGTGCGCGACCCGCTGAAAAACTCGACGATGTTTTGCTTGCTAGAGCCGCCTCCGAAAAGCCGCTGCGTAATGGCGTCAGATAACAAGATCAATGGATAAGCGAAAAACAGCAGGGCCACTCCTGTGCTCAGCGCCCGGATAAAACTGATCCGGAAAAACCCGCCTAACGAGCCAAGGTCAAATCCGCGAAGCTGAAGGAAAGTCACGATGAAGAGCACCACGAAAATCGTGAGAAGGAAATTTCCTAAAAGATTGCGCGTGCTGAATTGAATCGAAGGATGCGAAACCGATGCGCTGATGTTCAGCAAAAGAAAAAAGATCAATACCGCAGCCAGAATTGCTTCGGGCAGCCCAAAGGTTCGCCCCGCCGTGTCCACCCCGGAAGCTTTCGAGGACGCTCGCGCCCTGATCTGGTGAATGAGCGAAATATAGACATAGACGCTGGCAAGAACGTAAAGAAGAGAAAGGACGCCAAAAAGAACGCCCGGGGCGGCTCCGAATGCCGCGAAGAGGCTGCCGGATCGCATGCGTCCTGATCCCTACCGGACTGTGCAAACGCTCCTGTGTGCCTCCCTCTTACTCTCGCTCCTGCTCTGAGCGGTAGTAGCGGTAGGGACGCCGCGCTGCGGCGTCCGGACAGCGCAGCGCGTTGTCCCTACCCTCGGAGCAGGGGCATGAGCAAGAGTAAGAAAACAGAGAGCGTTCACTGTATTTCCACAATTCTTATGGAGCGTAATAGCTCGGCAGGAAATATGCGCGTCCAGTCTCCAGTTGTGGAATGAGCTGCTTCGGAAGTTGGAGTTCGATTTTTGAATCAGCTTCTCCAAATATTCGGAGGAACCGGCTCAGACTGAAGGGCGGACCGTACTTTACCACTTTCGCATCCGGCGCGTTTCCCAATTCTTTGGCTTTGCCGAACGCGTCATCCAATTCGCCAAGGCCATCGATTAGTTTGTGTTCGAATGCATCCTTACCCGACAAAATCCGGCCGTCGGCAATCGTATTGCGCAGAAGATCGGCCGGCAGATTTCTCTCCTTCGCAACGATGCCAAGAAACTTGTCGTAAGTTTTCATGATGAAGCTCTGCACAAGCTCGCGTTCCTCCGGCGTGATGGGTCGCGCACCATTCAACATATCCTTGAACTTGCCGCTTTTGAAAACAACGGAAGCGAGTCCGACTTTGTTAAATAGCTGCTCGTAATTCAGTGTTTGAATGATGACCCCAATGCTGCCGGTGATGGTCGTTTCGCTTGCCATCAAAAATTTACCGCCGCAGGAGACGTAATAGCCCCCAGACGCTGCCAGGGAATCCATATATACGACCACCGGTTTCTTCGAGCGAACTTTGATCAACGCGCTATAGATTGCATCGGAGGCGGTCACTTCTCCGCCAGGAGAATCGATTTCCAGCACGATCGCTTTGACGCGACTGTCATCGCGCGCCTGTTGTAGGGCCGCGCGCATGTCATCGACCATTGAATCGCTCACGCTGCCCGGAAGCGAAGAGCTGATCAGGCCGCGCATGGTAATAACCGCAATCTTGTCGGTAGTCGCGCGTGCGCCTCTCTGAAGCAGAATTTCGCGGAAGCGCGGAATAGGCTCTGCTTCGCGAACACCGCCGAGGCGCTGAAACGCCGCAGCCATCAGTACCAGATTGACGAAGAGACTGGCGCAAAGCGCGACAAACAAAAAGATACTGAGGCAACCAAGCCTGCGATTCGCTGCCATGACGGGACGAAACTTCCGGAGAACTGCCGCGCGCACAAGCGCTTTTCATTGCCGCGCATCGCAATCGCTGTTCAGCGACCCAAGTTACAACATTCACCAAGAACTGTGATGCCGTGGTGTCGCTGTCCTTAGTGGACGATCGGCGATGCAACACTCTCGGTGAGCTGAAGGCACCACACTACAGCCATCAAGCGTTCTAAAGCGTTTTCAAATACTCGAGCAGTTTCCCCTTTTCCTCGTCAGACAATTGCGTGCCGTAAGTGTGCCCCTGGTTGCCGTTTCCTTTTTCTCTGGTGTCGAAAAGAAAATAGGGTTGCGTTAGTTCGCTCGTCGGACCGACCGCCCGCAGAGGCGGCTCTTTGAATCCCACTTTCACAGGATCAAAAACATCGTAGCCGCGATGAAAAGTTTGCGGACGCTTCTCGGCCGGATTGAGCAAATCGCGCAATGTTGGCACCGAACCATTGTGCAGATAAGGCGCGCGCAACCAGATTCCATCCAACGGCGGTGAGACGTATCCGTAGGGGTTCAGCGTATCCACCATCGGGGGACGATCGATGCCCAGTTGTTTAACGCGTCGGTTTGCTTCCGCAGCGGCATCCTTTGACCATGAATACATTCGTTCCGGATCGGTTCCGATTTCGGTGATTGGAATGACTTTGTTTGTAAATTCGGCGCGCGGCTCATGACACGAAGCGCAATCGCGAGCGTAAGTCTTCTGGCCTTCGGCGGCCATTTGCTGGTTGATCGGATTTGTCTCGGCAAAAGGCCACGGCGGCGGTGGCAGATTGCTGAGATAATGATCAAGGTCGGCCATGCGTTGCAAAAACCACGGCCGTGCTGGCGCGCCGAGGCCGAGCGCGGAATCGATCAACACCGAGCGCACTGCTGGCGTATCGCCAGTCCAATTCAGCAGCATTTGTTTTCCCGCGTTATCTTTTCCGCTGCGGATACCGAGATTCCAAACCGACGGAAAATCGGTCGGCCCAAACGTGTTGTCCTCCGGCATGCTGGTCATAAAATATTTTGTCAGGTTCATGGCGTCGTCGCGACCCAGTCCCCAATCTGGCTTTGGCTTGCCGCCGGTAACATAGCGCTCCATCCAGGTAAATTGTTTTTCCTGCTGGAGAAGAGCTTTCCTGGTGAGCGGAATCAGCAGGTAATGATAAATCTGCCGATCGATGAACGAGAGGCCGCCATTGCCGTAGTTGTTCGCGTTGACCAGCCGGATTTCGTTCATAAGAATGTCTGAATTGAAGCGTGGGTCGTGCGCCGCTTTGAACAAAAATCGCAACATGTTTTGCAGATTATTGGTGTGGCCCGGTCCCGCGACCACGACGTGCGGCACTTCGTCCTCGCTCAGACGGTAGGTTGCGGTGTGGCAGACAGCGCAGTTGTTCGTGATACGCGCGAAACCAACCACTTTTTTCGAAAAGCCAACCGGAATTTCGTGGCCTTCCTCCCATATCACCCCAAATGATTTGTAGCCGCCAGGTCCGGGCATCAGATCGGGAAAAACGCGCGGCAAAACCAACCAGAGATAATAAGGAATCCCACGATCTCCTTCCGCGCCGAGCGAACCGTACTTGAAATGTTCCTCCTCGCTTGCAAAGATCTCGTTTTCCTCGCGAAAAAATTTCGTCCAGGTAAAGAAAGCGCCAAGCACGATCAAAATCACGAGCGCAATCGCGGAGACCCAAAGAATCCGTCGTGTTTTTGGTTGAAGGCTCATTGGTTTGTCGCTGGGACCCGTTGGTCAAAACGTTTTCAGATATTCGACGATGGCATCCTTTTCTGGAGCAGACAGTGTCGTTCCGTATGCCGGCCCTTCGTGGCCGGCATTCGAGTTGCCCTCGTTGCGATCGCGCGGGGTCAAGCCATTGGGTTTCGCTTGCGTGTCGAGTTTAAAATATCGGCGCGGATTTTCGGGATCCTCCTTGCTGCGCCCATCGTCATCGAAGCGGCTTACGTCGGAAATGAATCCGACCTTCGTCTGGTCGAACACATCATACCCGCGGTAAAAAACCGCGGGACGTTCTGCGCTCGGGTTTAACAGATCGCGCAATGTTGGTATCGAGCCATTATGAAGATATGGGGCGCGCAGCCAGGCTCCATCGAGCGGTAGGTTCGCGTAGCCGAAAGTCTTTCGAAAATGACTGAACCGCCAGGGATACCCTGCATAAAGAGTGTTCTGTGCAGCGGCCAGTTCTTCGGTGTATGAATCAAGCCGGTGACGGTCGGTGCCAATCTTATCGATCGGCACCACATCGCCCACATACTCACCAGTGAAATCCCGGCCGTTACGCCCGTGGCAGTTGGCGCAGTATTGCGCATAGAGTTTTTCGCCCTGCGCGCTGAGTTGCGCATTAACCGGAAACGGATACTTGGGCGGTTCCTTGTAAAGCAGCCACTGCTCGACGCGCGCCAGCTGTTTCAGATCAATCGTCGGCGGAAACGCGCCGGTTCCGAACGCCGCGCTCTTGTTGCGCTCCTCCATCATGCTGTTGTTGCCATCCCAATGGGCATGAAAGTTTTTCTGTTTGCGCAGGCCTTGCAGCCAAATTGAGGGTAAATCGCACAAACCAACCAGCTCGCGCGTTTCCAGTTTCTCCAGAGGAAATTCTAAAAGCGTTTTAGCCGGATTAAACGTGTCGGTGCGGCCCGGACCAGCGTCCGGTTCCCATTCGGTGAAACGGAAATGGTCTTTCAACATCAGCAATCGTTCGCGCATGAAGGGAATGGCGTAATAGCGCAGGAGAAAGCGATTGATTAGATCATATTTCGCGCCGATCGCCTCCATCTCGGCCATGATCCGCGGAGCGTTGAAACGTTGATCCGATGCGCAGTCAAAAATGAAGCGTTCGAACGCCTCAAGATCGACGGTGTTCGACGGCATGCCGGTGTAAATTCTGCGCGGACTCTGCGGCGTTTCGCGCGCGGAGCCGGTGTGACAAATCGCGCAGTTCAAGAAGACGCGATCAAGTCCCTGCGTATTGCGGCGTGAGACACCGACCGGCAAATCTTTTCCAGGTTCGTACAGAAAGCCTAACGAGACATATTCTGTTCCCGGAGTATACGTTTTCCCGGGCAAATATTCTGGAAACATTTTCGGCAGGACCTTCCAAATCCAATAGGGAATACCCGATTCGCGTTCGCCGCCGGTTGAGCCGTATTTGAAGTGCTCTTCCGGGTCAGCGTATGTAACGGAATGGTCCCGCGTAAACCGGTTGACGAGATATAAACAGCCGAGCGCGATAAGCCCGACAACCACCAGTCCCACAGTTGCGGGACGCCACTTCCACCGTTGGATTTTCGGAGGGTGGTCTGGAGCGTCGGCCATGATCGCAAGGCGCGATTTTATCCCGGTGCTGGGAACTCCAGCGCGAAATCAATCAGACGTTTTTTGCTCCAATAAACTTTTCCGAGATAAACGCGCGGCGCGACTTCGCGGATTTCGTCGCGAATCCAGTGGGCAAGCAGCGAAGTGTCCGAATAGTCGAGCACGATGCACTCCTCGTTGTCCAGCCAGCTGGGGCCCTTATAGACTTTTGCGATGATCGCGTTGATCCCGAATGGCAGAATTTTGTTGCGCAAAACGCCTTTGGCCGGATCGAAAATTTTCCCCTGCCACGCAAAATGACTTTGGCCGGATCGAAAATTTTCCCCTGCCACGCAAAATGATTTATAAAATCGGCTATGTTCTGCGTGTAAGTTGTTCCCGGCGCAACGATCGCCGTTCCTTTGGCCTCGCCGCTCGGGACCTCGCCGGCCGGGCTCTGCGTGAAAAGATCGTCCAGCTGCGCTTGCGACATCTTTAACATTTCTGCAGCTGTGACCGCCATGTTTTCTCCTTTCGTTCGAATTCGCGCTAAAAGGTTTTGAGATATTCGATCAGCGCACGTTTATCGTTATCAGGCAAATCTGTGCCGAAGTAGTGACCCTTGTCCTCGATAAAATCGGGACAGTTATTTGCTGCGATGAGCTCGGGAACTAATTTACGCAGCTCGGCGGCGGCGGCTTCGGACGAAAGCTTCCCGATCTTGATTTTAATCAACTTCTCCGCAATTTTGAAAAAGGCGCCGGCGTGTTGAGAGTCCGGTTCAATATTGGCAACCAAGTTAACTGGCGTGCCTT
>WNGK01011186.1_pt1 | contig 20876 bp, 17 predicted proteins | sample 5400601 | NCBI WGS metagenome assembly WNGK01 (sample SAMN13153376, study PRJNA577476) | soil metagenome | isolation source: 60 cm soil or saprolite under Garry oak tree replicate 1 | place: USA:California | collected 2016-06-15
TTTGCGCCAGGCACCGAGCGCTCCGGGCACAACGGTGATGCAATTCAAGAGGTCGAAGGCGCGCTTCTCCATGTTCTGGCTGGTGATGTACTCGAGCGCTTGCCAGCGGGTGAGCCAGCGCGATCGGTTGCCGACCTTGACGTTGCCGGCCACGGCGCCGACCTTGGGATCGGAAAAATGGCGAATGAGTTTGCTGATCGCGTCCGGTTCGATTTCGGTGTCGGCATCAATGGTGACAACGATATCCGTATCCGCATGGGACAAGGCCAGACTCAGCGCCGCCGCCTTGCCACGATTCACTTGATGAATGATGCGGACGCGCGGATCATGCGAAAAGTTCGCGTCCAGCAACTCCCCGGTTTTGTCCGCCGAGCCGTCGTTGACAACGATGATGTGGAGGTCCTTCAGATCGGAAAGAAGGACGGAGGTGATGGTCTGCTCGATGACACTTTCTTCATTATGGGCGGGAATCAGCACGGTCACGCTTGGGGGAGGGTCGGGCATTTTGGCATGGTCGGGGCGAAGCTTTTCGATCAAGGCGAGCAGACCGATGATCGCGGCACGCCCGCTGACCAGAACGATGCCGAGAATGAAGATCATTCCAATGAAGAAACGAAGCCACTGGTATAGCGAAAAGATTATTCCATCGACCCGTGCTTCGAGGCGCTCTTCAGGGGAGAGAAGCGGCATCACTTCGGCGCGTGTCTTTCCGATTAAATCCGAAACGGAGACAAGTTGATACCCCCTCTTACGCAGAGCATCGATAATTTGCGGAAGAGCCGCAACCGTCTGGGTGCGATCGCCGCCGCCATCATGTAGAAGGATGATGTTGCCCTTGTCTGCCTGGCGCAGGACGCTGGCAACGATGGCCTTCGCGGGCAAGGGATTCTTCCCGTCAGGCATGCTCCAATCGTCGGGGTCGATGCGCTGGCCCACAATCAAGTAACCCATTTCCTGAGCCAGGGGAAGCTGCGCGACTTCCTCTGCATACTCCGGCTGATGATCGATGCCGTACGGCGGCCGGAAGAGAATGGACTTCACGCCCAGAGTGCTTTCAATCAGCCGCTGCGTCAAATTTAGCTGCCAGCGGATTTCCGTGTGTGTAATGAATTCGTCGAACTTCGGATGCGTAAAGGTATGATTCCCGATTTCGTGTCCCTCGGCGTACTCGCGCTTCAAAATATCCGGCCAGCGGCTCGCTGGATCGCCAATTACGAAAAATACTCCCGGAGCATTTTTCTCCTTCAAGATGTCGAGGATTTTTGGGGTCCAGCGCGGATCAGGCCCGTCGTCGAATGAAATTGCAATTTTTTTGTCCGCCCCGCCGATCTGGTCGATGTTGTAGGAAAGCGGAATGGCGTCATAGGACTCATCGGTGAAAAGATCGCTCGCCGCATCGTACTCGAAGGAACGTTTGCCTTGCTTGGGTGTATCAGTAAAGTGCCAGATGTCGCCGTCGCCTTCGAGGATTAGATCGGGGCCCGGCGGCAGAGCGGCGAGCTTCCGCCGGGCTGCATCGTCGGCGTGGATTGCATCCCAGATAGGCCATAAGGAGGTGTCTGATGAACCGAGCCGCCACAGTGCCGTGCCTTGGACGCCCAATCGGTCGCTGGCCCGAAGCTCGTTGTACGCGGTGACGGCGTCTAGCATCCACACCTGGTGTTCGTGGTTGTGCTCGTCGTAGTACGAATAGTGAGGATTCAGCGAATTGCTGTCGAATTGGACGTCGGCATCCGATTCCTCGGCGTGCAGCAAAGCTTCCTGGATGCTCCATTCCTCCGCGGCCGCATATCCTTTTTTTTGCGCCGAGGCCCAGTCGTAGGCATAGTTCGCGATGCCAACGACAATTTTTTGCGCCGGAACAGCTTCCAGGACTTGCCGCAGGTTTTCCATGAACCAGTCTTGCGCTGCGATGGGGCCCGGCGGGGAATACGGCCAGTGCTGATCGTAATTCATCAGCACGATCGCGTCGCAGTGCTTGCCGAAATATTCGTAGTCGTAAGAGTCGTCGCGGGCGGGCAAAGCGATCATTAATTTCAAGCTCTTGGAGTGGAGCGCGGGCGCCAACGCGCCGATGAGCGCGCGGAAGTGCACCTGGCTGGCGTCCGGCACTTCTTCAAAATCGACGACAATGCCTGCCTCGTGCGACTCCAACGCGTATTCAACAACGTCCTGCACCAGTCTCTGCCGCGCAGTAGAGCTCGCCAGCATCTGCGCCATTTCCTTGATGCGCCACTCCACGCCATCGTAATTGTTCACCAGACCCATCATCGGCAGCTCGATCGCCGGATTGAACGACTTCATCCACTGGTGGAGCTTGTCGTCCTTGAGCAGCGTGATGGCTTCCGCGGGCGTCGCTTTGACGGTATTCTGCCCGTGTTCGTAATCCACCACCGTCAGCGCGCCGTCCGCGGAGACGGCGTGCAGTTGCTCGGGAATCAGAAGGTCAATGTCTTTGTAGTGTTTTTTCAGCGAAGCAAGACTGTTGGGATCCCAGCTCACAAAAAATGCCGCACGCAGCGGATCGTAGCTCGCCGGTAAAGTTCCGATGTTCGCCACGCGGCGCTTCCTGCCTTCCCGCGTGGGCACTGGCTTCTTTTTTGATTTGAGCGCCTGGTACTTGGGCTTCGTATCCGGCAGCAGTCCCGCGGGCAACTCCACGCTGACAGCGATGGTAACGAAGAAATAGGCGAGCAAAAGGGTCAACAGGACGCCGGTAATTTCCATTACGCGCCGTGTGAGGCGCCAGCGCACGCGCTCCGCGTCATAAAAAATGGGCCCGCGTTCCTTCATTTCACCTTTCAACCCGGCGGCACGGCAGGCAAATATACATCAAGCTAGGAGCTGAGTCCGTCTGCGCGATTCCGTCTTCTCTATTGTAAGATGCGTGGCATTGATGAAGCGAGTTTTCTCGAATCCCTTTGTTGCGTTAGCCGCAGGCCTCTGGCTGCGGCTCTATTTCGTGCTGAAGTTCCCCGCCAACTCCGGAGACACGGTTCTTTATGAACAAATTGCCACGAACTGGCTGAAGCACCACGTCTACGCAATGACCGTAGGCGGCGCGATCACGCCGGTTGATCTGCGCGTACCGGGTTACCCGGCGTTTCTCGCCATCATCTACGCTCTCACGGGGCGCACGGGCGCGGATGCGCGGCTTTGGGTGATGCTGGCGCAGCTCGGCGTGGATCTTATTTCCTGCCTGGTAATCGCTAGGCTGGCGGCACTCTTGGCCCGCACCTCGGGAGACTCCACGCCGAACAAGCGTGCGTTCTCCATTGCGCTCTGGCTTGCCGCGTTGTGTCCTTTCACGGCGAATTATGCGGCGGTACCACTGACCGAAGTTTTCGCCACTTTCTGGACGGCGCTGGCCTGCTGCGCTCTAGTGATTGCTTTGAGGAGAGTCCCTGAACCGGATTTTCTTTTGAAGAGCACCCACCTTCCTCCATGGAGGAGCGCGGAATACACCGCGCTGGGAGCCGGATTAATTGTTGGCGTCGGGACTCTTTTTCGCCCGGAAGCGCCGATGTTGCTCATTGCTGCCGCCATCGTATTCAGCGGAATATTTTTTCTGCAAGGAAAGTACGTGCGCTGGTTTTGGGTTTGCCTCGCTATGGCGCTCGGCTGCCTGATGGTTCTTTCTCCCTGGGCAATTCGCAACACGGTGACGTTGGGAGAGCCGCAGTTTCTGGCGCCAAAAAATTCGAATCTGCCGGGGGAATTGGTGCCGTACGGCTTCATGGCCTGGGAAAAGACCTGGCTCTACCGCGTCCGGGATTGCTACCTGGTTCCCTGGAAATTGAATGAAGAGTCCATCGACGTCGAAGAGATTCCCGCACGCGCTTTTGATACGCCGGAGGAAAAACAGCGTGTGGCCGCCGTTCTCGAACAATACAATAATGACTTGACCTTGACTCCGGAAGAAGATGCGGAGTTCTTGCGACTGGCCCGCGAGCGCACCGCGCGCCATCCTTTGCGAACGTACCTTTGGTTGCCTGCCGCGCGCGCGGTCACGCTCTGGTTTACGCCGCGCATTGAATTGCTCCCGATTTCAGGACACGTTTTTCCGCTGGCGCAAATGCGCGAGGACGACCCTGTCGATCAGGAGGTCACCAGCTTGTTTTTTGTGTTGAATTTATTTTATGTAGGGATGGGCATCTGGGGCGCTGCGTGCCTTTGGCTTTCGAATCCGGCGGCGCGGCCCGCGGTTGCATTTCTGGCGCTCTTCATCGTGATCCGCACGGCCTTTTTGACCACGCTGGAAACGCCCGAGCCACGGTACGTTCTAGTTTGTTTTCCCGCATTGATGGCGCTGAGCGCGCGGGTCTTCGCCCGCCGTTCCGAGGCGCAGTAGCACACCCTGCGGTTTGTGCCGTTATTTTCCCTCGAAAGGTTCGGGGTGAATAGTAACGCGGTAAATCTGCGGAAACTTCTCCTTCACCCGGTCTTCCAGCGCCGCGGTCACCTCGTGGATTTGCGTGATGGGCAGTTCGCTCTTCATCGTGCAATGGCACGAAACCAAGATGTGGTGCTCCACCTGGCGCGCGCGCACATCGTGGCAATTCACGAGCTCGTCGAACTCCAGCGGCAGCTTGTTCAGAAAGTCCTCGATCGCCCGTGAAAGCTGCTTCATCTCCCCGGCACCCGCGTCTGGTGTGGCAATGTGCCTGCCCAGCGGCTCGATGTGGATATTGACTTCCACCTGCCCGTCGCGCAGCTCGCGAATTTTTTCTTCCAGCTCGGTGGCCTGACGATGCGCTTCTCGCAGGCTCAATTTTTCATCTACTTCCAGGTGTAGCTCGATGAAGAGCCGCCCGTCTTGTTGCACCGCCGTCAGATCATGAATCGCGAGGCCCAGGCTCTGCGCCGCCGCGCGAATCGCTTCAAAAAGATGCTCGCCTTGGGGCGCGCGCGGCTCCGCGTGCACCATCACGTCCGAGGGAACGATCTCGCCGATGCGCTTTTCGATGGCGTCGCTCAAGGCATGTACCTGTTCGAGGCTCGCCGTCCTCGCCACGCTCACCGTTGCGTCTACAAAGTGCCGATTCCCGGCACGCCGCACGCGCACGCGATCGACATCCAGCACGCCGTCCATGCGCGCGACGGCCTTGGCGATTTCCTGCTGCAAGCCTTGCGGTGCCACATCCAGCAGGGCATCCAGCGTGCGCCTGCCGAGCTGCGCGCCCACCCACAAAATGACGGCCGCCACCGTCAGACCCGCCAAAGCATCGGCGTAGTTCAGCCAAGGCAAATTCCACGTTTCACCGGCCCAGACCAAACCTATCCCGACGATCACGACGATGGTGCTCCATACATCGGTCGAAAAATGCAGTGCGTCTGCCTCCAATGCTTCGCTTGAATATTTTCGGGCGACGTGCCGGAGGGCGCGGGCTCGCGTCAGATCAACCGACAATGCGACCAGCAGCACCAGGATCGCCGTGACACTGGGTTGGATGTGCACGCTGCGAAAGAACAGCCGGTCAAACGCTTCGTAAACGATGTAGAGAGCCGTCAGCGCGAGCAGTCCGGTCTCGATGAATGCGGAGAAGTTCTCAAATTTCCCGTGCCCGTAGGGATGCCGCTCATCCGCCGGCTGGTCGGACATGCGCACGGAAAGAAACGTGATGATCGCGGCAATCAGGTCGAGGCCGGAGTGCAACGCCTCCGAAAGGACGCCCAGACTTCCTGTCCTGACGACGAGAAATGTCTTCAGAGAAACCAGCAGCAGTGCGGAGCCCACGCTCAGGAGCGCGGCTCGCTTTTTCTCCCGTGCCTCTTCGATTGGATAGGTCGCGAACATCGCCCGCCTAGACTACCTCAACTCCCATCAATCTCCCGAACGCGCGGCTCTTCCCTTGACTCCATTCCGTATCTCATCAAAATCGGGCATCTCTGGCTCATGTTCCATGTTCTTTCTCGGGGCACTTGCCTGCGAAGCTAGGACGATGTACTTTCTCGCTGCGTCCTAGGGGACATCCTTATGACTAGTCGCGCCTTCCTCCCAATCGTTCTTGCAACACTTTTTGGGACCAATGCCTTTGCGCAAGCTCCCGCGCCGCCGCCCGCAGCCACTATTTGGAATGCACTGTCCAGCCCAGCGATGGATCCCACCAAGTCCGCGCATGCTGAGAATGTCGAGATCGTCCGCGATCGCGTGCACATTACGCTGATCGACGGAACCATTCAATTCGCCCAGCCAGTGAACCGCGTGACGTTTGGTGCCGCCTTTCACGGTAAAGGCCGCGTGCAGGTTTTGCCGCCAAATCCCGTCGAAGCGCAGCAACTCGTCCTTTTCACAAAGCAACCCAAACTTGACGTGCCATTCACCGATGCCACTTTTAGCTTCACGGATGGCCTGGAGGACGAGATCGCGAAGCAGGTGAAGTGGCAGCCGTCGGGAGCAGCGGGAGATGATCTCTACGCCAAACGCCAGAAGGAACGCGAGGACCTGGGCGAATCCGCTCTGCCGCGCCTCTTGCAGGGAGTTCTGTCCGCGGACCGCGCCCGCACCGCTTATTTCCTGGCGGACTTGAAAACCTTCGGCAAAGACTGGGTGGAATTCTACTCCAACGCTCTTGATCCTGAAGAGGTTAGTATTGGCCGCTGGGTTGACGTGGGCCCGCTCAAACACAACGACATCTGGATGAGTTTTCCCACCGGCAATAAAACAAGCGCCGAAGCCTGGAAGGATCCCCAGGCCAAGGAAGATTTCTCCATTCGCGCCTACCACATCAACGCCGCCGTGACTTCGGGCGCGGAATTGAGCTCCACGACTCGCGTCGAGATCGATCCTCACCTGGCTGGTCAAGGGGTGCTCATTTTCAATCTAGATTCCAACCTCAGGATTGATTCGATCAAGGATTCCAAAGGCTCCGCTCTCACTTATTACCAGTCGCGCGAAGGTAAGGATCGCTTTCAGTCCTATGGCGACTACGTTGCAGTGGTGCTCGCTCAGCCGCTACAGCCGGGTGAGGCGCAGTCGCTGGAATTTCACTACGCCGGCAAACGCGCCATTCGCAAAGCGGGTAACGGGAATTATTTTTGCGAGAGCTCGGGTTGGTATCCCGAGCGCCCCAACAGTTTCTCAACGCGGTCCGACTTTGACCTCACGTTTCGCAATCCGAAGAACTCAGTCTTGGTGGCCACAGGAGAAAAAACCAGCGATACCGTCGATGGCAACACGCACGTCACGACCTGGAAGAGCGAGATGCCGCTTGCCGTCGCGGGTTTTGCCTATGGTGATTACAAGCTCGCCAACGACAAGGCCGGTGAAGTCGCTGTCGAAATCTATGCCAATCGCGAAGCGGACGATTTAATGGCTCAAGTCCAGCGGGCCTTCGAATCTGGCGCGATCCAGGGAGCAGTGGGGACTCTCACGCCCTCCGCCATGGCCAAGACGATGGGTCAGGAGATGGCCAACACGATCCGTCTTTTCTCCATGTACTACGGGCCCTATCCCTACAAGCATCTTTCGGTCACCAGCCTGCCCATTAGCTATTCCTACGGCCAGGGCTGGCCGGGCTTGATTTACTTGTGGTCCGGCTCTTTCCTCGACGGAACCCAGCGTCACGAAATTGGTCTTCCCGATGGAGTTCAGCTCACCGATTTCTTTCGCGCTCATGAGAGTTCCCACCAATGGTGGGGGCATCGCGTCGGATGGAAGAGCTACCACGACCAATGGCTGTCCGAAGGCTTTGCCGATTTTTCCGGGATCCTTTATGTGCAGTTCCGGGACAATATGAAGGAAGCGCTGACGCGATGGCGCAAGGAAAAAGAACTGCTGCGCAGCAAGGACTTCAACGGGCACACGGTCGAGTCGCTCGGCCCCATTTGGATGGGGCGGCGCATTAGTTCTTCCGTGACCGGTCCCGGCTCCTATCAGGACTTGATCTATTCGAAGGGCGCCTATGTCTTGCACATGCTTCGCATGCAGCTCATGGATCCCCGCAATCCCGATCCAGACCACCTTTTCAAGGACATGATGCGGGACTATTGCAAGACCTTTGATAACAAGGCAGCCTCCACCGAAGACTTCAAGGCCATCGTGGAAAAGCACATGACTCGCGGCATGGATCTCGACGGCAATCACAAGATGGATTGGTTCTTCAACCAGTATGTCTACGGTACGGGAATCCCACAGTACGGTTTCCATGCGTCGGTCGAGGCTACTCCCGATGGCAAGACCCACATCAAGGGACAGCTCACTCGTTCTGGTGTGCCGGAGACATGGAAGGACGCCGTGCCGCTGTACGCACACATGGGCGACAAGACGATCCGCCTCGGGACCCTTGCATCCACGCACTCCAGCGAGCCGCTCGACGTCATCTTGCCCGTAAAAATCGACCGCGTCTCCATCAACGACTACGAGGATATGTTGGCTGACGTAAAGCAGTGAAGAACTGCAAGCGGGTCAAGGAGGCATTGCGATCCCGTTCGCTCCTGGGAGGGAGCGTCAGGAATTCGCTAAGGCGGTCCATTAGCGGGGGATGAACCGCAGCGCCGCCGAATTCATGCAGTATCGAAGCCCAGTTGGAGCGGGCCCGTCGGTGAAGACATGTCCCAGATGCGCATCGCAGAGCGTGCATTTCACTTCCGTTCGCAGCACGCCAAGGCTGAAATCTTTTTTCTCGCGTACATTTTCCGTGGCGATGGGTTCCCAAAAGCTCGGCCAGCCCGTGCCGGAGTCGAATTTCGCTTTCGAATCAAAAAGCGCGTTGTCGCAATCGATGCAGCGATAGAGCCCCGCTGCTTCCTGATTATAGAGCGCGCCGGAAAAAGGGAATTCGGTGCTCGCGCGCCGCGTCACACTGTACTGCAGCGGCGTGAGCTGCTTCTTCCATTCGGGCTTGCTCTTCCGCACTTTCGCCAGGGCATAAATCCCCAGCCTCGTGCCGTGCTCCGCGAATTTCACGATTTTGACCGGGCCCGGATCGCCTTCGATTGTGCCGCTATCGGCGAAGGCCCAAACTGAAATGCGCTCCACGCCCGCCAGCAAGCCGCACGCAGTAGCTGTCGCCGCGCCAAAGATTAGCCCGCGTCGCATGATTTCGTTCATGGCGGAAATTCCTGACCGGAACTTACTTTGCCGGGCTCATCGGCGGCGGAGGCAAAAGCGGTAGCCGCTTGGCTTCTCCGCGCGCCCCGCGCACTTCCAGCTCGTCGAAGAGCAGCGACGGTGCCATTCTGGTTCTGCGCCGAGCCAAACGCCCCCAGCGCTGTGCCGGCAAATCCGTTGATCTGGCTCTGCATGTAGTTGTAGACGAAACTATCGTTGCCGATCCCCGCAAGGTTCCGCAGCGCGCGCGAATTCAATCCGATGATCCGCGAGCCACGGATCATTTCTTCCCGGCCGGTTTCCGGATAGACGCGGTAAACGACCAGCGGCAGGCGATCGCCCGTCCCGGCTCCGCCGCCGTAGCTTGCCAGAAGCTCGGAGAAATCCTCCTGGTGCAGCAGGCTAAGCGCGGGATTGTCCATTTCGCGCACGACCAGGCAATAGCTCAGTTTTTCCGCTCGGCAGGTGTCCAGAAATTTCTTCTTCAACTCCCCTGCGGATTGAGTTTCTGCCGGCGAAAAGAACAGATTGCTCATCGTTGGCTTGGCGTCGTTCAGGAATGCGGCGCGCCCATGTCCGTTGGACTGGTTGAAATCCGGCCCGGGCCGGCGGGACATCAACTCACTCTTCAGGTTGCCGTTCTCCACCAGCGTGACTTTCTGCGCGCGCGCGCCTTCGTCGTCCACCGCGTAGCCGCCGATCAGCGGCGTGCCATGGAAATCCTTCGCGCCCGGATCATCTGCCACGGACACCCCCGTCGGCAGAACTCGCGCGCCCAGCCGCCCCACCCAATCACTCTTGCCACCCAGGTTGCCCAGCAGTTGCTCCATCACGGGACTGAACGAAATCGGTGGCCGCCCGCCGTTTAACGCCGGTCCCAGCACCTGCGCCAGCAGCGGTGCCGCAGCACGCGCCTCGAAGAGGACGGGGCCGGTATAGTCCTGCGCTGAAGGCGCTGCTCGCAGAGCCATGAGTTCCGTACCGGTGACGTTTAATCCTTTGCGCACCGTCTCCACGCTGGGCAAGTCGGCCGGACGCTTGGCATACGCGGCATAAAAATGGTTCAGGGGCACGCCGTCGTCGGCAAATGTGCCCATGCCGGATTCGATCGCGGCATAATGGCGATTCTGGCGGATTTCCGTCCCCTCGCTGGTCAGCAGATATTCCGTCGCGTACACGAGGTAATAGGTCACGCGCGATTCGTGAATCTCGGAAAACGCCCGCAGCGTTGCCGATGTCTCGCGTGCTTCTTGGTCCCAGTTGCGGCTGGTCCAATCCGGCGTCTCCAGTGGTTCGATCAGTTGCACCGGGTCCGCTTTCGCAAAATCGTCAATGTCTGATTGTCTCGCCAGGCTGCTCAGATACGCCTGCTTCCGTGAATAAGTCTCCACCGCCTCTTTGAAAGCCTGATCCGTAGCGATCCACAAGTCCTGTCGCAGGGAATCGTAATCGCGATCGATTCCCACCTCGCCGGTCGGACCGATAAAGCCCCGGAAGCCCTCGTCGCTTACAAAGTTCGAGCTGTCCAGCTTGTAGCTGCCGACGCGCACTTGCACATCCATAAAGCGGTTCCGCGTATGTGTGCTTGAGAGCAAGGTACCGAATTCCGCGACGACTTCGCGCACCTCCAGATCAAGCAAGCGATATTCGACGTAGTACGGCCGCACCGGCCTATCGATGTTCGGAATTTTGAGTTCCAGGCGAGTCTTCGCGCGGGCCATCTCATCACGCATGGCCTGCAGCGTGTGGTCGTTGTCCTGCGGAACCTGCGCCCCCGCAGCCGTTCCGGAGCCTATCGCCACCCAAAGCAAAATCAGTCCTGTCATTTCCTTCGCGTGCCTCACCGCTGGCCTCCCGTCTTGATTACGTCGTGCGCGGGCGGCGGCAGGATCGGCGGCCGGTCCGTCGAACTCTCTTTTTTCTGCACTTCTAATTCCGAAGTCAAAATCGCGGGCGACGCCGCGGACACGGGAACGGAACCCGATTCCGCGCCGCAGTAGCCGTTGAAAACTTCCGTTGTATCGCCGGTGGCAACAATCTTCGTCAGCGCCGCGAGCGGCGTACCGACAATATCCACTCCCCGCACCAATTCGTCAGGCCGCCCGTCGGGAAAAACTTTGTAGACCACCAGGGGCAGCACCTGGAATGCCTGCGGCTGCCCGCGTCCCGTGAAGGTGAATCCGCCGGCGATGTCATCGATCAGCAATCCATACGGCTTGCCCTGCGCTTTGATCAATTCAATCAGCTTGGCGCGGAGCTGTGCGTTGGTCACCGCCTTGCTGCTTTGCACGATCAGGTTGCCCTGCCGCGAAACCGGTGTTGCGCCGAGCTGCCGCCTGCCATGGCCGTTCGAACGGGGAAACCCAACCAACGGCGACCGCGACATCTCGAAATTCTTCAGCACGCCGTGATCCACCAGCGCCACGCGCTGCGCCGGCACGCCCTCATCATCGAACTGGTAGTACCCCAGCAGGTCCTGATTGCCGAGCTTTTTCAATGTCGTGTCGTCGGCGATACTCAGAAAATCCGGCAGGATTTGCTCGCCTACTTTTTTCGAAAACGTTTGTCCCTCGGTCACGTCTTTTTGGCGGTGGCCTTCGGCGCGATGGCCGAAAACTTCGTGAAAAAACACCGCCGCGGCGCGTCCCGTCAGCAATGCTGGCCCGACGGTCGGATCATTGATGGGCGCGGCGACCAGTCCCTCCAATTCCTTGCGCATCGTCGCTTCCGCCGCGTAGACCGCTTTGTCGTCAGGCGCATCCTTAGGGTCCACCCAATCGAAATTGTAGTAGCGGTCGATGTCCATGCCGTCCGGCGCCTTGCCTTGGATGAACAGCTCCAGCCGGTAGCGAATCTGCCCGAATTGCAATTGCGTCCCCTCGCTGGTCACCTGATAGGCGTTTTGCGCTTGCGCCGAAAACGTCACGATGGAATTGATGATGGCCGTCGATTCGCGGAACGCCTTGGTATAAGCGCGGACCTTTTCCTCCCACGGCTTGCGGTCCACGGCGATGGAAACTTGCGGGCCAATGTTGGTATGAGGCTGTTCACGAGAAAGATCCGGCGCGCGCCCTTCCGCTGTTTCTACTTTTACTTCCTTGCCCGTCTTAATCTTGATCAGCGCCTCGGATGCAGCCCGGTACTGCCTGTCGGTCTCCAGCCAAATCGCCCGGCGAACCACTTCTGCATCATCGTCAATGGGTACGGGCGTGACCCCGCCGCTCTGCTGTTGCCGCTCGCCGACTTTATGTGAATTGTCCAGGTCATAGCTGCCCGTTCGAACCGAAACCTCCAGCCACCGGTTGCGGGCTTCGTTGCTGTTGAGCAGCGCCCCGTTCGAACCGGACACATCCACGCGCTGCGTCTCCGTGATCGTATAGCCCATGTAATAGGCCGGAGGATCCAGCGCGCTCAATGTTTTCATCGAGCGTTCCAGCTCCGCTTGCAGCGCCGCGAGCAGCGGCGAACGCTTCGCCTGCGCATCCGGTGGCGCGGCGTGCCCCGATTGCGACATCGTGAAAAGCAAGGTCAGGGCGCAAAGGAAAGGAATCATGCGACTACGATTCGATGTGGTCAAAGGGTGCCTCACTCGGAATTAGACGAGACCGTGAAACATTCAGTGTACGCCACCGCGGAGCGGCTCACAAAGCGCGGCACGTTGGGGAGTCGCGGTTCGAACAACACTTCTTAGACGGCTTTTCTCTTCCATCCGTTGCATGTGCGCGGATAACAGTTCGGTGCGTGGAAAGGAACGACGTTGTTTCTAACGCAACTCGCCGTGCGCTCCCCTTGAAGTGTGCCACGGGCGGGGCCACAATTCCTTCATGCGCTCTCTTGTCGGGCTTCTGGCCGGCGCCGCCCTTCTCTTCGTCGTTTATCACTTCTCTTTGAAGAGAATGCCGGCGACCGACGAAGGTACGGCTCCCACGCAGGCCATCAGCCTGACTGGCGTTCGAATGGACCTTCTGCAGATCGCCCAGGCGGAACGCGCCTACATCGCCACGAACGGCCATTGCGCTTCCCTGGACGAACTCATCTCCTCCAATTCTCTTTCCATGACCCGCACCGAGCGTGACGGTTATTCTTACACCGTCGATTGCTCCGGCGGTGGCTTCAGCGCTTTCAGCGCTTCGGCGCGCCATTTGCCCGCCCCTGCCGGCTCCCCCATTCGCTACCCAAATCTCGCCATTGACTCCACCATGGAAGTCCACGAAATCGACTGACTCCCGACCAGCACGGTCATCAAGTGAGACTTGACACCATTAGAATGACTTCTCTTAAATTCCGGGAACTTTTCCTGGCTGTTCCGCGTACATCCTACTGAACGCGGTTCCCCCAATAAGACGCGCCTGACAGGCGCTTAAAAGAGAGAGAAGGAGCACACCATGGGCGGAGAATTGATCGGATTAGTGGCCGTGATTCTGGGGATGGGCGTTCCCCTCGGCGCGCTGTATACCTATTACCGGGTCCGCAAACTGCGCAGCGAAGAGCGGCTCGCGGCGATTGCCCGTGGAGTCGATATTCCGATGGAGCCTGAATTGAACCAGGCGGCCCGTTCGCGCCGTTCCGGCATCCTGCTGGTCAGCGGAGCCATCGGCTACATCGCTACTTTCGGATTGATTGCGGGCATCCAGGCGGATCGTGACATCTGGACGGTTGCCGTGCTCGGTATCATTCCTCTCGCGGTCGGCATCGGCTACTTCCTGGACTGGTCCATGATCCGGCGCGACGCTCGCGCCTGAGGACACAGAAATCAGCGTTCGAATGAAAAACGCGGATCCGTCCGCGAACGGGCCGTCCGCATTTCACTTGATTTCGAGCGGCGTAAACGTGTCTCCGCGCTTCACTGCCAGCCGGATCGGCCGCGGCGGGCCCTTTTTCGGAACCGTCACCTCGACCCACAGTTCTTCGCCTGCCTTGCGCCGCGACGGATCGGCAACGTGTTCCGGCAAAAAGTAAGCCACCGGTTCGCTGAGGGCCGCCACTGCCTCTCCGGTGCGCGTCTTCCAACGCGTCACGCTCAGTCCTGTCGGCCGGGGCGCGGGACTTGCTACCAGGCGGCCATTCTCTGCGTGCAAATAAATATCCCGCATCTCGCCCCAGAAATTAACTTGATTGCCCTTTGGCAGCTCCGAACCGGCATATACCCGGTCCGCATCGACGCGCAGCCGCACGCTCAAATACCGGCCGCGAATTGGCAGATCGGGATCGTAGGCCACCGTCTGCGCCCAGACGCGCGGAAATCGCGCGCGATCGATTGCATACTTTGCTCCCAGGCTTGCGACCAGCGCCAACTGCAGCGCCGCAAGGATGATACCCTTCCGCGAGAGATTCATTGCGTTCCTCCCACGACTCGCGCGACCAGTTGCCGACGCGCTCGCTCCAGCGTCCATCCGCCGAACAAGAACAAGACTCCCAGCCCGATCAGGCTCGCGGAGCGGCCTAGCTTATCCATGACGTCCGAAAAGTAGAAAATAATGACGGTGAGCGCAAAGCCTGCGACTCCTAAGTTGATGCGCTCGCGCCGCCTTTCCAGCAACCCCCATGCCACCATCCCGAGCGCTCCAACTCCGGCCCAAAAATACGGACCGAGTGAATTCCAGGCAAATAGCGAGAGGTTTCCACTGGTGTCTTCATGCCTGGCGCGAAATGTGCCTATCACCAGGACCCAGACCGCCGCAACGGCGTTTGTCCACGCTGCATTCTTACGCAGCACAAAAGCCAGCGCCAGCGGCGCACAGATCGCGATGGCCCAGCCAGTGATTTGGAGCAGTGGCGAAACTGCCGCGCGATTTTGCGGCCACCATCCCCAATATTCCCGGCCTTCGACAAACGCCCATACGCTGAGAGGCAACACCGCAAGTCCACCGATCCACGCGAGCGCCCGGCGCGCATGCGAATCTTCTTGGCTCGTTCGTGCGCTCACGTACGTGATCGCTACTAGCACTAGCCCCTCCGTAATCAACCGGTTGCTCACCGCAAATCCCTGCGTTCGCACTTCCCATTCGCCCACAAGCCACCCAGGCACCAACAACGCAAGCAGGGCTGCTTGCGTCCAATGACGCAACAGAAGCCAGCCTGCAAGCGCGCCGATGGCCCACATCAGAATCCCGCTCGGCCAGTGTTCCTGCAAATTGAAGATTTGTGCGGTCAGAAAAATCCCCGCGCCAACGCAAACGGTTCCGATGGCATAGAAGGTGGTTGACAGCGCCGAGAACTTTTCCTCTGTGAGAGCCCCGGCAATGGGAAACAATGCCACGAGAATTAGGACCAGCGTGAAACGCCATGCAGGCGAAAGCTCGTCCCAATGCGCGGCAACAAATAACAAGACGCCGGCGCACAGCAGCACCCCGCCTAGTGCGACAGCCAGCAGCACCGGCCAGCGCAAGCGCTCGCTAGAACTCTGCGACTCCTCGAACGTTCGAATGCGCCCGGCCGTGCCTGCATCCACCACTCCGGCCGAAACCCAGCGCTCGAGCCGTTTCTCCAGTGCGTCCGCCATGCCGGGCCCTCCTCTCGTCAGCTGCTTTTTGCCATTACATCACCATACTGAAGCTTTTCGATCAAAGGGAAATAAAACAGCAGGGTCCGCCTCACGCGACGAACATCTTACTGCGTGTTACTCGCTCACGGCGCGCGCTTTTGATCCACCACCAGCACGCCGGCTTCGGCGTAATTTGTCGACGGAAGGTCGTGAAACGTCACGTGAATATTTTCGCGTTTGGCTTTGCCATCTTCGATCAGTACGGTCGTAACGCGTTCCGCGATTTTCCTTTTTTGCTCCGGCGTCCTTCCCTCCACCCAGGTAATTTGCACGTGCGGCATGTCCCTCCTCCTTAGAACGAGCGGCTCCCGATATCTTGCATGCAAAACGCAGGCATTCTATCCGCCGCCGCGGTTCTCGCAAAGCCCGCGGCGTCCCTGTGCTAGAATTGCCTACACATGCATCCCGCCATTCCTCATTTGGTTGAGTTGCAACGCATTGACCACCAGATTGCCGTCCTGCGCGCGGAACTGGAAGGATTTCCGAAGCGTATTCGCGAAGCGGAGGCCAAAGTCGTCGGCGCCCGCGCCGGCGTTGCCTCCGCGAAAGAAGCCCACGCGCAAATCATTGTAGAACGCAAGAAGTTCGAATTCGAAGTGCAGCAGTGGAGAGACCGCGCGCGTAAGTACCGCGATCAGGGCGCCGCCGTGAAAACCAACGAAGCCTACAAAGCATTGCAGCATGAGATCGCCAACGCCGAGGCCGAAGTAGCCAAAGCCGAAGACCGCCAGCTTGAAGTGATGATGGCTGCGGAAGAAGCCGAACGCCGCGTGAAGATCGCGGAGTCCAGACTGAAGGAAGCCGAGCAGGCCACCGCCGCGGAACGAAAAGAAATTCAGTCGCAAGGTGCGGAGAAAAAGAAACAGCTCGACGCCTCCACCGCCGAGCGCGAACGGATCATTGCTCCTGTGCCTGAAGAATTGCGCGAGCTTTACGCGCGCATCGCCAAGCGCCACAACGGCACGGCCATGGCCGAAGCTCGAGACGGGCAGTGCCGTGGGTGCGGCATGCGCGTCCTGCCGCATATTCTTCAGGAACTGCGTGCGGAAACCAACGAAGAGGTTTTCCGGTGCGAGAGCTGCGGCCTCATTCTCTACACTCTGGAACCAATTCCTGTCGCGAATCCTGCCGTTGGTTCCGCAAACACATCCTCGGCAGCCTCCACAAATTCCTGATGCCGCGCCGTCCGCCAACTCCCCATGGAAAAGGCCTTTTTGGCGATGCCGCCGCGGAGCCCAAGCCGGCTGCCGCCGCGTATCGCGCAAACATTGACGGCGGCTCTCGCGGTAATCCCGGACCGGCATCTTACGGCGTAGTCGTCCGCGACGGACGCGGCGAAATCGTCGCCAAGCTGAAGAAATACATCGGGCGCATGACCAACAACGTCGCCGAATATTACGGCTTGATTGCAGCGATGGACTACGCGCAATCGCACGGCATCCGCGCGCTACGCATCGAGAGCGATTCCGAACTTCTCGTCAAACAAATGCGCGGGCAATACAAAGTGAAGAGCGAGGATCTGCGTCCGCTTTTCGAGCGCGCCCAAAAAATGTCCAAGGCCTTCGATTCTTTCCGCATCGAGCACGTCTACCGCGAGCAGAATCGCGAAGCCGACGCTCTCGCCAACGAAGCGCTGGATGAAACGGAAGGAAAGGCTCCCGGCTCAATGCCAGCAAAGAAAATTGATCCGCCCAGCTCCAAACCTAATCCGCCCGGCTCCCAACCTGAACCTCGGCGGATCCAGGCGCGATTCCGCAGCGGAGTGCTCTATCTACTGGAAGATGTCGAATTGCCCGACGGCGTGGTCGTCGACGTTTCCATTCACCTGCGCCCAAAACCTGTGTAAGTTCTTTGCTGCTGCGGGCTTCTCCGCAGCAGACGCCGGCGGCGAAGACGACGTTTTCTTCGATGAGGATGCTGCCGACATCGTCGGCCCCGAATTGCAAACCAATCTGGCAGACTTTGATTCCCGGCGTGAGCCAGCTGGATTGGATGTGCTCGATGTTGTCGAGATACAGGCGGCTGACGGCCAGCGTTTTCAGATAATCGACCGCAGTGGTTTCCTGCACTTTTTTCCCAAGCGCGGTATTTTCCGCCGCGAACATCCACGGAATGAAAGCGGTGAACCCGCCGGTGTCTTCCTGAATCCGGCGCAGCCTTTCGAGGTGGTTGACGCGATGGCGCAGTTCTTCGCCGCAGCCGAACATCATAGTGGCGGTGGTGCGCAGCCCCAGCGAATGGGCCACGCGGTGCATTTCTTCCCAGTCGTCGCTGGTGCACTTCAAGCGCGCAATCTTCGCGCGGACTTCATCGTCCAGAATTTCCGCACCGCCGCCGGGAATGGATTGCAAGCCCGCGTCCATCAGCCGTTGAATCGTTTCGCGGATGCTGATTTCGCTGACTTCCGCGATACACAAAATCTCGGGCGCCGAAAAACAGTGCAGATGCACTTGAGGGTAGCGCGCCTTCAGCGAGCGCAGTAAATTCTCGTAGTAGCCGATCTGCAAGTCCGGGTGCAGCCCGCCCTGGAGCAAAATACCGGTGCCGCCGAGGTCCAGCATTTCGTCGATTTTCTTATAGATCTCCTCGAACGACAGGATGTAGCCGTCTCTTGCGCCGAGCGGCCGGTAAAACGCGCAGAACGAACAATACTCGGTGCAGAAATTGGTGTAGTTGATGTTGCGGTCGATCTGGTAGGTGACGACGCGCGGGTCGTTTTTCTTCAGGCGCATCTGATGCGCGGCCATGCCGATGCCCACGAGGTCATCGGATTCGAGCATGTCCGGGGGCGCAGCGCCCCTACAATTTCACGGCCTCCGCTTTCGTTGCGGCCCACTCGATCGGCTTGGCTTGAGGGATCAAACCGAGTTTTGCGGCATACGCGAAATACAATTCCAAGCCGCGGCGATTTTCCGCATCGAAAGAAAAGTCAATATTGCTTCTCAAGTACGACTCGAGGTTCCGTTGCGGCAATTCCAGGTCGCGCGCCGCATCGAAACAAATCTCCGGGATGCGCGACAAACCGAAATCTCGCGAGGCGAGGAAATCCGCAGCGACATCGGGAGTGGCAGCTTCTCGCCTGGCCGCCCACACCGCCAGGACGGCAGGCAATCCCGCCAAACTCCGCCATTCGCTTACCACGTCGTAGACGTAGAGAAGTTCCGGACCGACAATCCCGAGAGTAGCCGCCCGGCATACCGTTTCGCCTGGCGCGCCCGGCCGACTGTCCATTTCGATCCCCAAGGCGATTCGCAAAGCCGGATCGCCAATCAGGAGCGCCGCGTCGGCCTGTTCCAGCATAGCGCCCAAGTCCGGGGGCGCTTCAAAGAACTGCGGGGCGATCTTCCACTTTTCAGCGCACAGGATGCGCGTCAGAGTTTGCGTGCTTCGCGAACTGCCATCCAGCGCGAAGCTCTTCACCTGTTCGATGGGCATCTTCGCTAGGATCAGCAGGCTCCGGACCTGCTTCTTTGAGGCAATGGCCATGTCCGGCAGTATCGCCAAATCATCGATGCGCTGGTATTCGATGGCCGGGATAATCGCAACGTCCGCAGTGCCGGTGCGCAACTGCTCGGCGCACTGCGACGGTACGGTGAATGACAAATCATATTTGCCGCGCAGCGGGCCGTTGGTGAAGCCCCAGACGAGCGGCGCGGTGTTCAGGTATTGGACGATCGAGATGCGAAGTTTCATCACGGTTCGCGAGCCCACGCTTAGGTTCCAGTATAACAAAGCGGGTTTTTCCCAGTGGCAAGCTTCTGGCCGGAGGAAACGTTCGGCGGATTCGGAAGGTTGGAACGGCTTGAAACACGGGAAAGACGGGGCGGAATGGATCCGATTGATGCCACGATGCGGCAGCCGGAGCCCTGTGGGAGACGGCTGGTCTACCACAACAGCATCCACCCCCTGGGGGTCTCGGATGTGTGGCAAACAAAGGGCTTGTGGGATGGTGATTTTGGATGTGTGGCAAGGAAAGGAGTTACGGGCACATTTCGCGGATGTGTGGCAAGGAAAGAGCTTAGGGGAGAGTGGCATTGATTCAAAAGGGTTTATGGCTGTACTTTTGGGGGCATGCTTGGAAGTGCAGATTCCAAAGGAGTTAGCGTATTTACTGATTGAATCTAAAGGAGTTGCGGGCGCGTTTGCGTTCGATAATGCCGAGGATTGGAACGATTTCCCCGAAGTGTGGCAGCCAAAGGGCTTAGTGGGTGAAGTACAAGAATTAGGGAAGGGGGCTTTAACCGGGAGAACCGGTAGGGGGACCATCCCACCTGACATGCGTATATTATAGCATCCCCGTGAACTTAGTCAAGCAGTAAGTTCAGCGGAGAAAAAATGTCATGACAATCTGGGAATTATTTAGTTTCTGGGAAACCAACGTCGGATTACACCACTTAGGCTATTTACTCTGTCTAGCCATTCAATGAATCTTAGCTGTGATAACGGTTTCAACGTATATACATTTGGTTCGGAATGGCCACCACTGAATTCTGGACTCGGCGGGCATCGAATGCTACCTCGCAGACGAGAACACAATTCGGATGGACTGGTTTTGGTCCAATCTTCTTGGCGGCATCAAACTTTGCGTCAGAAAGAAGGATGCTGATGCAGCTTCGAGTTTGTTAGATCAAAGTGTCCCAGAGAAGTTCGACGTAGAAGGAGTGGGGGAGTATCAGCAGCCCCGCTGTCAAGAGTGCCAGTCTCTGGAGGTCTCCTTCCGAGGATTGAACAAGGCAGTGGACTACACTAGCGCCCTCCTGGGCGGAGCGCGGCCGCTTCATCGCAGTCTTTGGGAATGCGATGCCTGTGGCCATCAGTGGCCAGAGTCTAATGCGAAACCGCCGAACAACTTCCTGACAGCAGCACCGTCCATTGTCTTGCTTTGGATGGTGATCGAGACCCTCCTTGTTTGGTTGATGGGGGTGATCATGGCCCTCCGTGATGCAATAACGCGATAGAGGCGGTCGCAAACCTTATGCAAGGGCCTAACTCTTCGAGATAACCCTGAGGACTTCGGAGGCGTGGCCTTTGGCTCTGACGAGGGGCCAGAGTTCCTCGATTTTTCCGGTTTTGCCGATTACGAAAGAACTGCGGACGATGCCCATGAAGGTGCGGCCCATGAATTGTTTTTTCTGCCAGACGCCAAATTTCTGAATGGTCTTGTGAGTGGGATCACTGAGCAACGGAAAATTGAGTTTGTGCTTTTCCTTGAACCCAGCAAGCGCTTTGACGGGATCGGCGCTCATGCCGAAAATGGCGACGTTGAGCTTGTCGAATTGC
>WNGK01010820.1_pt1 | contig 20867 bp, 20 predicted proteins | sample 5400601 | NCBI WGS metagenome assembly WNGK01 (sample SAMN13153376, study PRJNA577476) | soil metagenome | isolation source: 60 cm soil or saprolite under Garry oak tree replicate 1 | place: USA:California | collected 2016-06-15
GCAGCGATCAACTCTCCCGGCTGCCGGCAGGGGCACGATCTTTCGGCAGGGCTCAAGGCCCAGGGGAAAAAAGTGCTCACCTGCCGGCGGCCACCAGGCACCGAGTCTGCCGTATGCGGACCCGGTAGATCTCATTAGGCCGGAGTTGCCGTAGCTCTCTGTAGGTATTGCGTCCTGAACTGCTGTTTCGGTGAGATCCGGCCACGGAATGTAGTCAGAAAATTGGCGTGTCGCTACCGGGATCTGTCCAGGCATAACGTTATGATCTGGCTATGACCCGAGACGGCGGGAAAGTTCACGTAGTCAGAGTCAGCAAGACCGGCTACGTGGATAAGCAGGGCCGCCGCAAGGACTACTCCTCGGCCTACCTGCGCCGCACCTTCCGCGACAGCGGCAAGGTCAAGAACGAGACCGTGGCCAACCTGTCCGCGCTGCCGGACCACGTCATCGACCTGATCGACGCCGGGCTGAAAGGCCAGCAGCTGGTCCCCGCCGTCGGCGCGGTCACCATCACCGGGTCGCTGCCGCACGGCCACGTCGCCGCCGTGCACGCCATGGCCGCCAAGCTGGGGCTGCCCGCACTGCTGGGCCCGGCGGTCCGCGAGCGGGACCTGGCCCTGGCCCTGATCATCTCCCGGGTGATCCAGCCCGGCTCCAAGCTGTCCACCCTGACCTGGTGGGACGACACCACCCTCGGCGCCGACCTCGGCGTGGCCGAGGCCAGCACCGATGACATCTACGCCGCGATGGACTGGCTGGAGCACCGGCAGGACGCGATCGAGGCCAGGCTCGCGGCCCGGCACCTGGCCCCGGAAGCCAACCCGGCACGGATGGCGCTGTTCGACCTGTCCAGCTCGTGGCTGGAAGGCACGCGGTGCCCGCTGGCCGCCCGCGGCTACTCCCGGGACGGCAAGAAAGGGAAACTGCAGATCGAGTACGGGCTGCTCACCGACCCCGAAGGCCGCCCGGTCGCGGTCCGGGTCTTCCCCGGCAACACCGGCGACCCCGCCGCGTTCACCGCCATCGCCGACGTGATACGGGACAAGTTCGGGCTGGCCCAGATGATCATGATCGGCGACCGCGGCATGATCACCAGCGCCCGGATCCAGGCCCTGAACCAGCTGGAGGACGGGACCCAGCGGCCGGACCCCTACGGGTGGATCACCGCGCTGCGCGCCCCCGCCATCCGCAAGCTGATGGCCGACGACGGCCCGCTCCAGCTCAGCCTCTTCGACCAGCAAGACCTGGCCGAGATCACCTCACCCGACTTCCCCGGCGAGCGGCTGATCGCCTGCCGCAACCCGGCGCTGGCCGCCGACCGCGCCCGCAAGCGCGAGGACCTGCTGGCCGCCACCGAGAAGCTGCTCGCCCCTCTCCTCGCCCGCGTCCAGGCCGGCAAGCTCACCGGCGCTGCCGAGATCGGGATCGAGGTGGGCAAGGTGATCAGCAGGTACAAGACCGGCAAGCACTTCGCCGTCACCATCACCGGCACCACCCTGGCCGTGCAGCGCCGGCAGGACCGGATCGACGCTGAAGCCGCCCTGGACGGGTTCTACGTCCTGCGTACCCCCGTCCCCGCAGACGAGCTCGACGCGGCCGGCGTGGTCACCGCCTACAAGAACCTCAAATACGTGGAACGGGACTTCCGGCACATCAAATCCGACGACCTGGACCTGCGGCCGGTGTTCCACCGGCTCGAAGAACGCGTCCGGGCGCACGTGCTGATCTGTATGCTCGCCTGCTACCTGACCTGGCACCTGCGCCGGGCCTGGGCCCCGCTGACCTTCACCGACCAGAACCCGCCCGCCCCGGATAACCCCGTCGCCGCGGCCCGCCGCTCCGCGGCCGCCCAGGCCAAGGCCTCATACCAGCACGACCCGGCTGGCCGTCCCTACCGCAGCTTCCGCGGCCTGCTGGACCACCTGGCCACGCTGACCCGCAACCAGGTCCGGTACACCGGCACCCAGATCACCATCGCGATGCTCGCCGAGCCGACCAGTGCCCAGCGGCAAGCCTTCGAGCTCATCAGCACCCCGATCCCGCTCACCTTGAAGTAGCCAGAACGCCACGCGCCGATCCAGCAAAAACACCAGGTCAGACTAGAAATCGCCTGCCGAATTGGCCGTAACTTCGGATTAGGGGAGACGGTCACGGTCGCGGTCCGGGCCGTCGGCGGCGTGGTCCGGGTCGAGGTCACTGACCGCGGCGGCCGGGGGCTGAGGCTGGTGGCGGAGCTGGCCGCCAGGTGGGGCTGGCGGCGGCGCGGCGGGCGGACGGTGACCTGGTCCGGGCTGCGGCATGGCTGAACCTGCCCCGCCCGCTGGACCGTGCGCTGGCGGCCGGGCACGCCGGGGTCCGTGGAAGGTCCACGCCAGGTATATGCCAGGTCTGCGCCAGGCACATCGGAGGAGATCCTGAGCGGGCCGCCGGCCGACGTCCTCTTCGGGTTGTTATGGAAGGTACGGGAAACCGGCCGGGGCTACCCGGCCGCTACCGGATGGTCGCGCGGTCTTGAAGTCACAGGAGGCGGCACGGGTATCGTGTCGCACGCGGGGCTGGTGCTGCTGCGGGAGCTGGCGGACCGGACCGGGCTGACGGCCGGGCTATCGGCGGCGCTGCCGTCGCCGGCGGGCGGGCACGACCGCGGCCGGGTGGTCGCGGACCTGGCGTGCGCGATCGCGGACGGGGCGCGGGTGATCAGCGATTTCCGGGTGATGGGCGATCAGCGGGAGCTGTTCGGCTTGGTCGCGTAGGTCCCGACGGCGTGGCGGGTGCTGAAGGAGGCCGCGGCCGGCGGGGACCGCGCCCGCCGTAAGGTCACGGCCGCGGTGAACCGGGCGCGGCGGCACGCGTGGGCGCAGGCCGGGCCGCTGCCGCCGGTCCGGATCGCGGACCGGCAGCTCGAGGGCGTGGCCTGCATCCGGCTGGACGCCACCGTCGTCCCCGCGCACAGCGACAAGGAACTCGCGCAGGCGGATTTCAAAGGCTACGACCTGTTAACTGAACTACGGGACGTTTCCGCAGCTCAAAAGGTTGAACTACCTTGCCAGAGCGTCACGACTCTGACCGGAATGTCGCGATCGGCATGCCGCGGTGGCCGTGACCTCGACCTCAACGCCACAGAAAGCGACATTCGGTGCTGAACGGCTCACCTGCCGCCTCCTCGCTGCTGCTTGTGAACACCAGCCCGACCTGACTCCGAGCGTTGGCGCAGTTACCCTGACCTGCGACGTCATCTGAACCTTCAAGTCCATATTGATTGTTCAGAGAAGGGCATCATCCGCTGCTCGCGGCCTGCGATAACACGGGCGAGCCGCTGGCCTGGATGCTCCGGCCGGGCTCGGCCGGGTCGAACACGGCTGCCGACCACCTGCGGCTGCTCCGCGAGGCGATCGGGGCGCTCCCGCCGGCGTTCCGGCGCAAGATCATGGTCACCTGCGACGGGGCCGGCGCCAGCCACGAGCTGGTGAAGGAGCTGGACCGGCTCGCGTCCCGGCATGGCTACCAGGTCACCTACTCGGTCGGCTGGGCGCTCGGCGCCCGGGAACGGGCCGTGATCGGCAAGGTCCCCGAAGCCGCCCGGAAGCCGCCATCGACGGGAAAGGCCAGGTCCGCGAGCGCCGCTCCGGGGAGGCCTGCCCGAATCCGCGCTGCGCGCACCGGGCCTGCTGGATAGAAGAAGCGCACATGGCCGAACTGACCGGCCTGCTGCGCGAAGGGCCGGACGGCGACCAGTTGAAAGCCTGGCCGAAGGCGATGCGGGTCTTCGCCCGCCGCGAGCGGCCCCACCCCGGCGCCCAGCTCTCGCTCTTCGAGACGGCCGGCGGGTAGCGCTACTCGCTGCGGGCCGCGAACCTGCCCGCCGGCACCAGAGGCTGGCGCGGCCAGTGCGCCTACGCCGACGCCGCCCACCGGGTCCACGCCCGGGTCGAGGACGTCCGCACCGGGAAGGACACCGGGCTGGGACATTTCCCCTCGCACGATTACAAGGTCAACCAGGCCTGGCTTGATGCCGCGATGACCGGCTGCGTCCTGCTGGCCTGGCTGAAGCTCATCGCCCTGGACGGCGACCTGGCCAAGACAGAGCCGAAGACCCTGCGCTACCGCCTCCTGCACGCCGCCGCCCGCCTCGTCCGCGGCGGACGCCGCCGGGCCCTCAAGATCGCCGCGAACTGGCCCTGGACCGAGGAGATCGTCACCGCCTGGCAGCGCGTCCACGCCATCCCGCACCCAATCTGACCAGCCGGAACCAGTTCCATCGAGCAGTTAGCGGCAGCCATCAGCCCACGTGAAACATCAGGGCTAGCATGACGACCCGGCTGCGGAGGGCATCATGGTAGCGCGGCAGGCCATTGGCCGACGCTGATGACACGACGGGAAGGTGCCGTGCCTTCGGCAAGCCGCACCCGACCGCAGGAGCCATCCGACGGGCATTAACAGTATCCTAGGGAGATCCTCGGGAAAGGCCGGAGGCATAGTTGCCGCAGAAACCAGAATGGGCTGATTACGAGGACAAGGTCGCCAGTTTCTTGTTGCAGCTGGGCTTCGAGGTACAGGTCAACGAGACAATCCAGGGCGCGCGGGCCGCTCATGACATCGACGTGGCCGCCCGGACGGAGACTGCAGGCGTCAGGCAGCTTTGGGTAGCCGAGTGCAAGTCCTGGAAGCGCCGCGTTCCCAAGGAGCGAGTGCTTACCTTCAAAGGGATAATCGAAGATACCGGTGCTGACCGCGGCTTGCTCTTCTCCGAGAGCGGCTTTCAGGCTGGGGCGATCCAGGCTGCCCAGAGCACGAATATTACGCTGACGAGTCTGGCAGGGTTCGAGCAGGGATTCCCGGCCGAAGTCTCGTCAGCACGGGCGAAAGTGCTTGAAGAGAGAATCACCGCCCTTATGCAAGCGTTCATGGCGATCTGGGATCTCCCCGAACCCGAGCGGGCAGCAGCGTTCACCCGGTATTCCGGGCCTTCTGGATTTCTGCAACTGGAAGGCACTCCCGACGCGATGACGGGCGTCATGGCCCACCTCTCCCAGATGAAGCGGGCACTAGAAGACGCGCGATTCAATCGGTGGCCGGTGACTTACTTCCCGCTCGACTATACCGACGGAGAGCTGATCGATGCCAAGGAATGGGAGGGACTGCTATGCCTGGTCGGCAATTCCTTGATCACCTGCGAGCGCATATACGAGCACATGACCACGTCGGGCGCCGACCCTGTAGATTGGAAGGACTTGCAACCCCCAGAGCTGGTGGCGATGCTTGACGCTATCCGAAAGCTGGGATCATAGGGACTACCTTCCAGCAGGCCGAGTTACATCATCTAGCCTCCGCCCGCCTAAGGCAATATTATAGATGACCGCTGGAGGTTGTCAGGTGCCTGCGGGGAAGTGCCCGAGCAGGAAGCGCGCGGTCGCAGTGATGACCTGCATCCGGAACCGGGTCTCGTCGGCGTCGGACTGTCCGGGGTGCGATCCGTGCGTGTGGCTGAGCTTCCAGAGGCCGCGGAGCAGCATGCCGCCGTCGTCTTCGGGCAGATGGCCGCTCTGGATCATGTGGCTGATCGCGGCGTGGCCCTGGCTGGCGCGCTGCTGTCGCTGGTAGCCGGTGTGGTCGGCGGCGAGCCGGGTGACGAGGTCTTCCAGGGTGGTCCGCAGGTCGCCGTTGGCGGACTCGTACTTGTGGTTGGTGAATCCGTCGACGGCCTGCCGGTAGTGGTTCAGGACGCTTGTGTAGCCTCGTGCGGCAAGCTCGGCTTCCAGGGCGCTGATCTCCGGCGCCAGGGGGACCGAGGCGGCATCGGTCGGCAGGATCGAATAGCGGATGCTGCCCCGTATCGCGACCTGGACATCGCCGGGGAGCGGCACGTCGCGCGGGGTGTCACCATCCCAGGTGATCTGGTAGCCGTCGGCGAGCATCGCATTGCGAAGTTCGCTGAACCACGGGGGCGCGTGCTCGGGATCCTTGACGGCTTGCTGGACCAGTTCGGCCGCGAAGGTAAGCAGCGCGCGGTGGGCGCCTGTGTCACCATCCTCCGCGGCGGCTCGCGCGCCAAGGAGCCGGGACCGGATGAGCTCGGCCCTGTTCTCGCTCGCGACTCCCGTCTTGTACGGGCTGTAGTCCCAGATATCGGCGGCCTGCAGCATCGTCTTCAGGTCGCTTTCCCGGAGATTCTGCCCGGCTCTGACAAGCACGGCCAGGGTCGGATGCGACAGCTCGCTCATACGGAAGAGTTTTCCATGCCCAGGCGGGCAGCGTGCGTACCAGCGAGAACGGGGCGGCCTGTCAGGCAGATGGCGCGGCACCCGGTTCAGCGCGGGCGGCCTTGCGCCAGATCGCTTCCCACTGCGACCACTGGCCGGGTTACGGTGGGTCGCCTGCAGCCGCGGCGGGAGGACGGGCGTGTATCCGCTGGCGAACAGGCCGTCCAGTTCGGTGACGGTGAAGAAGTGGATGAGCAGGCCTGCTTGGGCCGACAAGATAGCGGACGGTGAACCCGCCGTCAGGATGGTGCTCGGTTACTTCGTGCCGGGGCCAGACGTCGGTGGCGTTGACCCGCAGGCAGAACAGGCCACCGGGCGTGAGGCGCTGCCGGGTGGCGCGGATGTGCGCATGCGCGGCGGCACTGTCGCCGTGCTGGAAGACCTGGATGCCGATGAGCGGTGGGTAGGCAGCCTCGGCGGTCAGGGTGCCTCGGCCCGGCGCTGTCGCCGGCCACCGACCGCAACTGGCGGGAGTCGATGCGAACCATGTCGGCCAGGATGTGCGCGTCGGCTTTGTCGCTCTTGGCACCGGAGGTGCCGTGCCGATCCCGGTAGCGGTCACCTGCCGCGGGTTGATCCCGTAGACGCCGCCGCAGCCATGATCGCGTACGTGGATGAGATCACCGCACACGCCGCGGAACTCGGGGCTCCCGACGCAGCAGCGGCATTCGGGTGGGCCAGCTGTATCCGCCAGTACGCCGAGCTCACCAACCCGCTCAACGGGCCACTGCACGTGCTCGAGGTCACCTCCTGCAGCCACGAAGAGCTCCAGCCGCACATGAACGGCTGGAGCACCCACGGACCGTACCGGCACTAGACGAGGCCATGGCCAGCCTGATGCCAGCTTGCCGGCACCACTGGTCCGATGACCGCAGGGATTAAACCGCGTGCTGCTGGCCGCCCGGTGCGGGAGCATTCTGTGTAGCGCCTGCGTCGGACTGGGGCGGGTAGAGCTGGTTGTGGGCGATGGGGGAGCGGCAAGTGAGTAGCGGCCGGAAGGCCAAGTCCGCTCGGGCACAGCGGCGCGAGGCGGAGCGGCGCGAGGCTGCTGCGGTTCGTCGGCTGGAGGCTCGTGCCCGGGTGCTTACCTACGAGCCCGGTGAACTCGACCAGGCGGTGGGGCAGCAGCCGCGGTTGCTTGACGTTGCCCTGATGAGCCGTTACGCGGCGCGAGGCAGGGTGTTCAGCGGATGCCGAGAACTGCTGCCTCCCGAGGGGAGTCTGGTTCTGACGCTGATCCCCGCCGCTGATGCGGTGCTTTGCAAGGCCGGCGCAGGGTGGTCTCTTGCCCCGGACTGCTGGGGTCGGCCGACGTGGCCGGACATGCTCCGGTGGGGCCTGGACAAGGCAGCTGACACCTGCAGGCTTCTGCGGGTCGGGCTGACTTACGGGGCAGTGGTCACGGCCCGAGCCCAGCTCGAGCGATGGACCCTGAACGTGGCCTTCCACCACAAGGTCGCGGCGATCGGAGACACCGAGTCGGCGGCCGACTACGTCCGCCGAGTCTGGTCTGTTTACCCGGAGGTGGCAGAGTCATTTGACGTGGGACTGGCATGGAGTGAGCTGTCGGAGTGGCTGCACGGACGCGGGCTTATCACTGCCGCGCTCGGCGAAATCGCGGATGCGGCCGGCGGCACGGTGCCGGGCGCGCTGGCCGGCGGGACGGCGGGCGGCATGCTGGGCGTTCACCAGCGGGTGAGCGCTCTGGCCGAGATCGTGCTGCGCCAGGCGCGAGGGGGGATATCGCTCGTAGCCGTCGACCACTACGGGCACAAGTTCACCCCTGCCTTGCAGGCGACGCTTCCCCCGGACACGGCTGCCGGCGACGAGCTGGCGCGCTTCCTCCCGTTGCTCAAAGCCCTCGACTTCCAGGCCGTCTTCGGCGGTACGGGCAGGGAAGCGCAGCTCCAAGCCGAGATTTACCGGCTGTTCGTCGGCGACTCTGCTACTGCCGACATGCTTGCCTCCGGGACATCGCCGCCTCTCGCAGCCAGCGCAATGCTGGAACGGCGAGGCCGGGCCGTCAACCGAGCCCAGATGGCCTTCAAGGACGAGCAGGAAAGGCTCGGCGACGAGTTCGCCCCGGAAAGACTGGAGATAAGGCTCTTTCGGTACATCGCGATCAGCGAGGCCGCTTTCCTAACGGCCGGATGGGCCGGCGGGCGGGAGGCAGACGCGCTGCGCACCGCTGCCGCGGCACTGCAGTCTGCCTGGTGGCTGTGGCTAGAAGACACCGACGACGCCATGCCGTGCGTGCGGGGCGTCCTGGAGCAGACCAGCCGTGCCCGCGCTCACCGCGTCAAGCCTGCCCGGGCGGCCCGGGTCGAGGACACGGGGGCTGCAGCCAGCCCGGCCCGCTGGCTGGAGGCAGCCGGATGGAAGCGGCTGGCGGTCCTCGGACGGGCGCTCGGTGAGTTCGCCCACGTCAGCTTGCGCGCACGGTGGAGCGGGGCGCGCGACGCACTGAGCGCCATGCAGGCCAGCGGCATCCCGCATCCCGACTCGACAGCGCGCGGGCACGCCCTGGACGCAGCATCCTGCCTGCTGGCCCACGAGGTCGCCGTACGGCTCGACCAGGCGTGCCCTGCGGTCGGCTCCGCATTCCGCGCACGGGTGACCGGCCTCGGCATCGATCACCACGAACGGTACGTGGAAGAGCTGCTCCAGCGCAGCCTCGACCTGCGCGGCACCGACTTCGGGCAACCCGACCTCCGCCCCCTGCCGACGACCCCGTAACAGGTGAGGCTAACGCCCGCGTGGCGCGCCACAATGTGATGATGCCGGCAGGCGGTCTGCGCTGAACGGGCGTGATGTCGATGCGCTCGGCTTGACACCCCCGCACCGGAGCCCGGAGCAGAAGATCTTAGCCGTCATCGTCGTAAGAGAGTAGGCGCTGGCACCAGCACCACCGCCCGGTACACCCTTAAGCTGAGAACGCTGCGCCGCGGCACGGCGGCTTCCTGAATTGCGCCCGGACTACCTGAACACCAGCCGAACTCGTTTGAACCCTGTGCGTGGCCAGCACGTATCAGGGTTGCTGGTGTCCCTGTCATTGACGGAGGTGATGCACCTGGGCCGCCTGCTGGCCATCGACCCAGGTCGACCAGCGCATCGAGAAGCTCTCCGGCCTGGTTCCCGGCCACGACGTCGGCCGGCTCTGGTCCTAGTGCCAAGCCTCCGCCGTCATCGTCGCGTGCAGCGCCTGCACCACCGGCCGGCCGACCATCCCATTCCTGCTCAACCTGGCACGTTAGGCTGAGCGCTAGCGGGAGGGACACGAATGGCCCGGAATTGGTACGACAGCGTAGTGCCGGAGGACGCGGCACCGGCGCCGTGCGAGATCGATGTGAGCGTGGCCCATCCGGCGCGGGTGTACGACTACTGGCTAGGCGGCCAGGACAACTTCGCCGCCGACCGGGCCGCGGCCAAACGGGTCCTCAAGGCCAAGCCCGGGATCCGCGACAACGTGCGGGCCAACCGCCGGTTCCTGACCCGGGCCGTCCGCTTCTTGGCCGCCGAGGCTGGGGTGCAGCAGTTCCTGGACATCGGGACCGGCATCCCCGCCGCGAACAATACGCATGAGGTGACCCAGGCCGTACGGCCGGAAGCGCGGGTTACCTACGTGGACAACGACCCGATCGTGCTGGCGCACGCGCGGGCCCTGCTGACCAGCGTCGCCGGCCCGACCATGTTCATCGACGCCGACCTGCGGGACGTCGGCACGATCTTGTCCCGGGCGGGCGAGACGCTGAACTTCAGCCAGCGGTCGCGGCCATGCTGATCGCGGTGCTGCACCTGATCCCGGACGAGGACGACCCGTGGCGCATCGTCGCCTCGTTCATGGACGCGGTCCCGTCAGGCAAGCCACCTGGTGCTGTCCCACCCGGCCCGCGACGTGGAGGCCGACCGGTCCGCCAAGGCGGCCGGCCGCTACAACCAGCACGTAGTGGCCCCGATGCGTCGGCGTACCGGGACGAGTTGGCCCGGTTCCTGGACGGCCTGGAAATCGCCGGACCCGGGCTGGTGCAGATGCACCAGTGGCGGCCGGAAGCCAGCGATCCCGTGGCCCCGTCCTCCGGCTACGCGGTCGTCGCACGGAAACCTTGACTCGCTGAAGTGCCCGACGTAGCCGCCGCGCTGCCACGCTGGCAGGGCAAGACGCTGTGGGCCCGGGACCGGGCCGCCCCCTTGCGGGAGTTCGTGCGCACCGAGGCGGCCAGCGCGCTGATGCTGGTCGCGGGCATCGTAGTGGCGATCATCTGGGCCAACGTCAGTGACGCCAGTTACGAGTCGTTCTGGCACACCCGGTTCTACCTAGGGGTGGGTTCGGCCGGGATCACCCAGGACCTGCGGACCTGGCTGAACAGCGGGCTGATGACGCTGTTCTTCCTCGTCGTGGGGCTGGAGACGCGCCGCGAGCTGGACCTGGGTGACCTGCGGGAACGGCGCCGGTTCGTGCTGCCGATCATCACCGGCCTGCTCGGCATGGCCTTCCCGGTCGCGATCTACCTGGCGTTCAACGCCGGGCGGCCCGGCGCGCACGGCTGGGGTGTGGCCATGTCCACCGACACCGCGCTGGCGCTGGGCCTGCTGGCCCTGTTCGGCCGTGAGGTGCCGGACCGGATGCGGGTGTTCGTGCTCATCGTGTTCGTGGTCGACGACCTGGGCGCGCTGCTGGTGATCGCGTTCGTGTACAGCGACAAGCTCGTATTCATGCCGCTGGTGATCGCCGTGGCCGCGTACGCGCTGATGTTCGTGGCCGTACGGTTCCGGCTGCAGCGGCGCTCGGTGTTCGTGGTGCTCGGGATCGTGGTCTGGGGCGCGCTGCGGGCCAGCGGCGTGGACCCGGTGGTGGCCGGGCTGGCGATCGGGCTGGCGGTGCCGGCCTATACGCCGTCCCGCTCCGACCTGGAGGACGCGACCGGGCTGGTCCGGCGGTTCCGGGAGCAGCCCACTCCGGAACTGGCCCGGACGGCCCGGCAGGGCCTGACCGCCGCGCTGTCCCCCAACGCCCGGCTGCAGAGTTTTTACCACCCGTGGACCAGCTTTCTCATCGTGCCGCTGTTCGCGCTGGCCAACGCGGGGGTGGTGCTGAACGGCGGCTTCCTGGCCCGCGCCTACACCGCCCCGATCACGCTCGGCGTGCTGATCGGCTACGTGGCCGGCAAGCCGATCGCGGTCACGTTCAGCTCGTGGCTGGTGACCAGGCTGAGCCACGGCAAGGTGCGGCCGCCGATCGGGCGGGCCGCGGTGCTGGGCAGCGGCACGATCGCCGGCATCGGGTTCACGGTGGCGCTGCTCATCGCGACCCGGGCGTTCACCGGGCAGAACCTGGCCGAGGCCAAGCTCGGCGCGCTGTCGGCAGTGCTGGTCGCGGCCGGGCTGACCTGGGGTGTGCTCCGGGTGACGCAGCTGCTGCCCGCGGAGCGGCGGGCCCGGCTGCTGCTCGGTGACACCCGGCTCATCCAGGACCTGATCCCCGCGGTTGACCCGGAGCGGGACCACATCCGCGGCCCGAAGCAGGCGCTGATCACGGTCATCGAGTTCGGCGACTTCGAGTGCCCGTACTGCGGCCAGGCCGAGCCGATGGTCCGGGACATCCTCACCGACACCACCATCCGCTACGTGTGGCGGCACCTGCCGCTGACCGACGTGCACCCGCGCGCCCAGCTGGCCGCCGAAGCGTCCGAGGCGGCTGCCGCCCAGGGCGCGTTCTGGCCCATGCACGACCTGCTGCTGCAGCATCAGGACGCGCTGACCATGATGGACCTGCGCTGGTACGCAGAGTCGCTCGGACTGGACGCCGACCGGTTCGGCGCCGAACTGGAACGGCACATGTACGAGACCCGGGTGGCCCAGGATGTCGAGTCGGCCGACCTGTCCGGGGTGTCCGGCACCCCGACGTTCTTCATCAATGGCCAGCGCCGCTACGGTGCATTCGACTTGCCCACCCTCACCGAGGCCATCCGGGTCGCCCGCGAGCGGGCCATCACCGGCACCGCGCCGGACTGGGCGCCCGACGAGGTGTACCCCAAAGACTTCCCGGACGACGCCGCCGAAGAAGAGCCCACTGAAGATCCGGACCGCTGAGGCCGCCGGCGCCGTCCCAGCCGATGAGCCTCGTGACCGGCCAGCGCGCCCGCGTGCCTGTAGTACTCCTGAAACTCGGCCATGGGCTCCAACCTGGGATGATGCGTGACCGTGCTGGTTCGTCTGCTCTACCGTTTCACGGTCCTCGTGCTGTCTTGGCTCGCGCTGCTGGCTAAGTCGTCGGCGTCGAAGAACGTCGAGATACTGGTCTTGCGCCACGGGGTCGCGGTACTGCGCCGCAAAAACCCGAAGCCGCGGATCGATTGGATCGACCGGGCTATGCTCGCGCGGACAAGATCGTCGAAACACCACTGCCCGCACAGGGCCGAATCCGGGGCTACCCCTGCCTGGCCACCCGGCGGCCCGCGCCGGCGGCGCACCAGCCAAGCCGGAGAACGCCCGCCAGGCATGCTCATGCGGCGGCCGGAACAAGCCGGCGCCGCGAACAGGCGGATCACCGGCGCCGTCGGCATCCAACAGGCCAGGCAGGACCCGGGTGACGAGGATGACGGCGACACCGAGCAGGATCCTGAAATGGGCGGGTCAGGGTGGAATTCCCGGTGGGACGGTCGGTGTAACCGCTCCTACCGCGCCCGTCCGTGGCCTTTTCGCCCCCGTCCGTGGGGCGCCCGAAACGGTGCCCACGGACGCACAGTGGACGGCAGCAGCCCGCAATCGTGCCTCGAACGGCGTATGCGCTGGTCAGCGGCCTGTACCTCGGCAGGAGGAGAGCGGTCTGTAAAACCGTCGGCTCAGCCTACGTTGGTTCGAACCCAACACCTGCCACGTAAAAGCCCAGGTCAGAGCCGGTGACGCCGGATGGTGTCACCGGCTTTTGCGGGCAGAACGAGAGGTTACAAAAACCGTCGGCGTTCCGTGGGCTATGCGTGGGCCGGATCCAGGCACCGCCCGGCCTCCGCGGATATCGCCTCAGATGCCGTTTAATCTGCGGAAACACTACAGGCGGCGGATGCCTGTGCGCGGTATTGCGGGCTGGCCGGGCCCGGTGGCCGTGGGCTGTGCGTGGGACCGGGGACCGGTTCACGTACAGATAGGGGACAGGGTCGGGGGTGGGGCCGACGGTGCGTATAACCGCTCGCTTTCGCGCACTGTGATGATGATGCGACGCTGGCGTCTGCGCCGAGGGCGTCTTCGATCCGCTGGCTGACGGTGTCTTCATGGCCGTCGGTGCAGTGGAGGTAGACCTCATGCAGGACACGGGCGCTGTTCCCGGCCCGCGCGGCGACCTCCGCGGGTGCGCCGCTGGCGTTCAGCCACAGCGACAGGGCGGCGTGCCGCAGGTCGTAGGGGCGGCGGGCGAGCGCGGTGGCGGCCAGGTCCGGGCCGAGGGCGGCCCGGCGGGCGGCGTGCCAGATGCGGCCGTAGACCGACTCGCTGAGCATGCCGCCGCGGGCGCCGCGGAACAGCCTCCCGTCCGCCGTGGTGCCATGGTCGCCGAGGTGGTGACAGAGCATGGCGACCAGGACGGGCGGGATGGGGACGACGCGGATGGCGCCGTCGGGGCGGTGCTTGAGGCCGGCCGGCTCATGAGGCTTGCCGGTGTTGGTCCAGGCGCTGCCCGTGCGCGGGCAGGCGGCGCTGAGGATGATCGTGCCGCGGCCGCGGGCCGGGAGGATGAGGTCATCGCGGCGCAGCGTGACGGCTTCTTCCGGGCGCAGCGCCGCGTAATACAGGCAGCCGAAGAACGCGGCCAGCTCCGGCCGGGTGCGGGCGACCTGGGCCAGGATCGCCCGGACCTGCGCCGGGCTGGGGCACGGTAGCCGGGCTGACGGCCACGGCGGCTCTGGGCGCGCGGCAGCGCACCAGGCCGGCGGGGTTGGCGGGCAGCAGCCCGAGCTCGACCGCGTAGCCGAGGGCGTCATGGAACACCGCCCGCTTGCGGGTGATCGTGCTGGCCGCGGCGGGCGAGCCGTCCAGGCGGGCGCACAGCCCGTCCAGGGCCGCCCGGATGACGCGCGGGTCGCCGAGCTGGCTGACCGGCAGGGAGGCCCGCTCCATCCAGGCCAGCGCGCTGGCCGTGTCCGGTCCGGGAGCGCCAGGGCGCCGCCGGGCGTTGAAGGCATTTCCCGGGTCAGCAGCGGCGTGACGGTGGCCAGCGCGTCGGCCAGGCTGGCCCGTGAATGCGGCGCCAGGTGCGGCCATTTCATCTCCGCGTACGCCACCGCGTGGTGATACCAGGTCACCGGCTCCGGCCCCAGTGCCCATGACTCAGGCTCCCCGGTCCCCGGGGCGAACGCCAGGCCCTTGCGGGCCGCGCGGACCAGCTCGGCGCGGTAACTGTCGGCCAGCGCCCGGGTCATGAACGACCTGGACCTGTCGCGGCCACCGACCCGCCAGCGGACCTCAAACTTGCGGCCGGGCCTGCGGCGGATCGCGAAGACCCGGACATTGAACGAACTCACCGGAATCCCTCCCCTGGAAGTGACAGGAACCTCATCACCCAGCCCCATCACAGGAAGAATTCCCGGCTCCATGCGCCGGTGCCGTAATCCCGGACACGACCCGCCTTGCCAGCTCGTCCCCCGCCAGAACCACTGACCCGCCACCGGCCGGCCTGCCACATCCGCCGTCACCGGTACGCGCGATGACCGCCGCGACCCGCCCGCCGGCATGCGATATCGTGACGCACGGTAATCGCGGACCAGGCGCCTCCTGCCGACTATGCGCTGCCTGTCGATGGCGAGTTCGCCGCGGCTGAGCGGCACAGAACAGCCAGTTCTGGCGCTGTCTGTCCTGCGCTGTCGTTCTCCTGCACCAGCGTCGCATTGCCTACGGCGCCTCCGGCAAGGTCGCAGGTTCATGCCCCGGCGGGCACACAGAACATGGGAACGACCGTCGGCCGCCGGTCAGCTAGTTGTGCAGGCGCGATTTCGCGCTGCGCGGAACGCCACCCGGCATGGGTACCGGTCCGGTCATTACAGTGACGCCGATCACGTGACCTGCCGGATACGCGCGGCGCGAGGACCCGGCGCCTGCTGGCGTCATCGGCCGGGTCGAACCCGGCCATGAACGCTGCCCACGCGGCGCCGCCGTTGCCGATGCTGCCGCCTCCCGTTGCCGGTGACGACGTGCGACCGCGCACCCTGCCAGCCGGTGTCCGTTGCGCCCGCGCCTGCAGGTCATCTGTGGCCGCGCACCAGAACTTCCGCCGGCCGTGGTACGTATTGACAGACAGCGTCGCCGGCAGCGGGCGTGCCTGAGATTCGGCACTGGGCCCCGGCCGTACCGGGCGCGCGTCGCCCGAGAGGGGCTGTTGGCAATGGTTGAAATCATCTTGATCATATTCGCGATACTTGTCGTGCTGGGCATGATCGCGGCACCAGCCCTTCGAGCAGGGCATCGTGTTCAGGTTCGGCAGGATCCAGTCGCCTCCGCGCTGCGCGGGACTGACGATGATCAGGCCGGTCGGCGACCGCATGCAGAAGGTCAACATGCAGATCATCGCGATGGCGGTTCCGGCTCTGGACGGCATCACCAGGGACAACGTGACCGTCCGGGTGGACGCGGTCGTCTACTTCCGGGTGGTGGATCCCGTCAAGGCAACTGTGAACGTGCAGGACTACCTGTTCGCGGTCTCCCAGCAGGCGCAGACGTCCCTGCGTTCGATCATCGGCCAGTCGGAGATGGACCAGCTGCTCTCGGAGCGGGACTCGGTCAACCGCGAGCTGCGCCGCATCATCGATGAGCCGACCGAGGGCCCGTGGGGCATCCGGGTCGAGCGGGTGGAGATCAAGGACGTCTCGCTGCCCGACAGCATGAAGCGGTCCATGTCCCGGCAGGCCGAGGCGGAACGGGAGCGCCGGGCCAGGATCATCACCGCCGACGGCGAGTACCAGGCCTCCAAGCGGCTGGCCATGGCGGCCAACGTGATGGCCCGCGACCCCGCGGCGCTGCAACTGCGGCTGCTGCAGACCGTGGTTGTGTGGCCGGGGAGCAGAACATCACGCTGGTCATGCCCGGTACCGGTTGAGCTGCTCAGGTTCTTCGAGAAAATGACGCCCGCCGGGCCAGGCGCCGGGCCTTCGCCGTCGCTCGCGGATTTCGGCGACGCCGAGGTAGCGCAGGCCGAGGCCGCCATCGAGGGCCGCCCGTCCGCTGCCGGGCCTGACGCCGTACCGCCGGTGGAGGCGATCGCCATACCGCCGGTGGAGGCACCGGACATCAAGGTTCCCGAGATCACCGCGGACGCTGAGCAAGCCGAACGGCCGTAGGCGGCGGCTCCAGGGATCATGGAGAACTTGCGCAGCCCGGCCTGGATTCCGGTGTCGGGTTGATGCTCCCCGGGCCCGAGAGCGATCCGCCCGGACTGCGCCCCTCCTCCGGAGGCGGCTGCCACTCCGGTGCCGCAACCGGCGTGCACCCCGTCCCCATCAGTGCGCGGCAGCTCAGCCCGGCCAGCGGCGTGCCAGCCGGAAGAGCCCGGGGAGTTTCTCCGCGGGCAGTGACTCACCGGTCAGCACCGATTCCTCGCACCCCAGCCCCGCGGTACCGGGGGCCTGGGTATCGCTGTCCCTGGCCGTGATTGTCAGCGCCCTGGCGGTGACCACGGTGCGAGCCTCATCGTCTGCTGGCAGCGCCGGGAAACCCCGCAGGCCATGGCCGGGACCTGGCCGCACAGTGCCCCGATGATGACCGAGCGATGATCGTGCACTGGCGGCTGGATTTGGATCAGGGGCAGGATCAAAGTGGCTGCGTTCTCCCCCTCGCTGGACCAGCTGTCACATGTACTGGCCCGTCGCCGCACTGTCTGTCTTCGACACCCGCACGCCGCACTGTCTGTCTTCGACACCCGCACCGATACCACGTTGGCCAGGTTGATGATCACGCCGCTCTGGTCGGCCTCGCGATCATATCTCGCATGGGTCAAGACCAGACTGCGCCGTTCGTCCAGCGCCTGAGCGATGGCCTCAAGCGCCTCGCGCTCCCCGCCGAAGTCCTCCGATACCACGGAGACGTCTTCACCGCCCACCGGGTGAAATCGCATGATCAGCACGATGTTGTCAGGCACAGCCGGTACCTCCCTGCGAGAATCCAGAAAACCGTCGGCCCGGGCGCTGTGGCCCGGGAGCCCTCATCCGGCGGGGTCACTGCGGATCCGGACACTGTCAAGTGTGCCTCGCCGGCGGTCCGGCAAAGCCCGGCCCAGGTGGCCAGGCACCTCTGCCCGCCAGCGACACCCGCCGCGACCGGCAAACTGCCCCGGCCAGCCACGAGACCACGCCTCAGTCATGACCGGCGAACCGTCCCTCGGCCAGGCCCCCGCAGGCCAGGCGGCGGCCACCGTGATCCCGCGCGGCAGCGCCAGGACGGCGGGCATCCCGGCGGGCGACGCCGCTAGCATTCGTGCCGCGATCCCCGCCGGGCCGTCATACCGCAGGTCGCCTGCCGGCGCAGCGAATTCCGACCCGCCGACAGGCATCTGTCCGCAGCCACCACAGCCTCGGCTCCAGCCGCGCAGAGGGAACGCTGAGCGGGACGACGACGACAACGCTGTGCGAACGTTGACCACGCCGACCCGGAACCGAACCCGGGAGCCGCGCTGCAGGCAGAAACGCCGGGTTCCTCGCCTCGGCCCCGGTGATCGGGATTACCTGCCTGGATTGCTGTCGATTCGGGACACCGGATGATCCCGGGCATCAGGCAGCTTCGCGAAGACCGGGGCCCGCGACGCGACCGGCGGCTTCGCGATACCGGGCGATGACGGGTCCCCGCTGGTCAACTGGGACCCCCGAGTAGCCGGTCCACCGGCACCACCGGCAGCCGGAAGGCCTCGAGCCAGTAGCGCGCGCGTACGAGCGCATGGCCTGCCTGGACAGCGCACGCAGCTCACCGCCGGACGCTTCGGCGCCGATCACCCGGCGCAGGTTGCCCTCAAGGACCTGGACCTCCGCGCCCTGGCGGCGCCAGGCCAGGTCGGCTACAAACCTGAAACCTGCGCCGTGCCGGGTCGCGCTGTGCCGGCCAGCGGCCGAGGGCTCGGGACTGACCCGCGCATACCTGTCCGTGGCTGGACAGCTGGCATGGCCGCTGTAGGCCAGCAGAGAGGTGCACGTGCCATCTTCAGCCGCATGGGTCACGGAGCTGTGCCTCAGCGGCGCACAGTCCGCCGGCCGCCGCGCATTCCCCTGGTCGCTGTCTCGAACAGCTCGGCCGCGTGCCGGTAATACAGCCGTGCCCAGCCGGACACGGAGTCGAGGTCACCAGGAGGCAGCCGCCCCGGCGGCCTCGGGCAATCCTGGAGCATCCAACGCCCAGGCTGCCTTCGCGGCCTCACCACAGGAACATAGCCTGAAGCCCACTCTGGCGCGTTGGCCGCGGCCCCGGGAACAGGCCGGGCATCCGACCAGGCAGCTCGGTGTGCCACCCGGGCCCACCTGCTGGGCGGCTGTCCATTCCCGCGGGCGTGACTGGTGCCCTGGCTGGCCCAACCCCCGGTGTTCGCGATACCCGGCAGCCCACCGCTGCAGCTGGCGGTGGGAGAAGATGCCGATCTGGCGGCCCGGGCCGGTGATGCGCAAGAGCCTGGCCACCGGGGCGCGGGCACGGCCGGGCGCGAGAGGCCGGGCAGCCCGGCGCGGCGCCCGGTGCTCATCAGCACGGCGAGACCGCTGGCGTCACGGCAGCTCGCCCGGGACAGGCCGGTGACGAGCCGGCTGACGGCAACGGGGGAGCAATCCGGGGGTGATGCTCGCGGGGCAGGGACGGATGCGATGCCGGGTTCGCCGCTGAGCGCGGCGATGGCATGGGCGCCTGGGTTCATTTGGGGGAAGGCCCGGGCCGGGAAGGACGCCGGTGGTCCGGGTCCATCGCGGAGCTCCGGGTCGGATGCGGTGGCCTCAGGCCGGTCCGGTCCCGGTCAGCTGCAGTCTCGCGCCGGCGCCGGCGAGCAGGGCCGGGACGTCGCCGATGGCGGGTTCCTGGCTGGCGGGTTCGGGCAGCGGGAGGTGCGCCTGGATCTGGTAGCGGTTGCGGCGGCCGTTTTTCTGCTTCGCCGCGTAGCCGGCTGCGGTCAGGTCGGTGACGATGCCGTAGGCGCTGCGCTCGGTGCTGCCCGGGCCGGCCGCGAGTCGCGGAGCCGCACGCCCGGGTCGCGGGCGATGCGCAGCAGCAACCGGGCGTGGCTGGTCAGGACACCCCGGCTCGTCACCCTGAAGAATAAACACGATTTCTAGAAATCTATTGCTAGTTTCTAATTGCGGATGTAGGCTAAGGGCAGACACCAGGGATCAGCCGCCTACGGCGGCCAAGGTGCCCCGGGGTCACCGGAGGGAGCCGCCCATGGTCCTCATCGGCCCGGTCATCATAGCCGTGCTCATGGTGATCGCGGTGCCGCGCATTATCCGGCGGCAGATGTAACTGCCGGACGTAGGTTCGCCGGGCCAGGGACCCTGGCCCGGGGCGGCGGCACGATGAACGCCCTCACCTGCGGCGGCGGCCGGCAGGCCTGAATGCGGAGCGGCCGGAGAACTACCCGGCCGTGTCAGAGGACCGCGCCAGCCCAGGCCGCACCTGGTTTCCGGGCACCCACCACACCAGCAGGAGGCAGCGATGTCAGTGACCAGGTTCGAGCCCTTCCGGGACCCCTTCCGGGAGTTCGACCGGCTCTTGTCCATGGCCGCGAGCGGGACGCGTGCCCCGCTCAGCATGCCCATGGACGTCTACCGCGGCGAGGACGGCAGCTACCACGTCGAGGCCGACCTGCCCGGCGCCGACCCTGACAGCGTCGAGGTGACCGTCGAGCACAGTACCTTGACGATCCAGGCCGAGCGCACCCCTCACTATGGCGACAGCGCGCAGGTCATTGTCGCCGAACGGCCCCAGGGGTCGTTCGCCCGGCAGCTCTCCCTCGGCGAGGGAGTGGACTCGGAGAACCTCACCGCCGGCTACGCCGACGGTGTCCTGCACGTGACCATCCCCGCGTCACCGAAGACCCGGGCCCGCCGGGTTGAGGTCACCCATGCGGCCGGGGGCAGCCGCATCGTGCCGGGGAGCACCGTCGAGCCGGGTGAGGCGCCCGCCGGCAGCACGGGCGGCGGCGCCGGCTGAATGTCCCTGTACCCTGCCACCGCAAGCTGTACCGGCTCTTCCCGCCTCGGCACGTGGCCACGCTGGTAGCACAACCGAGTATTCGGGCGGCACGGCATGGTCGAGGCGGCCCAGGCGGTGCAGCGCCGCTGGCGGCGCCGATCAGGTCGCCAGGCGCCCGTCGGTCCGGCCGGCGGCCGCCTTGCTGTCGATCTCGGCGGGCGGCGTGTCGGGCACCTCGTCGGGCTTGGGCACGCTCTTGAACGTGAGCTGCGCTTGCGGCCCGGTGCCCTCCACATCGACCGTGACGATCTGGCCGGCCCTCAGCTCGCCGAAGAGGATCTTCTCGGACAGGTTGTCCTCGATCTCCCGCTGGATCGTGCGGCGCAGCGGCCGCGCGCCGGCCACCGGGTCATAGCCCCGCTCGGACAGCAGCGTCCTGGCCGCGGGCAGCAGCTCCAGGCCCATGTC
>WNGK01002264.1_pt1 | contig 20852 bp, 24 predicted proteins | sample 5400601 | NCBI WGS metagenome assembly WNGK01 (sample SAMN13153376, study PRJNA577476) | soil metagenome | isolation source: 60 cm soil or saprolite under Garry oak tree replicate 1 | place: USA:California | collected 2016-06-15
CTCGGGTCTCTTTTCAGCAGTCTTCTTTTTCTTTGGCCGCTGGGTCATGACTGGGCATTCTCCGCGAGAACTCGTCCTGTGCGGATCGCATCTTTCACAAACGTGCTTGTCCGTCTGAGCTTGCGAAACTCGTTGACCGTATAGCCGAAGGCTTCCAAGGGAATTCTGCTCTTCCACTTCTTCTGTAGATAGCTCAGCCGTTCTGCAATCGGCATTTTCGAAAAGTCGTCGGAGACGATTATCAGATCTACATCACTGTCCTCGAGATAGCTTCCCGTGGCCCATGAGCCGGTCAGTATTGCCTTGTTGACTGTTATGCTCCGTGCTAGTCTCTGGAGGTACTGTCTGGTTATTCTCTGGACATCCGTCTCTTTAGCCATCGGACGAGTTCTCCTACTTCTCTAAGATATCTCTGGGCCTGCTCCTTTTTGAAGAGTGTGCTTGGTGCTCCCAAGGCCGCGTCTGGATATTCCGAGGGAAGATAGAGAGGTGAGAGATCGTCAAGCGTCCTGACGAGTCTAGGGGACAGTTTCGCCTGTCTGGCGACCATCGCGTGTAGCCGGACCAGATTGTGGCCGCCTGCACCTCGCGGAGGCCTCTTCCGCTCAGCGAGGATAGCCGCCTTCAGCGCCTTCTCTGCGGAGTTGTGGAGTACATGAATGCACTTGCTGTACTTTCCACCTTTGAATAGAAGCTGGGCGGACTCGTAGTCGTCGACCGCAGCCGCAACCCACCAGCCAGCATCTTCCCGTACCACCTTTGCCATCCATGTCCCACCGCGAAATGTCCGGGCGGGGTTAAAAACTGACGGTCTCCTGATGTAAGGAAGAGGCCGACGTTCCGGATGCGTAGACGGAAGCCTAGCTTACGCGTTGGCCTGCCGGTTCTAGTGATCGGGATAGCGATGATCACGATCGCATACCTCAACGCAGGACAGTACATTCAGAACGGGCTACCACCTCCATGCTTCCCCCAGACATGTCCGGCTCTAGAATATTTCGTGATTGTCGGCCTGGTAGGATTCTTCGTCGCGATCTGGGGAGCCGTTCAGACAATCTTCGGTCTTCTTATTCGCATTGGGGCCTTCGAGTACCATTCGGGTCCCCTCGAGCCGCCCAAGCCAGGTTCAGGTCCAGAAGACGAGAACATACTAGCGATGGCTAGGGACTTTCAGCGCCAAATCAGATATCCGAAATTCGGAGAAACGCTGCCTCGTCGGAGCGGGACGCAATCTTTATGCTGGCTTTCCCACTCTCCCACCGTGGGACGATCCAGATGGCGAAGGCTGTGACCGTAGAGGTGGACGAGAAAGGACGAGTCCACATACCCTCATCGATCAGACACGAGCTCAAAAGCCGCAGATTCACCCTATCGGTCAAGAAAGGACGACTAGTAATGGACCCGGTCAAACCGGCCACCACGGTCCGTGGCAAGTACAGGGGCCTGCTGAAAGCCAGTATCGAGGAGATAGAGGAGGCCCAGGAGCGGTTCGTCGCTGCAGACCGCCGCTGAGAACCTGACCAGCCCGATCCTGATAGACGCAGACCTCTTCATCTCATACCTAACCGGAGACAAGCTCGAACCCCACTTCCACAAGTCGTGGAGCATAGTCTGAACGGCCGGCTCACACTACTCGCCTCGTCCGAGATCTACGACGACGTAATATCCGCGCTGAGAAGCCAACAGACCCCTCTGAAAACAATCCACGAATTCCTCAAGGACATGATGATCATCCCGCACAAGACGCTGCCGATGACGGTGGAGATAGCCGCGTCGGCCCTCGATCTCTACCAGAAGCACGGAGGACGCAGCAGACTACACTACTTCGACAGCTTCCACGTAGCCACATCCGAACATGAACGCACCCCACTGCTGACCAGCGACCGATACATCCTAAACCATGCGAGAGAAATGAGCATCAAAGCAATAGACCCCAGAACCCTCTAGATCCTAGAGGATGAAAAAGGGAAGCGCGGATGCTCGGAAGCGTCGTGATGAGGTCCTACAGCATCTGGATCAAAGCCCTCGCTTCATAAAGCAGGGATGAGTCGCTGAAGGAGAAGCTTCGCAAGCAACGAAAAATTCTGCCAGAGAACACCGAGAAACAAGAGTAGACGATTGTGGGAGAGAATGGATCCGAACACGCTAGGGGCCTTGAGATCAATCTGCACTAGATTTTTGCAAGCCTCTCCAAGAGTTCAAGGTCTCTGCGGAGGTTCTTCTCAGCGATCCTCTTGAAGTCCTTACCGATCTTGGGTTTTTCGACGCGCTTCTTCCGGGGCTGCTGAGTCATGATCCTCTCGCACGTCCTTTGCTTTTCTTAGCTAAATTCGTTGCTATCCAATCCTCAACCTGCGCCTCTGACGCCTTACCAGCTCCCAGATCGGAAAGAACACGGTAAATCTCGTCAGTCTTGGCCCGAAGAACGTATCCATTCAGTTCTAGAAAAGCGTCTACAACTTCGAAGGCTGTCCTCTTGTTTCCGTTGATGAATGGATGGAGAGTCACGAGACTGTGAAGTAGAAAGGCCGCCTTCTTCACGACAGCTTTCTCTCTATCCAGTCCCTCTACAACGCCCTTCACCTGCTCCAGAACGAACTCAAGATTGGCCTTGGCCAGATCGCCTCGTTCTCCCCCTGTCAATTCAAGGATTCGATCATGAAACCATTCTGCCTCTTCAACGGACAGATACCTGATTTTCTTGATAGTTGAACGGCCGACTATCACTAACTCGCTTGAAGGTTGTTGATTGACCCTAAAGCATCATTGCTCAGACACGAGAGCGAAACTGAAAGTGCCGGAACCAACTTCAGCTCATGAGAAGGACCGTTGCAGCTATCAATCCGAAAAACGTGACCGGATTAGACAACAACGCCAGCACCCCAAAACCCACCCAGAGACCCACACTCTGATCATGTTCTCCCGAGTTGCATCGGCAATAGTAACTCTTCGATTAAGTTCAGGTCAGCAACAGGATCTCAGAAGTAGAACAAGGAACTGGAAGCTTCGCATTGACCCAGTGGGAAGGACCCAGCCTTGAGGGATACGTAGGATTCCTCCTCTTACTATTCGGCTTCACGCTCATCGGCGGCCACTTCTACGGTGATCTAGGGTCGACTGTCGCACTCCTCGGTTCTTTGATAGTGTATGCTGTGGTCGGAGAAATCGTTTGGAGGAAACACCCCCGTCTCATCAATCGCAAGAGCTGGCCCGCGTACTGGTCCGCGTTCTGGCGCCAGTTCCTCGTCACGCTGGGCGTATTCCTTCTAGTGATTCTGATTGAACTCTTATTCAGGACGAGCGGAATCAATGATGCCCGGTATGATTACGTCTTTGGCATGGCTCTCGTCGCGTTCGGGACGGTGCTGGAAATCATCGGCAGGAAGAAACCACCATTCGGGTTGAACCCCCGACCAGAAATCAGCCAATGATACCTACCTTCAATCCAGCCGATTTGTGCACATTCCGAGCTAACAGTCGAATGACTACTTTCCGCAAAGCTACTGCCACGTCGAGAATAAGCGAAACTTGAATCAAATGCAGCCCGCCAGCAAATTGTTCCCGATTTGTCTCCCAAGAGGGAGCCCTAAGCGGATTTGTGGTCTAGGCAGAGGGGCCCCGAGCATAGTCGCACCTGTTGTTATTCTTCACAAATAACTGAGCTTTCATAAGATACTTCATCATACTCAGCTCCGTCTTGAATTCATTGAGATGCTTGATTCCATCTCCTTATATCGGTGACTGTCCAAGGACCATCGGGATATTTCGTTCGTATGCCGCTCAGAGACCGCTTGGCTATCACTATTGGACGAGAATTACTGGGACCGAGGGACGGTCTACGAGAAAGACTGAAAGCGGTTCCAGGATCTTCTCCGCCTGGCAAGCAACGTCCGCCAGACCCGAGCTATGAATACGTAGTCGGTGTCTTGGAACCAAGGAGCTTCAAGCGTGGGATACTTGCCCATTTCGGTAAGCCCAGTGTTTCGGGATCTCAGGACGTTGAGATGGAAGAGAAGGAGGACTCACTTGATGACGAAGAAGATACCGTTGTAGGATCCAACGCTGAAATAAGTCCTGAACTTGACCCCCGAGCGCTTCCGAAATCGCTAGGACTCTCTTTCATACTGAAAAGCGGAAATGATCCTAAAATCGCCTTCTGCGCGACTTGGGCAAGATACAAGCGCGATGGTACAGATTGGCAGAGGGTCCCGAAGTTCCATGTGGAACACAACGTATCTGTCAATAACGATGCCTCGTGGCGTCCGCACGAAGACCGCGATGTAACGATTTCCCTGAGGCGGACAGAACTTGCTGGCTCAGTTCATGTCTCCATTTATCTCGTCAACGATACGCCGGTTTCCGACGGACAGCGAAAGACCGAAGAGGAGCAACTGGTGTTCCAGCCACAGTTACGCGTGCTGTGCGAAGGACCATCGAAGTTACTACCAGTCAGAGGGGAGCCCGAAGATGCTGAAGCTGACGCGGAGGGTCTTGGATTGCTCTATAGAGACAAGTATGCAATGGCCAGGGGACACCTCTGTGGAGCTGTATGGCGTGATGTCGACCCTCAGAGACCTTCCCAAATTGAGCCAGAAATTTCCGGCCCTCCTTTCAATTGGATCGACAAGGAAGTTCTTCCCCAATATGAACAAGAAAGATTTGGTTTGCCCGACATTAGGACAGAGTACCTGCCATCGTTCGCCATTGAGTCTGCATCTCTCACCGGTCCACCAACAGCCAAATTGGAGCCGATATCTGCAGAACTCCTGTCCGAATTATGGGAGCCCACAAAGCTTGAACGGTCGATAGCGCCCATCCTTGACGAATACAAGAATTGGATTGAAGTCAAAGCGGTCGAGGCATCGAATCTCTCAGGGGAGCTTGCTAAGATAGGTAGCCGGAACATAGACGCATGCAAGACCACCCTTAGGCGGCTCAAAGAAGGCCTCGAATTACTGAAATCCAATCCTGATGCACGCCTCGCGTTCTGTTTCATGAACAAAGCGATGCATTTACAATCTCTCTGGAAAAATCCTGACAGACCGTCGGGTCTGCAATGGCACATCTTCCAAATCGCCTTCATCCTTCAATGCCTGCCCGGAGTAGTTGACGAGAAACATGCTGATCGACGGCTGTGTGATCTTCTTTGGTTCCCGACCGGGGCAGGAAAGACGGAGGCATACTTAGGGCTGGCGGCATTCGCGATTGCCTTGAGAAGAAGACTTTCTTTGCAGAGCTCGGACACGAGCAAATCAGGAGGAGTCAGTGTTATCTCTAGGTATACCCTGAGGCTACTTACCATTCAACAATTCCGCAGGGCGCTTAGCCTCATTACCGCATGCGAATACTTGCGGACCACGGGATGGCAACCATCTGGAAGGTTCGGGGTAAAACCGTGGGGTTCTTCGCGTTTCTCCATTGGGTTATGGGTTGGAGCTAGCGTCACCCCAAATCATCTCGTTGACTGGCCTGGTTATGACCGCCATAGAAAACGACCAATTCTCTATCTCGGGGCGGTGGGGGAGCTCTATGGCCGACAACGCTGGAAGTCTGTAGGGACCAAAGTTGAGGGGGAAGAGAGCGAACCTGCTCAAGTTCTGAACTGCCCCGTATGCAGAGAAATCCTTGCAATCTCCCCCACTACACTCAGCCCAGGAAATCATGTACTTCACTGGTTCGCCTCAGCCAAGAAGCCTCTCCTGCCTCACAGCGCATCGGAGTTCAAACCGTATCGAGGTCTCACGGTAGAAGGTCTTACCATCACATCTCTACCAAACGGCAACACATACTTGGTGAGTGTACGATTTGGAGTGGCCAAGAACGTCGAAGTAGATCCCCATGTGGTAGATGACTGGTGGGACAATGTGATCAAACCAGTTCTAGACAAAGACTGTCGCGAGGAATTTGCCAGAGCTAGCAGACCCGGATATTTTCTCAGACGTTCTGGTATCACGCAGAAACCCGTCGACTTTGAGATACACTGTCCCAATCCTTCTTGTGCTCTGAATGGAGTTGAATGGTCTGAGAAAGTTCCAGGCTTAACATCCGACGTAACCACTCCGATCCTGCCCGCTTTCTCCATTTCTGGCAAACCCGGCTTCGGATGGGGAATTCCGATTCCCGCCTACACGGTCGATGACCAAGTCTACGGGAGATGCCCCTCAATGATCGTTGGGACTGTGGATAAGTTCGCTAGACTTGCGTTCGAACCAAGAGCGTCGAGCCTTTTCGGACATGTCACCGAGTACTCCATGGACTGGGGGTTCCACCGAGACGCTGCTCCTCCAGAGACAGGCTCGTTCAAACTAGGGAAGATTTGGCCTTGCGCTGCGGGTTTCGCGCCACCTGACCTGATAATCCAAGACGAACTCCATCTGATAGAAGGGCCCCTAGGAACGATGGTAGGACTTTACGAGACGGGTATTGAAATTCTCTCCAGCGCGATGAAGAATGGCTACAAAGCTAGTCCAAAATACGTGGCCTCGACCGCCACGATTCGGCAGGCTCATTCGCAGGTTCTCTCGCTTTTCAATAGAGACCTGTTCCAGTTCCCTCCGTCAGGGTTGTCGACCGACGACAATTTCTTCTCCATATCTAGGGAGCCTCACCAGTTGGAGGCGAAGCGACCGGGAAGACTATACCTCGGAGTGTCCGCGCCAGGGAGGGGAGCGCAGACTCCGATCGTCAGAATATGGTCAGCAATTCTGCAAGAGATGAGTGTGGTAAGATCACAAACCGGGCCGGCGGATCCAGAATCAGATCAGTTCTGGACACTTGTAGGATATTTCAACGCGAAACGAGAGCTTGGAGGCGCGGTAGGATTGTTAAAGGCTGACATTCCGGAACAGATTGGTGTTATAGCGAATCGGAACCATCAACAGAAGCGATACCCTCTCCAGTACGTGGAACTCTCGGGGAGGTCAGCGTCCTTCGATATACCTGGAAAGCTGGACCGGCTCACCGAATTTCCCGAGAATAAAGTCGATGTTGCTTTTGCAACTTCTATGTTTGGAACCGGAGTCGACGTAGACAGGCTCGGTCTTATGATGGTTCATGGACAACCAAAGACAACTGCCAACTATATACAGGCGACTGGGAGAGTCGGCAGACAAAAGGGAGGGTTAGTGATAACTTTCCTTCGAGCAACGCGGCCGCGAGACCTCGACCATTACGAGTTTTTCGTTGGCTATCATAGAGCCTTACACCGGCATGTCGAGCCGATTACGATATACCCGTTCTCTCCCGGAGCAAGGGAACGAGCACTAGGGCCACTGGGAGTACTGGTATTGAGGAATGGTCGGAAGATACTCGATGTTCCTATTCCACCTGATTGGGTCCCGGACGAGTCTGGTTCTAGAGCTATGGCATCCCGTCGGACGTCACCGGAAATTGACGCCTTGATCGAAGCGTTTGAAGCAAGAGCACGTATTCAGCCGGCTGGACGAAACCCCGGTCGCGACGTCTGCCGGCAGGAGATTTCTTCCGAATTAGACAAATGGCGCGCCTTTGCAGACACTAGGAAGAACGACCTAACCTACTACGAAAAATCATACTCTAAAGCACCTCGTTTGCCCGTTGTGTTAGGCGATCCCGCGCACGAAGGTAGCCGGTTACCGCAGGTCTTCAAGAATGCTCCTCAGTCACTAAGAGACGTCGAAGCAACAATTACCTTTGATGATGAGGGATAGACTCGACAGGGCAGGCTATTCGACCTTCACAATTTGTGTTGTCCTACGGGGTAGGGAGCATCATTGAGGCGCAAGGACCTCGGCTCGTGCCTGCATTCAACAAGTGGGATAAGGCGGTCCCTATTTTTTCCACTGGAGCAATCGAACGATTCAGAATTGATGAACGAAACGCCAGCGCCCAACTTGATGGTGGAGAAATTTTTGAGATTCCTACGAACGCGCAACTCGAGCTCCCGCATCTGAGTCCTGTCTTCCGAACAATACGTTTTCCCACATGGGCCAAGTGTCAGAATCACGGTGTAGTGTACAGGTTGGGTCCCTATGGCAGAACTAGATGCCCCAATTGCACATCGAGAAGGGATGCACAGGACGAGGCAATCCGGTTCGTAAGAGCGTGTCCGAACGGTCATCTCGACGACGTGGATTGGACGGGGACTATCCATGCCGGCAAGCCGGCCTGTGCTGGAGACCTATTTGATTGGGTTGAGGAGACAGGAAGCGATCTGAGAAGTGTTAGAATTCGATGCAGAACTTGCATGGCCGACGCTAGCCTTCTGGATATCTACTATCGGACTTGGGCATGCTCGGGTCGGTTTCCAGAGGAGGACACCAGCGAACCCTGCAACGAGCAGGCAAGCGTCATTCTTCGCAGCGCAACGAGTCTCCGAATTGCCGAAGTCATCGCGACAATAAAAGTCCCTCCTCCGGTCTTGAGGATCCATGCGCTCCTTAACCTCCCGGCCATCGGCAGAGGATTGCTAACTCTCGCAGATTCCAGCGTTGATGCCAAGGAAGCGCTACTGCAGAGCCTTAAGGCCATTTCAAAGAGTAAACCGAACGAGATCGATCCATTCACTATCGAAGAGATCAGTTCTACCCCGTCTGACGAAGTCAAAGAAGCAATCACTGATCTGCTTGCTCCAACGGACGCGATCAAGAGCGCTGCCCAAGTAAAGTTTGAAGAATTCAGAGCCTTATTGGATGCGGCCACCCATGGATATCCTCGTCATCCCGCAACCGGAGCGCCAGCTTTTGAAGTGGATCGTAGCGCCGTATTTCGCTTGGACACGCTCGGAGGGTTGAATTTCAGGGTGACTCCAGTCAAAAGGTTAACGGCTGTTATGGTCCAGCGTGGTTACAAAAGGCCCGTAAGAGGGCCCACATACCACAGCCCTCCTAGACCCATCCCGCTCGTCGAGACGTTCTATGCGAAAGACTCGAAGAAATGGTATGCCGGGGTCAAGTTGAGCGGGGAGGGCATCTTCATTGACCTGCCAGAAGGAAACCCGCGGCTCAATTATCAAAGAGAACAGTTATGGTCAGATCGGCTCGAAAAGGCCCCGCCCGACGAGGCGCCCTTTTTGCACCCTCTTTCCGTCTGGTGGCACACATTATCGCATCGAATCCTGATGGGGCTTTCACTCGACTCAGGTTATTCGAGTGCAGCGATCAGGGAGAGAATTTACTCGATGTGGGATCAAGCGGAAAAAAGATACTCTGGAGGTGGAATTCTTCTCTACGCATCGCAACAGGGTAGCGACGGAAGCCTAGGAGGACTGATAGCTTTGTGTCGTCTGGAAGAGTTCCGAAGAGTGATAGCGGCAGCGTTTAGAAATCTGAGGGCTTGCTCAAACGATCCGCTATGCTCAGAGCACCTAGAACACAACAATGGGGCTGCATGCTACGCCTGTCTCTTGACTTCCGAGACATCTTGCGAGTACCACAATGCGTACTTGGATAGGCTCCTGCTAGCCGACTCCCTTCTTCCTCACATTCGTGTCACCAAGAGTTCGGTTCTCAAGTAGGCTTGACCAAACCTGACTAATGTCGAAGTATCAATCGCGGTGACCGGAACTGCCTGGATGGGAGGAGGAGTCGGTTCAGTCCAATCTTCGATCGAAGGAATGCTCGGAAAGGCTACGAGAGAAATTCAGATCGCGGTCTACGAAATAACTGATTATGATGGGTTCCTCCAACTGCTTCGGTCATGTCTAGCGCGGGGAGTCCACGTGATGATGATCATTAACAGATTTGATGGACATTCACTAAGGCTTAGGAAGGCGCTCCAAGAGCTAACGCGAAGATTCCCTCATTTCGCTCTCTTAGATTTCTGTCCGGACCGTGTGACCGAAGATCTTCACGCTAAGGTAATTGTTGTCGACCACAACGCTGCCCTCGTTGGCTCCGCCAACATGACTTGGAAGGGACTGGTGGGGAATCATGAGCTTGCGGTCCTCGTATCGGGGGAAGTGGCTTCAAGGGTTGGGATGCTTCTCGACAAGCTCCGCGAAGACCCCAGAGTTTTCGCTGTGAAGTGATTGTTCAGACGCCAGTTGGAGGCCAAGAAACTCACCTCTTCCCCGTTTTTGAAAAGCAGTTTCCATACCTTGCCAAGAGTTATCGCGAAAGACTCCAATCGCTCTCGGGAAGATCCGCCTCAACAGATCCTCAAAACCTCCGATGGACTGATGACAAACAGGGGCGTCTATTCTTTCGGTCGCAGGTTAGAGTCCCATCTCTATTTGCATTGTCGGAGCCTCTTTCACGTTTTCAATCCTACAAGAGTTATGCAGTGCCGATCGATGAAGAGCGCAAATATTACAGTGCTATCGGTCAAGTCCCAGCTTATTTTGCTAACTTGAACCGCGTAGTGTGCTTCAACCTCTGGGGTGAACAAGCCCGTGACTACTTCGCGCCTTATTCGCGTCCTTTACAATCGGAAGACGAATCCGTGTGGCGACTCGACCCGACGCTAGCTGGTTCAGTCGAAATCTCCAGCATGAACTTCGTGCTGGGGGGGCGCTCGCAACAGGTTGAAACCTCAGAAACAATCAAGAAGATTGTAGCGGATTACCTGAAATTCGGTTTCTGGTGCAATCCAAGTGCGGGTTTCAGTTCTTGCGCCCACATCATGCATTCGAGAGATACAATCAGCCAAATCCTCAAAGTTGCTAAGGGCATATACATTTTGGATCAAATTCATCCGCCGAGGCTCGAGATTCTCTCTCCCTACTGCAAAACTTGGGTGCAGAGAGTCGACTTGGAAGCTGTGAATGCGGATCGGCTCGTGCCTCTCCAGACATATATTGCGAAGGATGTTGTTGAGAAGGCATCGACGGATCTCCAGACCGATCCATTCCAAAGCCGTCCAATGAACGGCCTAATATACGAATTGAAGGACAAAGTCGATCACCCTTTCGGACCCCTCCGGTTACTTTCCGTAATCGCCGACTTTCTTTCGGCCGACCTAGACCTTTTCATGACAATGATTAGTCATTCAGCCGTAAGCCGATTTTGGTCAAAGCCCGACTCATATGGTCATGCGGGTTCAATCGACGAAATAAAAAACGACGTCACTCGAACGTATCGGACCATCACTCGACGCGTGAAGCTAGAAAGTTCACTGTTCGACTCGCTTCTGGATCCGTTATCATTTGCCATAAAGGAACTGTTTCCTATTCTGATTCAACACGACGAGCAGGTCTACTTCATACACCCCATGATAGTTTGCGCGTTGCTGCAACTAGGTCTCGAAAAAACACTTGAACTTAGAGATCCCAGACCCTTGCTCAACTTTGTCGCCCTCTTGGAGAGAGCTCGACGCGAAACGCAGACTATGCAACTCCGCTTGTCTCCGGAAGCAACCTATTTCAAGAAAATCGGGGTCGATTTCGTGCAGCTCCTTCCAATATTGAATCCCATCGCCTGCGGGATACATGTTTCCAGACTAATGCACGACTTTTTCTAAAATCTGCATTTCATCACCGAAGTAATAATTAATCACCTCTTTTTGGTCAGCACGACCTCTCGTGAAACGATTCGATTCAGTCGAATTGTTTGCTGGTGCAGGTGGATTGGCACTTGGCTTACAAAAATCGAGATTCAACATACGTGCTTTGGTTGAAAAGGACGGACAATGTTGTGCCACCCTCAAAAGGAACGCAGGAAGATATTTCCCAAACGCGAAGATCATCCAAGCCGACATCAGAAAACTCAGCGTTCGCAACTTCAGGCAACGAACCGGTGTTCGAGAATCAGTCGATCTATTATCAGGGGGTCCGCCATGTCAGTCATTCTCGATCTCGAAAATTCCTAAAGGTGGCAGGGTTCGAGATCCACGAGACGACCTACCATTGCATTTTCTTAGGTACGTAAGGAAATTGAAGCCCAGAGTTTTTCTGTTCGAGAACGTGCCTGGGTTACTCAGTCGATCAGATGGGAGGATCTTCAGAGACCTATCGAAGCACTTCTATCGAATTGGCTACACCCCAAACATAGGAATTATGAACGCAGCGGACTTCGGCGTTCCGCAAATAAGAAGGCGTCTGTTTGTGCTTGCCTGTTCCAACGGCCATAGGTTTGATTTCCCATCACCAACTCATAGTCCAACCGGACGGGACGGATTGCCCAAGTACGTCAGCATAAAGGACTCTTTCCGTAAACTCAGTGGAGGTCTGCCGAACGATCAAATTCCTCGTAATACTGAGACGAAGAAAAAGATGCTTGCTAGGATGATTCCTGGTTCGGAATGGAAGCACTGGCGACATAGAGACAAATGGGATCAACCTTCTCGGTGTCTTACGGCTCACTGCCGTGACGAATGGGTGCATCCCTTGGAGCCACGTGCGGGTTCGGTGAGGGAACTTGCCTCTCTCCAGACATTTCCCAATCGATATGTGTTCTGCGGGCCAATCAACAGCTCGAACATCTCAAAGACTTCATTCCAGTACAGACAAGTAGGGAACGCTGTTCCAGTTACAATCGCCAAAGTCTTAGGAAGGACGATGGCGGAACATATTGATCGGTGCTAGTTGCCAGCAGAAAACGGCCGGATGACTGAGATCCCCGTCGCGCTGCTCAATTGGTTCTCAAAGAATGCCAGGCGTTTTCCTTGGCGAGAGACTTTCGAGAAGCCCGATTCTTACCTCATCTTGTTCACAGAGATAATGCTCCAGCGAACAAAAGCCGAGCAGGTTGTTCCTGTTTATCTTGAGTTTATTCAGAAGTATCCGACGTTCGATCGCTTGGCCAGAGCCCCGAGTCGTGAGGTCGAGTCTCTGTTCTCTCGCCTTGGTCTGAGGTGGAGAGCAAAGCAGGTGACAAAACTCATCAATGTTTTGAAGCGAAGATACAACGGGCGAGTACCTCGGGACCCGCTGCAACTACGTGAACTCCCAGGAGTCGGTGATTACGTTTGCAAAGCCGTTCTATGTTACGCCTTCGGCAGAAGAGAAGGACCAGTAGACACGAACGTAGTGCGGGTCATCACTAGGTTGTTTGGGAAACCGATTAACCCCGATCGTGGCAGGCGAAACAAAACCATAGTTGGGCTCACGCAATCCCTCGTTCCAGAGGGCAAAGATGCTCGTCAATTCAATCTCGCGCTTCTGGACCTCGGGGCGATGATTTGCACCTCGACTCCACGGTGCGAGGAATGCCCCTTGAGATCTTACTGCGAATATTACTTGCAGAACGAGTCGGCGTCAACATGACAGGGCTTATTACGCTAGTTCGATTCCTGCATGCTTGATCCTCGGTTGGCACCAGTCTCTTCTGGTTCTGGCCTGGAGAACCGGCCGACAGTCTTGGACCTCTTCTCAGCTCCCGGAGGAATGAGCCAAGGGTTTCGAGACGCAGGGTTCAAAGTTCTCGCCGTTGTTGACATTGATTCATGGGGATGTGAGACCCTAAGACAGAATTTCTCTCTATCCGGGACCGAGATAATCGAAACTGATGTGCAACGACTCGGCATAACTGGCCGTGTGGATGTCGTCACCGGCGGTCCTCCCTGTCAGAGTTTTTCCCAAGTAGGGAGGGCAAAAATTAACCACTTAACAAATCAGGGCAAGCGAGAGCGGTTCATTGATGACGAACGAAATAGAATGTACAAAGAATTCGTGCGGGTAGTCGCTTCCCTGAAACCGCAGTTCTTCGTTATGGAGAACGTGCCAGGAATTTCATCGTTCCGGGATGGTCAGGTGGTAGAAGATATCTTGGCAGACTTCGAAGGGATAGGGTACTCCGTAGATGTGGAGGTGTTGAAGGCCGCCGATTACGGTATTCCACAGATACGAAGAAGAGCGATCTTCATAGGAAATAGGCTCGGCGAGCGGAATCTCTTTCCAGCGAAGATTTTCGCTAGTGATTCGGACCCCAGTCAAAGTAGCCTGTCGGAAAACTTGCGAAAGCGAGGGTACCTTACCATTTATGATGCAATCTCCGACCTTCCTTCGCTCCAGGCTGGAGAAGGCGAGGATGAGGTCGCTTACTCCTCGTCACCATTGACCAAGTACCAAGAATGGGCACGCCAAGAATCCGATTGCATATACAACCACGTAGCTAGGAAACATAGTGATCGGGACATACAGCTATTCAGAGCGCTTACTCCAGGTCAGCAGATGACCGATCTCCCAGATCACCTAATTCGTCTCCTACCTTACCCTCAGGATATCTTCAAGGATAAGATCAAAAAGCATCGCTGGGACCAGCCATCATACGCAATCGTTGCTCATATGCAGAAGGATGGGCTCATGTACATTCATCCGGACCCTGAGCAGCCACGGTCTTTCACTCCTCGAGAAGCCGCAAGAATACAATCGTTCAGAGATAGCTTCCGACTTATGGGACCGTTGACTCAGCAGTTCAGACAGGTTGGAAATGCGGTACCCCCACTACTCGCTCGATCGATTGCTGAGATGGTAAGAAAATCGATCGACCCTGGGAAACACCCACGAGTAAGGCACGCGGTCGTCGATTCTGGAGTGAAACCGGCAGTCCTTATCAACTGAACATCTAGCTAACAGTTGCAATGACCGCGTCGAGAGTCTCATATAGAGATGTCAGAAAAATTCATCCTCAACACCAAGGAATATATTCGAAGAATGGCATCGCCAAATCGATCATCTTTTCGATCGGCGAAAAGTCTCTCTATCCTGACAGGTGGATCATCAAAGACTCTTTGCTAGAGTACTCTGCACAAAGCTCCGGTGACAACATCAGTCCACTGTGGAACAGATACAATATCCCGTTACGGCGAGCGTTGGAAGAGCGTCAGCTTGTTCATGCGTTTGAGAAGGAAGCCGTCCGTCCAGTCACATACTTAGACCATGGAGAATGGTCTGTTGTACAGTTCTTGGAAAAGAACGAAGAAAAAACCGGCCGCAAAATGCTCCGGTTCGTTCTCAGTAAGGAGCCATATGGTACTTTGAGCTCTGTCTACAATTCTCCAATAATCGCTCCAAATGAGGTAGCTGATGATGTCTATGAACCACCAGCACGCTATCTCGCAATGACTCATAGAATAATCCGAGACACTGTCCTAGCAAGGAAACTAAAACAAGCGTACGGCTTCCGATGTCAGATATGTGGAACGACTCGAAAGAACGGAACTGGAGAATCATATGCCGAAGCTCATCACATCAGGCCTTTGGGCCATCCTCATGATGGACCCGACGCGAAAGAAAACTTAGTCGTTCTTTGTCCAAACCATCATGCTGACTTCGACCTAGGTGCAATATCAATAGATCCATCTGACGGAAGAACGATCGTCCACAGATTCGAAAAAGCAATCGACGGGTCCGCGGTTCACTTTGAAAGAGGACATAGATTCAACCGCGAGTACATCAGGTATCACCATGATCACGTTTTCATCGCACGCTGAAGAAGAATCTTGATTTCGCGACTTGAAAGTCAGCTACTGGTGCCGCAGGATGCGGGAAGGGAGCGAGACATGCCGGGGCGCTTTCGACCGAAAGTCTGCGCATGACACTGTTGTCACACTCGCTCGAATTGCGCCAATGCTGTTTAGGATTTCTTGGTATAGTTGGTCTCTTTTCTTGTCTGAGTAGCTGTCGTAGTATAGTTCTAGGATTCTGTATCCTCTCTTCCGTAATAGTAGGCGTAGTTCTTCGTCTTTTTCCATCTGTGCTGTTCCATGATGGAGCCGGCCGTCGACGAACATGAGCAATGGTCTAGACTCCAGCGAGAAGTAGAAGTCGGCTATGGCTATTGGTACCTCGACTTGTGTCTGATAGTGTATTCCGTCCTCTTGTAATTTGATTGCGAGTTCTTGTTCCATTCGGGAGGGGTTGGCGAGTAGTCGTTCGCGCCAGTTGCTCCGCTGACTCGACATCTGTCTTTTTCAGTTGTCTCTCGGCTATTTGCTGAGGCGAGAGCCAGACTCCTTCAAGATCTGAACCGATAGACAGAATTAGTTTCTCACTCGTAGCTGGAACGAGGCATCCCCCCCTGCTAACTGCCTTGATTCTTGTGAGCCTGGCGATGAGCGGAAATGGCTCAGTTCTCGTCCAGCCCTTCATCGTGTGGGAGAGACCATTCTCCGCTTACAGTGTATTAGTTGGTCCCAACATGGTCTATGCGGCTGGGGGCAGGGAGGTCAGATGGTATGATCTTCAAGGCAACCTAGTCTGGATCGCTGATGTCGATAGTTATGCGACTGATTTGGCCGCCGACCCCAACGGAGTTTATGTGGTCGGCTCTGCTCCATCTTCCAACTTTAACGGGGTAGGGTTCGAGCAGACGAATGCTACAGTAGCAAGGCTCGACCCCAGCGGTGATTTAGTTTGGAGTCGGGAACTAACAACCTCCTCTGAGTCAATTACAACATCTTGGGCTTCAGCAGTGGCCGTGGATTCAACGGGAATCTACGTTGCCGGATACACTCTGTTCGGCTACAGATATCCTGAGTATGGCTGGGTCGCAAAGATCGACTTTAATGGCGACCTGGCCTGGGTAGAGCGATTGGATCCCATTGCAATAACAAGCGCAATATCTTCTGGGTCCAAGACTGTTTACGTGTCCGGCTATTCCAAAGGCTGCCTCGGTTACGACGATGCAGACGTCTGCCCGGTCCAAGCCTACGTGACAGCAATCGACTCCAACGGCCAGGCGATCTGGACCCGTGAAATACCGAGTTCATGCACCCCCACAAGCCACAGCTCTTCCTGCGATTACAATGGCGCACCACGAACATTTGCACTGGGCATTAGCGTGGGCGTTTCAGGAGTCTATGTTTCCGGATGGACTGAGGGAGTGATACCGGGCCAGGTCGCCACTTCCCCCGGAAGGGGCGCCGTTGACGCGTTCGTCGGAAGATACGACCAGAACGGTACGGAACTATGGATCAGACAGTTTGGCCCGGCCTACTCCACTCTTGCGTGGGGAATCTCGACGGGTCCCATTGGAACCTACGTGGTTTCGAATGACGGACTGAGACAGTTCGACTCCAACGGGAACCAGCTCTGGTTACTCGGATTGGACTTCGTAGCCACCCGCGTATCAGCCTCTCCCACTGCCATCATCCTTGGGGGTTTGTCTTCTATCTTTGAGGCCTGCGCCACGCCCCCCTGCGCGCACCCCCAATGACGATAATCGTCTGACTCACCGTTCACTACGCATGCTATTGATCCAACACCAGTCTCAGCCTTCAGAGTCGCGACATGCACGGAACCGTCGCAACTGTCTCTTCATCACACACATCGCGTCGCCCATCCTATTCTCGCATTTCTTGAGCGCGCGGACCCTATGGCGAATCCCGACAGCGATAATGCAATCAAATAGTGGCTTGAATTCAACTCGTGGTAGCATCAGCGTTGGTGGGTTCTATGGCTCGGCTGATCTATTCGGCTTCAAAACCGGACTTCAAAGGTGTTGCTGAATTGGTTACGAGAAACGCTGGTGCGGCCGGCATTCGGCTCGAAGTGCACGATGTTGATCGACTCACATCCTCCGACGAAGAGCGTTTCTTGGCAGATATTCGATTGATTCCTCCTCAGACCCGGGGCCAGGTGAGGAGCGGGGGAGGAAGAACCCTTCCGATTTCCGGGAGCAGCAAACTCAACCACTCGATTCCAATACTCATCGTCTACGACGGCAATAGGCCGATCGACGTGTTCCCTAAAGATTTGATGGGGATCAAGTATGATCTAAGTTCAGCCTTCAAGATCCCGACAACGACAGATGTTCTGGGCGTTGAGAATAGTCTTGTATCGATCTTATTTTCCAAACCTGAACTGTTGGGACCCGGGCTTGAGCCAGTCCACAGGGAATTCGAGACAGGCTCAGGCGTTATTGACTTGATTTTCAAGGACAGAGATGGAGTCCTCCTGGCTGTGGAAGTGAAGAATGTGGCTGATCAGGAGACTGTCGGACAGGTCATGAAACAATCTAGTGGCTTGAAGGATAAGCTGGGATCGTCTTCGTTTAGGAGAGCGATAGTTGCTTTGAGAACATCTGGCAACGTCCGGGCTGCTTGCAAAGACGCGGGAGTAGAGCTCTATCTGCTGGCGGCAGACAGACAAACTTAGCGGTTGTAGACGAGCCTTGAGGATCCGGGGCGTTCAGAACGTCTGTTCTGTACGGGTGGTGGAGCAGAAGTGTTAACAGTCGGCCGTGGCCTATCTATTAAAGGAAAGGGCCTGGTTATTGGCCGTTGCTAGGGATTTCAACTGGATAGGTGAGAAGTATCCACAGCTTCAGCGCAAGTATCCCGGCCAGTACGTTGCGATAAAGGACGGCAGGATCGTCGCCCACGGACGAGACATAAAAAGGGTCTACGAGACGGCAGAGCGAAAAGTGGGTAAGGGTTTTGTCACGGAGTACATCCTCTCGGGCCAGCCATTCGTCCTCGACATTATCATACGATGTCTTTCAGCCAGAGTTTAGACCCGAGATCGTCCAGTCTGTAAAGCGAGTCTACGGACTAGACATCGGAAGAGCATCTGTCTATAGAGTCCTCGTTTCCTTTCGCGCTGGCCCACGCTGGACTAACCCATTCACGCTGATCTACGATACCGGCGCAGTCATCTTCTACTTCCATCCATGTTCCATGGCCTGTTGCAGGTTGAAAAATCAGCGTCCATCAAACTGGCGGGAATCGCCCCGGGAGTTCACGTCAACGCAAGGCTTACTCGTGCAAGCCTGAGGCTTCACGATCCTCACGGGAAGACCTCTCCAACTACGGAGGCATGGGTTGGAATAGCCGAGAAAGACAACGTCCCACTCATCCTCGGCCTCAAAGACATTTCTGACAAGCACAACTTTCGTGTCGACGGTAAGAGGAAGACCTTCTATCTCGACTTTTGGAACCAGTAGCCACGCGACCCCACCTTCTATCGGAATGTAGAGGCCGCCGTTGTCATAGGAACCTCTACCGTTAGATGGTATTCGGTTGTCTTGTAGTCTGGTTGCTATCTCTTGTTCCATTCGTGAGGGGTTGACGTGTAGTCGTTCGCACCAGTCGCTCCGCTGACCCGACATCTGTAAGGTTGAGCTATGTATTTGCTATTCTGTAGCTGCTAGCTGGATTTTCCGTGCGAAATTGACTAGGTCGTGCAGGTGGTTTTCTACGTTAAAGCTGTAGGTTTGGGCATTGCCTACTTTCCGGTTCTTTCTGACCAGTCCGTATTTTCCCAGTCTTTCCAAGGATTTCTGTACGGTTTTATAGTCGAGTTTTGCCGAGTCCGCCAACATGCGGACCGTTTGCTCCATATTTCCCACTATGACAGATTGGTCGAGTATCCTTGCTATCGCTCTGCCCTGGGGGTTTCCGAAGAGATCGCTCAATGGTCCGTCAACTCGTTTCATCCTTTTCGCCAGGAAGTTAGTTGGCGAGGGCAACATATAAGCTTTGTAGTGCATACCAAAGAGAGTGGATTACACGCCAAAGCCCGCGAGAGACGATCCCAAGATTATCCAGGGATTCATCATCTACAAACTCTGGATGTTGAAATGCTGGGCGAGAGGAGGCCAGCAGCACGCAAAGCATATCGACCTAGAAAATGACCTGCCCACGAACTACCCTGTGCAATATCGTGGGAATATTCTCGACGAGGCCGAGGAACTAAACCGGAAAGGTCTGATCAGAATCTGGCCTTCTGCGGGAAGAAAGGCTGTAGCCGCAGATCCCTCAAAACAAGCACTTGAGGCGGCACTCCCGCTGGTAAACGCTTACCTCAGATCAGTCGGTGAGGACCCGATTGAGGGAGATATACGCGAGGTCCTGACTGGCAAGCGATCCGAAAAGAAAGGGCCTCTTTCTAACGAAGAACTACGCAAATTTGCGAAAATGCATCGGCAAAAAGCTGAATCCTGAAAATGTCTGGGGGTAGATGGATGGTGCGGGTGGGACGAAGCTCGGGTCGAGATAGCCTGGGAGCTTCACAGTATTAGTTCTCGCTTCTTACGAGTAACGTACTCGACCACGACCCTGTCCCTCGGGTAGCTCCTTCCAACCCTATTCAGAAGCTTGGACAAGCTACTATCATGATCGACCACCTTCTTCCCATACACGGCAACGTTCTGGTGATCGAACCGGCGTGCAAGGCGGGCATAGTTCGTCCTAAACCAAGCATGGTTATCCGTCCAGTCATCGAACGAGGACCCGTTCTTATCCATCCAGAATCCTCTCCACCCTTCTAGGCCAGCCGACTTACAAGAAAAACATTCTCTTCTCCCAACCCATTCAGCCCGGAGTCGATTATCTATCAGACCCGGATATCCTATCCCAAGTTGTCGAGTATTTCTTGGTATGGTTGGTCTCTTTCTTGCCGCTATAGTTGTCGTATTGTTGTTCTAGGATGCTGTATCCTCTCTTTCGTAGGAGAGTTCGTACTTCTTCGTCTTTGGTCATCTGGCTTGTTTTGAGGTGGACCGGGCCGTCTATGAACACGATCAATGGTCTAGTTTCCAGCGGGAAGTAGAAGTCGGCCGTGGTTACCGATATTTCGACTTGTGTTTGGTACGTTATTTGGTTGTCTTGTAGCTTGATTGCTAGTTCTTGTTCCATTCGTGAGGGGTTGGCGTGTAGTCGTTCGCGCCAGTCGCTCCGCTGACTCGACATCTGTACTGTTGAGCTACGTTTCGGCTATTTCTCAGACACGAGAGCGAAACTGTCGTCTACCACTAGATGTCTTCGAACTTTCGTTCCATTTTGCGAAAAGAATTCTCGAACCGATCGAACTGTTTCCGCACTTGGTCTAACTGGACCGAGAGGCTATCCAAAGGCTCGAAACTCCGCTCAAGATGGTCTGCTCGTTCGGCCAACCTTCTAACCTTCGCCATATAGAGAGCTGATTGGGGATTGTTGGAGTTCATCGAGTCAGGATTAGTCTCTCTAGCTCGGCTATGGGATATGAGAATTCGATT
>WNGK01003322.1_pt1 | contig 20842 bp, 24 predicted proteins | sample 5400601 | NCBI WGS metagenome assembly WNGK01 (sample SAMN13153376, study PRJNA577476) | soil metagenome | isolation source: 60 cm soil or saprolite under Garry oak tree replicate 1 | place: USA:California | collected 2016-06-15
AGACACGTTGGCGCGGGGCGGGCAAGACCATGGTTCGTTCGATACGATCAGAAAGAGTCATTGGATCTCCTCTCCAGTGAAGCAAGATGCTCGTGTGTGTTGCTCTATAGGCAACTCTCAGGTTGCCTATAGAGAGTATGCCAGAAAAAATCACAATAAGCAACCCCAAAGTTGCGTGTTTTGCACATGGGGTCAGACGCACGCAAAAATGAAACAAAAAGATCAGCTTTCCCAGCGTGGCGGCGCTCTACCTCCGCAAGCATGTAACTTTCCCTTGACGAATCTCAAAACTCATCTCATAATCAGAATCTCAAAAGGTCAGGGAGTTGACGGGAAACGTGAGACAAAAGGAGGAGGTTATGAAGATCGGTTACGTGTGAGAAGACTCGGCGATCGGAGAGAGCAGGGAAAAGGAAAGTCTTCACCCCGTGTGCATCCCCCACACCCTCAACGTCGTACCTGGTACGATGCCCTCGCTCACGGCCCTCGCTCACGACAGTAAAGCCATGCTTTGATGTTGCCGCCGAAACTGCAATAGCGGGTTGTCTGTACTTCAATGCTATTCTGGCTTCCACTATTGACGGTAACTGAACCGGCGTCATTGGTAAGCATCAGTTCAATTCATAGTTTTTGACTCTCACTGCTCAATAGGTCTAATACGTTGCACGTCCCCCGCTCACATCGTAGCATTGCCCTGTTACAAAACTTGCATCTGCGGAGGCGAGAAAATGTACGACGGCAGCAACCTCTTCTGGACGCCCCATCCGTCCAAGAGGCACTTTGCTTTTCATATACTCGACAGCATCAGGGGTGAGTTGTGCTAACAGTGGTGTCTCAATCACTCCAGGAGCGACACAGTTTACTCGTATCCCCTCGGCGATAACCTCTTTCGCCAAGGCTTTTGTGAGCGCAATCACTCCAGCCTTTGAAACCGAATAGGGAATCATGGTTGGATTCCCCTCTTTACCAGAAATAGAGGCTATATTGACGATACTCCCACTGCGTTGTTGTCGCATCGTTCCAATAACTGCACGGCAACAGGAAAAGACGCTTGTCAGGTTCAGTGTCAGGACTCGTGTCCAATCCTCTTCATTCAGTTCCCACAGTGGGGCCGCCCGTCCTGTTATACCCGCGTTATTCACCAGAATATCAAGACGCCCAAAGCGTTCGAGCGTCTGAGCCACCATCGCTTCCACCTCCTCTTGATGTGTCACATCAGCCCGAACAGCAAGACTCTTCGCTCCTTTCGCGCGAAGCTGCTGAGCAGCTTTCTCGGCTGCATCTGCATGGAGGTCGGCAAGCACGACTGAGGCACCTGCTTGTGCCAGACGTTCCGCTATCGCATAGCCAATCCCTTGTGCGGCACCTGTGACGAGTGCCACTTTTTCAGCAAGCATGAGAAACATTGTGCCATTCCTTTCCCTCTTATGTGAAACTGATGGCAATATCGCCTGGCCCGTCAAAGACTGCGTGGAAGGTATCGCCTTGTACAATGGGTACAGCCGCACACATCGCCCCGGGAAGCACGAGTTGTCCAGCTTCAAGGCTTGTCCCAAACTCAGCGAGCTTATTTGCGAGCCACGCAACCGCGGCGGCTGGATGCCCAAGAACAGCCGCGGCGGTTCCCGAACCCACTCCCTCACCATTGCGGGTCATCGTCACGCTTACCTTCGCCAGGTCAAACGCATCAATTGGAAAGAGCTGTTCACTCACGACCACGCGGGCAGACGAAGCGTTGTCTGCAATGGTGTCAACGAGCGCAATGCGCCAATTGATAATGCGACTATCAACTACTTCAAGTGCTGCTGATACTCCTCGTGTTGCTTGAATGACCTGTTCGAGCGTGACTCCTGGGCCATGCAGGTCATAAGCAAGCCAAAAAGCAATTTCCGGTTCGATGCGTGGCTGAATCAAGCTTTCAAACGCAAGGGTTCCACGAGATGGAGCGACCATCGTATCGAGTAAAAAACCATAGTCCGGCTGGTCAACGCCGAGCTGCTGTTGCATCGCCCGACTGGTCAAGCCAATCTTCCGACCGACAAGGCGTTCCCCGGTTGCAATTCTTTGCTCAAACCACGCGCTTTGAATTGCATATGCTTCTGCCGTCGTCAGTGCTGGCTCTTCTGCACTCAGTGGTGCTATTGGAACGCGACGACGTTCAGCCGTGTGCAGGAGTGTGGCATAGTCTTGAATACTTTTGTTCATGCTCGTTCTTCCGTCAGAAAATCTCGCACCAATCGGTTAAACGCGGTCGTCTGTTCAAGTTGTGTCCAATGACCACAGTGTCCAAAGACGTGTAACTGTGCATCATCAAGCGCATGAAGAAGTTTTTCACTGGCACGTAAGGGAATCACCCGATCCTCGCGTCCGTGAACGAGAAGCGTAGGAGCGCGAACCGCCGAAAGACGGTCTTCATAGGCTGCAAGAGCATCGACGCCTGCTTGCCGTGGAGCAGGGAACATACTTGAGAATGCCTCGTGCATACCAGCGCGCGTACTCGCCTGGTAGCGCAGTTCGGCTAATTCCTCGGTCATAAAGCGGTGATGATCGTAGGTGAAGACACCTATCAAGCGCTTCATTGCTGCCACACTTGGTTCGTACCCCCAGACATCGTTCAGTCCCTCGGTAATGGGAAAACGTACGCCGGTCGGTCCCATGAGCACGAGGCGATCAACCATCTCAGGATGCAGCACTGCCGTCGCAATTGCAACCGCAGCACCCATCGAATTGCCAACGAGATGTGCTCGCTGAATGCCGACAGCATGCAGAAAATCAAGCAGATGCCTCGTCCACCGCTGCAGGCTGTATGAATGCTGTTGAGGAAGTTCTGTATACCCGAAGCCAATCTGATCATAGGCAAAGACGTGCAGGTGCTCCGCGAGATAGGGAAGCGCAAAACGCCAGTTTGCCCAGGCAGAAGCTCCTGGCCCAGAACCATGAATGAGGACGACGGGGCTGCCACTGCCTGCTTCGTGATAATTCGTGTTCACACCGCCTGCATGAATGAATTTTCCAATCTCGGGTGTTGCTGATGCCTGTGTCATAACACGTCCTGTTCTTCCGTATTTCTACTCACGTTGAAACTCGTGCTTGCGTGTGTCCGTTAGAAAGTGCCTCGCGTGACGGGAGTCTCGCTTCTGACTTTCCCGTCACACAAGAAGGGGAGAAAATCCTCCCAGACGACGGTTTACGTTCCGTAGATGAAGAACTCTTGTGGCAGGGGAGAACCCCACCAGATAATAGACTTTTCTATTTCATCCTTCGTCCACGTGATGGGCTCCCAGTCGGGTGCGAAGATTTGATAGCCGCCGGAGAACAGCTCGATGCGATTCCCACCTGGCTCGAGCAGGTAGATGAAAAACGCCTGTGTGATACCGTGTTTCCCCGGTCCAGCCTCGATGGTGGTTCCTGCATCGGTGAGAATGTCGGCTGCGCGAAGCACATCTTCACGGTTGTCGAGCCAGTAGGCAAGGTGGTGGAGACGACCATTTTGTCCAGTGCCATCTTGCATCACGGCGATGTCATGCACCTGAGACGTGACGGAAAGCCAGCTTGCACCTTCGACCTGGTCGTCAAAATAGAGGTTTTCACGTAAGTGAAAGCCGAGAACGTCCTGGAGCCATGTGCGTGTTTTTGTGACATCGCTGCTCAACATATTGATGTGGGAATTTCTCAACATCATAATACAGCTCCATCGTTTGACCACCCGGGTAGGTGAAGCGAATGGCGTCTCCCTGCCCTTTCTCCGTGCCGGCCTCGACACGCGTGACCTTCTCACCACGCGCCTCAATCTCTTTGGCGAATGCCTCGACATCCTCTGGTGCTCCGACGCGCCAGCCGACGTGTTCCAGACCAGGACGATCAGCCGCCGTCAAGATCAACGTATGATGTTCCCAATCGCCCCATGCACGCATATAGACAGATTGACCTGTACGCTCGGTTTCTTCTAATCCAAGCACATTTTTGAAGAACTGAACGGATTCTTCAAGCTTTGGAGTACGTAGTTCAGCATGACCAAGGTGTGCGATACGCATAATAGCCTCCTTTGGATACCCCTCTTTTGCGTGTGGCTTGGACAAAGCCAACGCCATCTTCGAGGGAGTGCGTCTCATCAACTGTGAGGGGAAGAACTGCATTGCAGCACTACAAGAACAACAGGTCAATTTGAGAGGGCTTTTCTCCACCCTTCTGCTCTTCCTCTCAAATCGTATATGATCTTATATATGATATACGATATAAATCGTTGTTTGTCAAGGGTTTTGATGGATATTTTATAATGAAAAGATATATGATATACTACCTGAAAAAGGATATTGTCATTAACAAAGAAATGAGAAGACTCCGATGAGCGTTGGACATCTAAATAAACACGAACAAGCATATCTAGTGCTTCGTGAGCGTATTATGAATGGCGTCTATGTACCGGGTTACCGACTGGTTATTGACGCACTCGCACGTGAACTCGGCGTCAGCGCGGTTCCGATACGCGAAGCCATCCGTCGCCTTGAGGCGGAAGGCTGGGTCGCCTACCGCCCGAATACAGGAGCACAGGTTGCCCCTCTTGATGTTCATCAATACGAGGCCGAGTTATCTACGCTCGCTGTTCTAGAAGGCTACGCCGCGGCCCTTGCCGCACCACAACTCAGTGGCGAAGATCTCACTCATGCACGAGCAATCAACGCACGCATGCAGCAAGCCCTCAGTGCCGCCGATATTCCTACCTTCACTCGGCTAAACAAAGAACTCCATTTCTTTCTCTATGACCGTTGTCCCAACAAGTACCTTGTTGATCTCCTCCGTCAGACTTGGGAACGTCTGGAGGTAAGGAATCACACGGATTTCAACTACATTCCTCAGCGCGGCTGGGCATCTATCGAGGAGCATACCCGCCTCCTCGACCTGATTGAGCAGCATGCACCTGCAAGCGAGATCGAGCAGGTGGTGCGCGAACACAAACTGCATACGCTTGAAGCGTATCGCAACAGTTCCCGGTATCAAACACGTCTCGCCACCCCTGGTGCTAGCAGCACCACATAGGGGTCCTGCACTCCCCGTAAAGGTCCACGGTCAATGAATATTCCAGGCATCTAAGACTTTTGACGCTCAAATGGCTATTCCAGGAAGCAATCCTTGCCGGCTGCTCATCGTGGTGATCGTTCGATGACGCGGCTCGATAGCCTTGACTGTAGTCACCATATGCGCCCGCTTTACCTCTGTTGCTGGTGTCTACGCTACCGGGCTGGTCTGTAGGCTTTCGAGGGTCGGGGGCCTTCTTGATCTCGACCGGGACAGAGAGTGATTGTTCGCGGGGAGAGCGGCCTTGCCGGGATGACGCTGGCTGCCAATCCGGGTCGGCAAATTGCATTTCCATGTCCTGGTCGCTCATAGCTTGCTCACTCCTCTCTCAAAAGCCGACCGCTGCAAGGCGGCAAGAAAACGTACACGTCGCGTTATCTAGTGTACGAACCGGCGAAAACAAGAGTTGCAAAACAGGCCGTTTACTGAGACAAAAAGACCAGCTTTTTCCCTCATCTCGACCATCACATAACATCTCGCTTAGCTCCCCTTGTTGAGGGTGATAGAACCGGCATTGGTTTTCAATATGACGGTTGCCTGGGGCGCGGTGCCGACATCTGCATTGATGGATCCGCCTGCAGCGCTATGATTTACGGTGACGGGAAAACTCGTGCTGATAGAGCCAGCGTCGGTACTTGCATTCAGGTGAAAGGCTGATGTAGCAGGGAGGGTTACAGTGATGGCACCGGCATTCGTCTCGAAGTCATAGGTGCCGCTCGTACCGATCGAACCGCTAAAATCAAGGCTTCCCGCGTTCGTCCTGAACGTGGAACTACCACTGAGGGCCGCTCCGGTCACGCTGATTGAACCAGCGTTTGTGTTGAGCGACATCGTTCCACTCACGCCGCTGACATGAATACTGCCTGCACTCGTGCTAATCTGGAGATTCGCGCTATTTGGCACGGTGATCGTAAAATCAACCCCAGTCTGGTTAAAGAAGTTTTGCTCACCCGGCTGATTAACCGTCACGGTAAGCGTGTTGGTTGCACTGTCCAGGCTTTCCTGCACATGAACATCGTTGATGTTGCCGCCGAAACTGGAATAGCGGGTTGTCTGTACTTCAATGCTATTCTGGCTTCCACTATTGACGGTAACTGAACCGGCATCATTGGTAAGCATCAGTCGGGGGTGAGAAGCGACCTGGTAGGTTTTCACCGGGTCGGTCACACTATGCCTGAATATTCCAACAAACCCCAGGATGGCACCGGCAATGGCTATTCCTGAGCAGAGCAGCAACACCACCAGCGCAATCAAGCACCCCCACAACAGGCCGCGTCTCCGTCGCGGTCGTAGCGGTTGCCCCGGATAGAACGCTTGCGGAGAATAGGGAGCCTGTTGACCTGGATAAGGCTGTTGGCTTGGATACGATGGGTATTCCTGAGGTGGGGGTTCCCCGGAGAATGGCGGTTCCTGGCTGCTCATATATGTCTCTCCTTCTTATGTACCGGATACGTAATCTTTCTTGACTGGCTCATCTCATTTTAACACCTGAAGCGTTTCTAAAACGTTTTGTTGAGCGTTTTACGCCAAACAAGGAGCATGCCGATCGCAAAACGCATGGCAAGGTTCTGGTGTAAGATGCCACTTCTTCTGGTATGGTATAATGTGAGCAATTCTGTAAGAGTAGGAAATTATGGAGCTTTCACTACGACTCGATACGTTGGGCATGGTGGAGGTGCGCTACTTATGTGGTGGTGCTTTCTTTCCTCTCTCCGCATCCCACCTTGTTTCTCTCGCGGAATCTGTATAATTGTACTGTGGATGAGTTGTCTCAAAACCGTTGGTTTCTTGCGACACTTTAGGACAGATAGCGTTGCTTTGAGCTTGCAAGATGCTTCCTGATGCAATGTCTATCAGTGGCAGACAGTAGAAAGAGAGTATCCTCAGAGAGGATGAGACAATGACTGATCGCAATGGTCAACAGCTTGGCAACTATCGCATTATTCATCCAATTGGGTCTGGTGGCTTCGCCAACGTCTATCTCGGTGAGCATATCTACCTCCAGACACAGGTCGCTCTCAAGCTACTGCAAATGCAGCTTGCAGAGGAAAATATGGAGGAGTTTCTCAAAGAGGCCCGCACTATTGCTCACTTAATCCATCCCCATATCGTGCGAGTCCTGGACTTCGGCATTGAAGGTAGAACTCCTTTTCTCGTCATGGACTACGCTCCCAACGGCACACCCTACGTAAGCGCCATCCGAAAGGAACGCGCTTGCCACTCGAGACTGTGGTGAACTACACCAAACAGGTCGCCGAAGCTTTGCAGTATGCGCATGAGAAGAAGTTGATCCATCGCGACATCAAGCCAGAGAATTTGTTGCTAGGAGAGAACCATCAAGTGTTGCTGAGTGACTTTGGCATTGCCTTGATTACCCAAAGTACGCGCTTTCAGAACACACAGGAAACAATTGGGACCGCAGCTTACATGGCTCCAGAGCAACTGCAAGGCAAGCCTCGCCGGGCGAGTGACCAGTATGCTCTGGGCATTGTCGTCTACGAATGGCTTTGTGGCGACCGCCCTTTTCACGGTTCGTTTACCGAGATTTACAGCCAGCATATGTTTACTCCACCGCCATCCTTGGATGAAAAGCTACCGGAGCTTCCGCCAGCCATTGAGGAAGTCGTGCTGATAGCATTGGCGAAAGACCCGAAAGAGCGCTTTGCTACGATACAGGCTTTTGCAACGGCCTTGGAAAAAGCTTGCCAAGCGGCCCCCCGCCGTCCAATTGCTCTACTACCTGGGCTTCCCTCTCCAAGTCAACCTTTGCCACCGACTGATACGGTCGCAGCTTCTCCATCAAGTCAAGTATCAAAGCCTTCCCTTGCAGCACCATCGTCCTCGCCTCCTACAGAAGCACTTTCAGCTACATCGTTAGCAGGGTCTTTCTCCGCATCAAATCTACCCAACGATGGAAATGCCTGTCATATGCCGAAAACGAGGAGTAATTCTGCGATTGCCAATCGTCGTCAGGGTTTCCACAGACCTAGGGTTGCTCTGCTCGTCGGCTTGGCATTACTCATTCTCATAGGGAGTCTTGGTTTCTATAATGTTATAAGAACAAGGACTGGCCAGATCACTATCAGCTATGCTGATGCCACTGCCACCGCACAAACGAAAGCCGCTAATGCGGTTGCCACCTTGGTTCAAGCAAATTATGCTACAGCGACCACTCAAGCTATTGTTGCTGCTACAGTAACAGCTGCAATAGCCTACAATAACTATGTTCAAGCTACGAGTGGAACTCCAGTACTTGATGACCCACTTCGCGATAATAGCAAGGGCAACGGCTGGGTCGAAGGTACATGTTGTAGATTCTCAGGCGGGACGTACCACGTCACAATGAAGTATGGCTTGCAAACTTCTATTCTCTATGGCCCAACTTTTAGCAACTTTGCTTTCCAAGTACAAATGACTATACTTAAAGGTGGTTCTGGTGGAATACTTTTCCGCTCTAACCCGAAACAGGTGTTTGGGTATCGTTTTGTTATTCGCTCAGATCAATCGCCGTATGGCGGAAGTGATTTGGCTTATGGGTTTGGTGCGAACCAAACGCTGGCCAGATTTCCAGCTATCACAGCTCACTTGAACCAGGCCTACTTGTTGACAGCGATAGTACGTGGCAGGAGTATTTCGCTCTATATCAATAAACGGTTGGTAATGTCTGTGGAGGATAGCTCTGCTAGCTCAGGGAACATTGGCTTTCTAGCTGGTAGCGATAACAATATAGCAGACGTAATGTTTCGTGATGCAAAGATCTGGGTTTTGTGACAAAAGGACACTAAGCAGTTGGGTCCTGATCATCCTTATACATAGCGAGTACGAAGAAATTATGCGCATCTCCTACGATCCACGAAACGTGAGGCCGAAGCAAAGAAGTTAGAAGGAAACTCGTGATCGAGTTTCCAGATGAACATCTCTCGCCTTCACCTACCAACTGTCTCGAAATCGGCCGCAACGTGTTGAAAAACCTCTCAGTGGATGAGTCTACCTCACAATACACTCGTCATTCGTGCTCAGATTGTTGCGGATAAGAGCCATTTGTAGAGGTTTTCTTGCCTTTTTCAACAGGCTGGACCGTTTCCTGGACTCATCCATATAAACTAGGCATCACCTATGCCTTACCTGAAGAAGCGCCACGAGCGTGAAGAAGTCTTACAAAGTTTTGCTATCTGATTCTTTCCTTTTTCTCTGAAATCGATTATACTGTCATCAACTTCATACAGATCAATATATAGAAGATAGAGGAGCAGGACTGACCAATCACTTGTCCCTCCACCACGGGGGAGTTTCGGATCGTTGTGGCGCATGTACAAGGATCACAAGAGGTTGTAGAGAAAATAGAGCTATGGAAAAACATCCCCTGTCGTTTGATGTATGCGTCGTCTGCGCACTGCCAGAAGAAGCCAGAGCCTTTCTTGAGGTTGCGCGACAGCAAGGTGAGGGTGTCATTGAAGAGTGCATCAGCCCTCGCTACCAATATAGTTATCGCTTCGCCACCATCAAGAACAACAAAGATGAGATCCTAAACCTCCACGTCTCCTGGCTGCCACGTTATGGGCCACAGGAGATGACGCTGCATCTCTCACGCGTTCTGGAGGAGTGCCAGCCGCGTATTGCCATCATGACCGGGATCTGCGCTGGTGATGAGCAGCACGTGCAACTCGGTGACCTGGTCGTAGCCGAGCGCACTTTTACCTACGACAATGGCAAGTTCACGCTCGATGAGCATAACCGGAGCGTCCACGAGCACGATACCATGACTTATCAGCTCGATGCGAATATATTGCAATTCCTCGGATTATTCGACAAGTGGAAACCGCTCATTGCCGCTCTGGAGCGCTCTCCCTCTCCGTCCGAACAGCGAAAGGAGCATAACATACAGCAGCCGAAGGAACGGCGCGAAATAAAATGTCATATCAAGCCAATGGCCTCGAGTAGCGCCGTACGTGCCGACCATCCTTTTGAGGATGTGCGTGCTCCAGTACGTGGCACAGTTGCGATCGACATGGAAGGCGCAGCTTTCGGATTGGTCATGAGCCACCACCCCCTTATCCGCTGGCTCATCGTCAAGGGCGTCTGTGACTACGCCGATGAGGATAAAAACGACACTTATCACGACTATGCGGAGCGTGCCTCTGCGCTCTACGCGCTCAGCTTCATCCAGTCTTATGTTACCGATGAGCGATTGCCCCAACGAGTTGCACATGCAGTCTCAGACCAAGGAGGACCGTTTAGTGTCTGGAATATTCCTCTTAAGTCTCCACGTCGCATTTCACGGCGTGTAGTACTGATAGGTGGAGCTGCTACTATAGGGCTTGTAGTAGGTGGAGTCACTCTGCTTGCGGAGTCCGGACGTTTTTACTCCCCTCCAAAGGAACTAACACCGACAACATCAATTGCAGTGGGAACACGTCTCAATTTCTTTGAAGATACGGGAGCTATCCGTGCGCTTGCGTGGTCACGGGACGGCAGATTCATCGCATCGGCTAATGATGATGATACTGTTCCCGTTTGGGATGTACATACAAACAAGCTGATATACACCTGTCGAGGGCATTCCGATCATGTTGAAGGGGTTTCTTGGTCTCCCGATGGAAAATACATTGTGTCGGGAAGTGCAGATGGAACTGCTCGAATTTGGGATGCACAGACTGCTGAAATACGCTATGTCTATACCGGACATACTGTGGTTGATGTGAATAACCACCATCCCTGGGTGAATCGAGTCCAGTGGTCTCCTGACGGAACGAGGATTGTCTCGTGCGACCAAACCAGTAGTGGTAGTAACACAGCGACTGTACAGGTATGGGATGCAAAAACAGGAAAAAAACTTGTGACGTATAGTGAACACAAAAACGGAGTCTATTCGGTTGCATGGTCGCCAAATAATAAGTCTATCGCCTCTGTAGGTTATGATGGAATACTACGTGTATGGGAAGCCACTTCTGGGAAGACATTGATAGCAATTCCTGGATCTTATCCTCGGTGGCTCTTTGGTGTTGCATGGTCGCCTGATAGCAATCGTGTTGCATTTGGTGGCACTGATTACATCGTTTGGGTCATAAGTCTTGATGAACAGCAAAAAGTTGCTTTGTATACCCTCCCCCTTTCGCAGGGATTGGGAATCCGTGATATTGCGTGGTCACCTAAAGGCAAATATATTGTGGTGAGTACTCACTATCAAGGTGTCCATATCATTCAATATGACACAGGTAGACTGGTTTATTCTAACACTGACACACTGGTTGGAGATGTATCCGCTCTTGGCTGGTCTCCAACCCATGCACAAATCGCCTCTGGAAACGGATTCATTGACTCCGTTCAGATACCAGCCGTTCAGGTATGGCAAGCACCAATAGAATGATTTTTTGCACTTCCCCCCTCGTTAACGTTTTACTCGTTTTCCCTACCCCCTATTTTTGTATGTATCTCGATCTTCGGTTATATTTGCCAGCCAACCAGTTTTCACAAACAACTCACCTATAGAACAATGATACAGATTCCCCATCAGAAGCTTGTGATTTTCAGCAACTACAAACGACCTTTCAGATGCAAAGAGACGACAGTACAGTTCGTTTGAAGTATGACGGCTTTTACTTGCGCGATCTTTTGAAGGGTTATGGGCTTAAGAATACGCACTGTAAAATAGCCTTGTGGGTATGGAGCCCCTCACTCTCCTCCAGGTGCAGGTCAATGCGCCTGACGAGTGCGGGGCTGGCAAACACGACCACCAGGCCGATCACTAGCCATCTCAGCGCCACATAGGGAAAGAGGTTGTAGAGTGCAGCCGGAATGGGAACAATATTGCTACAGAGGGTATAGCCCATTACCACACACTGCAAGCTGCTTAGAGCCCGAAGGCGTAGAGGATTCCGTCAAAGTTGCCCACATAGAGCACCCCTCGCGAGATAGAGCAGGCCCCTTCAAAGGACGACCCCCGATGGGAGTCCTTGTAAACGAAGAGGGGGTTTCCCGAGGCGGCGTCAAACGCCATCAAAAGAGTCCCTGCTCCAACCACTACGACCCCTGGAACCGCCGTGACCGCGCCCAGCACCTCCCCGCTGGACAGGCACTGCTGCCAGAGGAAGCTTCCCGTGACGACGTTGAGGGCGCGCACGCTCCCCGAGCAGTTCTTCCCGTTGATGATGGTATTCCCACCAGCGACGTAGAGCCTGCTCCCATCCCAGGCACTGGAGGAGATGCTCCCATCTCCCAGGTCTGGATCGGTGCCTCCCCTGGCGATGGTCGCTCTCCACACCGGCCCTTTGCTGAGCGCTCCCTGCTCAAAGGCGTAATAGATGCCATTCTTATTCACCGCACCGACCATGGGCCTTACGCTCCCCCCACGGTTTGCTGTAAACAGGGTGGGGGTCGCTCCGAAATCGCTGTCGAACACCCACTCAGCGCGTGGCACTTGCCAGGAGTCTACCAGGCCGAGATCTGAGGCGCGCAGTTCGACCATGGCATTGACATAGGTCTCACTTGTCCAACAGGCATCAGGACTGCCCGTGGCAAGATAGACCTTCTCAGTCCCAGGATCGATGGTCGGGGCACTCCACAGGCCACCACCGGTACAACCCTGCGGGACGACGTTGAAGGTATGCTCGATCGTTCCTGTTGCCAGGCTCAGCTGTACGAGCTGGCCTTGCACAGATGGACAATCTCCAAAGGAGGCGATGCCAATATAGACATTACCCTTGTAGAGCGCGGGCGAACTCCAGAGGAAGTGGCTTGGGGAGGAGCCTAAGGGCGTCTTCCAGATGACGGTGCCAGTGGAGGCATCCAGGGTATACAGCGAGGCGTCGCCTCCGCCCACGATGAGCACGGCTGTCGTTTTCCCATGCATGGGCACCGTGACGATGGTGGCCGTGCTGGCGACACCGGCACCCGATCCACAGGTACTGGTCCTGCCCAGATAGCGTGTCCAGACCTGTCTCCCATGCACATCCATCGCATGTTCATACCCATCCCACGACCCCCAGTAGATCATGCCATTGGCTTCCACTGGTTGGGCGGAAATCGCTCCCCCGGCATGAGCCATCCAATGGACCTTCATGCTTCCGATCGTTTTGGGGTTGAGCATGGTTTCGTATCCATTGAAGCCGCTGTGTCCGTTGAAGTATAAATAGGTGGACCAATCGCCATGCCAGGATTCGCCCGTTGAGGCGCCTAGAGCAGGGAGGAGACGTACCGCAAACAGAAGGCTGAGGAGCCCGACACTCACACAGAGTGACGCCCGGTACTGCCACTGCTGCGTCCATCCCCTCTGCCTGGACTGCTGCTCATGTTTCATACACAACGCTGTCTTTCTTAGGAACGTGCATGCTCTCTTTGCTCCGCTCCCTTTGGAGAAGAGCACTGCGGGAAAAAAGAGAACCGGCATGCACATGGATCTCTCCTTCACAAGGATAAACTGCACCACGCAAAGAATTGGGAGAATGAGATGCCTCTTCTCCTCTTGTGGTATGATGTGAGCAATTCTGTAAGAGGAGGAAATTATGGATCTTTCATTACGGCTAGACACGTTGGGCATGGTAGAGGTGCGCTACTTACGTGGCAGAGAGCGCTTTCGGGACTGGCCTCCATTTTTATTGTTCGCCGCCTCACGCCAGGCACGCGTACTGGCTTACCTTACCAGGGAGACGCTCGAGCAACTTCACCAACAGATTCTGACAGTTGAAGAGGCTGCGGGACTGGCTATAGACGATGATGAAGAGGACGAAGACGAAGAGGACAACGATATAGACGAAGGGCGTGAATCAGAACAATTGGGTAAGGGCGAGTTAGAGGGAGGTAGCCAACTATCACCAGCTTTCGCGCAGGCCCTGGAACGCTTAAATGACCTTGCGCGGCAGCGTTTGCCGGAACCGAGCAGCACTAATCCACCAAATCCCACAAGCGAGGAACTGGTGAATGAGGCCCTCATATTGGGCGATGAAGAAGACGCGCTTGAACAGTTGCAGGATGCACTGGTGCAGATGATGGAGGTGGTGCGCGAACTGGCCGAGGAACTTTCAACCGACGCCCTGAAACTCACGGGCCGCTTGCGCTGCGCTCGCACCGATATCTTCTTTACACAGGCCGAGCATGACCACGATGACGACGAGGATGAGGACGAGATCAAGGCTGAAGCTGACGAGGAGGATACGGAGAGCAGCCTGCTGGAGTTAGCGCTGGTGCTGCGGCTCTTCGAGGATGGACGCGCGAAACCTGATGACCTGCCCGCGATTGAGTTGCAGCTCGATGTCGATGATTTCGAGCGCCTGCACGAGACGCTCGATATTGCATTAGAACGCGAGCGGCGTTCCCGCAGACGCCGGGGCTAGATTTTATAGGGTGCTATTCTATGGCCAAACCAATCGTACACCAGGAATTTGACCCTGAAAAGGACGTGCTTTCCTACTACACCTATGATGTGCTGACCAGGATTCTGCATGATCTTGTAGAGGCATACCCGCACCTGGCGCAGCTCGAATCCATCGGCAAGAGTCTCGAGGGTCGCGAGCTATGGCTGGTCACACTGACCAACCAGGCGACCGGACCGGCTATCGAAAAGCCTGCTTACTGGATCGACGGCAATACGCATGCTGGCGAGGTGACAGGCTCAACGGTCGTGCTCTACACCATCTGGTCGTATCTCAAGCAGTATGGCAGCGATGAAAAAGTGACCCGTGTGCTGGACCGTTCGGCCATTTACCTCCTGCCGCGCCTGAGCGTAGATGGCGCGGAAAAATACCTCACCACGCCCTATTTCCTGCGCAGTAGCACGCGCCTCTATCCCTACCAGGACGAACGCGATGGCCTCTATCCTGAAGACATCGATGGAGACGGGCAAATTTTAGATATGCGCATCAAAGACCCCAATGGCCCCTGGAAGCGTTCGGAGAAAGACTCCCGTATCATGCGCCGCCGCGAGATCGACGAAGAAGGTGGCGAGTACTACCAGTTGCTCACCGAAGGCCTGATCCGCAACTACGATGGCTATATGATACCCATCGCGCCACGACGCGAGGGCATGGATATCAACCGCAACTATCCCTACGAATGGGCGCCTGAAGGCGTCGAGCCTGGGTCGGGGCCGTATCCGTTTTCAGAGCCGGAGACGCGCGCCGAAGCCGAGTTCTGGCGCACGCATCCAAACATCAATGGTGTCCTGACCTACCACACCACGTCGGGTGTGATCCTGCGTCCGTATGGCACGCAATCCGATGAAAACATGCCCACGGACGACCTGGATGTGTACAAGCTCATCGCGGAGCGCGGCACGCAAATCACGGACTATCCCAGCGTCTCGGTGTATCACGGCTTCCGCTATCATCCAAAAGAGGTCATGCACGGGGCGATGGATGATTTCGGCTTCGATCATCATGGCTGGTTCGGGTTCACTACCGAACTCTGGGACATGCCAACCGAGGCTGGCATTGGCCCGCGTGACTTCATCGCCTGGTTTCGCTGGCACCCCGAAGAGGATGATCTGAAACTCATGCAGTGGAACGACGAGGTGATGGAAGGTGAGGCTTTCGAGAACTGGCGCACATTCGATCACCCACAACTCGGACCTGTCGAAATCGGCGGCTGGAAAGGCAAACTCTACGAGCAGAATGCCCCGCTCAAATATCTGCCCGACATGTGCAAGAAGCACAGCCAGTTCACCCTATCGCATGCCTCGCTCAATCCCTACCTGAGCCTGCGCACGCTCGACGTGAAACCACAGGGCGACAATATCTACCATGTCGTGGCCGTGGTAGAAAATAACGGCTTCCTGCCCACCTATACCAGCCAGAAAGCGCTGGAACGAAGGGATGTACAGCCCATCGAAGCCGAACTGCACTTACCTGAAGGCGTCAGTATCATTAGCGGGGAACGCCGCCAGGAGCTAGGCCAGCTCGAAGGCCGCTCGAACAAAATCTGGAACTGGTGGAGCGGCGCCTCGCCCACGGATAATCGCTATAAGGTCGAGTGGGTCTTCAAGGGGCTGCCAGGATCGCAGGTTGAGCTTGTGGTGCGCTCGCAGCGCGCAGGGGTGGTACACCAGACGATTACATTGGAGTAGCCATAGGCTTGCTCTCTTTCACAAAACTGCATTTTTGACAGTTATTTGACAGCAGAGAACCCAAAAATGACTTATGATGAGTCCTCCCTCGGTGGGAACGCCGGAGCGTCGAGCCCTGGCCGGACGACAGCCGTCAGGAGTAGCTCAGCTCCGGATACCATTCGGTCCCGCGTCCTTCGGGCGTGAAGTCGAACAGATTCCACTGTGGGTCGATGGAATCGGTGTGGCGGGGATCCTGCCCAGGATCGGGGGGCAGGTAGAGGAGCTCGGAGCCCCAGAAATGGCGGATTGCTTCGTCCTCACGCCGGAACACGTTGAGCATAGGCATTTGGGCTCCCTCCGCGTTCTCGCCGAAGTAGTCGCTGTTGTAGGTGGTGCCAGCCGAGGACAACAAGTGTAGCCGCCGCCAGCCGCGCACTCGCGCGTGGGCAAGGATGCGCGAAAGCTCCGCCTTGGCGACGACCACTAGATTGATGCGCTGGCTGATGTGCAGCGCGGCCCCGTCAAAGGCATCGAGAAAGGAGGTGCATGACGGACACGGCCGCTCGTCGTCGAGCGCACGCGGGAACATGAAGTTGTAGACCACGAGTGTGTCATTGCCTCGCTCGAACAGCTCCGAGAACCTCACGTTGGTCGGGGTGCCTTCGGGCCCTGCGTGCTGGAAGATATAGTCCTGCGGCACGATCCCGCCAGGTGGCAGTCCGCGTCTGGCGGCAGCAACCGCCTCGGTCACGCGGCGCAGCTCGACCTCCTGCTGGAGCAGCCGATTGCGCGCCGTCCGGTACTCAGGGGACTCACCTGGAAACGAAATGCTCATCATAACTCCTCTCGTACACGGTTCTCACAAATGTAAACATGCAGGAGCAGACTTCACTTTATGCGTGATTTGCAATGGCAAAGCCATCATTCTTCGACAAAGCATATGTGCGCCTGTACCACAGTGGAGGTGTGGTGGTCTTCTTCTCGCTGCGAGAGACACCTGCATGAGAGCGTCACCTCCTCGTCTGCTATCTTATCATAGCATGCGGAACAGAAAAAAACTTCTCCGATCTTGCTCTTCACAGCTCTGCGGGAACAGGCCGAGAGCCGGTCAGATCCCCGAATTGCAGTCATTCGTACAGAGCATTGAGCGAGACAAAGCAGCCATGCTGGCCGGTCTCACCTTGCCGCACAACAATGGGGTCGGGGATCGGCAAGGTGAACAAATTAAAGCGCGATCTCGCGCATGATGTTCAGGAGGGCAGGATTTGCGTTACTTGGCCAGCGTGTCTTACATTTCCTCTAAAGAGAGGATGTCCAACAACTGGGGGAGCAACATTCCATGATCTGCGATCAAGGGAGGAACAGCGTGTGGCAATGGTGCCCAGAAAAACTCGAAGAGAATGGGCTTTTGCCTTGAGCCATCAGAAGGGCAAGGCTCTTCATGCCGCCACGTCGTGGGAGGATGCCCATGACAGCGAAGATGATAGAAGCGCCGATAATGAACCTCGTCACGGCCAAAGTCAGACATGTCTCGCTCCTGCTCACCCAGAAAACAATCGAGCGTGAGGTCAGGCAATCCCGTTTCCTCAAATGCTTCTCTCAAAACGGCATCTTCAACCCGTTCACCCTCTTCAAGAGTACCGGCTGGAACTTGTATTCCTGCTTCTGGAGCACAGGGGTGACGGAACACAAGCAAGTGATGATCATGGGTAATATAGGCAAAGACTTTGCGCTTGACCATTCTCACCTCAAAAAGCCTCTCTTTCTCGTTCAACTCCTTAAGAACTATACCACAAGTTCTCACTCGTGAAGAATGGTACAGAGTATGCTTTTTGACAAGCTAGCGAGCAGCACCAAATGCGCGGAAGAGCCCTTTTCACGTCATTTACCACTTCCTCCATGAGATCCTGTGAGAGGTTTGGTTCCTACTGTTCAATCGTCAGCTGGCGGATGGACTTCTGACCTTTTTCTACACAGGACCTTCTTCAAGAGGGATGATCCTGAACTCCAGAAACAAACTGGCATGCTCTTAAAACTCATCCATTTTATCGATAAGCTCATCTATCCCCAAAAGTGGACATGAGCCAGTTTTTTACGTCAATCAACAATCATGAGCACTAGCAGGAACGTGCCTGGGAAAACCACCCCACATCCGGTATACTTGGACTGAATGTTGGAAATGGAGTTCTCTCTGTGAAAGACTTGTGAGCAGCACATAGGATGACACGACCCTCTCATGGATTTGACCTATCGCCGCAACGACTGCGACACATTCGCTGGATCGGCGGTGGAAGTGGGGCGGGCAAGTCGACCGTCGCGCACCTCCTGTCGGAGAAGCATGGACTTCGTCTCTACCACTGCGATGATACGCAGTCGGCGCACACGGCCCGCTCAAACGCAACCGACCATCCAATGCTCCATGCCTTCCTCGCTCTGACGATGGACGAGCGATGGGTAAAGCGGACGCCGGAGGAGATGTTTCACACGTTTCACGGTTTTCATGGGGAAGGTTTCGGACTCATCCTGGAAGATCTGCTGGACCTGCCAACCGATGTGCCCGTTTTGGTCGAGGGGTACAAGCTCCTGCCTTGCCTCGTCGCTCCATTGCTGAGCCGACCAGATCAGGCGGTGTGGCTGATTCCTACTCCAGAGTGGAGACGCATTGCCCTCTGCAGGCGTGGATCGTTATGGAGTATAGCGGGGCAAACAAGCGATCCGGAGACGGCCCTGGCCAACCTCCTTGCGCGTGATGCCCTCTATACAGAAGAGGTGTTCAGACAAGCTGTCGCTTTGCAGCTCACCATCATCGAGGTCAGCGGAAGTGCAAGTGTCGATGGGGTAGCGACACATGTTGCCCAATGCCTCGGCATCAGGCGGCGGTGATGTCACCACATGTGCCCAATAGGCGCGTGAGGCGAGGCCAATTTACAACATTTCAATGGAAGATGCGAGATCAGGAGCCGCATTGCCTGGATGGGGTACCACCACTGCTTATGATTGGCGTTAAGTGCTCACCTTTCAGGGCAAAAGCCTGTCTTCGCGTCATTTACCACTTTCTGGTAAAAATGTGGTGGTAATTGCGCTGAATGTTCGACGGAATTCACTCCAATGATCGGATTTTTGCGCTCAAGGTTCGATCAAGGACAAGCCATAGCGGCTCATCCTGCTCCAGGAGTGGAAGATGCTCAACAAGAGATGGAAATCTATCTTGCATCTTTTCTATTGAAAAATCATCTGTTGTTATGAAATGAGTCAGCGCGTGGAAGTTGTGTCGAACCTTCGCGTGCGAAAGAATTTACCTGAAGGTTCGACGTATGGGCTCCCCACGCTCACTTTTGTTCGAACCTTCAGGTCATTTACCACCTGAGAACCCGCAGAATCTTGGGATTTACAACCTACCGATCTCTATAGTCCGCTCCTGGAGCGGATTCCCCAGGCGATACATCGTCGATTCCTATCATTGACACCGATTTCCTACGTTTCGCCTTAAAATTGGTCGAAGTTTGACTTGATTGGTAAATGGGGTGAAGGTTGGTAAAAAGCACGAAGAGCGAGCAGGTTTTAAGGTGTAGAGTGAGCACTTGGCGCGAAGGTTGAGCAGCACAGCCATTGCCCATCTGAGAATCCGCCCTGGAAGTGGCTCGCTTCATCCAGCAGTTGTAAATTCACAGGGGAATAGACGGGAAATTTCCACCTTTTCTGGCTGAAAAGAGACCAAAGGATTGAACTTGCATGCCAGGTTGAATACTTCTGTCGAACCTTCAGCTCGTTTTTCCGTGTAAAATGGTGCAGGCAGGGGCCAGCATATCGAAACCTGAACAATGTACGCTAGGGGAAGAAAGTGACTTGCAAGGAAACAGATGCGCTCTATTGTGCTAGAGAGAGGAAAGAATTACTTCAATTAAGTTCAGAAAGGATTACGAATCAGAATCCAGACAAGGCGGCAATATGCGAGATAGAGCTAAAAAATGGTCGCACGTGCGGCGTCAGCGCGATTGGTCGTTGTACTACTTGTGAGCGCGCCTTCTGCCGCTCACATCAGGCGCGCACGTCTACGAACATTTCAGATGGTCGGTTTATGCCCTTCTCCGTGCCTGTTTATCTTGATATGTGTCAAGAGTGCTTTGCTACGTCGCCAATGGAACTATCCCGTATCAAGGCCGAAGAGGATGCCGCTAGGTACAAGCAAGAAAAGGAAGAGGAGCAACGGAAACTCCACGGGCCAGCCTGGGACGCAATGGATTACATTCAAAAAGGTGAAGCGCGAACTGCTCTTCGCAGCAGTAGCGTGCAGCCAGTCAAAATCTACAGGACGGAGTCGAAAACCAAGAAAACGCTCTTTGGCCTCAGCTCCCGCCGGGTTGAAGAAGTGGTCTCCGTTCAATCTGGTTGGATTCTTGGTGAGCTACAGTTGGCATACACCACACGACTTTATGGCGATGATATTTGGGAAATCAGAAATGCGTCAAAACGGACGATTTATAGTAAAAAGCACGTCCACGTGGTAAATGACCTGAAAGCTTGCCCGATTTTGCCCTCAAACAGGAGCACTTGCCCCCAACCATGAGCAGCACAACCATTGACGGCCTGTGGTAGATGATCCCAAGAGTGAGACGATTTTGACCTCAAGGATGAGACATGGCGCTCAAGAGTTGGACACTCGGCTACGTTCCCTGCCGCTGATCTTCGGTTTGATCCAGGAGGCGCGTTCGCTCGCGTATCATCGCG
>WNGK01006529.1_pt1 | contig 20840 bp, 19 predicted proteins | sample 5400601 | NCBI WGS metagenome assembly WNGK01 (sample SAMN13153376, study PRJNA577476) | soil metagenome | isolation source: 60 cm soil or saprolite under Garry oak tree replicate 1 | place: USA:California | collected 2016-06-15
TGCGGCCTGCGAGCGGAAGAGTTGAAACGGCTTCTGATTCGATCGTCAATTGGTTGCGGCTTTCGGCCGTATCCAGAACCGGAGGCTCTCCAGTGACGGCGACCGTGGTATTAGCGGAAGCGATAGTAAGAGTCACTGGCACCGCCAGATTCTGATTCGTCTCCAGCGTCAGCGCCACGCTGGTCTTGGCGAATCCAGACCCTTCCGCTTCCAGGTGATACTTTCCGGGCGCCAGGCTGATGAAGCGGTATATCCCATTGGCATCCGAAACCGCCTCGGTGCTCTGCCCGGTGTTTAGGTTGATCAGATGCAATCGCACACCGTTGACGGCGGCCCCGCTTGGATCCTGGACCGTTCCTTGAATATTGGCGCTGTACTGCGCCAGGCACTGAAGACTCAGGCAGACCAGGGCAGCGCACAACAAGCCGCACCGATTTGCCCGCGTTTTCATCGCGGCTATCAAATGTGTCATCCGGCGAAGCGCCTGGATGGTGACTCCCAACGGCTTGTCCACTGTCTCCTCCTAGCGAATAACGAACAAGAGGCGCTCGCGCGACTCAACAAAAGCACGGCGCAAACCTCTTCTTCTGCTTTGCAGTCCAGAAATCGTTTTCTCAATCGGCCGCAAAATGCCCCTTCCCATCGCTTCCTCAGGCTCCCCAATATTTCAGGCAAACATAGGCTTGTGTGGAAATGCGGGTTTCAAGGCACGCCAATACTAGGCGCGGAACATATCCGTTGGATATGGTGCAGGTGTACCATATTGCTCATCCAGCCTGCGAACCTTCAATCCGCTTGGTGCGCTTGCATGTGAACGACAGTAAGTCCATGAAAAACTTAAAATTATCCACGCGCGTTGGGGAAGGAATGCAACCGGCTTGCCTGTCCCTTACCCTCTGTGCGGCGGTACTTCTCACGGCCTGCCACCGCACGCCGATCGCGATCGCTGTCATTCCGCGGACCTGCGGCACCTGGCTCTGGGAGGCTGAACACACCGGGGTCGAGCGAGCCGCCCATCAATACGGGCTACACGTTTACTGGAATGCCCCGATGCGTGAGGACGATGTGCAGGGACAGATCGATATCCTTTCAACGGCAGTCCGGCACGGCGTCAAGGGTGTCATCGTCTCTCCCGTTGAAGCGCTGCCGCTGCGCACTTCCGTTCATAACGCGCTCGATGGCGGAATTCCCGTCGTCGTAGTCGGCACGGATCTGGGGCTCTCTCCAGGTGCGAAACTCGCCTACGTCCTCAATGACGAACATCGCGGAGGACAAATGGCGGCGCGGCGCATCGGGCAGCTCCTCAAGGGGCACGGCTCGGTAGCCATTCTTGGTATCAGCAAACAACTCACCAGTACTGCCGAGCGGGCGCGCAGTTTGGAAACTACCTTGGCAGACGAGTTTCCGGGGATTCACGTCGCGTTCCGCAGTCTTGCATTGCCAACTGTCTCTCAAGAACAACAGGTAGCCGAGAGACTGCTCGCCGAGGGCGAACATGTCGACGCCATCATCGCCCTTACCGAGGCATCAACGCGCGGAGCCTTCTACGCCCAGACAGAGTTCAATAGGACGCTGACCACACCTCTGGTCGGATTCGATCAGAACATCCTCGCTCCCATTCGCACTGGCCAGATCGACTCGGTCATCATCCAGAACACCTACCAGATGGGCCGTGCCGCCATGAACCTCATGGCTGACGAGATCAAAGTGGGCGCGAATAAGCAGTACGTAATCGTGCAGCCGGTGTTGGTCACCCGCGAGACTATCGATTCAGATAACGTGAAAGAAACTCTCGACCTCAATTGGTTCAGGTTATAAGGTTTTATCCCTGATGCGCAGGCTGACAAAGCGATGGCTGTTGTGGCTGACTATCGGCGCAGTCACTTTCCTCAGCGTGGGCGTGGTCGCTCGATTCGCCTACATCGGATGGGTTCAGCGAGTGCCTTTCTTCCATGATGACTTCGCTCGCGATGCTGATCCTCGCACGCAGCAAGGCGGCTGGCAGGCATTCGGCGGTACCTGGCAGGTTGTTAGCGGAACAATGCAGAATATTGCCGACGATCGCGGCGCCAAGCTCATGAACGGCAATATTCATTGGCATAACTACAGCATCGACGCCGACATACAGTTACTCAGTGAGACCGGCGATGCCGGCTTTGTCATCCGCGCAACGCAGGAAGAAGTCGGGGTTGACTCGTATCATGGTTACTTCGCGGGCCTGCGTGATCTTGACGAAACTCTTATCGTGGGCCGTGCGGACTACGGGTGGCATGAGTTCCGTGCGGTACCCGTCCATCCGGGTGTGTACACAGGTACCTGGTATCACCTGAAAGTGCTTGCATATGACTGCATCATCGCAGCCAGCGCAACCAATGAGAAGGGTGAAACAACAGTCGCCTCGGTGCGCGATCCCGATTGCATTCAGCAAGGCAGATTTGGCCTGCAATCGTATTCGACCGCGGCAGTCTGGCGCAATCTTGAACTGAGGCCGGCGACCGAACAGGATCTGCTGGCCATGATCGGGCATCAGGCGCCTTCCGGGCCAGATGAGCCAACAGGCCCCCCGCCACTCATCGATCTCGGCGTCTATCAGCGCGACACCGAGCCAATCCAGCGCGAACTGCGCGAGTACCAGACAGATCTGCACGCTTTGCCCATCGCAAAACTGCGTCTTCTCGCGCCGAACACCACTTCCCGCGTCACAGTACAGGGAGTGGTCACCCTGGTGTCACCGATTCTCTTCGTACAGGATTCATCCGGCGGCATCGCCATTCCGCAGGCGCACACCCTCAAACCGGTTCAGATCGGCGATGCCGTAGAAGCCAGCGGCGATGCCGAGTTACATGACTTCAGTTCGGAGTTGCACAACGCCACGGTGAGGCTGCTGTGGTCGCATACGCCGGAGCCGCCGGTTGCCGTGAGTGCCGCACAGGCTGCAACCGGCGCATTCGATGCGCAGTTCATTGAAACCGAGGGAAAGCTGACTGCCCAGCCGCAGTCCGAAGGAAACTCTCTGGTACTTAGGTTGAACGAGGGCAACCAGTCGTTCATCGCTATGGCAGATAACCGAAGCCCCGCAGTCAGATCGCATGGCCTTGAGATAGGCAGTCGCCTGCGCCTGCGCGGCATTTGCATCTCCGGCCGACCCTTCACACACGACGAACTTCCTTTCGCCTTGCTTCTCCGTTCGTTCGAAGATGTGCAGGTTGTCGAGCCGCCTCCATGGTGGAGCACTCTGCATGTGATTGAGTTGATCATCGGTGTTCTCACCCTGTCGTTTGCTCTGCAACTGGTCTACGCCTCTTTTAAACGATCGCGACTGCGCGCTGTCATCGAGGAGCGCGAAAGGCTTGCCCACGAAATGCACGACACGCTGGCTCAAAGCTTCTCTGGATTAGGATTCCAGTTGGAAACGCTCTGCGAAGAAGCCGAAGCTGGCACATCCATGCGCACGCAACTTGAAGCGACAGTCGACTTGGTGCGATTTGGTCACATGGAAGCCCGTCGCAATATCGCTGCGTTGCGGCCCGGCAATCTTGAACAAATGGGCCTTGCCAAGTCCTTGGAACACGCCGCTGAAGCGATCGTAAAGGGCGGTCCCATCGCAATTGTGGTGTCTGTGCGCGGCGATCCGAAGCAGATTCCGCTCCGCATCGCCGATACTCTCTTTCGCATCGGTCAGGAAGCAATTGCAAATGCCGTTAGGCATGCCCGGCCGCGAACGATCCAGGTGCGTCTCGTCTACGGAAGACACACCGTGAAGCTCACCATTCGTGACGACGGCGATGGCATCTTGGTGCAAAATACAGGCGCCGGTTTTGGTATCCGCGGGATGAAGCGGCGCGCCGACGGCATTGGCGCAACCTTTCGGATTCATGGTTCACCGGGACATGGAACGTCTGTCATTGTTCGCGCTAAGTTGCCGCAGGCATTGCTGTCGACGTGGTGGCTCAAGACAATGCGGAATGTGGCGCGGAGGTAGCGGCGGATGGATAAGCACCATGAACAAACGACGATTCGAATTCTGATTGTGGACGATCACCCCATCGTTCGGGCCGGGCTCGCAACCCTTCTTAAGAAAGAAGAAGGATTCCGTCTCGAAGGTGGCGTCGATGGTGCCGAAGAGGCCCTGTCATTCCTCGAACGGCACTCGGTAGACGTTGTGCTTCTGGATCTGCGCATGCCGAAGACATCCGGGCTTGAAGTATTGCCAAATATCCTGAGCCTCAAGCCGTCCCCCAAAGTCCTCATACTTTCAAGCTTTGATTATGATGAAGAAATCTACCGAAGTGCCATGGCCGGTGCCCACGGTTACCTGATGAAGGACGCAACCCGGGCGGAGATCATCGGCGCAATCCGAGCCGTGGCAAATGGGAACCTTCATTTCCCTGAAAGCATCGCACTTAGAATTGCCGAGCGTAAGGGGCGCAAGGGGCTAAGCCACCGTGAGCAGGAAGTGCTGACGATGCTCTCCAAGGGTCTTACTAATAAAGAAATTGGTCGTGTTCTGCTAATCAGCCAAATAACGGTTCGCAACCATGTCAGCCACATACTTGAGAAATTACAAGCCGCAGATCGCACCGAAGCGGTTTCGATCGCCATCCAGAATGGAGTTATTTCGACGAGTTAGCTGGGCTGGTGTGTTGAAGAGTCGCTCTTCCTGGTTTTTTGGGTGCTGAGGCATGCGCGAGAGCAAGCGTATCATCGCTTCCGGGCGAACGACCGCCAATCCTCCCTATCCGGCTTTTCGGCCCTCGAGTTTAATCAGTGCCCAGTCGGGATCACCTTCGCCGGACAAGCGAGTGCGCGTGGCAGTTGAGATACTGCTCCTGGAGAACGCCCAAAGACTCGAAAGCATTCCGCAAGGAGAACAGAGTGGGCGGACCGAAACTATGATTTACCGGGTACCAGGCGGGAAACGAGCTTCTCGAGTTCGGCAAGTCGCTTTTTTAGCTCTCTTACCTCATCAGTATCCTGTCGGCCAGTTTTCTTTGCCTTTGAGCCCTGTGTAGCTTCTTCGGCAGCCGGGCCCTTTTCATCTTCGGGAACAGGGCGGTCCGTCCGGAGATTCTGCATGAAATCGAAAGGGTTGAGGGGAGGAGCCATGGCGCGATAAGTGTTTTGATATATGTCGAGCATGGCTTTCATGTACTTCAACGCACTTTCCTGACTGGCGCGGCCGGATGTGATGACCATCTGGCGCAGTAAATCGAGGGGAAAGCTGGAATTCGGTGTCTTGGCGTCTTCGACGATAATCTGGGTCAGAATCAATCGCGTAATGTCTTCGTTCGTTGTGGCATCCACCACCTGCACATCGTTTCCCTGCTGCAGGAGCTGCGCGACCTCCTCAAGATTCACATACCGGCTGTTCGTGGTGTCATAAAGACGCCGGTTCTCGTATTTTTTGATGACCACCGTCTTCTTTGCCATTGTTTGCATTTTATCCTTGACAGCACCCACGAGGAGAGAGCTAAATATCGTTATGCTGCAGTGCAGCAATTATCGCAGCGCGATATGCGCCCGAAGGAGCATGATATGAAGGCTACGGAAAAAGGGCCTGAGGGACCGGTAACGGCTGCCGCAGGCGAGAAACCAGACTTTGTGGAATCGGCCGTCCAACTCTACACGACCGGAATTGAGCGGTTGGCTGAAGCTCAAAAGAAGGCCATCGATGCCGCCATCGAGCATAACGCAGAGATGGTGAACACCTGGAAGAAGCAGGCTTGGGCTGCTCCTGGACTTTTCATGCTTGATCTGGCTACGACGGCTTTCGATCGTTATGCAGAGACCCAAAAGGGTACGATCGACCTGGTAGTGGAGCAGAGCCACACACTGGCCGGCCTGGTGAAGGAGCGCAAGGTGAAAGCGGGAAAGGTTGTCGATGACAGCGTGGCTAGAGCCCAGGAAGCCATCGATCAATCGGTAGCAGCGCAGAAAACAGCCCTGGACTACACAACCAAGCAGGCCAAGGCCGCGTTTGAAACGGCGAAGAAGCAATTCGCCTGCGCCGGCACGCCCGCCGGAGCGGCAGCCGACTCGATGCAGCGCGGGCTCGAAGTAGTGGTTGACGCTCAAAAGGAGCTGCTGGATGTGCTGAAGGAGCCCTTTAAGGTCCATTGATTTCGTGATAAGCCAAGAACCCGTGCGGGGCAAGGGTAATGCTGGCCCAAGCGCGTGGAGGAGCACCCGGCCCCTACCCGAACCCCGCACAGGTATATGCTCTGTGTGACGGGAAAGTCTGGAGTTGCACAATGGCTGCAGAGAATGAAGATACAAAGCCTGTCGATCCGTTTGAAGTCTTTCGCGGAATGCGGGACTCCTATCTCGAAGCGGTGTCCAAGGTGATGATCAATGCGGTGAACAGTGAGGAGTATGCGCAGGCTACGGGCGCCATGCTCAACAGCTCGCTGATGGCATCCGCACCCTTCCGCGAGGCGCTCGACAAGGCCACGGCGGCGGCCCTGCAACAGTCATCCATGCCCTCGCGACAGGAGGTGGCTGCCCTGGCAGGACGCTTCACCAACATCGAGATGCGATTGGACGATATGGAGGCTAAGCTAGATCGAATCGTCGAACTATGCTCGGTTGCCAAGCCGGTGCCCGCCGGCGCCGGTTCCAATGCGAACGCTAAGGCGAAAGCCAAGGTGAAACCAGCAGCAAGGGCCAAGGGAAAATCTCACCAACAGGGGAGCCGTAGGAAGGGTTAAGGCGTTTTTGGAGATACTGTTGGCTGTTCGCACTTGATTCGAGGCCGACGCTTCCGGTGGTCGCGGCTGGGAGCGTGATCGTTTCGGTCTACACAATCTACGAAAATGCGATGAGGTGGATATGATAGAGGCTGCGGTATTGCCTGATCACTGGTCGGTTCTCGAGCAGCGGTTGCAAACTTTCAACAAAGTAATCACGACAAAAGCGGCGATTGCGCAGACTCCCAAAGAGACTGTGTGGACGCTCAATAAGACGAAGCTTTACCGCTATATCCCTGTGGTCCCGCCGGAATCACGGCATCCGATTCCTCTTGTTCTTGTTTTCGCCCTTATGAACCGGCCCACCATTCTCGATCTTCGGCCGGGTCACAGTTTCATCGAATACATGGTCGGGCGCGGATATGACGTCTATCTCCTGGATTGGGGAGTGCCCGGCCTCGAAGACAAGGACCTGAAGTTCGATGATTACGTTCTTGACTACATGACGAGAGCCATCCGCAAGGTGAAGGCTCTGTCTGGATCGGCCGAGTTCAGTCTGCTCGGTTGGTGTATTGGCGCGATTCTCACCACGATCTATGCGTCGATGCGGCCTGATGATGGTCTGCGTAACCTGCTCCTGTTAACAGCGCCGCTGGATTTTTCAGAGCCGCAGGAGCTGACATTTGCACGCTGGACGGATGAAAAACACTTCGATGTCGACCGGGTGCTGGCGACCTTCGGAAACATGCCTGGGGAGATGATCGACTACGGCGCCAAGGCTCTTAAGCCAGTCGAGAATTACATCGCAAACTATCTGAAGCTCTGGGACAATCTGGACTGTCCCAAGGCTGTGGAATCGTGGCACGCCATGAACACTTGGGTGACCGACATTTGTCCTATTGCCGGCGGCGCGTATCGCCAGCTCATTGTGGATCTTTATCGCAACAATCGCTTGATGAAAGGCGAATTGAAAATCCGTGGCGAGTTGGTGAACCTGAAACGGTTGCGGGCCAATCTGCTCACGGTGATCGCGGAGGGCGATCACATTACGCCACCTTGTCAGTCAGAAGCGATCGTCGCGAAAGTCTCGAGCACCGACACTGAAGCCTTCCGTGTGCCGGGAGGCCACATTGGCATCATGGCAGGAAGCGGCGCACAAAAGCTGACCTGGCCGCACATCGACCATTGGTTGGCGTCGCGCTCCCGGTAACACGGGTGACCTTGACTACATATAAAGCCCGCCGTTGACGTTGATCTGCTGGCCGGTGATGTAGTCACCATCGCAGATGAGGTAGGCGGCCGCCTTGGCAATCTCCTCGGGCTCTGCGAAGCGGTGCATGGGAATTCTTTCCTTGAGTTGTTCGAGGCGATCGAGCGGAACTCCGTTCAACATATCGGTCGCTGTAAAGCCCGGTGCGATGACGTTGGCGGTGATATTGTATTTGGCCAGTTCCAGGGCGAGGACCTTGGTGAATGCGATGAGACCGCCCTTGCTGGCTGCATAGTTTGCCTGACCGAAGTTGCCGGCTTGGCCGACGAAGGAAGCTATGCTGACGATGCGGCCAAATTTCTGCTCGATCATGGCCGGTACTGCGGCGCTGGTGCAGTAGAACGCACTGTTCAGATTGGTATTGATGACGTCGGTCCAATCTTCGTCCGTCATTTTGCGAATGCCCCGATCGCGAGTGATGCCCGCGTTGTTCACCAGTATGTCGATCCGCTCGTAAGTCTCGAGCACGTGCTGCACAACCGTTCGTGCCTGGCCATTCTGCGAGAGGTCGCCCTGAAAGATATCGCATGAGCCGCCCATCTGGTCGATCTGGTCTCTGACCACTTCCGCACCCGTGAGGCCGGTACGAAAGCTGATGGCAACTGTGGCTCCTCGATTGGCCAGTTCGAGAGCGATTGCGCGTCCGATGCCGCGGGACGCTCCTGTGACCAATGCGACTTTGCCAGCAAGCGGCTTGGAGGTTGAAACGATGACTTCGGAAAAAGTAGCTGTTGCCATGGGATTGTCCTTTCCTTGATGGATCTAGTTCATTGCTTCAAAAACGGCAGCGATGCCTTGCCCGCCGCCTATACACATGGTCACCAGGGCAAATTGCCCGCCGATGCGATGCAGTTCGTGCAGCGCTTTGACGGTGACAATCGCACCTGTTGCCCCGAGCGGGTGGCCTAGAGATATGCCGCTACCGTTGGGGTTTGTCTTCTCCGGTGGAAGGTCCAGGTCGCGCCGAACCGCGAGCACCTGGGCGGCGAAGGCTTCGTTCGCCTCGAACACATCGATCTGATCGTTGGTGAGTCCGGTGCGTTTGTAGAGTTTCTTCACGGCTGATACGGGCCCGATCCCCATAACACCTGGCTCGACCCCGGTAACGGCATAGTCGACCAGCCGCGCCATCGGCTTGAGCCCCCGCTCTTCTGCCGCGTGACGCTCCATCAGGACCACAGCGGCAGCCCCGTCATTGATGCTTGACGAATTGCCGGCAGTAATCGTTCCTCCCTTGTCGAAGGCCGGTTTGAGCCTGGCGAGATTCTCCATGGTCGCATCGCTGCGCGGCGATTCGTCGGTGGTAAAGTATGTGCTTCCTGCGCGACCCTTGAGTTCGATCGGAACGATCTGGCTCTTGAACTTTCCCGTCTCGATTGCATTTAAAGCGCGACGATGACTCTCCACTGCCAGCTCGTCCTGGTCCTCTCGAGATATGCCCCACTTGCGTGCGATATTTTCGGCCGTGTTGCCCATGTGGATTTCATCAAACGGATCAGTCAAAGCGCCGACGAGGGCGTCAACGGCAGTGGCATCGTTCAACTTGGCTCCCCATCGCAATGCATTCAGCCAGTAGGGAGATCTGCTCATCGACTCGGCGCCCCCTCCGATTGCAGCATCGGTATCGCCATGGACGATCGCATCTGCCGCCGTAACAATCGCCTGAAGGCCGCTGCCGCACATGCGGTTCAGCGTCAGAGCTGGAGTGTCAACCTGGAGACCGCCGCGCAAGGCAGCTACGCGGGCGAGATACATGTCCTTTGCATCGGTATGAATCACGTTGCCGAAGACCACGTGACCAATGTCGGCGGGGGACAGTCCCGAGCGTTGCATACTTTGACATACAACCTTGGCTGCAAGTTCGCTCGGAGGAATGTCTTTGAGCGCGCCTCCGAACTTACCTATGGGCGTTCGCACGGCGCTTAACACTACAACTTCTCGATTAGTCATAAAGCCGGATCCTTTCGTTGCCGGAATTGAAGAGGAGAGTAAAACGTGAATCGGGGCCCGCCAGTTTCGTCGGCGGTACTCCTTGGTTCGCCGGGAAATAAGAGCCGCGAACTCAAGTCGGTGTTTCTGCGTGCCCGCAACGGGCCTTAACAATGCATTGCGATATAAAAAACGCATCTCTTTGAAAAAGGGCAACGATCCGGTCCCGGCATACATCTGTACAATTGTGCAGTGCAGCATTTAAGATGCTGCAGTGCAGCGCAGGACCACATCGCAAGGTGGGTGAAATGGAAGCAGAAAGAATTGCATTTGAGACTGAAAGCGCAGCAGAAATGCCCTTTACGCTGGAAGGAAAGACCGCGCTTGTTACCGGAGCAGGCCGGGGAATCGGGCGGGCGATAGCGAAGCGGCTGGTGGGAGCCGGCGCGCGGGTGATGATCAACGACCTTGATGAAACCATGCTGCTGGACTCTGAGGCGGAACTGGCGCATCCGGGTCGGGTAATGCACGTCACCGCTGACCTGACCGATCCGTCGGTCCCCGAGAGGATCGTCCAGGCTACGGTCGCCGAATTCGATTCCATCGATATCATCGTGAACAATGCCGGCTACAGTTGGGACAACGTGATCCAGAAGACCACCGACGAGCAATTCCAGGCGATGCTTGAAATTCACCTGGTAACGCCGTTCCGGCTGCTCCGCGCGGCCTCCGCCTATATCCGGGAGGCTGCGAAAAGGGAGATTGCGAGCGGTCGGCGTGTGATGCGCAAGGTGGTCAACATCACTTCAATCGCCGGCACAGACGGCAATCCTGGCCAGGTCGGTTATTCGTCAGGCAAGGCCGGTATTATCGGCCTGACTAAGACGATGGCCAAGGAGTGGGGCCGGTATAACGTGAACGTGAATGCCGTTGGATTCGGCTTGATCGGCACGCGGCTGGTACAGCCGCTGACCGACGCCACCGCCAAGATGGAGATGCACGGTCACCAGATTCGCCTGGGCGTTCAGCCCGGCTTGCTTGATTCGGTGAAGACTGCATGTCCGCTTGGCCGGCTGGGCACTCCCGAAGAGGCTGCCGGCGCGGTGCTGTTTTTCTGCAGCCCGCTATCGGACTATGTCACCGGAGAGGTGTTGATCTGCGGCGGGGGACTTCATTTCTAGCGAAGGCCCCTCGCCGCCGCTAACTATCGTGTGACTAAGGAGTCCTCGAACACGTAGCCCTCGAGGGCGTCGTCTTCTTGTTCCACGATCCAGGCGACTTCCAGCCAATGATCCAGGCTGCACTCATGGCCGGAATCAAATGAGACCAGGACGGGCCTGGCTTCCGCCTGCGGCGGAGGGGTCCATGGCATTGATGGAGAATATTGCATGCTTACCTCCCGAAGGGGTCTAAATGGAAAGGTAATTTTTCCGGGGCGCTTTTCCCGGGAAAGGGGGTCCGAGACCCATAGCTAAACACACGATTTTTTCCTGGTCCGTGACCGTCATCACGTTTCTTTTTTATTCGTAGAATGAGTCTGGATAGGATGGATGTTACCCGTAAGGATATGTCCAGCATCAGACACAACAGCCACTTTTTCGCTTCCGGAAAGATCCAACCGCTCCCCCTGCGGGCGACCACTCAATGCGCGTTCACACCACGCGCTCCCCGCACCGGCTAGCGGCGCGGTGCACGATTCAAGCTATCTAGAAGGCCGGCATTGCGAAGGATGCGGCGCACTTTTTTGGGCGAAATCGACAATAATTGAGCGACCCGGGAGATCTTCCGTTCTTCGCGTAACCACACTTTGGGGATTACGATCTCCGCAAATTCTTCCGTAACTTGCTGAAAAGTCTTGCCGCTGAGCATACCTTCGGACCATCCGCGCAGTGTGTCGTTGATGCCCGACGCTTGCATTATCCGCGACTTAAGCTCGGCTAATTCGTCGGCAAGGTGATCGTTTTCGCCCGCGCCAATTAAGTCAGAAGCTTCGGCCGCGCATCGCCTGGCCAGATCCCACTCCTGAAAAAATTCGTTGGCAGCTGTCGCCCCTCGCGCAATGTAAGCGCCAGCCAGTAACCTGCGGTTCTGTGTATGTCGAGCAAGCTCGAGTGCTTCTTCGCTGAAATGCTTCGCGTGGTCGGCGTGCAGCGCGGTATCGACGTCTTCGCCCAGCTGTTCTTCGACCTTGGCATTCTCCACGGCTGCCTGCAATACCCTCGCCCGAGCCATGAGTATGTGATCGTTCTTCTCATGTCCTATGCGATAGGCTTCAAGGGCTTCGCGAGCAGCATAGTCGATGTCGCCTCGATCGAGATGCAGAGATCCTGAATTCACAACCACCGTTCCGATACCTGCGGAATGAGCGTGCAAAGCATCGATCCTCTTTCGCAACTGCAAAGCAAGAAGCCGCTTGACATAGGCTGAATTCACAAGCGTCCGGGCCAGGTTACGATGATCGGGATTGCTTGAGGAGTAAATCGCGATGGCTCGATCGAAATGCTCAAGCGCTCTCAGGTATTCCCCTGAGCGCCGCACAATTCTGCCCCGTGCGGATTCAATGTTGCCCAACGCAAGAAAATGATCTGTGTCCTTGAGAGCAGCCTCGGCGTGCGTAAGCAATCGCAGTGCGTCTTTCCTCAGCCCTTTCTGGAAGAGAACCCAGCTCTCGTGAATTTGAATAACGGCGGTGAGCATCGCCAGTTCGCGATTCTTCTGGGCCTGTTCGCGTGCCGACACAATATCGTGGAGCGCAGATTCGTATTCTCCCTTTTTCCTGTGCGCTCTTCCTTTCCAGAAATGAGCCAAGGTGATCAAGTATTCGTCCGGCGCTTCCCGTTCGGCCCTCAAGACAAAATCGAACGTATCGATCGCCCGATCAACCTCTTCAATCGACAGGGCGCGAAATCCTTCTGCCATGCGCAGGCGCAGGAAGTCCTCCAAGGGCAACTTGGGTCTGCACTCCAGCGGGAATTTCTGAAGGAACGAGTCTAGAAGACCTTGGTCGCGATAACCGACATCGACCCATTGCGCAATGAGGAGAAGCAATTCCGTCGCATGGGGATGACTCGGCGGCAGGTTCGCCAGGGCATTCCCCGCGTTGTCGAGCATGGCGGCTCCTTCGGAGATGTGCCTGAGATTGAGTGTGCGGCTCAGGTCCCTTACAAATTGCGATCCGATGATCATGGTCTCGCCGATCCTGTCACCACTGCTTACTGAGATAAGCAGACGGCGACAATCCCGATCCGTACGAATGCAGATCTCTGCTGAAGGCACGCGCCCTACCGTGAAAGAAGGGCCTGAACATCTATTCCCCAGGGCGCACCGATTATCAGGCCACCTGGGTATCATTGTCCACCCGTCCGAATCGGACTAGTCGGTCTTGTGACTTGAACCTGAACTGCGCTTTACTCACGTCATTGACTGGTGGCGCCGTTGCAGCTGCCGCGTCGAAGGAGATGGTCATGAGCAAGCGCGTTTCTTCAGCTACGACCTGGGATTCACCTCGGTGGGATGGGATTGTCCGTACGTACGATGCCAAGGATGTGGAGCGCCTTCGCGGAACAGTCCGGGTAGAGCACTCGCTCGCTCGTAAGGGTGCAGACAAGCTCTGGCGTTTGCTTCACCAGGAGAAATATGTTCCGGCGCTGGGCGCTTTGACGGGAAATCAGGCAGTGGAGATGGCGCAGGCTGGACTGAAGGCAATTTATCTGAGCGGCTGGCAAGTTGCCGCGGACGCAAATCTTGGTGGCCAGATGTATCCCGACCAGAGTCTGTATCCAGCCAACAGTGTTCCGAGTGTGGTGCGCTCCATCAACAACGCGCTCATGCGCGCCGACCAGATTACCCATGCCGACGGCCGTCACGCTATCGACTGGATGTTGCCGATCGTGGCCGATGCCGAGGCTGGGTTCGGCGGAGTCTTGAACGCGTTCGAACTGATGAAGGGCATGATCGAAGCCGGCGCGGCTGCCGTTCATTTCGAAGATCAATTGTCCTCGGCGAAGAAATGCGGACATATGGGTGGCAAGGTTCTGGTGCCCACGAGGGAAGCCATCCAGAAGCTCGTCGCAGCGCGCCTCGCTGCCGATGTCCTCGACGTCTCCACCATTTTGATCGCCAGAACCGATGCCAACGCTGCGCAGCTCATCACCAGTGATTGCGATGCAGGCGACGCACCCTTTCTGACTGGCGAGCGAACCATTGAGGGGTTCCGTGGGTTCCGCGGGGGGCTCGATGCCGCCATTGCCCGCGGGTTGGCATACGCGCCTTATGCCGATATGCTGTGGTGCGAAACGTCGGAACCCAACCTGGACGAAGCCCGCAAATTCGCCAGAGCCATTCATGCCCGGTATCCAGGAAAGCTCCTGGCATACAACTGCTCGCCTTCCTTTCATTGGAACGCCAAGCTGAACCAGTGGGAAATCTCGCAGTTTCAATCCGAGCTCGCCACGATGGGCTATCGCTTCCAATTTGTCACCCTGGCGGGATTTCATGCACTGAATCTCTCGACATTCGAATTGGCTCACGAATATCTACAGACGGGCATGACAGCCTATTCAAGACTGCAGCAGCGCGAATTCGAGTTGGCTGAAAAGCTCGGATACAGTGCGGTGAAGCACCAGAAGTTCGTCGGTACCGGGTATTTCGATGAATTGGCCACAATCATTGCCGCCGGGCAAACATCCATCCGGGCGTTGCACGGTTCGACCGAAGAACAGCAGTTTGAAGAGGCACAACTCGATATGTCCGATTCGGCTTTGTGATTCCCGTGTCAGGCGACTAATTGGCCTGCTTCGCGTTCAAGATAACCAAACTGTCGAAAGGAAGATTGCCCGATGAGTGCCACACTGCATCTTACCGAGAACATCGCATTAACCCGTAATGCCGAGCGCGAAATACTTACGCCGGAGGCTCAGAAATTTCTCCGCGCCCTTTATTTGCGATTCGATGGCCGGCGCATCCATTTGCTGGACGAGCGCAAGAACCGGCAGCGCCAGTTTGACGAAGGCAAATTGCCGCACTTTCTTGAAGAGACTCGCTCTATTCGAGAATCGCACTGGCACGTCGCGCCGATTCCGCAAGACCTGCTGGACCGGCGGGTCGAGATTACCGGACCCACCGATCGCAAGATGATTATCAATGCGCTGAACTCCGGATTCCAACGCGCCTACATGGAACAACTGCATCGAGGGCCAGCTGAACCTGCGCGATGCTAACCAGCGCTCCATTGAGTACCAGTCTCCCGAGGGCAAATTGTATAAACTTGGGACCAACCCTGCGGTGTTGTTTGTCCGTCCTCGCGGCTGGCACATGGTCGAAAAGCACTTCCCGATCGAAGGCTCCCCAATCTCTGCATCGCTCTTCGATTTCGGGCTGTACTTCTTTCATAGCTTTCAAACCCTCATGGAACGCAAAACTGCTCCTTACTTCTACCTGCCCAAGCTTGAGAGTCACCATGAAGCCCGGCTGTGGAATGACGTATTTCTCTTCGCGCAGGATTATGTGGGCCTGCCCAAAGGAACGATCCGCGCCACCGTGCTGATTGAAACCATCGCCGCTGCGTTCGAGATGGATGAGATTCTCTACGAACTGCGCGATCACTCCGCAGGCCTGAATTGTGGGCGATGGGACTACATTTTCAGCTTCATCAAGAAGTTCAGAAATCATCCCGAGTTCATGCTGCCGGAGCGCGGCGTCGTCACTATGGAGCAACCTTTTTTGCGTTCCTATGTGGAGTTGTTGATTCATACGTGCCACAAGCGCGGAATCCACGCCATGGGAGGCATGGCAGCCCAAATCCCCATCCGCAATAACCCCACAGCCAACGATGAAGCCATGGAACGAGTCCGCCAGGACAAGCTGCGTGAAGTACGCGCCGGCCACGACGGCACATGGGTGGCGCATCCCGGTCTTGTTCCCGTTGCCAAGGCTGTGTTCGACGAATACATGAAAGAGGCCAATCAGATTCAGCCGCCCGCGACTTTGAATTCAAGAATCACCGAGCAGAATCTTCTCGAAGTTCCCCGTGGCCAGCTGACTGAAGCCGGCTTTGCGCGAAACATCGATGTTGCGTTGCGCTATATCGAATCATGGTTGCGTGGCAACGGATGCGTTCCTATCTACAACCTTATGGAAGACGCCGCAACCGCGGAGATTTCACGCGCGCAACTATGGCAATGGATACGCTACGGAGCGCAACTCGATGATGGACGAAAGATCGACAAAGACATGATGTTGATAGCCTTGGGCAACATTCTCGATCGAATCAAACAGGAACTCGGCATAGAGGGCTTCGCGTCATCCAAATTCGAGCGCGCGGCTCAATTACTGACTGAGTTCTCAACGGGCGAGTTTCAAGATTTCCTGACCACAACCGCCTACGCCGACTTTGTCTGATATGTACCGGGTGCCGACCCGTACGGCCACCTGGAAGTCATTACTTGATCAACCCTGCGTGGCTTAGCCCGCCCAATGAGTGCCCTAAACGAGCTTTGTCGCGCGCCAGGAGACTCTCAAAGAAGGCTTTTGCGTAGGGATCGCAACGGGATGCAACCAGCGCTGGCATGTAAAGTGCGCGTCGCAAATGGCGATTCCTGCGCGGCTGATGCGAGATGCCTTTCTCACCAAGCGGAATTGCCGTGGTGCGACCAGGAATCTTCAGGAGCTGAAAAGCACTTGTATGGTTAGCGTGCTATTCAAGATAGCTGGAAGGGGCTCCGCCAGACCGAGTATTCGGCGATTGGTTCGGCGCCGGGCGCACAAGCCTGCCGCGCCGGGCAAACAAAACTAGCTCGGCCCGCAATTCAGGCGGCTGATCGTCCGCAATTCCTTGCGTGCCACACCTCAAGGCGGGAAAGAAGTCGCTCGTGACCTGCACGTCGCAGACAGAGCCGCACATTCCTATCGTGGTTTATGCCTGATTGGTGCTGTGCTGCCGCCTTACCATCCCAGGTTCAGGCGGCCGCAACCCGGGTTTCTGGCGCGTCTTTCAACAATCCGCGAAGTTTCTCCCGCAACTCCGGCGTGTCCTCGTGACTGTGGACGCTCACAGCGTGCATTACGGCTGCGTCGAGCACTTCTTTTTCGGTACCGGAAATCGCCAGCGTGCAGTTCGCCTCATTCGGGAACTCTCCGCAATCAATATATTTTCTCGCCATGGCTGCCTCCAGTTGATGGGCTGCGGCACGAAGCATAGTCCATGTCGGCAACACCTGTAAATGCGTTTCATACGGCGGTGGACATCCGCGTCCTGAGGCAGTTGCGGAGATCTTCAGGATTTACGTTGACCGTCGTACTAATTCTCGCGCTTGGTATCGGCGCCAGCACAGCGGTCTTCAGCATCCTCGACTCCGTCGTCGTTCGGCATCGCGGCTCTGGTCCTCGCGATCCAACGGACCCTATGGAGTGCCGGCCGTTTCAGTCTCGTTCCGAACACCTGAATTCGGCATCCGCATCGCGCTTGGATCAAGCAAGGTTTTGCTCATCCGCCTCGTTCTACTGGAAGCCCTGATTCCGCTTGGAATAGATTCAAGAGTACGTCGAACATGCTCGTCTTGAGTCCACATTTACGTTCCCGTTATGCAGCATTCAAATCCTCAGTTGAGGGAAATGGCCAAGTCACGCCTCGATCTCAACTTTGAATGAGCACGCTGGTTTCTGGTGAGGGTCACATGGTCGTGTATCGGCTTGTCGTAAAGTAGCCGGTTTCTCGCCCAAATGGGTCACTTCCGGATTGCTCGTGACTCAAGCACTATCACGCAGTACTCCCGCCGTCCGGAACAGCTATTCGAATTCACCGCATTTATCCTGACCACTATTCCGATAGCCTGGATGGACCCCGCGAGTCAGTCCTTGTTGATCCGCAATCCGTTGCAGAAGCGTGGCGAGTTGCCGCCGTTCATCCTCGGAGATAGCAGCAAGCAGTGCCTGAGAATGTTCGCGGGAAACGCGAGCTATCGTCTTGAGTGTCAAGCGCCCTTTTTCAGTGATGTGCAAAGCATAACGGCGACGGTCGTCGGGATTCTCACGCCGCTCAACTAGTCCTCGCTCTTCCATTTCATCGACAAAGACAACCAATCGGCTTGGAACCATTCCGAGGATTGTGGCGAGCCTCTGCTGGGTGATAGCAGGGGTCGAGTTGAGGATCCGCAGAATGCCGGCATGCCGCGGGGCGAGCTTCTCCTTCGCCAGTAGCTTAGCGAACTGCGACGCAGCATGAGCCCCCAGTTGGGCAATTAGAAAGGCAGGCGAGGCACTGCCCACTGGCTGGGAGCAAGATTCGTCTGGGTTTTGCAATTTTTGCATGCAGGGCCTATTATTACACAGTAGAATCATTCTGCAATAGAATGATTATTAGATTGAATCATTACGAATACCAAAGTGGCTTCGCCACGTGATGAATACGAGGGAATCATGAACGCTCAGCCCAACGCCACCGCAACCACTCTCCGCCACGCCGGCCCGCACCTCGGAATGCTGGCCATTGTTTACACACTCCTCTTCAATGCCGGTCTTTGCGCGGTCAGCGCCTTCGGCATCCCATTCGGCGTTAAACAGCCATACTGGCCAGGTCCCTGGGAATCGACCGGTGTCATCGTTTCGTACTTTCAGGCGCACTCCACGGCCGCTCTGATCTGCGTGTTCTTGCAATTCGGTGCGTTGATTCCGCTCGGCATCTTCAGCGCAACTATTGCGAGCCGCCTGCGCTTTTTAGGTATCGACGCGGCAGGCCCGAGCATCGCGCTCTTCGGCGGGTTTATGACTGTATTTAACGGCGTAGCCGCCGGATTCACCACATGGGCAATGATTCACCCCGGCGTTACGCAGGATGTGACGCTCACTACAGCTCTGTACTATCTTTCCTATGCTTTTGGCGGCCCCGGTTTTTCCGTACCGATGGGTCTGCTGATGGCAGGAGTATGCGTCCCTGCCGCTTTGCGGAAGCTGCTGCCAAAGTGGATCGTGGCATTCGGCCTTTTGCTGGCCGTTGCCGGCGAACTGAGTTGGTTCAACCTGGTTTTTCCGAAAGCTCTTTTCCTCATTCCGCTTGTCAGATTTCCGGGCTTTATCTGGCTGATCGCCACCGGATTCATGCTGCCGAAAACTGTCGCTCACCCATCGCGCCCCACTGAGATATCAGCATGAAAACTGCAGCTGGATTGCTGATGATCGCAAACACGGCGCTCTTTTTCTTTGGCGGCGTTCAACACGCAGGCGTCGCGGTCGGGCGGTTCCACGAGCCGGTCATCATTCCGGCTGCGATTGTGGAGGCGCTGTGTGGGCTTTGCTTATTGTGGGGTGCGATCGCGCTTTTTCGTAATTCGGAAACGCGATGGCGCGTAGCTTTGATCACTAACTTGGTTGCCCTGGGCGGCGTGTTACTGGGTATCGCCGCGTTGGCCGCCGGCGCCGGTCCTCGCACGGCAAGCAACGATCTGTACCATCGCATGATGCTGATGCTGATCGCCGCCGCGATTCTCATCTTGTTCGTAGGGCGGTCACGAATCAAGCAAGGCTAAGATAGCGGATGTTTTGAAAACGATGTTTATGGCTCTTTTAGCGTCGGCGCTTCCGGCAATCCATGCCGCATCGTGGACCCGATCTGCTCCCTGCGCTCGAGTTAGCTGGAAGCACCTGCGATACGGAGCGCCGGTCAACGCGTTGCGCCCAGATTGTCGGCAAGCCGGAAGTGACCACTTGTCCGAAACCCGCACAGATTTCGACACGCACAGGCTTATGAGATTGGTTCTGGAACAAGGGATCAACCTGCAGTTGGAAACTGGCCGCAGCCTGGCTCTCTGTGAAGGGCAGCAAGCTTACGCAGACGCGGGTTTGCCGGTCGGCGAATGCGAATAGTAAGCTGGCGTCATATTAAAAGGGGGAACATGGACCGTCGTCAGTTTGTTGTTCAGTCCGTAGCAGCAGCCGGAGCTGCATTGCTCAGCAACGAAACTCTATCTGCTGCTCAGCCAACGCAGGATCATGTCCCGGGCTCCATACCTTCGATAGAAATCCAACAGACGCGCTTTCCGGATGGTTTTCTCTGGGGGACAGCGACGGCCGCCTACCAGGTTGAAGGCGCGTGGAATGAGGATGGGAAAGGTGAGTCAATTTGGGATCGATTTACCCATACCGTCGGCAAGGTGAAGGGAGGCACCACAGGAGACGTAGCCTGCGATCAGTACCACCTTTATCCGCAGGACATCGCTCTCATGAAGCGTCTGAATCAGAAAAGCTATCGCTTCTCGATCTCCTGGCCGCGAATTCAGCCTACTGGCATGGGCACACCCAATCAGAAGGGGCTCGACCACTATCGCCGCCTCGCTGACACTTTGCTTGAAGCAGGCATTCGCCCCTTCTGCACCATCTATCACTGGGACCTGCCGCAGGCTCTCGAAGACCGCGGCGGCTGGCCGAACCGCGACCTTGCTGGCTACTTCGCTGACTACGCCGGAATCCTTGCCAAGCATCTCGGCGATCGCATTACAGTCTGGGCGCCGTTCAACATGCCATGGTCGTTCACCTATATGGGGTATGGCGTTGGCGCATTTCCTCCCGGCAGGGCGAATTTTGGCGACTTCCTCAAGGCCGCGCACACGGTCAGCCTGGCACAGGCAGAAGCCCTCCGCTCTATCAAGGCTGCGTCTTCTAAGGCAACTGTAGGCAGCGCCTATGGCATGGCTCCCGCTTATCCTAAGACCGACTCGGAAGCCGACCGCGCCGCCGCCGACCGCTACCACGCCATGAACAACGTCTTCTTTCTCGAAGCCACCCTGCATGGCCGCTATCCCAAGGCCTTCGTGGGAGAGCCGCCCTATGAGCTCATGGGCTTCCGGCCCGGCGATGAAAAGATCATGCTGGCACCCCTCGACTGGGTGGGTTTCCACTATTACAACCGCCGCATCGTCTCCGACGTCAAGGCCACGCACGCCGGTGGCGGAAGCTTCAGCGGA
>WNGK01003960.1_pt1 | contig 20835 bp, 19 predicted proteins | sample 5400601 | NCBI WGS metagenome assembly WNGK01 (sample SAMN13153376, study PRJNA577476) | soil metagenome | isolation source: 60 cm soil or saprolite under Garry oak tree replicate 1 | place: USA:California | collected 2016-06-15
CAAAATGCTTGACGGCATCTATCCGGCGTATTTGATCTGGGGGAAGGCGCTGGTGCGACTGGCGTTGGCAGGAGTGCTGTTTTATGTGCGTCCGCAGGGGACGCACGGTGTGCGAAGTTGAAGATGCGATGGGCTGGCAGTGCTACTCGGCGGCCCTGCCACGTTGGACGGAATCGCTAATAAAGAAGGGTTTTCAGGAAGGCCAGGCAGAGAACATAGCGCGGCGCATTGGTCGGGCATGGCCGGGTGCATCTGCCATTGGCCTGTTCGCACTGCATACGACTGCTGCTAAGATATGCGCAGGTCAGCTCGGACCGTGGTTGGCTGGCCGCTGGTTTCGTTGGATACTTCCGTTGGCGGGAGCATCGCCTCAAGGATTCGCAACAGACTACTATCTTCAGCATTTGGAGTTGGCGAACATCATTGCAGCTCTGGTCGTCGCTTACGTCATTTGTCGGAAGTTCCAGAGATTAGGAGCGTGGGCTTGGGTTCTGCCGACGGTGATCATTTCATGCAAACTCTTCACCTTCACTGATCCTCACGCGTCTCTACTCGCCGCCGCAAATCCTTGGTCCCGGTTTTCTTACTACTTCGTAATCGAACGATTCATGCCCACTCTTTACGACCTGCGCGGTTCTGATCCTGCTCGCGTTGTAGAACAGATAACGATCGTCGCGCCTTTTTATTCCGGCATCGCGTATAGCATGGGAGCACTCGCGCAAAAGCACGAAGGTGTGGAAAGAATCATCAGAAGTTTGCGCCGACAACGAGAACCTGAGCTGTTCCCCCCGGACGAAGCGGGAGTCGAGGTAATCGTGGACGCCGACGAACAACCCATCTTTAACGATAGGTGCAGAAAATGTGATCCGTGGCGACACAGCCGCGGTGCCCATGATCGAACCGTCGAGTCTCCGCAAACGTGGAAGAAGGTTCTGAGCGGACATGCGAAACTTATTGAAGTCTCCGGGTCGCGTCTCGACATTTGAAACGGCGCCGGTGAACTTGCCATACTCCGGGTCATAAGGCGTGGAGAGGACCTGCACAGATGAAAATGCGCAGGGGCGAGAGGCGGCCGCGGAATTTCAGAAGATGATCGACCATCGCGGCAGGCGGAAAGAATGGTAGAGGCTAGCAGCCGGAATAGGGTGGGAATTGGTATGCACGTTCCGCTGGTTTAGCCACAGTTTGGCGAAGAGGAACAAAGGGCCCAGAGAAGTGGAGACTATTGACTTCGAGTAGGCGCGGCATACACTGTCGACCAAGTCCAGAGTTGGAGTGGATGGGGAGTCGGCTCAACTCGTAAGTACCAATGCAGCCCGCCAGAACCCAGCAAACCTGCACTGTTTCATCGGCTCCCCCCTCAAGCATGCCGCTCCCCGCCTTTCCAGCTTGGGAGGCTCACATGGCGAAACTTGCTGTGACGTCTGTGTAATGCGTGCGATGCAGTCCTCCTGATTAAGATCGAAGCCCCCGAACGATTCTTTGCCTCTCGCCAACCCCACAGCAGGAAGGGCAAGAACCGATTCGCAGCGCTTGCTGCTGGAGGCCGAGAAACCTTGAAATCCGTGCCAATGCGTGCGGGCGTCTAAAAGGGATTAACTTCCCAGAGAAGTGCTTCTCATTGACTTCTAGTCCTTACAGCTTATTCTCCCTTTATTCTGGGTGCCTATCTTGGAACTGCTAGAGCTCGCGAACCAACAGGCCACCCTTATAATCTTGCGAGTGTGGATCACCCGCACAAGGGGCGTTTCTCCAGCATGGCAAACTCGCAAAATGGCGCACGGGCTGTAACCGATCATATCTTCACGAATCTGCTCGCGTCGGCCTACTCGTTACAGCAGCGGCAGGACCGCCTGAAATCGCGAGTTCCGGCTTCAAAATCCAATGAGCTCATGTCTGCAGTATTGGAAACCCAAGGTTTGGTTTGGCATCATTCGGTTCATCCAGAGACGGCGATGCAACTGATTGCCAGTCGCAGTCAGAAATTATGCGGAGCCGGCGGAGCTGCCATAGCGCTCGTCGATGGGGAGAGTCTGGAGTACAAAGTTGCGATCGGAATCGCAGCAAGAATGCTTGGGTCCAAAATTTTGGCCGATTCGAGTTTTTCATTTCAGCAGCTCAGATCTCAGCCGGTAATTGAATCCAGCACGTGGCGGGATAAAGCCTTAGGCACACGCCTCATGGCCAACTCTATTTTGAGCGTACCGATACACCGAAAGGGAAATCTCGCTGGCTGCATTCAATTGTTTTCTCGCGTCGGTCAGTTTGGCGAAGAGGCCGTTTATACCTGCGAACTAATGTCGTCGATTTTGACTCAGCTAATTGAAGAAACTGAGTTTGGTGGAAACGGCGACAAGGAGGATGCAGTAAATCTGCGATCGCCAGACACCGAGCCCAAGCCGCTTGCTGACTCCTGCAAAGACAGACTGGACCTGGAGAACCCGAACGTATCAACACACAACGAATTACAACAGAGTCAGCACAGCCGCAATTCATTAGTTGGTTCGGTTAATCGAAATACGTCTGTCGGTCCGGCTTTAAGCGCAAGTGCAAACGGCAATGACATCGATCATCACGGCGAACTTGGAGTGCCGACACGAAATCTCCAATCTCGCGCGAAAACGATGATTTATCCAGTCATGATTCTGCTATTTGTGGCGATGGCCAATATACGTGGTTCGGGCCGCGGCTGGCGTCTTGAACTTGCAAGCATCATCGTTGTAGTCTTCACTGCTGTAGAACTGAGCAAACGATGGGTCAGACATGAGTAAGTAAACTCGGACCACACTTTGGGTTTGTTGTTTCCATTACAACCGGGTCACACTTCGGCGTGCAGCCGCCGGGCGTCCGAGAGGAGCTCAGGCCTCGGATCTCAATTGTCGGAAATGGATATTCAAATTCCGGTCTTCGCAAAAATAGGCGTTCTCCTCCAAGTTGTTCCGCTCACCAAGGCGCAGCTCTTCGAAACGGGTACGTAGCCCTCCCCCGAGAGTGGTTACGCCTGAGGGCCGCATAATGCGCCGCGAGAATCACAATATGTGCATATTCAGAGCCAAGGAACTGGTACTTCTAACAGTGGGCGAGGGGACAAACGTCTCGGGGAAGCAATTCCGCTTGACTCCTAGGCAGTAGCGAGTATTGTCGGAGCCGCTGTCATTGATAAAAGGGGCGTTTGGAAAGTCTAAATACGCGGACCCGCTTCCCGGCAGCCTATTCGCGCCACTGCCCTCCGCTTTAGAGCAGTTTCAATAAAACACATTAACCTTTTGCAGCCTTTTGCTTTACGAGTACAAGAGTAAACACCGACAAAGGATATATTTTTCGCATTGCCGCCACTGCGCCGCCGACTTTTAGCGCGAGCGCACACAAAACCGCTAGCAGTCGCAATTCTTCCGGCGAGTAATCTAGCCGAGTTCGCCATCGTTGAACCGTGCGGAAACTAAGCAGATCCAGGGGGGACCGCATGCAGCAGAAAGTCTTGGAGATTAGGGAAAGAAGAAAGAAACGCCGATACCGCGTGCAGCTTCCCGTGCTCTTCAGATGGGGCAAGGACATAATGCACACGGAAGGCGGCTTCACACGCGACGTGAGCTTGAAGGCATTCTTCGTGACCTCGAGAGTGAGGCCTCCGCTGAAGACACATGTTCAGTGCCAAATATTAATGCCAGCTTCAGTAGACATAGCTGGAAACGCAATAGAAGCCACTGGACGGGTGGTGCGCCTATCCACTCACGGAGAAGGACCCGGATTTGCCGTAAGCGCAAGTTTTTATTCTTATAAGAAGCCGGCAAAAATGCGCATCCAGTAGTTGTGGCTCAAATTGAGCCGACAGCTTTAGGAACTATTCGGCCCGGCGCGCTTGCAGATCCCGTTCGTAAGATGGCAACCTGTTTAGGCTCTCGCAAGCTCGGAAACTGTCGCTGGTCTGAATGAACGGGTTCTGGGCGGAAGCGGCGCTCTTTCTTGGAGAGAAGTGGCTTGGATGGCACTAACGTAGCTTGGTTTGCTGAGGACTTGAAAAACGAGTTCCACCCGATTGGATACTCCCAACTTGTCGAAGATCTTGAAGACGTAATTCTTGACCGTGTGCTGGCTAATGGCAAGCGTTTCAGCGATTTCACGATTCGTGAGTCCCTCGACCAAGCAATGTACAACCTGTTTTTCCCGCGAGGACAGGGGTATCAGCCGCTTGCTGTCGAGTTGGGAAGGTACATCGGCAGCCAATGCTGAAAGAACAAATCCTAATTCCTCACTGTTCGCCCAGATCTGTCCCTTGTGTACTGCCGCAATGCATTTACACAATAGCGGAATTGCCGTACTACGGCAAAATATCCCGGAAGCTCCGGAACGGAAAGCTTGCACCACCGATCCAGGCTTGCTGGAATCCAGCAGCACCACCGCTTTGAGGCCGGGGCGCTCTGCCCGCAGTTGTTGCAGAAGGACAAGCCCGCGGTTCGGTTCTTCCTCCATTCGCGCACTGACCAGCACGACGTCGAGATAAGAAACACGAATACATCGCAAAACCTCTACCGGGTCAGAGCTGAAGCCCAAAAGGTCTATTCCAGAATCTCTGGCGAGTGCTTCGGCAAGAAGCTGGCTGGAAATTGGGCTGCTGTCTGCAACGAAAAGACGGATGGGACGCTGAAGTGGCTGGGACACATTCTATCTCCACCAACGAGCTGTCGCCGCTAGTTCGCCTCAGGGCCGCGAAAACTCGCTACTTCGGAGGAGGTGCAAGTACAACCCCGACCTATGCTGGATGTTGTATCACCAGCCTGATAATACAGTCAAGTGAAAAGATGAACAAATTTGTCAAACTTGCAAAATCTTTCACGGCGCGCAACGGAAGGGTTTTTTGCGGACTTCGGTCAAGGCGACTGCAGCGCTTGACTGTATGCAAATGCGGAATAATCCCAATGATTCACAGGCCTGGCGCCAGAAACAAACGGCACCGTCGGTCGTCGCCGTCAACGCACCAGAGAAGTTGTTCTCTAGGTGATGTTTCTCTTCTTGCCCCCGTGCTGCTTTCCTCCTCATCTGAGAACATCGACCTTGCGCAAGTTGAGTGCTACCGTGGAGAGAAGTTGTGCATCTTGCAGTTATTTGCAAACTTGCCTTACAGTCGCGCTAACAACCTTTGCGATTGGCTCGGCATTTCCTAACCGCTGGAGCATTGCAGGGAATAGTAAAAAGGGCACAAAAGAGCTGATGTGACCCGAAGGGCAGAGCTGTGAGCACACTTGGATACCAAACGCCACAAGCGATTTCATGTCCTCCTCCCGCCGATCCCGTTTGGTATGCCGTGCAGACCCGCTCTCGCCACGAGCGCCTTGTCGCTCACCACCTCGGAATGCACAGAATTGTCCAGTACTTCCCTACAGTTACAAAAATACACGCATGGAGCGACCGTCGCAAAAAAGTCGAGCTCCCTTTATTTCCTGGGTACGTGTTTGTTCAAATCATTGCCTCTAACGAAGTCCGCGTGCAGGTTCTGCGCATCCCTGGTGTGGTGCGTTTGGTGGGTTCTGAGCCAGGGGGTACGCCGATTCCAGATGATCAAATCCAGTCCGTCAGGACCCTGGTTGACCCAAATTTACCTTGGACTTCCTATCCATTCCTCAAGGCAGGGCAGCGCGTCAGAGTTCGGGGCGGTGCCTTGGATGGCATCGAAGGTATCTTCGTGAAACGGAGCGGCGTGGATACTCTCGTCATTTCTGTCGACGCTATCCAGAGATCACTCTCCGTCAGCGTCCAGGGCTATGCCTTGGAAGCGCTTTAACCTTAATTTTGGGCTTATTTGGATCCCGCCTAGGGAATTGAAGTGAGAACCGGGTCATCAAGCTCCGCGATGATGCACAAACTACGCCCCAAGCGTTCGGTGGATCTGTTCTCGTGTTAGGAAGGGTTCCTCTCACCGAGGAAGCTCTCCGCCGGGACACCTCTGAGGATGTGCTCGGCCCTCTTCCGGTTGAGCGATTCCGACCTATTGTCCCAGACCACCTCTCCATGCAACCCATGATTGGCACAACACGACTGGCAGCCGATCAAATGCAAGAAATTGAGGAAGAACTTGGCGAAAATCTTTCGTTTGTCGCTGCCAGTCGGGTTATGCGCAAAGTCCACGCCCAGGCTGAGCTCTTGGCCAAATTGGATGTGCCAATCCTGATTGTTGGAGAGAGCGGTAGCGGGAAAGGAGTCGTAGGTAGATTGATTCACAAGCTTTCAAATCGATCTGCGAACAGATTCCTCAAAGTGAATTGCGCCGCATTAGACCCCGATGTTTTGGATCGTGAGTTGTTTGGTAGTGAAAGACGCAGGTCGTCGCAACAAACGGGTCTCGAAAGCAGTCCATTTGCGCTTTGCAGGAAAGGCACCCTCCTGCTCGAGGACATCGACGAGCTGCCGGCTCGCGCACAGGCAAAACTACTGTGTTTGCTCCAGGATAAGCAAGTTTTTCTGGGCGAGGAGAATATAGTCGAGATCGATGTGCGTATCCTTGCGACAACAAAGGTAAATATAGAACCTGCGTTGTCGGAAACAAAGCTGCATAAAGAACTTTACTATTGTCTGAGCGCTTTCACCATTGTGGCACCGCCTTTGCGGGAGAGGAAAGAGGAAATCCCACTTCTGCTAAGGCATTTTATGCATCGCATCGCAGCGAATTTCGGATTACCAACACGGAATTTTTCTCCTGCAGTCCTTCGCGCATGCCAAAGGTATTCGTGGCCGGGAAATCTCAGGGAATTGGAGAAATTCGTTAAACGCTATGTAGTTTCTGGCGAAGACCAAACACCGTCGTGCCGTGGAGAAGTTGATAATTTGGGGAACACCTGCGCGCCCGGGGGGACGACAGGAACTGACTCCAGTGGGTTTGAATCGTTGTCGGATACGTCTGCTTCCAAGTCGCTGTTGCATAGCGTCCGGGAGGAAGCGGAACGGAATGCGATCGCATCTGCACTCGAACAGACGGGATGGAATCGGACAGCTGCCGCCCGGCTCCTAAATGTCAGTTACAGAACATTACTTTACAAGGTCGAGCAGTACCATATGAGTCCTCGAAAGTACTGATTCTGTTTTCGGCCGGAGACTCCTCGCCTTGAAGGCCGGCCGGAGCTCGGGACAATGGATTATTCTCGATCGTAACAGCTATGTGGGAACAGAAGCATCGGGTAACAGCTGATGGTGCCGGCGAGAACAGGCACAGGCAATCTCGCAACGATATGGTGAACCCTAAGCTGACACCGAATCCCATATCGACCCTCAGATTTGAACAGGATAAGAGTATAATACCTAAGTTGTTGAATTTTTTTGGTCTCACACAACAGCCATTTGGGGTTACGCCCGATCCATCCTTCCTGTATCTAAGTCGAACGCATCGCGAAGCCCTGGCTTCCCTCGTCTATGGCATCGAGAGTGGGCGCGGTTTCCTCGCTTTAATTGCGAAGCCTGGAATGGGAAAGACGACACTCCTGTTCCACTTACTGGAAAAATTTCGAAATTCCGCGCGCAGCGCGTTCGTATTTCAAACCCAGTGCAATTCTAGGGAGTTTTTGCAGTTATTATTTTCCGACCTCGGGTTCGAAAATGGCAGCAGCCAGGATTTCGCTCGAATGGTTGAAGAGTTTAATCATCATCTGGTGCGGGAGGCGCGTGCCGGTAAGCGCTTTATCGTCCTCATCGATGAAGCCCAGAATCTTGATGCCTCTGTCCTTGAAACGGTTCGCTTGCTCTCTAATTTCGAGACGCCCAGTGCCAAGCTGCTTCAGATTGTCCTGACTGGGCAACCGGAGCTCGGGAATAAACTAGCCCGCCACGATATGATTCAACTCCAACAGCGGCTAACATCCCTGAATCGACTAGAGCCGTTTTCTGCGGTGGAGACTGAGCAATACATTCAGCACCGATTGCGAGTTTCGGGTTATAACGGAGGCTCGTTGCTCACCTCGGACGCGCTGACCATAGTTTCAGAATTTTCCCAGGGCATACCCCGCAATATCAATAATTTTTGCTTTAGTGCGTTGTCGCTAGCCTTTGCATTACATCAGAAAAGCATCGACGCAGCTATCGCGCGAGAGGTAATCAGCGATTTGGATATTTCGCTACACCCTTCAGAGCCCAATCATGCTATAGAAGAAAAAGCGGTCGTCGCTTTGCAGGAGCCGCTGCATCCTCCAAAACCCAATCGCGCTGCGGAGGAAGAAGCGATCAGTGCTCTGCACGAGCCGCTACGTCCTTCGGAACCCAATCGTGTCCCAGAAAAAGAAGCGATCAGCGCTTTGAACGTCCCACCGTGTCCTTCAAAACCCAAGCACGCCGTGGGAGAAGAAGCGATTAGCGCTTTGCCCAAGCCGCTGCATCTTTCAAAACCCAATCACGTTGCGGAAGAACAAGCGACCAGCGTTTTGCACAAGACGCCGCATTCTTCAGAATCCAATCATGCCCCAGAAAAAAAAGTGATCAGCGGTTTGAACATTCCACCGAGTCCTTCAAAACCCGATCACGCTGTGGAAGAAGAAGCGATCAGCGCTTTGCACGAACCGCTAGATGCTTCAGAGCCCGACCATGCAGCCGAAAACGAAGCGGCATTTGCCTCGCGAAAACGCGAACATAGTCCGATGGGCTCAGGCGATGCGTTAGCACCTTTGTCGGTGCGAAGAAGTAATACAGATGACCAAAGTATTTCTCTAGCGGAAGCAAAAGAATATATGGACAACTTTATTCGCGGCCTGAGAAGTGCGCGATCCTGAGGTCGGAAGATGAATGCCCGCCAATGCCGCAAGCCAGTGCTCGATCAGCGAACATCGCGGGTGTCCCAGAGTCTTTGGTTTCGTTTCACGAAGATAATCCTTTCACTGGGAAAAGTTTGCACCTAAGAGCCCGCGAGAACCTGCCAGAGCGCGTCCCTGTACCGCAATCCGAAGCCGGAATTCCCGACGACGTCACCAGGCGATCGATGATGAGCAAGATCGAATCGGCAACTGACCAAATGGAAGAGATTAGAGAAGAAGTTGGCGAAAATATTTCCTTTGTCGCTGCCAGTCCGGTTATGCGCAAAGTCCACGCCCAGGCTGAACTCTTGGCGAAATTGGATGTGCCAATCCTGATTGTCGGAGAGAGCGGTAGCGGGAAAGCAGTCGTAGGCAGATTAATTCACAAGCTTTCAGATCGCTCCGCGAATGGATTCCTCAACGTGAGTTGCTCTGCGTTAGATCCCTCGGTTTTAGAGCGTGAGTTGTTCGATAACAAAGTGTTTGCGCTTTGCAACAAAGGCACTCTCCTACTCGAGGACATTGACGAGCTGCCAGCTCGCTCGCAAGCAAAGCTGCTGTGTTTGCTCCAGGATAAGCAAGTTTTTCTTGCCGGGGAGAACGCTCTCCAGCTCGATGTCAGAATCGTTGCGGCAACAAAGGCGAACATAAGTACGGCATTGTCACAAAAAAAGTTCCGTAAAGATCTCTACTACTCTCTGAGTGCCTTTACTGTTGTGGTGCCGCCTTTGCGAGAGAGGAAAGATGAAATCCCGCTTCTGTTGCGACATTTTATGAATCGCGTTGCGACAAATTACGGGCTGCCAACACGAGTTTTTTCCCCGGCAGTCCTTCAGGCATGCCAAAGCTATTCATGGCCCGGAAATCTCAGGGAATTGGAGAAATTTGTAAAACGCTATGTGGTCTCTGGTGACAACGGATCGGCGGGATTCCGGGGAGATGCCCATAATGCACCCCAGGAGATGACAGGAGCTGAGTTTGAGCCGTTCGAATCTGTGTCGGACATGTCTGCGTCAAGGTCACTGTTGCACAGTGTCAGGAAGGAAGCAGAACGGAATGCGATCACAACTGCGCTCGAACAAACCAGATGGAATCGTACGGCTGCCGCCCGGCTCCTGAACGTCAGCTATAGAACATTGCTTTACAAGATCGAGCAATACTGCATAAGTCCTCCGGTTAATTCGCTATCGGGATACAGGAATGGGACGAGCCTAAAGCGCAGCAGGCAGGGAAATTGATGAGGGATGAACTTTGGTATGCACAGAATTGAGTTCAGCGCGTCTTCGCGTGGTGCCGCTCGGGAGGTCACTGTGAAATGTCCTAAGAGAATTGAAAAACTGGAGTTTGCAATCGGGATTTTTCTGGTGTTGTTCGTTTTTACGATCACATTGCGGACATCGGCACAAGGCACGCCGCAGGCGTCTGCAACGGCTTCAACCCAATCTCCTGGTGCTTCCGCCCAGCCCATTGAAACCGCGCCCAACCAGCCTACTCGGGCACTCTTGATAGGCCCCGGCGACCTACTGAAAATCAGCATCTTAGGTGCGCCGGAGTCTGACCAGGAAGTGCGCGTCGGCGCGGATGGGAATGCCGGTCTGAACTTCATCGGAATGGTTCACATCGCCGGACTCTCAACCGACCAAGCGGGATCCCTGATTGCAAAAAAGCTGTCCGCGGGCGGATTTTACACAGACCCTCAAGTTGCTGTTTTTGAGAAAGAATATGCAACTCAGGGGGTCTCAGTCTTGGGCGAGGTACTCAAACCAGGCGTATACCCGGTCCTCGGGTCGCGGAGATTATTTGACGTTCTGTCGCTTGCCGGTGGCACCACAGAGAAAGCCGGCAAGGTAATTACTATCACCCGCCGGAATAAGCCTCAGGAACCTATCACGATAAATCGTTCAGGCGATCCTGTGGCCTCGGCGCAAGAGAATGTAGAGGTCTTGCCTGGGGACACTGTTGTTATCGGCAAAGCGGGCATTGTCTATGTAGTCGGCGAGGTTCACAAAGCTGGCGGGTACATCATGGAAAACGGCCGGATGACGGTATTGCAAGCCATCTCCATGGCTGAAGGGACTAACCCCACCGCCGCCCTAAACAAGGCGGTTCTGATTCGCAATACCCCCGCTGGCCGGCAGCAAATACCGCTGGGGCTGAAGAACATCCTAGCCGCCAAAGCTCCGGATATCCCGGTTCAAGCCGAGGACATTGTCTTTATACCTAATAGTGCCGCCAAAAGCGCAGGTAAGCGGGGTTTGGAATCTGCCTTGCAGGCAGCAATCGGAATAGCCGTTTATCACGCTGTTTATTAAATCTCGCAACAACAAACAGGGCCCCTGGTGGGTGCCTACCAATTCTGCTTTTGGTGCGGTCGCAACTATTACCGACTAGTGGGTTGTAGAGGGAGACCACTTGTGAGCAAGAATTTCGAATTGATGCGTAGCGCTGGTGTGGAAGTGCAACCTCTGTCGCCCGCCGAGATCTCGTCGCCGATAGCTACTCAAACTCGGAAAGGCGCAGAGAATCCGGTTATGGCCCACGAGGATACAATACCCGAGTGGCTAAAAGCGGTCGCCATACTAACAAAACACTGGCGGTCGTCAGCAACTTTCGCGGCGGTGGTGATTATCACTACTGCTGCTGTTACCTTCAGCATGAAAGCCGTTTATGAACCATCGGCGCGAATTGAAGTAGATCCTCCAGGTGAAAGCTTTTCGCTAGATGGCGGGATCACCGGAGGTGATGCCGAATATCTAGAGACCCAGGCCAAGAATCTGAAGGGTGATCGGCTAGCGGTTGCAGTAATCCGCAAACTCCGCCTCGATCAGAATCCTGACATGGTTCCAGACGCAAAGGTGCGAGCGGAGGACCATTTTCAACCCAGCCCCAGAGCCGATGTTTTGCAATTAACACCAGCAGAGAATGCAGCTCTTGGAGCGTTTCGGGGGAGACTCACAATCACGCGCGACACGGCAAGCCGGTTGATCTCGGTTAGCTTTGCGAGTCATGACCCCGCACTGGCGGCACTTATCACCAATTCTGTCGCCAACACGTTCATCGAGCAGAGTTTTGAGGATAAGAACCGCGCAGTTATGAGGTCCACCGAGTGGCTTTCCAAGCAACTGGACGATATTCGTCAACGTATGGAAGAGTCCAATCGAGTTTTGGTTGAATATCAGAAGACAGTAGGTGTTGCTGACGTTGGCGATGGCAGAAATACCTTCGCACAGCAATTAGATGAGTTAGACCGGCAGCTTACATTAGCGCAAGCTGACCGCATTCAACTGCAGGCCCTACTGGAGAATGTACAGCGTAGCAGCCCCGATTCTCTACCAGAAGTACGAAATAATCCAGTAGTGCAACAACTTAGTGAAAAACTGGCGGATGTCAAGGCCCAGCTTTCGCAAGCGATGGTGGTGTACGGGGATAATCATCCCACGGTAAAAAAGCTGCGCAGCCAGAGGGATGAGCTGGAGTCCCAACTACAAGCGCAGAAGCTTGCTATTTTGAGCTCGATCCATTCAAGCTACGCGGCGGCCCAAGCACGTGAGAAACTTATGAACTCCCAAGTCAAGGGAGCGACCAATCAGCTCAACCAAATGGAACGTTACAACGCCTTAAAGAAGGAAGCGCAGGCCAACTCAGACCTGTACAACACGCTTTTGGCAAAGGTGAAAGAGGCGGGCATTGCGGCTACTTCACGCTCTTCCAACCTGCGTGTGGTGGATGAAGCTCGTGCGCTGACCGCCCCAACGCGTCCGAACCGGGTACTAACCCTCGCAGTCGGAATTATGGCCGCTCTGCTAGGTGGCATTGCCGTCGCGTTTCTCCGAGAACAGGTGGATACACGGATCTTCACTGCCGAGGACTTAAGACGATCGATTGGACACTCGAACGTTGCTGTTTTGCCTTTGTTCTCGAATAATGGCCAAGGCACAGCATTACCCCAATCAAAACACCTATCTATGCTGGTTTCTGATAAGAGATTGGCTCCTGAGGTAAGATTCTTAATCGATCGACCAAGCTCTCCGGAGGCAGAGGCGCTCCGATCGCTGCATACGTCGATGATGCTGTCGTGTGTGGGCAGACCACCCCAAGTGGTGCTCGTCGTTTCCTCATTACCCGGGGAAGGAAAAACAACTGTGGCTGCAAACTTAGCCATCGCGATGGCACAACAGGGCAGCACTTGCATTGTGGACGCAGACTTACGGCGTGGCCACATGGCACAAGCTTTTGGAATTCCGCATCGCCTCGGCCTCACCGATGTTCTGCAAGGGGCGGTGCCCTTAGACCGTGTTTTGGTCGATGTCCCAAATGTACGGAATCTTACGGCCATCCCAGCACACGCTGAAAATATCAACGCTGGGCAACTGGTATGCTCCGAGGCCATGCGGGACTTACTGGGAGAGCTTCGGCGACGCTTCCAGTTTGTGATCATCGACTCAGCCCCGCTCCTTCCTTTTGCTGACGGTCGAGCACTCTCCGTCGTTGCCGACGGCCTGATTTTTGTCGGCCGCTCTGGTACTACCACGCGCGAGATAGTCCGCCACAGCTTGCAATTGCTGCAGCAAATGCATGGCGCACCGATTCTCGAATTTGTTCTAAACGCCGCAGACTGCAACTCGGCCCACTATCGCTATTACCAATACGGCTATGGTTACAATCAAGACGTTTCTCCGGGAGCAGCGGTTCAGTAAAGAATAACAACGCCGTGGAGTGGAGGCGAGATTCTGCCTGAGCTCCCATTCTGAAAACGAAAGCCAGCTCATTACCTAAGCCTGAAGTTATTCGAAGAAGTTCATGGCGTGCCCTTCTCGCACTCGGGCATGCCGACCCGTTCGGTTACCTGAATCAACCAGAATTGCATGGCGCACCGTTCGAAGGTGAAAGCATTTCTATCGCTACCTGAGCGAACTCTCGCTGCGATCACCGTACCTCGCAAGCAGAAATTGGATTGACAATCCGAAGTTGGCCCAACTGAGCCAGAGAGGTTAGCTATGTCCGTCGGAACCGTGGGAAATATTGCTACCAGAGTCAAGGTCCAGCAGCTTAATGGCCCTATGAAATACCGCGTTCTGCTGATCCTGCTATCGCAAGCCGGGCTTGTGGCCCTGGCGTACTACACCAGTTTCATGCTGCGCCTTGACGCCAACCTGGACGCCTCTGCGAGAGTCCTATTCTGGCAGACCCTGCCGCTGGTTTTGTTAATCAAGCTGGCGCTCTCGTACCGATTTGGTTTAATGCACGGCTGGTGGCGCTACGTCGGGATGAATGACCTCCTCGACATCAGCAGAATGTCCTTTGTCAGTTCCACATGTCTCTACGTAATCATCGAGTATGTGCTTCGCCCTAAGGGATATCCCCGCTCTGTCGTCCTAATCGACTTGGTTCTGACAATCCTCGTTGTGGGCGGCGCCCGTTTTGCGGTTCGGGCCTACACCGAACGCGCTTACACGTATGGTGCGCCGCGCAACATCTTGATCATTGGTGCAGGCAAAGCAGGCAGCAGCATCATCCGCGAACTGAAGCAGAACCCTCACCTGGGTTATGGCCTCGTCGGTTTTGTGGACGATGACCCCCGCAAGAAAGGAATCAAGATTCATGGAGTGAAGGTATTGGGCGGTACTGACATACTGGATGAAGTCATCAAGCGACATGTGGTGCAATGCGTCCTGATCGCCATTCCCTCGGCCAGGGGCACCCAGATTGCAAAAATCATCCAGAAGGTCCGCGAGTGCAAAGTTGAGTTTAAGATTCTGCCCAGTATCAGCGAGCTGATTGACAAGCCCACGTCTATTAACCAGGTTCGAAAATTGCGCGTCGAAGATTTGCTGAATCGCGACCCGGTGCAGCTCGATCTCGAAAAGATCCGAGGCAAAGTAGAGAACAAGACGCTTCTCATCACAGGGGCTGGGGGCTCGATCGGCTCCGAGCTAGCTCGGCAAGCCGCCGCTCTGGGCCCTCGGCAGCTGATTCTGCTGGAAAGGTCAGAGAATGATCTTTTCAAGGTTACTCATGACCTTCACGGCTCGTTTCCGCGCCTGGACTGCGTTTCGGTCCTGGGTGACATGCTTGATGTGGCTATGTTGAAAGATTTGTTTACCGGACATCGACCGCAGTCTGTCTTCCATGCCGCTGCCTACAAACACGTGCCCATGGCGGAAATGAACTGTTTCCAAGCCGTCACCAACAATATTTTTGGCACTTACAACGTCGCTGTCATGGCGCGGCAGCACCATGTAGACGACTTCGTCTTGATCTCCTCTGATAAAGCAGTCAATCCGACCAATATTATGGGAGTGACCAAACGGGTGGCCGAGCTCATCATCCTCGGCCTTCAGTACAATCACACACGCTTTCTCTCCGTGCGCTTTGGCAATGTGCTGGGCAGCAATGGTAGTGTGGTGCCGCTGTTCGAGCAACAGATCTCCAGGGGCGGTCCAGTCACGGTCACGCATCCGGACGCACGACGCTACTTCATGACGATACCCGAGGCCGTACAGTTGGTGCTCCGGGCTTCCACCATGGGTCGCGGAGGCGAGATCTTTGTGCTGGACATGGGCGAGCCGGTCCGCATCCTGGACCTCGCGCTGAATCTCATTCGGCTTTCCGGGTTGGAGCCCGAGCGCGACATCAAGATCATCTTCACAGGTCTACGTCCAGGAGAGAAGCTATTCGAAGAACTTCGCTTGAATGGCGAAGACATCAAGCCTACCGAGCATGAGAAAATACGCGTGCTCAAGGGGGGTACCGTAACTTTCGAGCAAGTCACTGCTTGGCTGCACGACTTAAGCCTTTTGGTCGAAGCTAAGAACGTCCATGGTTTGGTCTCGAAGCTGGTGGAGATTGCTCCCGAGTATTCCCCCAGCAAGGAGATACTATCCCTCTGCGAGGTTGATCGACACGATCAGGCGATCGCTTACCGGAAAGGGCGTTCCGGTCTGTGGTCTGCCCTAGAAGAAGGGGTGGCCTGAGCTGGTCCTGTTCCCCTGGGTTCTCCATGTCCAGCCAGGTCTCTGGCGGTGTTTGATGACATGGAGAGCGAACGTAAGCTAGTCCTGTAATCGCACCGCATCAACTGGCTGGAGCGCATTCCTGTAGCAGAAAAGGCCACTGGTCAGCCAGTGGCTCTACCCAAAGAAGAACCGTTGCGTCGTGAATGAGAATGGTAAGCCGGTCGAAGTGGGGTATCGCGGATTACCACGCACATTCGACCGCGATAATTGATCCTGGTTGCCAAATCGGAGCCGCTTTGGCACTCTTCCCACATCATGAGCGGGTCCAAGCTGAGCAAAAACTGCAACCTGGGACAAAATGTGGTCTTCAGCCCAGGTGTCGTGTACAGCGGGGTGGAACTCGAAGACGACGTGTTCTGCGGACCTTCGATGGTCTTCACCAACATCATCAATCCACGCAGTCATATAAGTCGTAAACATGAGTACCGGCGAACATTGGTTAAGAAAGGAGCGTCGATTGGAGCTAACGCTACGATTGTCTGTGGTGTGACGCTTGGAAAATACAGCTTCATTGCAGCAGGGGCCGTGGTCACGAAAGATGTCCCGGACTATGCCTTAATGGCCGGTGTCCCAGCCAGGCGACTGGATTGGATGTGTCAATGCGGTATACGGCTACAGAATGAAGGTCCTGTATTTAGGTGTTCAGAATGCAGTCGACAGTATACGGTTACACAGGATGCGTGCTGCGAAATCAATTCCCACAACACCGCATCTGGTCAGGAGACATTATTAGCTCATGCCGCCGATTGATGGCTCTGGCGCATAGCTTCCTCGATATACGACAATGACAGATACTAGCTATATTCCTTTCCACCGACCGTCTATCGGACAAGAAGAAATAGACGCCGTCACAAGCGTGCTGCGGTCAAGATGGCTGACCACGGGGCCAGTAACGATGGAGTTTGAGAAAGAATTCGCCAAGTACATAGGTTGCAAACACGCGCTGGCCATGAATTCCGGTACGGCGGCGCTTCAGTTGGCGCTGGATGCGATCAGACTTAAACCCGGGGACGAGGTCCTGGTGCCGAGTTATACGTTTACAGCTACGGCAGAAGTTGTAACCTACTTCGGTGCGCGACCTGTCCTCTGCGACAGCGTGCCTGGTGGGTTCAATATTGATCCCGCTAACGCAGCACTGCGCATAACAGAGAAGACACGTGCCATAATCCCCGTGCATCTCGGCGGAGAGCCCTGTGCCATGGATAGGCTGCACGCAATCGCGACCGCGCACAATTTACATGTAATTGAGGATGCTGCCCATGCACTGCCTGCCCATTACGGTGGAAAAAGGATAGGCACTATTTCCGAGCTAACCACGTTCAGTTTCTATGCCACGAAGGCTATCACAACTGGGGAAGGAGGCATGCTCACAACTGACAACGACGACTACGCCGAACGTGCGTCGGTTATGCGACTACACGGGATGGGTGGTGACGCATGGAGGAGATACTCGCATGCTGGTTCATGGTTTTACGAGATTCTGGATGCCGGCTACAAACTAAACCTTCCCGACGTCTTGGCCGCGTTAGGACGAGCGCAACTGAGACAGTGCGATTCGTTCTGGCAGCAGCGGTGTCGAATCAGCGAGTACTATTCAACGCACTTCTCGCGGATTGAAGAACTGGAACTCCCGCCTTCCTCTCAGCATGCGTCGGAACACGCCTGGCATCTTTATATCCTGCGGTTGCGGCCCGAACTTCTAGCAGTGGACAGGAACGACTTCATAGACCAACTGAAAAAACTAGGTATAGGTACGAGCGTCCACTTCATACCGCTCCATCACCATCCGTTCTACGCGAGGACCTACGGCTATGTATCTGGGGCTTTCCCCAACGCGGAGGATGCCTTCTCGCGCTGCATTTCCCTGCCCATCTACCCGGATATGACCAATTCCGAGATGCAACGAGTGGCGGAAGCTGTAGAGCATGTCGTCAGGCGCAACTTGAAAAAAGCGACGGTCTCCACGGTTTGATGAAGAGCACAACCCAAAGCATCTCGACACTTCTCGGCGCGAGAGAGGTGGCCGAACCGGACCGCCTTAGTCCGTGGTGCGTTTCAAAAAACAAGCGCCTGTTAGACATTGCTGCGAGTTGTTTGTTGCTGGTGCTTACATCTCCAGTGATGGTCGTGATCGCACTAGTAGTGCGACTGACCTCGCGCGGTCCGATTTTGTTCAAGCAGCTTCGCGTGGGCCGGGGTGGCGAGTGTTTTTCGCTGCTGAAATTCCGATCCATGGCGCACGGGCGCCAAGACCCAGGCCCGGCGCTGACGCATCGGGCTGACCCACGCGTGACCACGGTGGGCCGATTTCTACGCAGGTTCAAGCTCGATGAACTGCCACAGTTTTTCAATGTCATCCGTGGAGACATGTCCCTCGTCGGCCCTCGGCCAGACGTGCCGGAGTATTATCAATCGCTTAACCATGCGCAACAATTAGTACTGTTTCTTCGGCCGGGGGTGACGGGAGCGGCAACCATTCACTTCCGCAATGAAGAGAAGTTGCTGCCGTCCATTTCGCACTTGGAATTGCTGAGGTTTTACACTGGTACGCTTTTGCCACAAAAGATCTCGATCGACCTCGACTATGCGCGACGCGCGACGTTTTGGACTGATCTGAACCTTCTGTTCCGCACATTGACATCCATTCTCATGCCTCACACTGCGGGGGAACGACACTAGCATGTGTGGAATCTGTAGAGCGTTTCGGCAGCGGTAAGCTTGTTAATCCCGCACGCGCTCAAGAGATGTGCGAACTAACTACATACCGAGTGCTCCTCAAGAAAACAACTCCACTGCCCACCACGACTTGTGGATTAAAGCGATCGCTTGTGCAGGGAGAGGAAAATTGTGGAAGCTCAAACCTTTTTTTTCATCGAGCAGTTAAAAAGGCGGAAGAGAGGACGAAATTATGCTCAATGTCGGCTTAATAGGATTGGGTTACTGGGGTCCGAATCTGGCCCGCGTGCTTAGCCAGATCCAGCGGTGTAAGTTTGTCGCCTGTTGTGACCTGGAACCACCACAACGACTGCAAAGAGAGTTTGGGTTCGCGGGGGTGCCTTGGATGGCGTGGAAGGTATCTTCATGAAACGCAGTGGCTTGGATACTTTAGTTATCTCCGTGGACGCGATTCAGAGATCGCTTTCAATCAGTGTCCAGGGCTAATTGCGACGGTTCCGAACGAGGTTCGGCGACAGCAGATAACGACGTGCGGATAACTCGTCTTGGACGAGCTTTGCGTCAGCACAAGCTAGACGAACTTCCACAATTGATTAACGTCCTACTCGGGGACATGAGCCTGGTGGGACCCCGACCTGAAGTCCCTGAGTACGTTGGCGCTGTTAAGCGGAACAGAGCAGCTGATCCTGACGGTGCGTCCTGATATTACTGATTGGGCTACACTTTGGGACGCAGACGAAGGTGCTCTGCTGGCTATAACTCCTGACCCAGAACACACATATGTAGACTTTATTCGTCCCGAGAAAGTCAAGTTGCAGTTACACTACGTCCGCGGCACTCCTTTTGGACCGACCTGATCATCTTGTGGAAGACCGCATACGCAATCACTTTGAAGCCGACACCTCCGTCCTTGCCTTGCTATGCAGCCGTAAGCCGACGACACCACAAGGAGCTTGCACCCCGGCAGGTGCGAACAGGACTACCCACACGGGGATCGGGCGATAATGGAATGAAACGGAGGCGCCGGCGATCTTGCTTGGATTCGCAGTGCTCCCGTTTGCAGAGTCCAGCATGATCGGCTGCTTGCTACGTGTGGACCACACAATTTGTGTACTGATTCTTTTTCGATCCATCGACGCCAGACGAAAGGATTCACTACCGCGACCAACTAAGTGATAGGTGTGCGAATCATTAGCAATAAGATTATTTAAGAAAGCGGCGAGCATAATTCTCGCCGAAGCTACGACTATAGGGAGGACGTGTGACCGCTGATTTAGTCATAATTGTTGGTGTAGGGGAGGTGGGCAAACCCCTCGCCAAGATTTTGAGCAAGAGCTACCAGTGCTGCGAGGTGGACATTGCACCGATTAGTATCAGTACACCCTGTTCGGTGCTACATGTCTGCTACCCTTTTCAGATCGATGACTTTCTATGTGTGACGCTCGACTACATTGGCAAATACAAGCCAGCATTGACCATCATCAATAGTACGGTCGGCCCAGGGACCACAGAGGCTATTTACGAGCGGTCTGGTCGGCGCCCGACCGCTTACAGCCCCATTCGCGGTAAACACGCACATATGGAGCGAGACATGCTGCGCTACAAGAAGTTCGTGGCGGGTTGTGATGCTTACTCAACCGCGGAGGCGATAAAGCACTTTTCACGGGCTGGATTAAAGACAGCGACAGTCCCAACGCCACGAATCGCAGAGATTAGCAAGCTGCTCGAGACGACTTATCTGGGCATCCTGGTTGGCTGGGCACAAGAAGTCGAGCGCATTTCACGCCAATCTGGGGGCGAATTTAAAGATGTCAATGCATTTATTGAAGAGATTGATTTCCTTCCCTCTCATATTTTCCCTGGGGTCATCGGAGGGCATTGCGTCATGCCTAATATCCGCATTCTCCAGCAACACTATCCTTCAGCCTTCTTGCAAGCTATGTTGGACTCCAACGAACTTAAACAGAAACACTTAGAAGAGGCGGAAGAGAGGACGAAATTATGCTCAATGTCGGTTTGATCGGATTGGGTTACTGGGGTCCAAATCTGGCTCGCGTGCTTAACCAGATCCAGGGGTGTAAGTTCGTCGCCTGTTGTGATTTGGAACCAAAACGACTGCAAAGAGTGCTACGTCAATACCCGGGAGTTGAGGGCTTCACAAACTGCGATCGGATGTGGGACACGGTGGATGCCGTGGCTATCGCAACTCCTATCTCCACCCACTACGATTTGGCCCAGGAAGCACTTTCGCGCGGCAAGCACGTTTTTGTGGAGAAGCCTCTGGCACATAGTTCGGAATGCGCCCGTAGACTCGTAGCGCTGGCGAAGCGAGAACGGCTGACGCTCATGACGGGCCACACTTTCTTGTACAGCCC
>WNGK01005054.1_pt1 | contig 20822 bp, 17 predicted proteins | sample 5400601 | NCBI WGS metagenome assembly WNGK01 (sample SAMN13153376, study PRJNA577476) | soil metagenome | isolation source: 60 cm soil or saprolite under Garry oak tree replicate 1 | place: USA:California | collected 2016-06-15
ATCGAGCCGCCGCGCGTGCGCTGGGACATCACCGACGCGTTCCGCGAGGCGGCGGCCGAAAGCGGCGTTCCAACGATCGACGATTTCAACACCGGCGACAACGAGGGCTGCTGTTATTTTCACGTCAACCAGAAGCGCGGCCGGCGCTGGTCGGCGGCGCGCGGGTTTCTGAAGCACGCGTTGCGGCGGCCCAACCTGCGGCTCGAGACCCATTGCCTGGTGGACAACGTGCGGTTCGAAGGCGAGCGCGCGGCGGGCGTGCGCTGGCGCCGCGACGGCGAGGCGCTCGAAGCCTCGTGCCGCGGCGAGATCATTCTCGCCTCGGGCTCGATCGGCTCGGTGCAGATCCTGCTGCGCTCGGGCGTCGGTCCCGCCGCACACTTGCGCGATCTCGGCGTTGCGATCGTGCTCGACAAGCCGGGCGTGGGCGAGAATCTGCAGGACCATCTGCAGCTGCGGCTGATCTACAAGGTGCACGGCGTCAAGACGCTGAACGAGATCTATCGCTCGCCGTTGGGCCGCATCGGGATGGGGCTGGAATACGCGGTGTTCCGCCGCGGCCCGCTGACGATGGCGCCTTCTCAGCTCGGACTGTTCACTCGTTCCGATTCGCGCCGCGCGCGGCCCAATCTGCAATTCCACGTCCAGCCGCTCTCGCTCGACAAATTCGGCGATCCGCTGCACCCGTTTCCGGCCTTCACCGCGAGCGTGTGCAACCTGCAGCCGACGAGCCGCGGCTTCGTCCGGTTGCGCTCCGCCGATCCGGGCGACGACCCGAGGATCCAGCCGAATTACTTGTCGACCGAGGAGGATCGCCGCGTTGCGGCGGATTCGATCCGCGTCGCGCGGCGGATCATCTCGGCGCCGGCGCTGCGGCGCTTCCGGCCCATCGAATATCTGCCGGGCGATGCCGTGCCCGACGATGATGCGGCGCTGGCCAAGGCCGCGGGCGACATCGGCACCACCATTTTTCATCCCGTCGGCACGCCAAGATGGGGCGGGACACCGATCCGAACGCGGTGGTCGACGAGCGCCTGCGCGTGATCGGACTTGCCGGGCTGCGCGTGGTCGACGCTTCGGTGATGCCCAATATCACCTCGGGCAACACCAACTCGCCGACCATGATGATCGCCGAGAAAGGCGCCGATATGATCCGCCAGGATCAAAAGCGTTGACGGCCGCCCACGGCGCGTGACTTTGGCCGCGGGCGGCGAAACAATCCCGATCCGGGCATGGCCGGCCGAGCGGCAGCCCGAGGGCGGCAGAGGAGAGGGCGACATGGACCTCATCGAGCGCGTCAAGGCGATCCTGGTGGCGCCGAAAACCGAATGGCCGGTGATCGCACGCGAGCCGGGCGACATGGCACCGCTGTTTGCGAATTACGTCGCTCCGCTCGCTGCAATTCCCGCGATCTGCGGATTGATCGGCTGGGTCCTGGTCGGGCTGCCGCTCGGCACCGGCATGTTGATCACCCTGGTGCGTTACGTGCTCAGCTTCGTGGCCGTCTATCTGGTGGCGCTGATGATCGACGCGCTGGCGCCGACCTTCGATGGCACCAAGAATTTCGACAATGCGCTCAAACTCTCGGTCTATTCCGCGACCCCGTTCTGGTTGGCCGGCGTGTTCCTGCTCATCCCCGGACTGGGCTTTCTGCGCATCCTGGGGCTTTACGGGGTTTATCTGCTCTGGCTCGGGGTGCCGCCGCTGATGGGCGCGCCGGAGCAGAAATCCCTGGCGTACACCGGGGCGCTCGCCGGCTGCATCATTGTCGTCGCCGTGATCTTTGTCGTGGCGGCCGGGCTGCTCGGCATGCGCCGCCCGTTTTGATCACTCTGCCGCCTGCCGCACACGCGCTTCACCTCTCCCCGCAAGCGCGGATAGGGAACGCGCCGCCGCAGCCTCACGGCAGCGCGCGCAAATGCCGGATCGGCCGGCCCGGCACCACCACCTGCGCGGCCGCCACGATCGCATTGGCGTCGATGCCGTAATGCCGGTAGAGGTCGGCGATCGACCCGGTCTGGCCGAAATGCTCGACCCCGAGCGGGCGCACGCGATGGCCCGCGACCCCGCCGAGCCAAGCGAGCGTCGCCGGATGGCCGTCGACCACGGTGACGATGCCGCAATGCGCGGGCACGTCGGCGAGCAGCCGCTCGATGTGCGAGCGCGCATGCACGAGGCCGCGCTCGCGTGCCCGCTGCGCCGCGGTCCAGCCGGCGTTGAGGCGATCGGCGGAGGTCACGGCCAGAAGCCCCACGTCGCGGCGGTCCTCGGCGATCAGGCCGACGGCGTGAATCGCCTCCGGCGCCACTGCGCCCGTATAGGCGATGACCGCCTGGCAATTCGGCCCCGGGCGGCGCAGCCAATATCCGCCGTCGATGATTGCTTGCCGCAGCTCCGCGTTCATCTCGCGCTTGGGCTGCTCGATCGCGCGGGTCGAGAGCCGCAGGTAGACCGATCCGCCGGTCTCGTCCCGCAGCCAGCTGCGTTCCGACGGCGCCGCGTCGCCGTCTTTCTGCATATAGGCGAGCGCCCAGGCGAAGATGACCGCAAGCTCGTCGACGAACGCCGGCTCGAACGCGGCAAGCCCGTCCTGGGCCAACCCGATCAGCGGCGTTGCGATCGACTGATGCGCGCCGCCTTCGGGCGCCAGCGTGATCCCCGAAGGTGTTGCCGCCAGGATGAAGCGCGCATCCTGATAGCAGGCGTAATTGAGCGCATCGAGCCCGCGCTCGATGAATGGATCGTACAGCGTTCCGATCGGCAGCAGCCGCTCGCCGAAGATCGTGTGGGAGAGCCCGAGCGCGGAAAGCAACAGGAACAAATTCATCTCCGCGATGCCGAGCTCGATGTGCTGGCCCTTCCCGGAGAACTCCCAATGGAACGTCGAGGGGATGCGCTCGTCCTTGAAGGTGTCGGCCATGGCTTCGCGAGCGAACAGGCCGCGGCGGTTCACCCAGGGTCCGAGGTTGGTCGACACCGTGACGTCCGGAGAAGCGGTAACGATGCGCTCGGTGAGCGGTACGCGCTGGCGCCCGAGCTCGTTGAGGAGCGCGCCGAAGCCGGTTTGCGTCGCCATCGCGGGCTGGATCGCGACCGGCAGGGCCTCGGGCACTTCGAGCGGCGGCGCCTTGAACCGGCGCGGGCCGCGGGCGGCGAACGGCACGCGCTCGAGAAATGCCTCGATTGTTTCCGGCGGCAGCGCCAGGCCTTCGAACTTGTCCCATTCGTGGCCGGGCCGCACCGCCATCGCGGCGCGGAATTTCTCCATCTGGGCCGGCGTCATCAGGCCGGCGTGATTGTCCTTGTGGCCCGCGAACGGCAGGCCCACGCCCTTGATCGTGTAGCAGATGAAGCAAACCGGCCGGTCGTGATCGACGGCCTCGAACGCCTCGATCAGCGAGGGCAGGTCGTGGCCGGCCAGATTGTTCATCAGTCGCGAGAGCTCGTCGTCGGAACGCGATTCGATCAGCCGCGTGACGGGCCCCTGATCGCCGATGTCGTCGAGCAGGCGCTTGCGCCAGGCGGCGCCGCCCTGGAACACCAGCGCGGAATACAGCGAGTTCGGGCAGCGATCGATCCACTCGCGCAGCCGCTCGCCGCCGGGCTCGCCGAACGCCCGGCGCATGAGGGAGCCGTATTTGAGGATGACCACGTCCCACCCGAACGCGCGGAACAGCTCCTCGTAGCGCGCCCACAGGTCCTCGCGCACCACCGCGTCGAGGCTCTGCCGGTTGTAGTCGATGATCCACCAGCAGTTCCGCAGGCCCTGCTTCCAGCCTTCGAGCAGGGCTTCGAACACGTTGCCTTCGTCGAGCTCGGCGTCGCCGACCAGCGCGATCATGCGGCCCTCGGGCCGCTCCAGGCCCCAGCCGTGGGCGCGCACGTAGTCCTGCACCAGCGAGGCGAACAGCGTTTGCGCCACGCCGAGGCCCACCGAGCCGGTCGAGAAATCGACGTCGTCGATGTCCTTGGTGCGCGAGGGATAGCTCTGGGCGCCGCCGTAGGCGCGGAATGCTTCGAGCTTCTCGCGGGTCTGGGCGCCGAGCAGATATTGGATCGCGTGGAACACCGGGCTCGCGTGCGGTTTTACCGCGACGCGATCCTCCGGCTTGAGCACGTGGAAATACAGCGCCGTCATGATGGCGGCGAGCGAGGCCGAGGAAGCCTGGTGCCCGCCGACTTTCAGCCCGTCGGAATTCTCGCGCAGATGATTGGCGTGATGGATCGTCCAGCTCGCGAGCCACAGCACCTTCTTCTCGAGCTCGCGGAGGATCTCGAGCTCGTCGCCCGCGGGAGCGGACATTTGTCGATCTTGCCGGAGTGCGCTCATGAGCTGCCGAGCAGGTTCACGGCGAGATATGGGCCGGATCGTTCGCAAAGACAATCCGGAAACCTGGCCGTGAACCGGCTCGCGATTTCACCGCAGGCCCGGCGGCGGGTAGAATGCGCCCGTCGCCGGATTTTTCGCCATGCTGCCCAGCTTCGAAACGCAGCGCCTCATCGTGCGCCCGCGCCGCATTGGCGATCTCAATCCCTGCCTCGCCATGGATCGCGACCCGGCGGTGCTGCGCTACATCGACATTCCGTGGAGCAACCCGCAAGAGCATCGCCAGTTCGTCGTGAACCGCATCACGCGCGCCTATCCGGCCGGGCTCGGCTATTGGTCCGTGGTCCTCAAGCTCGTGCCGGCCGCCTTCGTCGGCTGGGTGCTGCTCATTCCGTATGACGCGGTCGGGCCCGAGATCGAGATCGGCTGGCGGTTTTTGCGCTCGGCCTGGGGCAAGGGCTTTGCGACCGAAGCGAGCCTCCCCGTGCTCGGGCACGGCTTCGAAACACTTGGGCTCGATCGCGTCGTCGCCGACATTCACCCGGATAACGCCGGCTCGCTGCGCGTTGCCGAAAAGCTGGGGCTGCGTTTCGCCGGCGAGCGCATGATCAAAGGCAAGATGCTGAAATCCTATGCGCTGACACGGGAGGAATATCTCGCGGCATCATTCCAGCCGAGCGCGCAGCGCGAGAGCCCGAACCCATGACCACCGGTGGTCCGCATCTCCATTCCGTGCCATGGATTCCCGCTCGCGCTCCCCCGGATCGATCCGGAGTCGCTCGGCCGGGATAACGTGCCCGTTCATTGCGCGTTGAGCACCTTGCGGCATTCGGCGGGCAAATTGGCCATCGTGAGCTGACGCGCCGGGCCGGAAGGCGGCTTCGGGTGCAGCACGCTCTCCGTGAACCAGAAATCGAGCTCCTTGCCGCAGCCCTCTTCGGAAGGCGGCGACGGTTGCGGCTTGCACTCCGGATTGCCGGGCGGGCAGCGCAGGCGGATGTGCAAATGGTCCTGGTGGCGGTACCAGGGCCGCACCTTGTGCAGCCAGGAGCGGTCGGAGCCGGCCTTCTGGCACAGCTCCTTCTTGATGGCCGCATTGATGAAGATGCGCTCGACGTCCGGATCGAGCGCCGCCTGGCGGATCAGGGCGGCCTGGCCGGCGGTCCACAGCTTGCGATCCACCTCCTTGCCGTCCGAGGCGACGAAATTCGCGGCCCAGAAAGTCTCGCGCTCTTCCCGCGAGAGGTAATCCTTCATCGGGGTAAGCCAGACGTCGACGTCGAGCCCGACCTGGTGGCTGGCGTGCCCGCTGAGCGCGGGTCCGCCGCGCGGCTGCGACAGGTCGCCGATCAGCACGCCGGGCCAATGCGCCGCTTGGGCCGCCTTGGGGGCGTAGCGCTCCAGGAACCGGATGAGGCTCGGGTGCCCCCAATTGCGGTTGCGCGAGAGCCGCATCACTTGCCACGTCGGCCCATCGATTGGCAGCGCGACCGCCCCGGCGAGACAGCCGTCCGCATAGCCGCCGATGACGCGCGGCGGCAAATGCGCGGGCTCGGCCCTGCGCGCGAACAACTCGCGGGCCGCGACCTTCGGATCGTTGGGGTTGGGCAGCGGCGGCAGCGCCGCCGGAGCCACGTGTTTGACTTCGGGAGCGGTCGAGGGGGCGGTGGGGCTCGAGATCGGCGGCGGCTCCGCGCCCTTGTCCTCCGCCGGCACCGGCGGGCTCGTGTCCTCGGGCGGGGCCTGCGGGCCGACGTTCTCGGGCGGGGTCGGCCGGCTCTGCTGCGCGACCGCATGTCCGCAGCACGCAAGCGTGATTGCCATCAGCAAGCAACAGATCAGGCGAAGGTCGTTCATCGGATTGAGGATCTCACGAGGCCGGGATCTCGCCGGGTCGCCAACAAGAACCGCAGCGTGCGGCGATTGGCAAGCCGAAGCTCGGGCGCGGACCCGCATTTTGTGGAAAGCTCAGCGCCGCGGCGCGTTGACCGGTCCCACGCCGTTCTCGCGGTTCCTGTCGGCGATGCGCTGGAAATCGTCCGCCAGTCGCACCCATTGCTGCTCGAGCCGCAGGAACAGCTGGCGCCGGGTACGTGCCCGTGCCTTGCCGGCAAGCTCGGCGCATTCGGTCGCCTTGAGCAGGCAGTCCTCGACCTTGGGGTTCTCCGACCAGCGTCCCGGATCGACCAGGATGGCCCGGCCCTTGGAGAAGGCCTGCTCCCTGCCGCAGTGCGGGCAGGGGATCTGGATGGCCACCTCGGGCAGCAACGCGAACGTGTCCGGATCGACGTCGATGCCGGTCGAGAGATACCGTCCGGTATGGGAGCACTGGATCAGGACTGTCGCCACCGCTGTCCTCCGCGGCGGGCATCAAAACAACGATTGTCCCGGGCCGCAACCAAATATTTTGGTACCAAGAGCTGTTCGTGGAGCTTCCCCGCGCGTCGTTCGCCTTGCGGGCCTCACACATCCACCTTCAGCGCGGCGATGAAGGCCTCCTGCGGGATCTCGACCTTGCCGAACTGGCGCATGCGCTTCTTGCCCTCCTTCTGCTTGTCGAGCAGTTTGCGCTTGCGCGTCACGTCGCCGCCGTAGCATTTCGCGGTGACGTCTTTTCGCAGCGCCCGCACCGTCTCGCGCGCGATGATTTTCGCGCCGATCGCGGCCTGGATCGGGATCTGGAACATGTGCGGCGGGATCAGCTCCTTGAGCTTCTCGCACATGGCGCGTCCGCGGGACTCGGCGCGGGCGCGGTGTACCAGCATCGAGAGCGCGTCGACCGGCTCGCCGTTGACCAGGATCGACATCTTGACGAGATCGGCTCCTCGGTAGTCGGTGAGTTGATAATCGAATGACGCATAGCCCTTCGATACCGATTTGAGCCGGTCATAGAAGTCGAACACCACTTCGTTGAGCGGCAGATCGTAGATCACCATGGCGCGCGAGCCGACGTAGTTGAGGTCGACCTGCTCGCCCCGGCGGTCCTGGCACAGCTTGAGCACGCCGCCGAGATATTCGTCCGGCGTGAGAATGGTGGCGCGGATCCACGGTTCGTGGATTTCGGTGATCCGCACGACGTCGGGCATGTCCACCGGATTGTGGATCTCGATCTCCTCGCCGTTGGTGAGCCGCATCTTGTAGATCACCGAGGGCGCCGTCGCGATCAGGTTGAGGTTGAACTCGCGCTCGAGCCGTTCCTGCACGATCTCGAGATGCAGCAGGCCGAGAAAGCCGCAGCGGAACCCGAACCCGAGCGCCGCCGAAGTCTCCATCTCGTAGGTGAAGCTCGCGTCGTTGAGGCGCAGCCGCGCCATGGCGGCACGCAGCGCCTCGAAATCCGCGGCGTCGGCCGGGAACAGCCCGCAGAACACCACCGGAATGGCCGGACGGAACCCGGGCAGCGGCTCCTCGACCGGCTTGCGATCGTCCGTGATGGTGTCGCCGACCCGGGTGTCCGCGACGTCCTTGATCGAGGCGGTCAGGAATCCGATCTCGCCGGGACCCAGAACCTCCGCGTCCTGCATCTTCGGCGTGAACACCCCGACGCGGTCGACCTCGTAGGCCGCATGGGTGCCCATCAGGCGAATGCGCTGGTGCGCCTTGAGCGTGCCGTCGACGACGCGGATCAGCACGATGACGCCGAGGTAGGCGTCGTACCAGGAATCGACCAGCAGGGCTTTGAGCGGCGCCGCGCGGTCGCCGCGCGGGGGCGGCAGCCGCGTCACGATCGCCTCGAGCACTTCCGGCACGTTGAGCCCGGTCTTGGCCGAGATCTCCACCGCATGCGAAGCATCGAGCCCGATCACGTCCTCGATCTGCTGCTTGACCTGCTGCGGCTCGGCCGCCGGCAGGTCGATCTTGTTGAGCACCGGCACGATCTCGTGATCGTTGTCGAGCGCCTGATAGACGTTGGCGAGCGTCTGCGCCTCCACGCCCTGGCTGGCGTCGACCACGAGCAGCGAGCCTTCGCAGGCGGCGAGCGAGCGGTTGACCTCATAGGCGAAATCGACGTGGCCGGGCGTGTCGATGAGGTTGAGCACGTAATCCTTGCCGTCGCGCGCGCGGTAGGACAGCCGCACGGTCTGCGCCTTGATGGTGATGCCGCGCTCGCGCTCGATGTCCATGGAATCCAGCACCTGCTCGACCATCTCGCGGTCGGGCAGCCCGCCGGTGAGCTGGATCAGCCGGTCGGCGAGGGTGGATTTGCCGTGATCGATATGAGCGATGATCGCGAAATTGCGGACATTCTCGATGGGGACCGCCGTCATGGCCGGGGCTTAGCACTCGCTCGAGGCCAGCGGCAAGGAAAGATCAATCGCCAAACCTCGTGTCCCGGGCGCGGTGCATCACGAAGTGGTGCGCCCGAACCGGGACCCATTGTGCAAAGACAAATGGACCCCGGATCGCCGGTGCAGCGCTTGCGCGCTGCGCCGCGTCCGGGGCACGAGGACGGAGTTGCTCAATACCGGTACTGGTCCGACTTGTACGGGCCTTCGATCGGGATGCCGATATAGGCCGCCTGCTTCTGCGACATGCGCGTGAGCTTTGCGCCGATCTTGTCGAGGTGCAGGCGCGCCACCTTCTCGTCGAGCTGCTTGGGCAGCGTGTAGACCTTGTTCTCGTACTTGGCGCGATGGGTGAAGAGCTCGACCTGCGCCAGGGTCTGGTTGGTGAACGAGGCCGACATCACGAAGCTCGGGTGCCCCATGGCGTTGCCGAGGTTCACCAGGCGCCCTTCCGACAACAAGATGATGCGCTTGCCGCCCGGGAACTCGATCTCGTCGACCTGCGGCTTGACGTTGTGCCATTTGAAATTGCGCAGTGCCGCGACCTGAATCTCGGAATCGAAATGGCCGATGTTGGCGACGATGGCGCGGTCCTTCATCGCCCGCATGTGCTCGATGGTGATGACGTCGACGTTGCCGGTCGCGGTGACGAAGATGTCGGCGCGCGGCGCGGCGTCCTCCATGGTGGTGACCTCGTAGCCCTCCATCGCCGCCTGCAGCGCGCAGATCGGATCGACTTCGGCGACCAGCACCCGGCAGCCGGCCTGGCGCAGCGACGCGGCCGATCCTTTGCCGACGTCGCCGAAGCCGGCGACCATGGCGACCTTGCCGGCCATCATCACGTCGGTGCCGCGGCGGATGCCGTCGACCAGGCTCTCGCGGCAGCCGTAGAGATTGTCGAACTTCGATTTCGTCACCGAATCGTTGACGTTGATCGCCGGGAACAGCAGCCGGCCGTCCTTCTCCATCTGATAGAGCCGGTGCACGCCGGTCGTCGTCTCCTCGGTGACGCCGCGGATGTTCTTGGCGATCACCGAATACCAGCCGGGGCTGCTGTCGAGCCGCGCCGCGATGGCACCGAACAGCACTTCCTCTTCCTCGTTGTTGGGGTGATGGAGCACCGCGCGGTCCTTCTCGGCCGCGACGCCGAGGTGCACCAGCAAGGTGGCGTCGCCGCCGTCGTCGAGGATCATGTTGGGCGTGCCGCCGTCGGACCATTCGAAGATGCGGTGCGTGAATTCCCAGTAATCCGTCAGGCTTTCGCCCTTGTGGGCGAACACCGGAACGCCGCGCTCGGCGACCGCGGCGGCGGCATGGTCCTGGGTCGAATAGATGTTGCAGGAGGCCCAGCGCACGTCGGCGCCAAGCGCCTGCAGCGTCTCGATCAGCACCGCGGTTTGGATGGTCATGTGCAGCGAGCCCGCGATCCGCGCGCCGCGCAGCGGCTGCACGGGGCCGAACTCCCGGCGGATCGCGATCAGGCCCGGCATCTCCACTTCGGCGATGGCGATTTCCTTGCGGCCCCAGGAGGCGAGCGCCATGTCCTTGACGAAATGATCGGGGGTTCGGGGCTTCGGCTTTTGCGACGGCTTCATGGGGATTCCCTGGCTCGGGCGCAGCTGGCGCTCGCCTATAGCAGCCGCGCGGGCGCCGGGCAATTGGATATAAAGATTTCTTTATATCGCCTGGCGATCTACGCGCTTCAATCCTCTTCGCCGAAGCGGCTGGTGACGAGCTGCTCCAGGGCAGCCATGACCTCGGCGGCCTGCGGTCCGCAAGCCTCGATCTTGATCTGGGTGCCGGGACCGGCCGCGAGCATCATCAAGCCCATGATGGACGTGCCGCCCACGGTCTCGCTACCGCGCGTCACGCGGACTTGGGCGTCGTATTTCTCCACCGTCTGCACGAACTTGGCCGATGCGCGGGCGTGGAGCCCGCGGGTATTGACGATGTCGAGCACGCGGACGACGGAATCCTCCAGCTGCTGCCGGGGACAGCCGCCCTCCGCTCCGGAAGAGGAGCTCATTTCCCAGCGAGGACCCGGCTGGCGACGGTAATGTACTTGCGCCCGGCCTCCTGGGCCTGGGCCACGGCTTCGGCCAGCGGGCTTTCGCATCGCACTTTGGCGAGCTTGACCAGCATGGGCAGGTTGATTCCGGCCAATACCTCCACCCGAGGCTGGTTCATCACCGAGATCGACAGGTTGGACGGCGTGCCGCCGAACATATCGGTCAGGATCACGACCCCGTCGCCCTTGTCGACCTGCTTGACCGCCTCGATGATGTCGCGACGCCGGCGCTCCACGTCGTCGTCGGGGCCGATCGTCACCGCCTCGATCTGTTCCTGCGGGCCGACGACATGCTCCAGGGCCGCACGGAACTCGACGGCGAGCCGCCCGTGGGTAACGAGGACGATTCCGATCATCGAAGCTCCCCGCGGGCGCCGTTTTGATGCGCCGCACGAAAGGGCGCCAATCATGACCATGTTAAACCCGAGCGCAAGGGGATTTCTTTGGACTTATGCTAAAGTTGCAATGCAACAAGAGGGGCGCTCTGCGGCCTAAAATCCGGGGTCCGGGATCGCCATCGCGGCCAGCACCAGGGGGAGGGGGTCGGCCTCGGATGGCACGGCCAGGCGCGGCAAGGAAATACCTTCGAGCAGGACTTCCCGAGCCTGCGGGAGCGGCAGCCGCTGGGCGTCGGGAGCCCGGAGATCGACCACGAGGCCGACGACCGCGACCGGCTCGAAGGGGAGCCGCCGAATGCCCAGACCGCGGATCTCGATGAGACCGCGGATCGGCGCCGGCGGCCGGACCAGCAGCCGACCGTGACGGGGCTCAAGCTCGGCGCGATCATCGGTCACGAGGCGGGCGAACCGCACCAGGCCCTGCTTCGCCGCGTCGAGCAGCGCGAGCGCCAGCCGCGATTTCCCGCAACCCGCCGGGCCACGGATCAGCACCGCGCGCGCCCCCACCAGCACCGCGGAAGCGTGGATATTGGCGGTGGCGGAAGCGTTCAAGGCGAGGCCCCGAAGGGGCCCGCGGATGTGCCGCCATGCTCCTCCCTCCCCCCCTTGCGGGGGAGGGATGGGGAGGGGGGAGTCTTTTGGGGCAGGCGCGCCCGCATGCCCCCTCCGGTCTCACGCATGCCAAGTCGGATGTTTCCGACTTGGCCAATATGCATGCCAAGTCGGATGTTTTCGACTTGGCCAATAATGAATCCCGAAATCGGCATTAGCGGATTTCGGTTGGCGCGCGAGCCGACCTCCCCCGCAAGCGGGGCAGGCGACAGCGGCGAGTCGGCAGGCACGCGCGAGAGTGCAGCGCTGAGCGATCGAGCGAGCAGCAGCGCGGCCCATCACATGGCCGGAAGGCGGACCGCGAAGCGCGCGCCCAGCACCACCGGCAGGTCGTCCGCCCCCTTGGCGACGCCCAGCCGGTTCTCCGCGCGGATGCGCCCGCCATGCGCCTCGATGATCTGCTTCGAGATCGACAGGCCCAGGCCGGAATTCTGGCCGAAACCCTGATGCGGCCGGTCGGTGTAGAAGCGCTCGAAAATCCGCTCGAGCGCGTCGGGGCGGATCCCGGGGCCGTCGTCGTCGACGATGATCTCGACGCTGTTGCGCAGCCGTCGGCACAGGATGCGCACCATGCTGCCCGGAGCGGAGAACGAGCGGGCATTCTCGATCAGATTGTCGATGACCTGGCCGAGGCGGGAATCGTGCCCGAGCACGGTGAACGCGCGCGGGCCGCCGCCCTCGAAGGCGAGCGTGATCGAAACTCCGTCGTCGCGTCGCACCTCGTTGGCGACCGCCGCCACCGTGCCCAGGAGCTTCATCAGGTCCACCGGCGCCGCCTCCTGCCGCTGCAGTTCGGCATCCAGCCGACTGGCATCGGAGACGTCGGAGATCAGGCGATCGAGACGCTGCACGTCGTGCTCGATGATGTGCAGCAGCCGCGCCCGGCTGTCGTCGGTCTTGGCCAGCGGCAGGGTCTCCACCGCCGAACGCAGCGAGGTCAGCGGATTTTTCAATTCGTGAGCGACGTCGGCCGCGAAGCTCTCGATGGCTTCGATGCGGCTATAAAGCGCGTTGGTCATGTCGCGCAGCGCGCCCGACAGATGCCCGATCTCGTCGCGACGGTCGGTGAAATCCGGGATCTCGACCCGGGTGCGAATGCGGCGGCGAACGCGCTCGGCTGCGTCGGCAAGCCGCCGCACCGGACCCGCGATGGTGCCGGCGAGCAGCACCGAGAGCAGCACCATGACGCCGACCGCGATCAGGAACACCTTGAACACGGCGAGGCGCTCGGCCTCGACCATGTGGTCGATATCGCTGCCCCGGGTCGAGAGCAGCAACGCGCCGCGCACCGCGCGGAAGCGCTGCACCGGAACCGCCACCGAGACGATCACTTCGCCCCGATCGTTGATGCGAACGACGCTCGCCTTCTGGCCCTCGAGCGCATGCCCGACTTCGGGGTAGCCGCGGCCGTTCTCGGGTCCGAGCTCGCGATAGAGCGGCAGGTCGCCGCGGCCGAGCCAGGTCCGGATCGCGATCCAGGTGCGCTCCACCAATCCCGGAACTTCGGCTTTCGGAGGCGCCAGATCGAACCGCAGCACGTCGCCGCGGCCGTACAGATTGCGGCTGTCGAGCAGCAGCGCACCGTCGCGATCGTAGATGCGCCCGCGCGTGCGCGTCGGCTCGACCAGGCGGCGCAGCACCGGGGCGACCCGCTCGGGGTTGATGGGAAAGTCGAGACCAGACAGCACCTCGTCGGAAGGGCCGTAGCTTTCGCCGGCGTGCAATTCCAGCAGCCTGTCGGGATCGATGGTGATGGCGTTGGTCTCGATCGTCGCCGACGCGGCGATCGCCGCTGCCATGATCTCGCCCTGCACCAGCAGACTCTGGATGCGGGCGTCGATCAGGCCGGCGCGGAACTGCGACAGATACAGGATGCCGACGACCAGCGCGAGCAGGCCGGCGACGTTGAGAAACAGGATGCGGCGGGTGAGGCTGGAGAAACTCTGGGTGACGAAGAATTGCCACGCGCGGCGCAGCAGGTTCGTGCGCTCGAAGGCGACGGCATCCTCGGCCGGGGCATTGGCCTCGGCGATCGTCGACGATGCTAGTGCGGTTCGATCGAGCACTTGGTCGCGTCAGTCCGTGTCCTGTACGCTACGCCTAGCGCGCTTCGACAGCATACCGCAATGGCGCCGGTCCCGGCAGGGCCGGTCTTCGATCACGCCTCCTTGAACCGATATCCGACGCCATACAGCGTTTCGATCATATCGAACGCGTCGTCCACCGACTTGAACTTCTTGCGCAGCCGCTTGATGTGGCTGTCGATCGTACGGTCGTCGACATAGACCTGATCGTCGTAGGCGGCGTCCATCAGCGCGTTGCGGCTCTTGATGACGCTCCGGATCCATGCGCAACAGTCCGCGCTCGAGCACCTTGGCGTCGGCTTCCTTGGGGTTGGCGCCGTCCTTGGAAGTCGCACGCCGCAGCACCGCCTTGACGCGCTCCACCAGCAGCCGTTGCGAGAACGGCTTGCGGATGAAATCGTCGGCGCCCATTTTGAGCCCGAACAGCTCGTCGATCTCTTCGTCCTTGGAAGTGAGAAAGATCACCGGCATGTCGGATTTCTGCCGCAGTCGGCGCAGCAGCTCCATGCCGTCCATGCGCGGCATCTTGATGTCGAGTATCGCAAGATCGGGAGGACTGGTCTTGAAACCGTCGAGCGCCGAAGCGCCGTCGGTATAGGTCATGATGCGATACCCCTCCGCTTCGAGTGCGATCGACACCGAAGTGAGAATATTGCGGTCGTCGTCAACGAGAGCGATGGTCGGCATGGCCTAACCTTCCCGTAATGCGCTCCGACGCGAGCCGGAGACTTCCACCTTGAAGCCTGCAAACATGGGCCGAAATGTGACAGCGCCTTGATCCCGCCGGTATCGGAGCCGGGGGCCGCATCCCACGCTCTGGCGGCTGGAAGCGCAATGCGTCATAACACGCTCATCCGGCGATCAGCAAACCCAAAGGATCTGCATTGAAGCCGGCTCCCGGTTTCGACCCCAAGTCCGCCGCGAAAAAGCTCTTGCGCGAAGCGCGCTCGGGTGCGCTCGCCACGCTGATGCCCGGCTCCGGCGATCCGTATTGCTCGCTCGTCAACGTGGCGAGCGCGCCCGATGGTTCGCCGCTGCTGCTGCTCTCGCGCCTCGCGGTGCATACCGGGAATCTTCTCTCCGACCCGCGCATATCCCTGATGCTCGACGAGCGCAAGGAGGGCGACCCGCTCGAAGGCGCGCGCGTGATGCTGACGGGGAGCGCCGTCGCAAGTGATGATGCCAATGACCGCCGGCGCTATCTTGCGCGCCAGCCGGAGGCGACGTCCTTCGCAGGCTTTGCCGATTTCGGCTTCTATCGAGTCGCGATCAAGGCCGTGCATCTCGTCGCCGGGTTCGGCCGCATCGTCGACCTTGCGCCCGCCGACGTGCTGATCGCGGTCGATGACGCCGCGGCGCTGATCGACGCCGAGGCACAGATCGTCGATCATCTCAACGGCGAGCACGCCGAAGCGCTGCGGATGTATGCGACGAAATTGCTCGGCGCGCCGGACGGCGCGTGGCGATGTGCGGGCTGCGATCCCGAAGGGCTTGAATTGCAGCTCGGCCGCTCGGCATCGCGATTGCCGTTTCGCCGTCGGATCGTGAGCCCGGGCGCGCTGCGAGCGCTGCTCAAGGAGCTCGCCGAGGAGGCGCGCGCCGGCTGATGTTCGCCCTCGGTCGCGCCAAGCCGCGCGAGTGTCGGCAGCGCCGGCGGTAACGTTGATTTCGTCTAGCCTTGGCACGGGCCGAGATGGCGATTATGGTCGCGGTCCTGGCCGCGCGATCCGGCCGATCCCGGAAAATTCGGGATCGAAAAATTCGGGATCAAAGTGGGCGCTAGTTCGTTGACAGGGGCCTGTGCGCTGCCGCAATGCGCCCGCACTCGGCGGCAGCGGCCGGAACGGGACCGAATGAGCCCCGATGCTGCGGAGGAAATGAGAAAACTCCGGTAGATCAGTTGACCGGAGCCATTCGGAGGGTCTGCCGTGAAGGAAACCGGGACACGCAACGGCGCGTTCGGCGCCGACAAGTTCGGCTTCGAAGGCCTCGCGGCCGTGCATTGGAATCTCACGGCGCCGCCCCTCTACGAATATGCGGTCGCGGCAGGCGAGGCCAAGCTTGCCTACGGCGGGGCGCTTGCCGCGGAAACCGGCGTCCATACCGGCCGCTCGCCGAAGGACAAGTTCATCGTGAAAGACGCGATGACGGAGCGGAACGTCTGGTGGGACAACAACGGTTCGATCACGCCGGAGCAATTCGAGCGGCTGCATCGGGATTTCCTCGCGCATGCCAAAGGCAAGGAGCTGTTCGCGCAGGATCTCTATGCCGGAGCCGATCCCCGCCATCGCCTCAAGACCAGGGTCTTCACCGAATACGCCTGGCACTCGCTGTTCATCCGCAATCTGTTGATTCGTCCCGAGCCCGCCGAGCTGCGAAACTTCGTGCCCACGCTGACCATTCTCGATCTGCCTTCCTTCAAGGCCGACCCGAAGCGGCATGGCGTGCGATCGGAGACGATCATCGCCATCGATTTCAGCCGCAGGATGGTGCTGATCGGCGGCACCAGCTACGCCGGCGAGATGAAGAAGGCGGTGTTCACCACGCTCAATTATCTGCTTCCCGCCGAGAGCGTGATGCCGATGCATTGCTCGGCCAACGCCGGGTCGGGCGGCGACGTCGCGCTGTTCTTCGGACTGTCCGGCACCGGCAAGACCACGCTTTCCGCCGATCCGTCGCGCACGCTGCTCGGCGACGACGAGCACGGCTGGGCGCCGCAGGGCATCTTCAATTTCGAGGGCGGCTGCTACGCCAAGACCATCCGGCTCTCCGCCGAGGCCGAGCCGGAGATCTACGCCACCACCCATCGGTTCGGCACCGTGCTGGAGAACGTGGTGCTCGATCCGGAGACCCGCGTTCCCGATTTCGACGACGGGTTCAAGACCGAGAACACCCGCTGCGCCTATCCGCTCAATTTCATTCCCAACGCGTCCAAGACCGGCCGCGCCGGGCATCCGACCAACATCATCATGCTCACCGCGGACGCGTTCGGCGTGATGCCGCCGATCGCCAAGCTCGCGCCCGCCCAGGCGATGTATCACTTCTTGTCCGGCTATACCGCGAAGGTCGCCGGCACCGAGAAAGGCGTCATCGATCCGGAAGCGACGTTCTCGACCTGCTTCGGCGCGCCGTTCATGCCGCGGCATCCTTCCGAATACGGCAACTTGCTGCGCGAGCTGATCGCCGCGCACGCGGTCGATTGCTGGCTGGTCAACACCGGCTGGACCGGCGGCAAGTTCGGCACCGGAAGGCGCATGCCGATCAAAGTGACGCGCACGCTGCTCTCCGCCGCGCTCGAGGGCTCGCTCAAGAACGCGTCGTTCCGCACCGATCCTTATTTCGGCTTCTCGGTGCCGACCTCGGTGCCGGGCGTCGAGCCGCACCTGCTCTATCCGTTCAAGACCTGGCGCGACAAGGCCGACTTCGATCAGACCGCGCGCAAGCTGGTGCGCATGTTCCGCGACAATTTCGTGCGGTTCGAGGGCCAGGTGGATGCCGACGTGAAGGCCGCCGCCCCCGAGGTGCGCATCGCGGCGGAGTAGGAGCCCCGGCGCGTGTCATCGCCCGCGCCTGCGGGTAGGCCGGGTGGAGCGCAGCGAAACCCGGGATGAGCCGAACTTGGGGATCGAGGTCCCCGCTTTCGCGGGGACGGCGGCGTAGAGCCGCCGATTACGCTTCGGTCCATCCGGACTAAATTCACCTCCATGCAAATTCTGGTCATCGGTGCCGGCGTAATCGGGCTTGCGGTCGCGCGCGCGGCCGCGCTCGCCGGCCATGATGTCGTCGTCGCCGAGCAGGCATCCGGCATCGGCAGCGGCATTTCCTCGCGCAACAGCGAGGTGATCCACGCCGGCATGTACTACCCGACCGGCTCGCTGCGCGCGATCCACTGCGCGCGCGGGCGGCGCATGCTTTACGCCTATTGCGCCGCGCACGGCGTGCCGCACCGCAAGTGCGGCAAGCTGATCGTCGCGACGAACGCGGCCGAAGAGATGCAGCTCGCCGCGATCGAGCGGCAGGGCGAGGCGAACGGCATCGAGGGGCTCACGATGCTCGATGCGCCCGCGGCGCGGCGGCTCGAGCCGGCGCTCTCCTGCATCGCCGCGCTGCACTCGGCGCAAACCGGCATCATCGACGGTCATGCTTTCATGCTGGCGCTCGAAGGCGATCTCGAGGATCGCGGCGGCATGATCGCGTTCCGGACGCGGATCGAAAAGTTGCATCCGATCCCGCGCGGCTGGGCCGCCCAGTTCGGCGGGCAGGAGCCGGGCCTGCTCGAGATCGACGCGGTGGTGAATGCGGCGGGGCTTTCTGCGCAGGCGCTGGCGCGGGCGACCGAGGGCCATCCGGAAGATCGCGTCCCGCGCCTCGTGTTCGCCAAAGGCAATTATTTCACCTATTCCGGCCGTCCGGCGTTCTCGCGCCTGATCTATCCCACGCCGGTCGACGGCGGGCTCGGCATCCATGTGACGCTCGATTTGTCCGGGCGCATGCGCTTCGGGCCCGACGTTGAGTGGGTCGACCGCGAGTTCTACGATGTGGATCCGCGCCGGGCCGAGCTGTTCTACGCTCGCATTCGCGGTTATTGGCCGCAGCTGCCGGACGACTCGCTGGTGCCGGATTATTCCGGCATTCGCCCCAAGCTGACCGGTCCCGGCGAGAAAGCCGCCGATTTCGTCATCGACGGTCCGGCCGGCCATGGCTTGCCCAGGCTCGTGCATTTGTTCGGAATCGAATCGCCGGGGCTCACCAGCGCGCTCTCGCTCGCCGAGGAAGTCGTCGCCCAGCTCGGGGTGTAACGCGAGGAGCTGAGGCGCGTACCAATAAAACGAACTGCTGAAGTGCAGGCTTGCTCCGGGTCCGCTTACCACCGGATAGCGACCGGGTACCAGGCATGTTGGCAGGTCCGGGTCGTGCCAAACTCGGAAGTAGCGCCCGGCTATTCGACCACCTCGTCGGCGGTGGAAAGCGGGCCTGACGGCAATGTGAGACCGAGCGATTCGGCGGTCTTTAAATTGATGATGAATTCGAATTTGGTTGCCTGCACGACTGGTAGATCTGCTGGTTTTTCGCCCTTGAGAATACGTCCGACGTAGATCCCGGCCAAACGATAGTCGTCCACCAGATTGGTTCCGTAACTCGCAAGTCCACCTGCTTGTACAAACTCCCGCCACTCATAAATGGCTGGCAAACGGTAACGCGCCGCTAGGGCCACGATTTTTTGCCGTTGGCTATAGAAATATGGATCGGAGCCCACGAGCAGCCCGTTGACCCCTTGCTGCGCAAATGCCTCGAACGCTGTCTCGATCTCTTGCTCATTGCTGGCTTTCAACATGATGATCGGCCGGCTCAGCATGAGCCCGCCTTGCGCGATATCTTTCATTTGATTTTCGGCATTGTCGTTTTTTGGATTGATCAAAATACCGAAGATACGGGCGGCGGGGACAAGCTCGGAAAGCAAACCGAGCCGCTTCGCTTCCAATGTTGCCGTAAAGAAGCTCACCCCTGTTATGTTGCCCCCTGGTCGATTGAGGCTTTCTACCAAGCCGAATTGCACGGGGTCGCTGCCGTTTGCGAAGACCACGGGAATAGTGATGCTAGCGGCCTTGGCTGCAAGTGCCGCCTGCACCCCACCAGTTGCCGCGAGTACAGCGACCCCTCGGTTTACGAGTTCAGCGACCATCGCTGGCAGTCGATCATAATGCCCCTCTGCAAAGCGATATTGAATTCCAACATTGCGGCCTTCCACAAAGCCGGTGTCGCTGAGTCCCTTTCTAAATCCATTCACGTGCGGAGATTGCGAACCGCTGCCGAGAAGCCCGATCACTGGCGTGGGAGATTGCTGCGCACACGGCCCCAGCGGCCATGCTGCCGCCGCGCCAATGAGTGCTGCTGCGATAAACTCGTGCCGCTTCATGAGCTTCCCTCGGACCAAGAACCGCACCTACCACATCGTTGAATGGTCGCGTGGCCCGCGTCAAAGCACATTTGGCCACCAATGTCGCCTATGGGGTCAGATTCGGTCCTTCGGAAGCATCGACCGAGTGACCGCTCTAGCTTCGTAAGCTGACCTGAATTCGCAATCACCGCATGTCGCGGACGTGCGGGAACGGGTACCCGAAAGAAGGCATCCATGTCCCGCTCTGGTCGACACCGAGCGGCGGAGGTCCCGGTCACACAACCTTTCCTCTTGGCCCATCCGAAGGGAGGCATACACTGGCGGTCGCGAGACTTGGCGTAGGCACCGACGAGGTGATCGAATGAGACGGCGGGGGTTCATCACGCTCCTTGGCGGTGCGGCGATCGCATGGCCGATGGGAGTGCTCGCCCAATCGTCAAAGCGGCCTCTCATCGCCTGGCTTTCATTGGGTGCGGAGACAGGCTCCTCGGCATTCACCGGCCCCTTTCTGCAAGGCATGCGAGAACTCGGTTATATCGAAAGCCGCGACTTCGATATCGTGTACCGTTTTGCCGGCGGTTATATGCAGCGGTTGCCCGCGCTTGCGGAAGAGGTGGTTCGTCTCAAGCCGAGCATCATCCTAGCCCCAGCCAGCGGCCCTGCTGTGGCGGCTAAGAAGGCGACAACGACCATTCCGATTGTGGTGCCGGCACTCGCCGACGCGTTGCATTTGGGCTTGGTCGCGAGCGAAGCGCGGCCAGGAGGTAACGTAACGGGGATAACGCCATACGTGGCGGGACTGCCGGCCAAACAAATGGAACTCGCACGTGAAGTCGTCCCTGGCGCAAGCAGGATCGGGATCCTTGCCAACCTCGACGATCCAAAGGCTCCGCCTCAGTTCCAGGAGCTGGAGGCTGCAGGGTCGGCGCTCGAAATCAAGGTCATCGCCGCAGAGGCTAACACCCCCGACGATCTAGACGGTGCATTTCAGAGGCTGGGGACCGAGAGGGTTGATGTGATCATTGTCCTTCAGACCTCAATGCTCGTAAATGAGCGCCCACAAATTGCGGTGCTGGCCGCAGCGAAACGGCTTCCAGCCATCTATGGATATCGCGAACACGTGGAAGCCGGTGGGCTGATCAGCTATG
>WNGK01002274.1_pt1 | contig 20803 bp, 19 predicted proteins | sample 5400601 | NCBI WGS metagenome assembly WNGK01 (sample SAMN13153376, study PRJNA577476) | soil metagenome | isolation source: 60 cm soil or saprolite under Garry oak tree replicate 1 | place: USA:California | collected 2016-06-15
TACACATCTCTAGCAAGGTTTGCTTTGTCCAGGCATACGCCAAGATCAACCTGACACTCGATGTGTTGGGACGACGGACAGATGGCTATCACGAACTGGCGACGGTCATGCAGACCATTGATTTGCACGATACCATCTGTCTGACCGCAACTGACGACAATCGCGTTCATATGATCTGTACAACGCCGGAACTGAGCAACGATGAAAACCTGGCTGCACGCGCTGCATATCTGGTGCGTGAACGCCTGGCATGCACGCAGGGGGTGAGAATTGAATTGTATAAGCGTATCCCAACAACTGCTGGATTAGGTGGAGGCAGTAGCGACGCCGCGGCAGTCTTGCTTGCTCTTGAGCAGTGGTGGCAATTACAGCTATCTCCATCGGACTTACTTAACATGGCTGCCTCACTGGGTTCAGATGTTCCGTTCTTTCTGATAGGAGGCCTGGCACTTTGTGAGGGACGCGGCGAGCGAGTAACCCCGCTTGCCTGCTATTGGCCGTCCTCGATGCGCTGGCTGCTCTTGCTTAAACCTGCCATCAGCGTCTCCACAAAAGCAGTCTTCCGTAACCTGCCTGCAAGTGATTACACCGACGGTACGCATAGTCGAGCGGCCAGTACTGCATTAAATGCAAGCCAAATTCCAGATGTGGACCATCTTCATAATGGTCTGGAACGCGGTGTCCTCGAACGCTATCCAGAAATCGCTGCAGCCAGGGAAGACTTGCTGAAGGCAGGTGCCCGGTTTGTACGACTTTCGGGCAGTGGGCCGACACTCTTTGCTCCATTTGCCGAACTGGCCTGCGCATTTCAAGTGCAGCAGCAATTGCAAGCTCAGGGATACGAAGTATATCTGTCGCGGGCTATCAACCCCAATGCAGGAAGTGTATGTTTTTTTTAGTTTTAAGGAGGCCATAATCTCTCCCAAAGCCTGGCATTTCTAGTAGAAGTTGCCTCAAACCTCTCTCGACTTCACAGGCGCAACTCTGGTATAATGGGGACGTTGATAGAACAATATATAGCGATTATGGCGAAAAACAGGAGAAGCATATGCCTCTTTGGGACTCGGTTCAGCGCAGTTTGGAAAAAGCATCTCAAGAAGCAGCACGCATGGCGAAAACGCAGCGCTTGCGTTATACCATTGACGGACTATCCCGCCAGATAAGCACACAAAGTAATAACATTGTCAATAAAACCATGGACCTGTTTAGGGCTGGGGAACTCACTCAAAGTGAGCTTCTTCCATTATGCCAGGAAATCACAAACCTTCAACAGCAGTTGAACCAGGCCCAAAACGAACTGAAGCAGATTCAGGCGACTCAACCTCAAACTACTGGACCACAGACATTGCCAGGAGGACAAGCTGCCTATCCTCCAACAGGTGAAGGTCTTCCACCAAACGTTTATGCACCGCCAGAATATCAGTCTTATCTTGATAGCACTCAAGGGGGGACTGTCGCGCCCCCACCGCCAGGAGTTGAATCGCTGACGGTCAGCTCAACTGAAACTATACAGATAAGTGCTGGAGTTGCTCCTCCACCATCAGCGGTAGCAGGACGTTGCGCCGTTTGCCACGCTGAACTGGCCCCTAATAATGCTTTCTGTCATAGCTGCGGAGCCCCGGTACAAGATATCAATTCACCGCATTTACCAACAGTGCGAGGAGGAACTTTGGAACAGATCTACCCTGGTGGACAGACAACTTCCTCACCAGCCACTGATACCTCATCTAGAGAAGCAGAGAAAGGCGAAGGGGTGTAAACTGCGTCAACATATTATTACCGTGCTTTGCTATCTACTACGCTTGCCATTTGCCTTGCTCAATATTATCCAACGTCCTTTCAACCAACGTGCTCGTCAACATCCACAATCCATCGTGGTGATCAAACCCTGTTGCCTGGGCGACCTGCTGATGACAACACCCTTGCTGGAGGTCATTCGTCACGCTTATCCCGGGGCCAGCATCACATATCTAGCCGGTACATGGTCAAAAGTCATACCAGAACACCATCCCGCTGTCAACGCCGTCATCGATTGCGATACTGTTGGTATTTCTGGCCGTTATAACCTGAATGACTATATGAAGACAGCAAGGAATTTGCGCCATCACCACTTTAACCTTGCCTTCGTCCTCGATCGATCGCCGCTGCTGGCACTCCTACCCTGGCTAGCAGGTATACCTCGTCGTGTTGGCCCTGATAGCCTCGGACGTGGCTTCTCCCTCACTGATCGCGTACCCGTCTCTAGCTCGGCAGAGCAGCTACAACACCAGGCTGAAATCTACCTTGACCTGGCTCGTGCGATAGATCTACCCATCGGCACTCCCCGTATGCATTTTGAGCCAACCGCAGAGGAACGGCAAACCGTGAGCCATCCACAGCATATGCGGGTCGCACTATTTACCGGTGGTGGCAGCAATCCCGGCATGGAATTGACCGCCAAACGCTGGCCCCTGGAACACTTCCGGGAACTCGCGCAAAAACTCATCTCCAAGTTAGGCGCACAAATACTCCTCATTGGCGGGCCAGGCGATGTAGCCCTCAACCAACGACTGTCAGCCGAACTGGATGCGCCTGATGGTACCGTGACCGATATCACAGGCAAGACCAGCATTGGGGAACTGGCAGCACAACTTGAACAATGTGACCTCTTCATCGGCAATGATAGCAGTCCCATGCATTTAGCAGCGGCCGTCAATACCCCTGTCATTGCCATCTTTGGTCCGACCAGCCCGCAAGAGTACGGCCCCTATCCACCTGATGATCCTAAACACGTAGCCATCTGGCGGCATCCAGCTGGCAAACCCTGCTTTTTCCTGGGAAAGATGCAGACCTGCACTCACTGCACCTGCATGCAAGCGGTGACAGTTGATGATGTATGGAGTGCCGTACAGCGCCTATTGGGTCCTGCTGTACAATCGAGGCAGGAAGAATCACGCCTCTAGCAATTCCCCCATCTTGCTCGCTATGATTATCATGCTTGAAGGACAGAAGAACCAGGCAAGTTGACGGCCCATCACATAGTATCTATAATGAAGGCTACACTGAACTATCGCATCCTTAAAGCGAGTAAAGAATAAACGTTGAAAGAGTTTTTACGAACATTAATCTTAGTCGTGGTACGCCTATTTGGGCTTCCATGGGCTCATACAGCAGCACAACAGGCACAAAAACCAGAATCAACTCCGCGGCGTATACTACTTCTCCGTCCCGATCACCTGGGCGACCTGGTACTGACAACACCAATACTAGACGCGCTCAAAACACATATCCCTGACGCCCATATCACGATGATGGTTGGTCCCTGGTCAAGCGAAGTCGTAGCTCGCCATCCGGCCATCGACTGCCTGCTAACCTGTCCGTTCCCTGGTTTCCAGCGTGCCGCACAAAAATCATTGGCACCCTATATACTACTGCTAAGTATTGCACAACAACTACGTCGTAACAGGTACGACCTCGCCATCAACCTCCGCCCTGATTTCTGGTGGGGGGCGGGATTGCTCTACCTGGCAGGTATCCCACACCGCCTGGGCTTCGCTATCGAACCCGGCAGGCCATTTCTTACCCGAGCTTTGCCATTCCATTCCCCTGAACCGGCTCCTGTTTCCAACCTGCGCCTCGTCAGTGCCGCGCTGGAGACGCTGGGTTACTCGCCACTCGAGCAGCCATATACGCCTGAACGCTATCCAATTCAGTTCATACCCACAGCAGAAGAACAGGCATGGGTCACCGAACGCCTGGACAAAGAAGGTATCAATCCTGATTCTCCCATCGTAGTAATTCATCCAGGCGCAGGTGCGCCAGTTAAATTATGGCGCACAGAAGCATGGTCAGCATGTGCCAGCATCCTCCCGGCGTTGTTCTCATCTCCCACGCCTGTGCGTATTATCCTTACTGGAAGCAAGGGCGAGCGGCCAATGCTGGAAGAGATTGGCCAGGGCATGACTGCGCAACCTCTGCTGGTGACTGACGCGAGCGTCGGTCAACTGGCGGCATTACTTCGGCGAGCACAATTGGTGCTTGGAGTTGATAGTGGTCCCCTTCATCTCGCGATAACACAGGGTACACCAACCATGCACATTTTTGGGCCGACCGACCCGCGCATCTTTGGTCCATGGGGGGCCGCAGGGCGACACATCGTCATTGCATCAGCACAGCGCTGCCCAACCTGCCCCAGCATCCCTTGTGGCCGCCTCGACTTTGGACCGAAAGAAGTGGCCGCGCACCCATGCGTACGCCTGGTACCAGAACAACAGGTGAAGGCAGCAATTACAACAATGCTAAAGAAAGAATCTACTTCCCGGTCCTGGCAGCGGCACTGAAAATAAAAAATCGAATGGAAGCCTACTATGCCATGTATTTGCGATTTTGATGGTATCATGATCTATATGTATTATAATGATCACATGCCGCCTCACTTCCATGCTTTCTATGGCGAGTATGAAGCGATTATTCTGATCAATACATTAACCGTTGATAGAGGAGAGTTTCCTAATACAAAACTTAAATTAGTTCGCAAATGGGCTAAATTGCGCAAAAAGGAGCTCATGGAGAATTGGGAGCTTGCAAGGCAAAAAGTAGCACTTTATCCAATTGCTCCTCTAGAGTAGAGAGGTAGAAAAATGCCACGTTTAGTGCGAGTTCAAAGCGTTAAAGCACGAGAGAGATTTATGGTCGATGTTCATTTTACGGATGGCTCGCAACGAGAAATCAATCTGGAGCCATACCTTCAAGGTCCCATCTTCGAGATGATTCGCAATGACCCTTCATTGTTCCGCTCAATGCGAGTCGAGAGGGGAACTATCACATGGCCGAATGGTGCAGATATTGACCCTGATGTACTCTACCTCGGCCTTACACCAGCGTGGGCTGTTGCCGCCGAAGCAAGTAATTCCGAGAGACAGTCCTTGTAGTAAAATGTCATATATAGAAAAACAACTAAGCAATGTAGATGATTACGGCTATCCAATGCCGCCCAGTTGGCGCAGGAAATTGCGCAAGGTAGCCATAGGCGCAATCAAGAGCATCATAGCTAGAGGTATCTACGGGGTGATGAGCATCGTCGGGGGCTTTCTCTGGCTGGGAAGATTAGGGGAAAAATACCCACCCTTGACTCCTGCCACTTTTCACCCTACACGCATTCTGGTCATTCGTCTGGACCTCATTGGTGATCTCGTACTTTCGCTTACAGTTGTAAGCGCCCTGAAACGTACCTATCCAGAGGCTAAGATTGACTTGCTGGCATTACCTACGAGTGCTAGGGTAGCTAAATATGATCCCAACCTCGCCGAAATCATTCCCTACGACCCAAATATCTGGCGTCACCCCAAAGCATTGCTACAGCCTGAAAAATGGCGGGAAACGATATCAGTCATACGCCGACTGCGAGCACACCATTATGATCTGGCTATCAGTGTCTATGCCCCTTGGGCAGCACTGCTGACCATTCTAAGTGGAGCCAGGCGACGCGTAGGCTATGGATCAGAGGGCTTCCCCGGCTTTATGACCGATAGTGTCCCTGGCGGTATTCCTGGACGTTGGAGGCACTGGGCTCCTCTTGATAACAAACACGAGGTTGACTACTGCCTGGAACTGGCACGGGCCGCCGGAGCACCTCTTACACCGGCAGATCGCATTCCCCGCCTATATGTTGATGAGCGAACGCACCTCGAGGTGAAACTATTGCTGCGCCAGGAAGGCGTAGAAAGTACCCTGCCAGGCAAACCTTTGATCATCTGCCACATCAACTCGAATAATGGACAATCCAAGCGCTGGCCCATTCCCTACTGGGCTACGCTCATAGACCGCCTGGTGCGACAGGCAGATGCGCATGTAGTATTGACGGGCGCTGCAGCTGATCTACCACAAATTGTTGCCGTGACAAAGAGGATGCGCGAACACGCCATTAACCTGGCTGGTAAGACTAACCTGACACAACTTACCGCCCTCTTACAAAAGGCCGACTTGCTCATCAGCGGTGATAGTGGCCCGCTACACATGGGTGTAGCGTGTGGAACGCCCATCATCGGCATTTATGGCCCTACAAATCCTTTACTCGGAGGCCCCGTAAGTCCTGATGCAACGGTGTTACGCAGCGGTATATGGTGCAGCCCATGTTACAATGCAAAAGAGCCGGCGGATTGCCCTTTTTACACCACTCAGTGCATGAAAAACATTACACCAACCCAGGTATTTGAGATTGTGCACGATAAGTTAATGAGCAACCAGAAACTAAAGAATTATGCAATTACAACCAATCAAGCTACCACCAAAGGCACATATCCTGGTTATCAAGATGGCAGGCATTGGTGATCTACTACTTGCCACACCAGCTCTACGGGCCCTGCGCGAAACCTATCCTCAGGCACGTATCGACCTGCTGGTCACACCTGCCTCTGCGGGAATACTCAACGGCTGGGAGGTTCTCGATCATATCGTAGTGCTGGACAAATACCTCTTTGACTATCCGCAACAAATAGTCACCAACCCGCGCAACCTGCTGCGGCTGGCACCTCTCTGGCATGCTCTGCGGGATACTCATTACGATGCCGTCCTCTTGCTCCACCACCTCACCCTCCCCTTTGGGCGCTTAAAGCACCAGCTTTTGCTGCGAGCCACAGGCGCAAAATGGCGCGTTGGACTGGACAACGGTCATGGCTGGTTTCTCAATGTACGCGTGAAAGACAACGGTTTTGGCGCTATGCACGAAGCAGAATATAACCTCGCCGTAGCTGAGGCCGTTGGGGCAACTACCAGTGACAAACGTCTGACGGTGCCACTAAGCGAGGAAGATCACCTCCATGCCTGGCAATTGCTCTATGAGCACGAAGGGCCTGAGAGCATCAAGCGCCCCATCATCGCCATGCATCCTGGCAGTGGCAGCTATAGTATCGCCCGCCGTTGGGCACCAGAACGCTTCGCACAGTTGGCAGATACCCTGTATTCCGGCGTTGGCGGACAATTGCTCCTGCTAGGTGGCCCCGAAGAGGCCGAGCTGCACCAGCAAATTACCGGCATCATGCAGTCAGCAATGCCTGTACGCAGCCTGGCAGGAAGAGGCAGCATCAAGGTCACAGCGGCAATATTAGAGCAGGTTGACCTCTTTGTCGGCAACGACTCCGCCCTCGTCCATCTTGCGGTTGCGGGCGGCACCCCCACCGTCGCCATCTTCGGTCTAACCAATGCCAGGGCCTGGGGCCCATTTACCGGCGGCACTCCAGGGCAGCAAACCGCAGTGGTTCGACTGAACCTGCCCTGCATGCCCTGTTTCTATCGCAGCCACGAGCTGGGTATGCCCGAAGGATGTGCTACCCGCGATTGCCTGGCCCTCCTCGGCGTCGATCCCGTCGCAACAGCAGCCCGGCATTTGTTACACCAGGTAAAGAATTCACCAGCCACCAGATGAATCCAATGGCTGAAAGCACGAGCAGGGCAAAACACAAAATGCCAGGCGCCGGAATGAGTTGTGGCAAGCTTTTGAGATCCACTCAGAAAGAGGGGGTGCAGGGGGCGAAGCTCCCCTGACGGGGTCTGGGGTGTCCCCAGAAACCTTCTCTTTCCTTTTGCTCGCCTCCGTAGGAGACAATTATGAGTGGATGTCAGATGCTTGCCTTGACATAGCTCTAGTAGTCCATGCTACAATAGGGCACCTGTTAATACATAACTTCAGCGAGACAAATTCATGAAACTTACTTCAAGTAATCAAAGCCCGGCAGAACAACGGGCCATTGCCGACCTGATCGAAGGCAGCAACGTACTGCGTCAAACGGCCTATTCCCTGGCCCCTGACATCGTCACTGTTGCCGAACACATCATCAACACATTACATAATGGTGGCAAGGTGTTGACATGCGGGAACGGCGGTAGCGCTGCCGATGCCCAGCACTTCGCAGCCGAACTGGTAGGACGCTACCGGCGGGAACGGCCAGGCTGGTCAGCCATCGCTCTGACAGTAGACCCATCAGTGCTCACCAGTCTCTGCAACGACTATGGCTTTGAGCAGATCTTTGCTCGCCAAGTTCAGGCCCTGGGACGGCCAGGCGATATCCTGGTAGCCATCTCCACCAGCGGGCGCTCCAAAAATGTGCTGGCTGCGGTGGAAACGGCGTCCGCGCTAGGTATAAGAACGGTTGGCCTGACCGGTCAAGGGACCAGTCAGCTGGGAGAAATGGTCGATCATCACCTACCCATCCCCAGTACCAATACTGCTTTTATCCAGCAAGCACATATCGCTGTTATACATATCATCTGCGAACTGGTCGAGGAACGCTTATCGGGTGGCACCCCTCCCTTGAAATGAAATAGATACAACCAGGCATAGTAGTAATATATTTGTAGTGCAGCAGCTTAGGAGGTCATTATGCGTGTCGAAGAGCTTAAAGAAATCATTCCAACGCGAAAGATTATGGTTGTAGGTGACGTCATGCTGGATGAGTACCTGTGGGGACATGTGCGAGGTATCTCGCCGGAAGCGCCGGTACCAATTGTTGAGATACAGCAACAGACCTATGCACTGGGTGGTGCAGGCAATGTAGCAGCCAACCTGGCAAGCCTGGGCTGCAATGTCTGGCTGGCAGGAGTCGTTGGAGCGGACACACAGGCAGCCAAAATTTTTGAACTCTTTTCACAAATACCTCGTATCTCCATGCATTTATACCCCTGTCAAGATCGACCAACCACCACTAAGACACGTATCCTTGCTCATAGTCAACAGTTGCTGAGAACAGACCGGGAAGAGCGGCATTACATCCCGGCTGAGGCTGAGGTCAATATTCTCACCTGCTTCCGGGAGCGATTGGACGGCCTTCATGCCTGCGTACTTTCGGACTACGCGAAGGGTGTTCTTACCGATGACCTCCTGAGTGTGCTGATCACTCTCTGCAACGAGGCCCATATTCCCATCATTGTTGATCCAAAGGGGCATCGCTACTCCCGTTATCGCGGAGCAACAGTCGTTACGCCCAATACGGCGGAAGCCAATCTCGCTGTAGGCAACGATGAAGGAGACATGACACTTGAACAAGTTGTCGATCACCTACAAAGCGAGATCGGGGAGGGCGCCCTGTTAATCACCCGTGGCCCACGTGGTATGTCCCTCTTCCAACATGGTTCTCCCCCTACACATATTCCTGCTCAGGCGCGCAATATTTACGATGTCACTGGCGCCGGTGACACCGTTGTGGCCGTCCTCACGTTAATGCTGTCAACAGGCATGGACATGGAAAATGCAGCCAGGCTAGCCAACTTTGCCGCAGGCGTTGTCGTCGGCAAAGTTGGCACCGCCAGTGTAAGCCTTGAAGAGCTCGTTGCTGCTTTCTGAGCGGAAGCGCTTCACAGGACGCGTAAAATTGCCAATCTCGATTTCGGGAATCTCACGCCGAATTATCTCGATCATCGTGCGCATCCCCAAGGCCCTGCCCATCGAATCCAGCGCAGGCATGCGTGGCAACAATACCTCCGGGTCAATATTGAGGTTGCGAAGCTGAATCAGTCGCAGGCCAGTCTCCCTGACGAACGAAAGCAAGGCCTCTACCTCACGCTCACGGTCGATCATGCCTGGTAAGCTGAGCAAATTGATAGAGCTATAGATGCCTGCGTCATGCGCTCGCTTCAATGATTCTTTGACATCTTCAAAACTATAGCCAAGAGGACGATAATAAGCGGTATAGGTCTCTGAATGCCCAGAAATTGTACTGGCGCGGATAGTATCCAGACCTGCATCGTAGAGCCGCTGCAGCCAGCGCGGATTGCTGGCATTCGTGTTAATGTTGATGACGCCCTTATCAGTACGCGCACGCATGGCCTGAATAGCCTTCTCAATGCGACGCCACTGCAACAACGGCTCACCCTCGCATCCCTGGCCAAAGCTGACAATGGCTTCTTCGGCGTGCTCCAGGTGAGGCACTGCAACTTCGACAATCTCCTCAACAGTGGGAATGAAGGTAAGGCGATCCTGCGGTGAGACCAGGTTTTCCTCTTCTTGCTTCGAGATGCAGCCAATGCAGCGGGCATTGCAGCCCGGAGAGACAGCGATCGCCATCTCCCAGCGGCCAAAAAAGAGATTACTGGCCGTGGGACAAGAGTAGTCGAGGGCACAGTGGGCATGCTGCGCCACAATACGATTACGAGGAAATGCCGCCTGTTTCTCACGCACCAGGTGAGTCAATATGTGCCCGTTAAAAGCACGGGGGTGCCATTTACGCGGATCGTCAGTCTTTACGGCCGCTACATATAAACGGCCATTAATACCTGCGACCGCGCTGTAACCAAAGAAGGGTAATGGCTCTGTACCTGGTACTTTCTCATAGGCGGGCAATAGGGTGCGCGTATAGCCGATGGGAAGCAAGGCCGCTGCCGCCCAACCACGCGACTTTGCGACAACCTGCTGTTCACCGCTGCGCTTTTGTCCAACAGCTAAACGATCAGGCATCATTGCAAGCGTGACCCCATCGGGCAGGGAAATAAGATCATCTGCTTCTACGGGTTGATTGCCAAAGGCCAGCGCCAGTAAACGCGGTTCTTCGCGCATTTCCCCTTGAGGAGTGCAATAAATAAGATTTGGAGTTGGCATGATTATCCTTAATGCATAGGAGGTGGAGTTGCTGGAATACGTGGGTTGGTGGGGTTTTCCTCAACAATTTCATCATCAAAAAATCGTGGCAAAGCAGTCGATGCCTGCGTTTGTAGGGACACCCGCTGTTCCAATTCTCGTGTATCCTCGTAGACAAAGCTGAGCAAGATATGCTCGCCCCGTACGCTCTGACATGCATGACGAATACGTGGATGCTCCGACTCCATCCAGGCGTTGACTATAGCCTCAAGGGCAGACATATTATCTCCACAATGGGTGCTATCGAAGCCCTTGAACCTGTACACGGCCCTATCCTTTCCATTCAGATCTGTGAAATGTAACGGCCCTGTTGTACCACACACATAACACCATTCCCTCTACGGATCAAACGCTATTGTATCATTTTAAGAATTATTTTACCAGAGACGTAAACTATGAAATTTCCGCACCCAGCTCCTGTAAATCCTGAAAAAAATGAGGATAGCTTTTTGCAATGTGCTCAACACCGCTAAGTGTCAAACCATGCCGGCTGCGTAAAGCAACAATCGCCAGAGCCATGAGCAAACGATGATCGGAGTGCGCATCAACAACCACTCCACCCTCCACTCCCTGGGGCTGCCCTCGCACAAGAATAGCATCCTGTCGTGGTGTGACTATGCAACCGGCTCGTCGTAGCTCAGCACATAGATCATCGATACGATCAGATTCTTTGTAGTGCAAACTCTCGATATTATAGAAAACGCTTTCACCCTCTGCAAAGCACGCAGCAGCGACCAGCACCGGTATACAATCAATAGCCCCATCGCCGTCCATCTCGATCCCACGCAACCTGCGCCCACCTCGTAATTTAAGGGTGTCGCCATCAATCCGTACATCTGCATCCATGGCACGCAGGGCCTCTAACAATACATCTCCATCTCTTTCACCGGGGCGCAAGCCAGACAGGCAAATCTCACTGGCAGGATCAGTCGCTACCGCACAAGCAGCTAAGAGGGCCGCCGCAGAAGGATAGTCACCAGGAACGACATACTGGCGGGGCTGATAGTCTTGCCCAGCAGGGATATAAAAATGACGTAGCGTTTCAACATTTTCAACTACAATACCGGCCTCCTCCAATACATTCAGCGTGACATGCACCAGGGCTTGTGATTTCAAATTATCAACCACATCAATATCAAGCGGCTCACCTATCAACGGGGCCAGAAAGAGCAATGAACTAAGGTATTGCGAACTGCGTGCCCCTGAGATAGTCACACGTCCACCATGCAGCTTACCACCTCGAATAGTAACAGGTAGGTAGCCATCCAGTCCCGTACCTTCACAAACAGCGCCGAGCGAGGTCAATGCCTCCAATAGTTCGCGGTTCGGCCGCTTACCCAGGGATTGTGCATGATCGGTGATGAACGTAACTTCGGGTAGCAGCGCACCAGGGCCAAGGAGTAGTCGCAATACCGCCCCTGCATTACCAACATTGATCGTGACAGCCTCCTGGCTATGTGGTCGCCCAACTCCATTCACTCTTAGGGCGCGCTGCTGCTCATCACACCATTGAAGTTGCGCCCCCAACGCGCGGCAAGCGCGAAAAAGCGCCTCACTATCTTCGCTCACAGCCGGAAATGCTACCGTACTTTCACCCCGAGCTAATGTTGCCGCCAACACATAACGCAAGGTGTAATACTTAGAGGATGGTAGTTCGGGTTGACCCCGAAGCAAGCTTGACGGGGCAATATATAGCTTTCGACCTGCTCGAGCAGGTTCACCGGTTATTTCTTCTGGCATACAATCGCTTTCAATCTTCCTATGTGAGAATTTTCTTTTCTAAAATTGTAGGATATTTCGTTACAAAATGTCGAGGCTACAGATTACGATGTATTTACAAGACGCTTTCCCTTTGGTCCGCATTTGTTACCTCGATATACATTTTACCTCATCGCTTTACTACACAAAGAAATTGCAGTGTTATTACAAAATATAATGTAAATAAGCACTTTATCATTAGTATGTATCCTTGTTGAATTTTATGTACTTTGTTGACTTCCAGTATACATTCTGTTATACTCAACGGTGTTAAGTCAAGAGAGTCAGGAAGTAGGTATGATTGTGCGTCAACAGCAAGTTGTTATTGTGGGGGCCGGTATAGTTGGGCTTTCATCGGCCTATGCTCTACTTGCCCAGGGCGTAAAGCATGTCACTGTACTGGAACAGGAGGCGGTTGATCACCAGAGAGCTTCTTCTCACGGTATTTCACGGTTACTGCGCTTTGAGTATGGGCCTGACTTATTTTATTCCGAAATGGTCAATTTGAGCTTAATGCGCTGGAAATACCTTGAACGTCTCTCGAAGCGCACCCTCTATACACAAACAGGTCTACTTGTTCTTGGCATGGAGGGCGACAACTTCACCCAACCCAGTCACCATGTCTTGCGGGAACTAGATATGCCTACTGAGCGGCTCACTAGAGAGCATTGTAAGCAACGTTTTCCCCAATTTGCTTCACATCCTAACGATATCATCACCTTTAATACTGAAGCAGGCATTTTACATGCTTCAACGTGCTTGCAAACGCTCAAAGAGCTTATCATCGATCTCGGTGGCGCCATATATGAGTCCTGTCGCGTCACGCATATTGCCAGCGATAGTCAGCTGAGCCCTGTGCGCATCTTTACCAGTACAGGCAGTGAACTGGCTGCAGACCGTGTCGTACTGGCAACAGGTTCCTGGGTACACCGTCTCCTGGCCTCTTTGCACCTTCCCGTGCGCTTAACACGCCAGTATCTCCTCTACTTTGCGGGTTTGCCCGCCTCATCATTTGACGTCAATGCCTTTCCTTCTTTTATGACGCACGATGATCTTTATGGCTTTCCTATCCACAGCAGCGCTGTCAAAGGATATGGTTCAAATTGGCTAAAGGCCGCCTCTCATACGTTTGGCCCCCCTGTTGATCCTGATGATATTCTCCCACCAGATCAACAAGTTATCAATCGTGTCGTGAGCAGATTAAGAGAACTGCTACCAGCGCTTGAGCAGGCAGACCTTGTCCAGGTTGATTCGTGCATGTACGATGTAACGCCCGATGAAGACTTTATCCTTGACCGCCTCCCACATGACCCTCGTATTGTTTTCGCTACTGGACTCACCGGTCACGGTTTCAAGTTCGGTCTTTTGCTCGGAGAAATACTCAGCAGCATGGTATGCAATATCCAACCTCCGGTGCCACTTGAACGTTTCCAGCTGGCCCGCTTCTCACACCAGCATCAAAAGGTCTCCGTTGCCTAAAAGAAAACAGCTACACTCTGGCCAGGCTCTACTTTTTGATTCTCTTTACTGCTAGCCCAAAGAGAAGAAGGGTCGTAGGGACCCCCTAAAGTCTATGCATGAAGCCGAAAGAAGTACAGAAACGTGAGATGAAGGAAACAAACATTTCTCAAACCTGGAGGAGACAATAGTGACACATATACACGCAGTCATCTTCGACGTCGATGGTACCCTCGTCGACAGCAACGATGCGCAAGCTAGATCCTGGGTTGACGCTCTGAAAGAATTTGGTTATTCGGTTCCCTATGAAAAGGTGCGGCCTCTAATAGGCATGGGCGGTGACAAAGTGCTGCCCGAAACAATTGGCGTGCAAAAGGATAGCGAAAAGGGAAAACAAATCAGCAAGCGGCGCAGCGAAATCTTCAAAGAGAAGTACTTGCCAAACGTAAAGCCCTTTCCTGATGCTCAAAAGCTGCTGGATCGGATGCGCGAACGAGGTTTGAAACTGGCTATTGCCACCTCCGCTCAACCAGACGAATTGAGGCCATTACTGCAAATTGTCGGAGCGGCCGATCTCATCGAGGATAAAACTTCAGCCAGGGATGTCAAAAGTTCAAAGCCCGATCCTGACGTCATGCAGGTTGCTTTAAAGAGAGTTGGCTATCCACCAAACGAGGTGGTGATGATTGGAGACACACCTTACGACATTGAAGCGGCCAGGAAAGTTGGCGTTGGGACAATCGCCTTCCGCTGCGGCGGCTGGAGCGACTCCGACTTGGCAGGAGCCATCGCCATGTATAACGACCCGGCTGATTTGCTGGCACACTATGACAGTTCCCCGCTAGCATAACTAACTCTGCAACTTTTGTCTAACCTGATGCGTGTTAAATGTGTAAACATTTAGCGGCAAAAATTTGCGGTCGAGGTAATCGCGAGCGTGAAACAAGAAAACAAGTCTGGCATCGCTACTGATGAAAACACAGAATCGTTTATTGAGTCAGCATTACCTCGCACCACCGGTGAGCGCCAGGTTCGTAATCGCCAGCAAGCAGCACAATTCTGGGCTCCATTGCATTGGCTCCAGGTAAACTCATTCACTCCTGCCTGGCTGCCAAAAAGTTTGCGCCATCCAATGCTCGGCTACTTTGTCGCCATCCTCCTCCAAATCATTGCTGTCCTTATTACAATGTCACTTGTCCAACTCTATCCTTCATTTGCAGTTACTGGCCTCTTAGGGGTTCTTGCAGTTGCATTGGTAGCCCTGAACTGGGGCGCAGGACCGAGCTTGCTGGCAACCCTTGCCGGTGTTGTTCTGCTGAATTTTGTCATCATGCCGCCTCATTTCGCATGGACGTTTTCAGGTGCGAAGAGCATTGTTGAAACGCTCCTTTTTCTGCTGGTTGGTAGCACGATCAGTATTGTTGCCAGCCAGATTGCACACACACGGCACAACGCGGAAGAGCTGGCAACCTCGCTCATGACTGAGCGGGCACGACTCGAGGTCGTCATCGAAGCGGTTCCTGGCGCTGTATCTATTCATGATGCTCAGGGAAGGATTGTGCGGCTCAATAGGATGGGTCTAGAAAATGCAGGACCCGAGCGCAGCAAAGACACGTTGGCAGATTCCCAACGTACATATGCTGTTCGAACTCCAGCAGGTGAGCCTCTCCCTCTTGAAAATTTTCCTGTTACACGAGCATTGCGTGGAGAGACTGTCTCTGGCGTTGAGATACAATTCCTGGATGCAGAGGGACAGGATCGCTTTGCCTCATTGAGCGCAGCTCCTTTACATGATGCAGGAGGCAAAATAGATGGTGTAATCGTCATCTCGCATGATATTACTACGCTACATCAATCCCAACGCGAGGCAGAAGTCCGAGCTAATGAGCTTGAAACCATCTTCGAGGCAATGACCGATTGCATCTTCGTCTTCGACAGGGCCGGGCAAATACTGCGTATGAATGCAGCAGCACGTGAACTCCTTGCATTTGATGCTCAGCCAGAGCATCACTATAATTTCGTACCCTATGATGAAAATGGTCAGCCTCTCCCCGAGGAGCAATGGCCTCTTTACCGCGTTCTTCATGGAGAAACGCTCACGAGCGCAAACGCCATGGATATCAGGATGCGCTCTTCAGATGGACAGGAATTACAACTCAATATAAGTGGCGCGCCCATGCGCAACAAAGAGGGAACCCTCATCGGCGCTGTCTGCATTTGCCGGGACGTCACAGAGCACCGTCAATTGGAGAAACGAACTCAAGATACACTCAACGCTTTGCTGGCCATGGCAGAGACACTCGTACTCACTCCTGACAGTTCTACCCCTAGCGGTCCGTTAACAACAGCAGATGGGTATGTACCAACAGAGGTGAGCAGGGTTGCACAAAGGTTAGTGGAGCTAACTCGCAGCGTTCTTGGCTGCGAACGTGTGGCAATCACCACGGTTGAACCGGAAACGAATGAACTACATTCCGTTGCAGCCATAGGACTTTCAGCCGAAGAGGAAAGCAAGTGGCGCAGTAGGACGCCAGGCTTCCATTTGAGCGATTTGTTAAGTGACCCTGCACACGGCTCACAATTTCTTACAAATGAGGCGATTATTCTTGATATGACGCAGTCGCCTTTTAGCACTATGCCTAACCCTTACAACATGTCTGTCATGCTTATCGCACCGATGAGCGTAGGAGAGCAACTCGTGGGCATCCTCTCATTGGATTATGATGGCAAAGAACACGAGTACACGCCAGGTGAGATTGCGCTGGCCAAAGCAGTAGCCAAACTCGCCGCTCTGGTTATCGAGCGTGACCGGCTTTTGCGTGAGCGAGCAGAGGCTCGTGCCAACGAACTGGCCCTGCGTGAAGCCAACCGCAGGATGGACGAGTTCCTGGGCATGACCAGCCACGAACTTAAAACACCGCTCACCAGTATTAAGGGCAATACGCAGCTAACAGTACGTCAACTGAGAAATAGTATGCAGAATATCCAGAAGTTGCAAGATATGTTCGAGAGCACAGAACGACAAATCAAGCTGCTAGACCGCCTTGTAGACGACCTGCTCGATATTTCCCGCACCCAGGCAAATATCTTGGAGTTAAACTTCGTACCCTGCGACCTGGCGACACTTGTGCGCGAAGCCGTAGAGGAGCAGCGTCGCGTCTGGCCAACCAGGACAATCACCCTTGATTTGCCCGCTGAGTCCACAGTAACTATCTCTGCAGACCCCGATCGCATCAGCCAGGTTATGACAAACTACCTGACTAATGCCCTCAAGTACTCATCTGAGGACCTGCATGTAACTCTACAACTAGAAAGCGACAATGCGCGCGTCTCCGTACAAGATCACGGAGTAGGACTCTCTCCCGAGGAGCAAAAGCGCGTCTGGGAACGCTTCTACCGGACAGAGGATGTCGAAGTAATCAGTAATAGCTCGCAAAGCTCAATGATGGGTCTGGGCCTGGGCCTCTACATTTGCAAAACAATCATCGAGCAACATCTTGGCAATCTAGGCGTTGAAAGCACTCCTCACGTTGGATCAACCTTCTGGTTTACGCTGCCATTAGCACAAGAGGATAATTAAATAAGGAAAAGCTGAACTTCCATGCTAGCCCTTTCCTTCCTCTTTCTGGCTGTGCTGGAACACTTTTACCCCAGAATCGTGACAGGTCAGCCAATAGTCCAGGTCCGCCTGGAAGAGGCGGGTAACCTCACATTGCCGCTCCCAGGCTTCTTCTGCGGACCGCATGATCCCCTCCCAGGTTTTCAATTGCATCCCTTTGCTTTCAAAATAGGCTCTCAAACGTTTCTCATAGGCCTCTTCTGACACTAAGATTGATACCCCATTGTCCGTCTTACCTATCCATCCGCGGCAGCCGGCGTTCCACCTCAATCCTCTCATCAACCTGCTCCTTTCTTATCTGAATCAACCGTGCTCCTCCCTAAAAGCTCATGCTGCATTTTCACGGTCGCCCCGGTTATCTCTTCTGTCCTTCCTCTTCAACATCTGAAAGAAGGTTAGGAAGAATGTCTCACAAGTTTTGAACACAAATGTGAAACTTGTGAAAAATACCCACATATTATTCACGTTCTTTCACACTTCTGTGGATACAGGACTCGACATACAGGCTATTAGACGCTATAATGGTAAGAGCCCTATGACATAAGGAAGGAAGATGAACAATTCAGCACAATCCTGGCGCGAACTCTTGGGAAAGCTGACGGAGAACCCAGCCGAAAAGCAACGCGTAGCCGAGGCACTTGGCGTGAATGCTTTCACTGTGACTCGCTGGGTCACCGGTGAGTCCGAGCCCCGCCTCCATAACCTCAAAAGACTGCCCGATGTGTTTCCGCACTACCGGGCCTTGTTTTCAGAGTTGATTCAAGCTGATCTTGCTCCAAACGTTGCCCTACGTACTATTCCTCCTTTTGAAGGAGCGAGACTCGAGGTGCCTTCAGAGTACCTGGTTCGCACGCTGGCCACCTATGCAACCACAAGCGGTCCATTTCGGACCTGGTCAATACGCAATCTGAACTTGCAGCAGGCCATTGAGCTGCTTGACCCTGATATGGTTGGCATGGAGATTACAGTTGTGCAATGCGTTCCTCCTGTACCAGGACAGTTGGTGCGGAGTCTGTGCGAACGGATAGGTGTAGGAAGCGCTCCCTGGGACAGCGGTGTGGGGAGGAGATTGCTCTTTCTAGGAGCGGAGTCGCTGGCAGGCTGGGCATTGGGACGAGGGCAGCCTGGGGTCGTGCAGGACTCGGAGCAAAAACTAGGGCCACTCCCTTTCAGACCCGGCGTGTATGAGAAAAGTGCTGTTGCCTGGCCGTTTCAACGCGAGGGGAAGTTTGCAGGTTGCCTCGTGGTTGTCTGCACCCGGGTAGACTACTTCACGCCGTTGCGCCTATCTTTCATCGAGGTGTACGCCAATGCCCTGGCCCTCTCCTTTCGCGATGAGGAATTCTACCCTTTGAGCCAGATTGCCTTACATGAGATGCCCATACTCTCTGTGGAGGAGCAGCGCACATACACAGCTCAACTTCGTGATCGCGTGATGCTCTTGAGAAGAGAATATGGGTACCAACTCTCCGAAGCAGAGGCAGAGAGACAGATTTTGCAGCAGATGGAAGCCGAATTGTTACTGTTACACACTGAAGCAAGAGAGTAGAGGAGCAGTTGAGTATGCCAACACCCACGAACCCGTCGGAAAATCAGAGCACCTACTTTATCAACCCTGAAGAGGCGGCTGAAACAGCACGCTTGCTCCAGCAGGATCGTTCGATCACCAAAGAGATGGGAAGCCTTTTCCCCGTGTCGCTCGATCTCTCGCACATACATACTGTACTCGACCTTGCTTGCGGTCCCGGTGGTTGGGCATTCGATGTTGCTCGTGCCTATCCTCAAATCGATGTGGTTGGAGTTGACCTCTCAGAAAAGATGATGCGGTACGCCCAGGCCCACGCCCGAGTACAGAGCCTGGACAATGCTAGCTTTCAGGTGATGGACGTCCTCAAACCGCTCGCCTTCCCCGATGAAGCCTTCGATTTCGTCAATGCCCGCTTGCTTTCAAGCTTCATGCCCACAACTGCCTGGCCAAACCTGGTGCGGGAATGCCTGCGCATCACACGACCAGGGGGGGTCATCCGGTTGACCGAGGCAGAATGGGTCTTTAGCAATGGGCCGGCGTCTGAGCGATTCGCTAACCTGCTGACACATGCTATGTGGTTGGATGGAAAATCGTTTGCTCCAGATGGCAAGCGATTTGGGGCCACGCTCATGATCAGTCAATTCCTGCGCGATGCAGGCCTGATTAATGTCCAGCGACAAGCATACGCCTTAGAGTATTCATACGGAACAGAGGCCCATGAGACGTTTTATCACGACGCGATGGCCTGGTGTCAGTTGTTGTTACCTTTCCTTTTAAGGATGGGAGTGACCACGCAGGAGGAATTTGATCACATCTATCAGCAAATAGGTGTAGAGATGCAGGAACCTGAGTTCCGTGGGATCTTCTTCTTACTCAGTGCCCGGGGGGAGAAACCAGAAGGCTGAGGAGATATTTACCCTCTCCCCTCCCATTGGAGTTCTTGTGAACTATGCTCTTGATAGCAGCTTTGCAGCTGATCCGCAGCGTGTTTTAGGGAGAGTCGTGCCGCAAACAGCTTTTCGCTCAATTCTTGTCGCCGTCCCACTGCATTGAGAGCATCTGGACTGAGGCGCATCAGGGCAGTGAAGTAATAATTCGCAACTTCGCGCCTCAAATTCCACTGCTGTAAAAACGAGTCACATGGATGCTGTGTATGCTCTTGCATGTTCTCTCCTTTTTCTTCCTACAGCGATACTGGACAGATTACTGGCATCTCTCACCCCTCTAGAGCAGAATACCATCTGTGGTACTGAGGTGCAATTCATTGGGACAGTAGCCTTTTTATTTCCACCTCTGGTCGGTCCAGGGACCAGAGTTAGCAGCACTCAACCCCGCTTATGGCCTTGCAGCACATGCTTCTTGAATCTTCCCGAGAAACGTGTCTTGAACCCACAGGTGCATATGAATTTTACTTGACAGTTTGAACAGTCGCATTTAAATCTGCATCGCCTCTTAAGCTCTTTTCAACAGACAACCTTCGTCGTACGGTTGTCCGTATGCCTTGAGGATTGCATTGAGTTATGGTACGCTTAATTTGAGTGTGGCGGTATGATGTGGCCCTATGTAGCGGTTTTCCTCAAAAAGATATTGACAAGGAAAACCTGGAGGAGTATAATCGCCTCATTAAGGAGAGGTCGCATAGTGGCCTAGTGCAGGTGTTTGCTAAACACCCAGGGTGTTACAGCCCTCGAGAGTTCGAATCTCTCCCTCTCCGCCATTCTTTCGAAGTATTTAGGGGTGTAGCTCAACTGGCAGAGCAGCGCTCTCCAAAAGCGAAGGTTGCGGGTTCAACTCCTGCCACCCCTGCTCAATCTCATAGGCAGCAGCCCACTTT
>WNGK01002833.1_pt1 | contig 20803 bp, 21 predicted proteins | sample 5400601 | NCBI WGS metagenome assembly WNGK01 (sample SAMN13153376, study PRJNA577476) | soil metagenome | isolation source: 60 cm soil or saprolite under Garry oak tree replicate 1 | place: USA:California | collected 2016-06-15
GCTTCGGTTCGGACATGTTCACTCCTTCAGAACTGTGCGGTGTGGCCGCGTCAAACGGGTCAGAACTCGTGTCCAGAAGAAACTGGCCCGAATCCTTTGAGGACCCGGGCCGTTTGGTTTCAAGATCGCTTGCGCTTATCGCATTCGCGTCTCAAGAGCCGGACGGACGGGTCTGGATGGCGCGCACATACACATGGCCATGGCCGCAGTTCCGGATTTCATTGAGTTTCGCATCAGGGGCAGTATCGACGGACGGGAGTGGAAAAGTCAAACTGAAACGCATACATTGCCAAGGGGTTGACTGGGTTGAAGCGGTGATAAAGCCTGGTGAATTTGGGCTGCGATTCACGCGAAACCCGCTGAAATCTGAGAGCATTTATGAGCCGAGGCTAAATCAGCAGCCAATCGGCAAACGCCCATGAGAACTCTAAGGAGGTTGCGAAGATGGAGCCTGTACGACTGATTGTGCGCATTGCGGCGCAGGACGGGAAGGCGGAGGAACTGAAGATCTTGTTGCGCAGAATGCTTGCGCCTACCCGGGCAGAGCAGGGCTGCCGTTATTATGAGTTTTTTGAATCGAACTTGCCGGGGCTGTTTTACTTTCATGAGCTGTGGCACAGCAGAGAGGACCTTGAGGCGCACAAAGCCAGCAGCCACTTCATCGAGATTGCCGGTAAGGCGAAGGAACTGATGAAGGAGCCGATGGAAGTGAGTTTTCTGCAAGAGGTTCAGTAGAGGCGATCACTTGCGGTGGAGATGAAAGAGAGCGGCTACTCTTCCGGCTTCCAGATGTAGGCGCCGTTTTGAGGGAGCCCGATGTGCGCGAGGACGCGGTAGACGAACTGACGCGCCATTTCGGTCGAATCTGTCGAAGATGACGGCTCCGGCTTCGGCGGCCAGCGTCATGTTGCGCAGGTGGATGCGGTTGAAGGGCGTTTCGCGCACGCAGAGAATAAGGGGGCGGCGCTCTTTGAGGGTAACGTCGGCGGCGCGGGCGATGAGAGAGTTGGCGAGGCCGTTGGCGATCGCGGCGAGAGTGCCCATGGAACAAGGCAGGACGATCATGCCGTTGGAAGGGTGACTGCCGCTGGCGATGGATGCGCCGATGTTGGCGTCGGCGTGCTGGATGGTCTTGGTGGGCGGGGCTCCGAGGAGTTTGTCGAGGAGATCGGTGCGTCCGGAGACGCCGAGTTCTTGAGCGAGGACGCGAAGGGAGTTTTCGGAAGCCACGAAGTGGACGCGGGAGACGCGTTCGTCGGCTTCGAGGGCGAGGAGGAGTTCGCGGCCGAAGATTGCGCCTGAGGCGCCGGTGAGGGCGACGGTGAGATTCATTGAATCCATCCAAATTGGTCGCTCGTGTCGCCCGATTCATCGGGAGGACAAGCCAAACGATTTTATTTCAGCTGTTCCTATACCGAAGCCAGAATACAAGCCCGAACCAGAAGGGAGCGGTGGTCAACAGACACGAAAGCCATAATCCGGCCAAGAACATTTTCTTCCCACGTGATCTGGCACGCACAGCGTCCGTTGTGTTCCCCACGAGTTCCAAGACCCAGCCCATCGTGTAACAAAGATTTGCCATGATGCCATAGATGAGAACCCCGATTGCCAGCGCGAGCGGTTCTATCGCATCTTCGCCAACTGGAATCACCTTTCCCATGAACCATTCCATTGCGAAGATGGCGGTGATCCCGATCGCGAACAGAATCGCGTTGTACGGTATCCGTCGAATCTCCCACCAGCGAATAATCTCCCAAGTTGTCATCGCAAATTCCAGGTGCATTTAGGTCCGACAGTTACTCGCCAAGGACGCGTTTGAAGATGGCATCGACGTTGCCGAGTTGGCGGGTGTAGTCAAAGGTACGAGCGAGTTTGTCGGGGCTGAGGAGCGCGGTGATTTGCGGGTCGGCGGCGACTTCGTCGCGGAAGATCAAATCTTCCTTCCAGGCGCGCATGGCGTGGGATTGGACGAGGCGATAGGCGTCTTCGCGCAACATGCCGGCTTCGGACAAATCGAGCAGTAGCTGCCCGCTGAAGATGAGGCCCCCGGTGCTTTCAAGATTACGCTTCATGCGCGCGGGATAGACCAGCAGGCGGTCGATGAGGTTCTCGGTTTTGGCGAGCAGGTAGTCGACCAGAATCGTCGAGTCGGGAAACGCGGGCGAGACCGCTGATCTGCTCGCTGGTAATGGGGTTCTTCTTGTGGGGCATGGCCGAGGAGCCCTTCTGCTTTTCGCTGAAGTACTCCTGTGCCTCGCGGACCTCGGTGCGCTGCAGATGGCGAATCTCGACTGCGATTTTATCGAGCGTGCTGCCGATGATGGCGAGTGTAGAGATGTAGGCGGCGTGGCGGTCGCGCTGGATGACCTGGGTGGTGATGGGGGCGGGATTGAGGCCGAGGCGCGCGCAGATGCGCTCTTCGTGCTCGGGCTTGAGATGGCCGAAGGTGCCGACCGCACCGGAGAGTTTGCCGACGCGCATGTCTTCGGCCGCAGCATCGAAGCGAACGATGTTACGCTGCATCTCCGCATACCAGTTGAGCAGCTTGAGGCCGAAGGTGGTGGGCTCGGCGTGAATGCCGTGGGTGCGGCCGATGGTGGGCGTGTGCTTGAACTCTATGGCGCGGCGCTTGATCACGTCGAGCAACGAGTTGAGCCCGGTTCTGATATGCGTCGAAGCCTCTTTGATCTGGAGTGACTGCGCCGTATCGACGACATCGTTGGACGTGAGGCCATAGTGAAGCCAGCGCGACTCGGCCGCCAGTCCCTGTGCGCTCAGGCTTTCTGATACCGCGGTGGTGAACGCGATCACGTCGTGCTTCACTTCGGCTTCGATTTCCTGAATGCGCGAGACTGAGAAGCTGGATTTGGATGCGATGGCTTCAGCGGCGGCGGCGGGGATGACGCCTTCCTCGGCGAGCACGGCGCTGGCCGCGGACTCCACCTGCAGCCAGCAGCGATACTTGTTTTCCTCAGTCCAGATGCGGCCCATGGCGGGGCGAGTATATCGATCGATCAAGATTTGCTCCTGGGTTTGCTCCTGATTGGTCAGTCCTGCCGGAAGGACCTCACGGCGAGGCCCGAAGCCAACCCTTGATTGTACGGGGTGAGCGGAGTCAGGGTCTCTGCCCGGAAACTACGGGCGGGGAATGTTCAGGCGCAGAAACAGCTCGTCGTAGAGGAGCCCGCGGCCGGGTTTGTAGGGCTGAAACCACTGGCCGTCGATGACGAGTTGTGGAATGGCGCGTTTGCCGACGTGGCGCATGACCTCATCGGAGGCGGCCGGATCATCGTCCACGTTGATCTCGGTGTAGTCCACTCCGTGAGAGTCCAGAAACTGCTTTGCAGACCGGCAATCACGGCACCAGGCTGCTGTATAAACCTGAACCTTCATCGTCTCATTGTACTTTGTTGCGGCTGTTAGCATCGAGGTTGGATGACAGCCGACGAGATCAAAAGACTGCTGAACCTCGCTCCCCATCCGGTCGAGGGTGGATTTTACCGACGTACTTACACGTCAGCGGGGACTGTCGATTTGCCGCGCGGCATGCGGGCGCAGGGAACGGCGATTTACTACCTGCTGGAGCCGGGGAGCTTCTCGGAATTGCATGTTCTGGAGTCGGATGAGATGTTTCATTTTTACCTGGGAGACCCGGCGGAGATGCTGCATCTCTATCCCGATGGGAGCTCGGCGGTCTTTACGCTCGGGCAGGATTTGCAGGCCGGGCAGCACGTGCAGCTGCTGGTTCCTGCAGGTGTGTGGCAGGGGATGCGCTTGATTGGCGAGGGCCAGGTGGCCTTGCTGGGCTGCACGGTAACGCCAGGGTTCAACTACGCCGATTACAAGAACGCCAAGTATGCTGAACTGGCGGCGAAGTGGCCGGAGCAGGCGGAGCGGATCAGGGCGTTGACGAGAAGCTAGGTTAACGGCGTTCGCGGAAGAAGCTGCGAAGCAACTCCGCGGATTCGTCGGCGAGGATTCCCTGCTCGATGAGCATCTGGTGGTTGAGTTGGGGATGATTCAGCACGGTTAGGACCGAACCGGCTGCGCCTGCCTTGGGATCGGCGGCGGCGAAGACGAGGCGGGCTAGCCTGGCGTGAATCATGGCTCCAGCGCACATGGCGCAGGGCTCCAATGTGACGTAGAGGGTGCAGCCATTGAGGCGGTAGTTGCCGAGAGCTTCTGCCGTTTTGCGTAAAGCAATAATTTCGGCATGAGAAGTAGGGTCGTTGTCGCGCAGGACGCGGTTCTGGCCGCGGGCGATGATTTCGCTGTTGTGGACTGCGACTGCGCCGATGGGGACTTCACCGGCGTCGGCTGCCTGGCGGGCTTCGGTGAGGGCGGCATGCATGGCATCGAGGTCGGTCATGAAAGTAGAAAGGCTTCCCGCAAGTGATTGAAGTTGATTACTAATAAGCCCCGCGATTCAAGGATGTTGGCCAAAGGCCAATCTATGGTGAGAACGACATAGCTTGTCGCTAATTGGGCTAGAGCCGCGTCTGTAATTCCAAATCTTATAGCTGCGACATCCGAAGCAATCTCGGATGAAGTACTGTAAATCTCGGGAACCATGTTGATCTGCTTAGCAAAGAAGTCAGACCAAAGCTCCTTTTGCCAATATGGCAGCGAATTGGCCAGATTGGAAACTTCGGTCAGCACATGGGGCGTTGTAGAAAGTGAACGAAAGATCTTGAGAGTCTCAGTCAACAGAAGAGCATCATCTGGTCCAAAGCTATTCAAGCGCTTAAAGGAGTGAATTAGAGAAGGGTCGAACCTGAGGCACCATTCAAGAAGCAAAAGGTTGGAATCCAATACAGCGGGCTTTCCAGCATACGGGCTTAGCAGAGGATGCTCTGCCAAATTCATGCTGCCCGCTGCTTTAGAGAAACAAACTCGCCGGTTTCTCCATCAACCACAATCACTTTGCCGACCCGCCCCATTCCGAAGGGACTACCCGCAAATTTTGACCCACTCATTGACCCACTCACACTAAAGGTGATTGCCCAATCTTCACCGTGTCGTTCGATCTCCTCTAGCCGGAAATCGGCATCAGCATCCGGAAACAGCTCAACGAAATGGGTACGAGCGGCCTGTATCGCCTCTTTCACAGTCAACGCCATCTCTGTTCCTCCGATGAGCGATTTTAACCTGAAACCCTCGCGGCGGGCTGCTGCTGAGTCATGCAGTGGAGCGCACCGAGTCCCCAGATGAGATCGACGGAGTGAATGCCGATGACTTCGCGGTCGGGGAAGACGTCGGCGAGGATGCTGAGAGCAATGCGGTCATTGGGGTCGTGAAAGGTCGGTACCAGGACCAGGCCGTTGCCTACGTAGAAATTGGCATAGCTGGCCGGGAGGCGCTGGCCGCGGAACACTACGGAGCGCGGCAGGGGCAGTTCAACGAGGTCGAATTGCTTGCCGTCGCGGGTGCGAGCGGCTTGGAGGCGTTGCAGATTTTCGGCCAGCGGCTCGTGATTTGAGTCGGCGGTATTGGGCTCGATGGCGGTGACGATGGTGGTTGGGCCGACGAAGCGGCTGATGTCGTCGATGTGGCCGTGAGTGTCGTCCCCGGCGACTCCGCGATTGAGCCAGATGACCTGATCGATGCCGAGGTAGTCGTAGAAGGCCTGCTCGAGTTGCTCGCGGCTCACGCCGGGATTACGCTGTTGAACGTCGCTGAGGAGACATTCTTCCGTGGTGAGCAGAATGCCCTGGCCGTTGGTGTCGATGGAGCCGCCTTCAAGAACCAGGCGGCGTTGCGAGCCGTCAGCGAGTGCGATGGCGGGTTGCCATGCGGGAAGGTTGAGGAGGTCCGTCACTCGGCATGGGATCTGGTCGTCGAGTTGCCAGTCGGAGTACTTGGCCCAGGCGTTGAAGTGCCAGTTGGTGATGGCGACGCGGCCTTCGTGGTTGCGAACGAAGATGGGGCCGGAGTCGCGGGTCCAGACACGGTTTGTGGGCCAGAGGTGGAAGGTGACCTGATCGAGATTGATGCCGGCCCGTTTCAGAATGCTTTCAGCACGGGCTTGGGACTTGGCGTCGTTGACGAGGATGTGGACGCGCTCGCGTGTAGACAGCAGGCGAACGATCTCGGCGTATAGCCATGGGATGGGGGAAAACTTGCCCGGCCAGTCTTCAGGATTGTGCGGCCACGCGAGCCATGTAGCTTCGTGGCGGTCCCATTCGGCGGGCATGCGGTAACCGAGTTCGCGTGGTGTTTCGATCATTGGTTCAGGTCCGATGCCTAAAAGCAGGTCCTTCGACTGCGGTCGCCGCGGCGACCTCCGCTCAGGATGACAGCTTTTTTGGTACTCGCAAAATGACAGAGCCTCTGGTTGCAAGAGATGAAAGCGATTAGGTTAAACGTGACCGCAACCGAAGGTTCCACTTATTTCGACTCTCCGTCGGGGGCCCATGCGTGGACGGGGTCGAGAAAGCGTTTGGTGATGGGTGCGTAGGCGTCGATGCGGCGATCGCGGAGGAACGGCCAGTTGCGGCGCGTGTCTTCCAGAAGGCCGAGATCGATTTCGCCCAACAGAATCTCTTCCGCATCGTGCGAGGCCTTGGCAATAATCCGGCCGAACGGGTCAGCCAGAAAACTGCCGCCCCAGAACTCCAGCCCTTGCCCCGCTACCCGGTTGCCCAGCACGTCGCCGTTCTCATGACCGACGCGATTGACGCCCGCCACATACACACCGTTGGCGATGGCATGAGCGCGCTGGATGGTCTGCCATGCGTCGTACTGAGCCGCTCCGAATTGGTCTTTCTCGGCCGGGTGCCAGCCGATGGCGGTGGGATAGAAGAGGACCTCCGCGCCTTGCATGGCGGTGAGCCGCGCGCCTTCGGGGTACCACTGGTCCCAGCAGACCAGGGTGCCGATGCGGCCGAAGGACGTGTCAACGGCTTGAAATCCAAGATCGCCGGGCGTGAAGTAGTACTTCTCGTAGTAGAGCGGATCGTCGGGAATGTGCATCTTGCGATAGACGCTGGCGATGGTACCGTCGCCGTTCAGGGTCACGGCCGTGTTGTGGTAGAGTCCGGGGGCGCGGCGTTCGAAAAGCGAGGCGATGATGGTAACGCGCTCCTCACGAGCCACCTGAGCAAGCTCGGCCGTCGAAGGCCCGGGAATGGGCTCGGCCAAGTCAAAGAGATGCAGGTCTTCGCGCTGGCAGAAATACTGGGCCCGAAAGAGCTCGGGCAAGCAGACGATGTTGGCGCCCAGTCGAGCAGCTTCGCGGATGTGCCGGATTGCAGACGCCATGTTGGCCTCAGGATCGGGACCCATACTCATCTGCACGAGGCCTATGTTGTATTTGCGCGCATTCACCATGTTTGTTCGCCTTTTCTCCTTACGCGGCAAGGCCAACCCCGCCGCGCGGGATTGGCCTCAGCTTTCTGTCGAGTCAAGCCACTATTCTTCGTCGAGAATCAGTACCGCGGCGGCAATGGTGGTGGTCCACATTCCGCGTTTGTCGCCGACGGCCGACTGCGTGATGTTGCTGGTACGCACGATCTTGTTTGAGATGCGGTAGATCTCCTTCTTCTCGTCCCAGCTCTTGTCGGGATCAAAGTCGACGTCAAGCGTGGTGGCGAGCATCTCGGCAGCCAGTTCTTCAGCGTACTCGCCGGCCTGATCTTCGGTCTCGCCGAAGCTGTGGTGCTCGCTCAGGTAGCCGTAAGTGTTGCGATCGGCAGGGATGGCGACGCCGATGCTCGAAACGATGAGGCGGTGGGGCTCGCGGGTGGAGTTCTCCGCGATGACGGAAAAGACGACTTCCCCGTGATGCAGATATTTCAGGCCTTCTTTGCGCGTGATGACTTTGCATTGCGGCGGAAAGATGGATGAGACGCGGACCAGGTTCTGCGATGCGATTCCGGCATCCCGAAGGGCCAGCTCAAAGGAAGTCAAACGCTCCTTGTGTTTGCCTACACCCTTGGTAAAAAACAGCTTCTTCGGGACCATGCTTTTTCCCAATTTCTATGTGTCCTCCATGAGGTTAAAGATCGCGGTTTCCGCGAAACGTTCCCGGTTGAGTTTATCGCATCTGGGCGGGTAAAAACGGGATAGCGCGGGATTTCATGAGACGTTCACAAGATTGCTGCGGGCGAAGGGGGGCCGGTAGGTCACGGCGCCCTAAAGGCGGACTATTTTGGACAGATCGAGTTTGGACAGATCGGCCGTATTTCATTTTGGACAAATCGGCCGAATTTTCACCGTAACTTTTTTAGCCGGCCAGCGTTTAACAAAAGATGAAGTACCGGCTTGAAATCTCCGCACTCATCGCCGTGGCAATGATTGGCATGCCAGTTTTTGCGCAGGAAGCCGCGCCGTCACAGCAACCCGGGCAGCAGGAGTATGCGCCACCTCCGGCGTATGCCCCGGTGCCGCCTCCGCCGGCGAGTGGGCCGGTGGTTTTGGACTGGACGCCGCCTGCGCTGGCTTTTCTTAGCAGCCAGGCGGCTGTGAAGTCGAGTTTCACGCTGGACCGCAACATGCTGAACGCGGCGGCGGGAGTCATGGGCGACACCGATGCACCGACGCGGCAGGCGATCAACAAGATCGACGGCGTGAGCGTGCACCTGTTGCGATTCGGGGACGCGGGCGTGCCGGATGAAGCGGCAGTTGGTTCAATTCGCGAGGCCTATCATCTGCGCGGCTGGAAGCACGTGGTTACGAGCGTGAACGCGGGGGGACCGATTCACAGCGGCACAACGGACGTGTGGATGGTGATGGATGGCATCAATGTGCGAGGAGCGGTGGTGCTGGCTGAGACTCCGAAATCGGTCACGCTGGTCACCGTCGCTGGAAACCTGAGCCCTGTCGATCTGCTGCACCTGCGCGGGCATTTCGGTATTCCGCAGTTTGACGGTGACAATTGGAAAGCTGGAAGAGAAAGGTAATTAGAGTTGCTCGCCTGACGGCGCATGCGCCATTGCCACCCCTGAATTGCAGGTGTTAGCCTTCCTGAGGACACACGCCGGGAAGGACACCACCAAAAAAATGCAAAAAACCTACAACGGGCTCGAACTGCCCAAAGACGGGCAGCCGATTAAATTCAGCAACGGACAATATCAAATCCCCGACAATCCAATCATTCCTTTTATCGAAGGCGACGGCACCGGACGCGACATCTGGAAGGCCTCGCAGCGGGTCTTCGACGCAGCGGTAGAGAAGGCCTACGGCGGCAAGCGCAAGATCAAGTGGTTTGAGATTTTTGCCGGCGAGAAGGCGTTTCGGCAATTCAGCAATTGGCTGCCGGATGACTCGGTCGCTGCCGCGCGCGATCTGCGCGTCTCAATCAAGGGGCCGCTCACGACTCCGGTTGGCGGGGGTATCCGCTCATTGAACGTGGCGCTGAGGCAGATTTTGGATCTGTATAGCTGCGTGCGGCCGGTGAAGTATTACCAGGGCGTGCCCAGCCCGGTGAAGCACCCCGAAAAAGTGAATATCGTGATCTTCCGCGAGAACACGGAGGATGTGTACTCCGGCATCGAGTTCAAGCAGGGATCTGATGACGTGGCGCGGCTGATTGCGTTTATCAACGATGACCTGCTGAAGGGCGGGAAGAAGAAGATCCGGAGCGATTCGGGAGTTGGCATTAAGCCCATTTCCATCTTCGGCACCAAGCGACTTGTGCGAGCCGCGATCAATCACGCGCTCGAGTCCGGCCGGAAGACGGTGACGCTGGTTCACAAAGGCAACATTCAGAAATTTACCGAGGGCGCATTCCGTGAGTGGGGCTACGAGGTTGCGACGGAGGAGTTCCGCGCTGAGACGGTGACGGAACGCGAGAGCTGGATTCTTGGCAACGTCGATGAGAAACCTGGGATTAGCGTGGAAGACAACGCAGCGCTGATTGAGCCGGGACTGGAATTCGGGTCGCAGAGCTTTCGCGATGCTCTTTACGCGGAGGTGAAGGGAGTGCTGGATTCGATCGGGAAGACGCACGGCAAGGGAGCCTGGAAAAACAAGATCCTGGTGAACGACCGCATCGCCGATTCGATTTTCCAGCAGATCATCATTCGGCCGGCGGACTATAGCGTGCTGGCCACGACGAACCTGAACGGCGATTACATCTCCGACGCTGCGGCGGCGCAGGTGGGAGGACTGGGCATTGCGCCGGGAGCGAACATCGGCGATGGCTATGCGGTGTTTGAAGCAACGCATGGAACGGCGCCGAAGTATGCGGACAAGGACCTGATCAATCCCGGATCGGTGATTCTTTCGGGAGTGATGCTGCTGGAGTTTATCGGCTGGAAGGAAGCGGCGACGCTGATTGAGCAGTCGATGGAGAAGACGATTCAGCAAAAGTTTGTGACCTATGATTTTGAGCGGCAGACGGCGGGGGCGATCAAGGTAGGGACCAGCGAGTTTGCTACGCGAATTATTGGAAATATGTGAACGACACGGAATAGGGACGTAGGGACCAGGGAATAGAAATTCCTGAGAGAAAACGAAGAGGAGTAATGATGCGGAAAAAGGTAAGTATTGTCGGCGCGGGAAATGTTGGCGCTACGGCCGCGCACTGGATTGCGTCGAAAGAACTGGCCGACGTGGTGTTGATCGACGTGGTGGAGGGAGTGCCGCAAGGCAAGGCACTCGACCTGCTGGAAGCAATGCCGATTGAGAAGCGCGACGTGCATGTGATCGGGGCCAACGACTATGCCGCCACGGCCAACTCCGACATCGTGGTTATTACGGCGGGCATTCCCCGCAAGCCGGGCATGAGCCGTGACGACTTGCTGCATACCAACTTCAAGATCATGTCAGATGTGGTTCAGAAGGTAGTGGCGCAATCCCCGGAGTGCATTCTGATTATCGTGTCGAACCCGCTGGATGCGATGGCGCAGGCCGCTTTCAGGCAGGCGGGGTTTAATCGCGAGCGGGTGATCGGCATGGCTGGGGTGCTGGATTCGGCACGCTTCCGCACGTTTATCGCTGAAGAACTGAAGGTGAGCGTTGAGAATGTGACGGCGTTTGTGCTGGGCGGCCACGGCGACACCATGGTGCCGCTGCCGCGATACTCGACGGTCGCGGGCATTCCCATCACCGAACTCATCGAGCCCACACGCCTTGAAGAGCTGGTGCAGCGGACCCGCGATGGCGGCGCCGAGATCGTCAAATACCTGAAGACCGGCAGCGCGTATTACGCTCCGTCAGCAGCGACGGTGGAGATGGTCGAGGCCATTCTCAAGGACAAGAAGAAGATTCTTCCCTGCGCGGCATATCTTGAGGGCGAGTATGGCATCGACGGCTTCTACATTGGCGTGCCGTGCAAGCTGGGTGCCTCTGGTCTCGAGAAGATTATCGAGATCAAGCTGACGCCAGAAGAAGACGCGGCTCTTAAGAAGAGCGCCGAGGCCGTGAAGGAACTCTGCGCCGTTATCGGCGTGTAAAGACACGCGCTAACGATCAAGAGCAAGGGCCATTTCGCTGAGCGGAATGGCCCTTGCTCTTTGTGACTCAATCGAATGGTTGAGGGGAACCCCCATCGAAAGGTGGGAGACTCCTTTGCCTCCTGAAGCCGAAACTTCATTGAAACCAATTGCGCTCCCCGCCGTGATTTCCAGCACTTACCGAAAGGGCCACGGTACCGCGCATCAGAGGTCTAAGGCATTTTCGGAATTACTATGGTCTTTCATGCTTTATTGGAAGCCGCCGCTCCCTGATGATCGCGGCTACCGGAATCGTGGTTTTTGGTCTACACCGTTTCCGAAAATGCGTTAACCGGGCACACAACGCATGCGCCCGGTCCTAAAATCCCGGTCTCGATTCGAGACGCTTTCAACTAGCAAGATTCACTTTGCAGGAGTGCCATGATCCGCAGAAGTTTCTACGCAGCAGCTTGTCTATTCGTCGCATTCGGCACAGCCCAGGCGCAGAGCAATTACGCGGTTGTGCGGGGATCGATTATCGACCCGCAGCACCGTCCCGTTCCCGGCGCACACGTGCATCTCACGGCGATTGGTACGGGCGCCGAGCGCGACGTTGCCGCCAACGGCACGGGGCTTTATGAAATCGCGGGGCTGCAGCCCGGCTCGTACAAGATGGATGTCGATAGCAGTGGTTTCAAACAGACCACGAAGACAATCGGCCTCGAAGTGGGTCAGCAGGCCACCATCGACGTGGAGTTGGGCCTCGGCACTGACAAGCAGACAGTCACGGTGCTGGCGGCCGGCGAGCTGCTCAAGACCCAGGACGCGAGCGTGGGCGAAGTGGTGGATCAGCGCTCGCTCGATTCCCTGCCGCTGAACGGTCGCATGCTGATCGACCTGGTGCTGACGGTGCCGGGAGCGCACCTGAGTCACGGAGCTTCGACTGGCGACATGAATCCGCTGTACTGGCGGCCCGGGCAGCGTTCCGCGGTAAGCATCGGCGGAAGCCGTCCTAATGCCAACTACTTTCTACTCGATGGGGCTACCAACACCGATCCCACTTTCAGCACGCAGAATTTGAGCGCGTCTCCTGATGCAGTGCAGGAGTTCCAGGTGCAGACGGGCAGCTATTCGGCGGAGATGGGCGGAGCCGGCGGCGGGCAGATCAATATTGTTACCCGTTCCGGAACGGGGGCATTTCACGGCACGGCCTACGAGTTCCTGCGCAACGGGGCGATGGACGCGCACTCATTCAACCAGATGGGCAGCTCGAATTTTCTGATACAGAACAATTTTGGCGCATCGCTCGGCGGACCGGTGTGGCATGGGGGCAAGACCTTCTTTTTCGTCAACTACGAAGGCCTGCGCCATGTCGAATCGATGGCGATGGTGGACACGGTGCCCACCGCGGCTGAGGTGTCAGGAGACTTTAGCCAGAGCGGCGTGGACATTTTTGATCCGACAACCACCCAACCCAATCCTGGATTCAACCCGGCTTTGCCCGCGAGCAAAACGAATCCGCAGTACCTTCGCCAGCAGTTTGAATACAACGGCGTCAAGAATGTGATTCCGCCGACGAGGCTCACGCAGGCGGCGTCGATCATGCTCAACAAGTACACGCCCGAGCCCAACACGATGAACATGGGCGGGATGACGATGATGGGGCAGCCGACGGTTGTGGGCGCGGGCAATGACGCCAACAACTATCTGGACAGCCGCAAAGAACGCATGACGAATGACCAGGGAACTTTTCGCGTGGACCATAGCTTCGCGAATGGGGATACGGCCTTTTTCCGGTATTCGGGCGCGGGCGAGTTCGGCTTTATGCCACAAGGGCTGCCAGGTTTCGGGTTTTACCACGATGATCTTTCGCAGCAGGGCCTGCTGGGTTGGAACCACGTGTTCTCTTCACATTTGGTCAATACAGCGTCGGCAGCAATCTCTCGACTGACCATGATGCACACCACGGAGAGCGCGAATAAGAGCAACATCGTCGCGGAGCTTGGAATCGCGGGTACCGGGTTTGGCGGCCCGGCGGCGTGGGGAGCTCCCTACTTCAACGTGCAGGGGTTTTCACCATTGGGCGACAGCTATCTCGCCACGCCGATGCATGCATGGGACACGGTGGTCGAGGGGCGAGATTCGTTAAGCTGGCAGATCGGCCGGCACAGCGCCAAGTTTGGCGGGGCATATCAGAAGTTCATCTGGCCGATGTGGGGATTTTTCCAGAATCGCGGCTATTACCAGTTCACCAATGGATTCACGACGGAACACGCGCTCAATGACGGCACGGGATCTTCGCTGGCCAGCTTCCTGCTAGGTCTTCCGGCGGCGCGACAGGGTCAGGCAGGTGTGCCGCAGATGGACCTTCGCCAGTGGTATGCGAATGGCTACGGACAAGACTCGTGGAGGCTGACCTCGACCACCACTGTGACCTACGGCGTGCGCTATGAGTTCATGAGCCCGCTGGTCGACATTCGCTACACCAACAGCAACCTGGACTTGAGCAGCGGGACTCCCAAGGTATTCATCGGCGGACAGAATGGCTATCCCAAAGGCCTGATGTATGCCAACCGTACCAACTTCGCGCCTCGGCTCGGACTTGCGCAGAGCATACCGAGCCTGGGACTCGTGGCGCACGTCGCCTATGGCATCTTCTACACACCGGTGGATATGAACACCTGGTGCAATCAGCGGCACAACGTTCCGTATGTGTTTCCGATGACGTCGCAGAGCGATCCGTTTTTGCCTAGCATTAAGACACTCGACTTCCCTTCACCTGTGTTGGGGACAACCGTTGTCAGCTTCACAGGACTGCAGTTGCATGCGCCGGCACAATACATCCAGCAGTGGAGCGCATCGCTCGAGAAGCAGTTGGGGAGCGAGACGACGCTGGAGGTTGGCTATCTTGGCGCTGGGGGATTTCACCTGCAGCGCTCGCATTTGATCAACAATGCGCAGCCGGGTCCGGGCCTGATTCAGCCGCGCAGGCCGCATCCAAAAATCAGCTTCGTCAACGACACGGTTTTTCCGTCGACAACCAACGTGTCCAGCTCGACGTTTCCGGTGAGCACCATGAACCTGCTCGAAAACACGGCGCAGAGCTGGTATGACGCAGGATATGTGAATGCGCGCCGGCGGTACGCAAACGGATTGAGCTTCCTGGCGAACTACACCTTTGCCAAGGCGCTCGAGAATGCGCCGGATTTTCGTTCGCCGATGTTTGAGGCCGCCACGCCCCAGAACAACGACGATCTGAACGCGGAGAAAGGCCTTGGCTGCGACATCCGCCATCGCTTTGCGCTGAGCGCTGTTTACAGCTCGCGGGCGGTTGGCGCGAATCGGCTGGTGCGCGAGGTTACCCGCGACTGGCGTGGTTCGCTGACGTACCAGGCGCAGACGGGATTTCCGCTTACTATTTCGGTTTTCGGCGATACGGCCAATGCCGGAACGGTGGTGGGAGAGAACCCGATCCGCGCCAACACGACGGGCAAGTCTGTGTTTGGCTCTGGGACGCGGAACTCGAAGACATGGTTTAACCCGTCGGCTTTTGTAGCGCCCCCCGCGTACACCTACGGCAACGTACGCCGCAATTCGGTGTACGGACCGGGGATGCAGACAATGGACCTGGGATTGGTGCGCGCATTCAGCGTGACGGAGAAGGCCCGTTTCGAGGCTCGCGCCGAGTTTTTCAACGCATTCAACCACACCAACCTGGGAACTCCCAATCGATTTGTGAATACTGCCAGCTTCGGCAGCATTACCGAGGTATCGACGCCGGGGCGTGAGATTCAGGTGAGTGCGCGGTTGTCGTTCTAGACTTATTCAGGTGGATGAAGAAGGCGCCTTCATTGCGAGGGCGCCTTTGTTGATTTCGGCGGCCAATCAGGCTGAAGGACATTCCGTCAGGGGCTAAAGCCCACATCGATTTTTGTCCGGATGCGATGCCCTGATCCAGTGCGACATGCAACATGTGCGGTTTCCGCGGCATGTAAAGGTCCGCGTATCAGATTTCTTACTTCAGAAAGTCTGCGAAATTGGGTCCGATCAGGTCGGCGCATTGGACGGGAGCGAGGTGGCCGCACCCGGGAACTACGTCCAGTTGCGATTGCGGAATCAATTTATGGATCGTCTTTCCCTGGCTGAGCGGCGTGATGAAGTCCTTGTCACCCCACACGATCAACACCGGCATTTTCAGCTTCGGCAAGAGATCGTCGGTGGTGTCGTGTCCTTTGAGCATGGTTTCCAGCGCACGGTGAATGACCCATGCATTGTTACGCGAATTGCGCAGCACATCGCGAGCGATGAATCCTGGCACTGTTGGCGGGTGGGGCATGAGCAGCGCATCGAGGCGGTCTAGTTCACCGGTCGACGTGGGAGTAAAGAGCGCGGTGTCCCAAGCTGGTGCTTCGTAGATTCCGGCGCTGTCAAAGAGGATGAGCCGTCGAATGCGCTCGGGGTGGTCGTGGGCAACGTGCTGCACGATCCAGCCGCCCATCGACCAGCCGCCAAGATCGACCTGCTTGAGGCCCAGAGCATCCATGAACCCGACGACGGCGGCGGCCTCTTCGGGGATGGAGTAGGAGAAATCCGCGGGCTTCTCGCTGCGGCCGTAACCGGGCAGGTCAGGTGTGTAGACGCGGAAACCGGAATGGACGAGATAAGGAGCGAGGTTGCGCCAGTCTTCGCAGTGCCCGCCGAGGCCGTGAACCAGCACGATCGGCAGACCGCTCTCGGGCCCCTGCACGTAATAGTGGATTCGATGGCCGGCAACCGTAATGTTCTGGCCTTTGGCACCGGACATCGCCATCTGGAAATACAACAACGCGTTGAAGTAGCTCACAGGGCGGAGCCAAAAACCGACGACCACCGCGAGCGCGGTCGCCGCCAAAACACTCAGGAACCATAGCAACTTTCGAACTGGCTTCACCGGCTCTCCCCTTCTTTCGCCTCAATCGCCATCGCGCGCTGCCAGCCTGACTCGATCACGCGAACGGTGACCGGATCAAGTTGGATCGCGCGCCACTCCGCTGGATCGACCCAGCGCACCGCGGCGGCATCAGAGGCTGCCTGCAATGAGCCCCCCACGACACGGCACAGGTAGTCAGCGATTACATAATGGTAGCGGACGCGTTCGCCTTCGCGATGAACGCGGTCGAGGAGTTCGACCAACTCAACGGGCTCAACGAGCAGCCCGGTCTCCTCCATCACTTCGCGGACCACGGCGGCGCTAAGCAACTCGCCCACGTCGATGAGGCCGCCGGGCAGCGACCAATTGCCTTTCATGGGCTCTGTACCGCGCTGGACGAGGAGAACGCGGCCCTCGTGGACCACGACCGCGCCGACACCCACAAGTGGGGATGATGGAAATTCTCGCTGCAGCATCTTGGGCCTCGGGCCAATATCCTGGTCAATGGGCGAGCATGTGCCGTGCCCGCATCGGGCGAAGGACTATGATCACTTTGTGATCGATTCCAGTCAATTCGTGAACGGCCTGTGGATGGGAACTATTCTACTGGTGCTTGGGCTGGTTCCCGGTCTGCTTGACCGGTGTGCCAAGGAAATCTCCGACACAGCGAACGCCGTGTTTCTTCGGTTGCCGCCATCGGCACGGGTGCCACTTCGCGCTCAGGGTGCGGTGCATACGCCGCTCCGGCAGCCGCGATGGCTCGCTGGGCTTGGCGTGGCGATCATAGCCGGCACGTTCTTCGCGTATGTCGCACGCTAGCTTATGAGTTAAGTGCGCGGGTGAATTTACGCTGAGCCACGCGGCCTGCTCGTGCCGGCGGTTCCGAGGAGCAAAACGGGGGCTGCATCCTTCCTCCACTTTTATCATCAATCAAAGAGAGGGGTAACAATGTCGGAATTCACGTTGCGCATTGATGGAATGCATTGCGGCGCTTGCGTTCGCCGCGTGAACCAGGCTCTTGCTTCAACAGAAGGACTGGATGTGAAGGAGGTTCGCGTAGGTGCGGCGCGGGTTGCGTCAGAACAGCAGCCGCCACCGATCGATCGCGCCGTGGAGGCGCTGGCGAAGGCCGGCTACGCGGCCCACCTGGACCCAACCGGGTCGACCGAACCTGCGCAAGCGGGGAATCAAATTGCCTGAGCCCGCTACAGAATCGGTAACGCTGCCAGTGCTGGGCATGACGTGCGCGGCGTGCCAGCGTCATGTGGAAGAAGCGCTGCGCTCCACCGCAGGGGTGGAATCGGCGCGCGTCGACCTGATGGCGCATCGCGCAAGCGTTGTCTTCGATCCTGCGCAGGCCAAGCCCGAAATTCTTGTAAAGGCAATTCGCGAGGCCGGCTACGATGCGGTGCTTCCCCGCCTCGACGCGAGCGGCACTGGGTCAGAGCACGAAGTGAAGGATGCCGGCTCGGCAAGCAAAGCGTACACAACCTTGGCGGCGGGCGCCGCGGCCATGTTGCTGGCGATGCCGCTGGGCATGGAGATGGGGGCGATCGACCATGCGCTGATGCGCATCGTTCCTTGGCTCTATGCGGTTCCAACGGATTCGTTGCGCTGGTTTTTGCTGGCGGTCACTGCGATTGTTATGCCGTGGGCGGGTCGCAGCATCTTTGCAAGCGCTCTGCGTGGACTTGGTCACGGGACCACAAACATGAACACATTGGTGGCGCTGGGCACCAGTGTTGCTTTTGCTTATTCCGCATACGCTACGATCTGGCCGGCGCCGGGGAGGCAGGTGTACTTCGACGCGGTTCTGCTGATTCTGGGATTTTTGCTGCTGGGCAAGGCGCTGGAGGCGCGCGCCAAACGCCGCGCGCTGGCTGCGCTCGACTCGCTGAGCCGGCTGAGACCCGTTACCGCGCGAAGGATCGTCGATGGCATTGAAACCATTGTGCCGTTGGATGAAGTTCGTCCGGGCGACAGCATTGTGGTTTTGCCGGGCGAGCGGTTTCCGGTGGACGCCACGATTCTGGAAGGCCGCACCACTGTTGACGAATCGATGCTGACCGGCGAATCGGAGCCGCTTCCGCGAGAGCCGGGAGGACGGGTGCTGGCTGGTTCGTTGAACTACGATGGCGCAGTCGTGTGCCGCGCGCAGTCCCTGGGCGAGGCCACGGTACTGGCGCAGATCACGCGCATGGTGGAGCAGGCTCAGTCGTCGCGCGCCCCGATGGAGCGGCTCGCCGACAGGGCAAGCGCGATTTTTGTTCCGGTGGTGATGGCGCTGGCGGGGGTGACGTTTTTCGCTTGGTTCATTGCCACACATTCTTTGCAGATGTCATTGGCCAATACTGTCGCGGTGCTGGTGATCGCCTGCCCCTGTGCGATGGGACTGGCGGTACCGGCGGCGCTCACCGTGGCTGTGGGCCGTGGGGCGCAGCTGGGCGTTCTTTTCAAGGGAGGTGAAGCGCTGGAGCGGCTCGCACACCTTGACGCTATTGTGCTCGACAAAACGGGTACGCTGACTGTCGGACGGCCGGTTTTGAAGGCTACGCATCCGCTTGCGGGCCACGAAGAAGATGATCTGCTGCGCATGGCGGCCGCAGCCGAGGAGCGGTCGAATCATCCGCTGGCACATGCGATTGTGGATCATGCCCGCGCGCTCGGGCTGTTCTGGGCTGCGGCTGCGGACGTGCAGATATTGCCGGGCCGGGGGCTGACCGCGAGCGTGGAAGGGCACGAGTGTACGCTGGGCAACGAAGCCCTGTTTGCCGAGTTCTTTATCCCCCTGCCCGATGGCATCGCACCGGCTGAACCTGGCGTGACTCGGCTGTGGATGGCGCTCGACGGAGCAATTGCAGGATTTTTCGATGCGCGAGACGCGTTGCACACCGATGGCGCTGAAGCCGTGGCGGCGCTACGGCACAGCGGATTGCGCGTGGTGATGCTGACCGGCGATTCGTCTGCAGCGGCGGGACCGATCGCCAGACAGGCCGGCGTTTCCGAATTGGAAGCGGGCCTCGACCCAGCCGGAAAGCTAGCCCGAATCCGCGAACTACAGAAGAGCGGTCTTCGCGTGGCGATGGTTGGCGACGGCATCAACGATGCCGGAGCACTGGCCCAGGCCGATGCCGGGATCGCAATGGGAACGGGGGCCGATCTTGCGCAAGAGGCAGGCGACGTGCTGTTGGTGCGCGCACAGCCATCCGCAATTCCCGCAGCGCTCGACCTGGCCCGCTCCACCCTGCGGATCATGCGTCAAAACCTCATATGGGCCGCGGCCTACAATGTGGTCGGCATTCCGTTGGCGGCGGGTTTGCTTTACCCCGCCTTCCATATCCTGCTGAGCCCCTGGCTGGCGGCGGCGGCGATGGCTTTCAGCTCAGTGAGCGTGCTGGCCAACAGCCTTCGCTTGCGGCGCTGGCAGCCCGCATTGCTGACAGTTCGGACGGCACACGAGAGCCAGGCGAGCTAGACTAGGAGCAGGTCTTCCTCAGTGCGCATTCTGACCCGCTACATTCTCGGCGAGATTCTGTCCCACGCCCTCATCGGCTGCGCGCTTTTCACTTTTATTCTTTTCATGCCGCGCCTTCCCCAGATTCTGGAGATGGTGGTGCGCAACAGCTCCACGTTCAGCAACGTTGCGGAGATCTTTCTCTTTACGCTTCCCAATCTGTTCTGGGTCACGATTCCGATGTCAGTGTTGGTTGGGATTCTGCTCGGACTGAGCCGTCTGGCCGCCGACAGCGAGGTGGTCGCCATGCGCGCCTCGGGACTGGGCATTGGCTACTTCGTGAAGGTTTCCTCGATTGTGGCCGTGGGCGGCGCATTGTTCGGACTGGTCAACTCGCTTTACATTGCTCCGCGAGCCAATCAGGCGATTCTCGACATGGAGCAATCGCTGGCGGCCTCGCAGGCCTCCTACGAAATTCAGCGCGGTGTCTTCTATGAAGATTTTCGCAACCTTGTGCTCTATGTGCAGGATGTACGCGGCGGAACAGGCGCAGCGAACTGGCGCCAGGTGTTCATCGCCGATGTGAGCGATCCTTATTCGCCGCGCATCACGACAGCCGCATCGGCGACCGTGGTGAACGATTCATCGCAGGACCTGCTGATGCGGCTGCGTGATGGAGCGCGGCACGAAACGGTGACGGGGCAGCCGCAGGAATACAATATCTCCACCTTTAGCACCACTGACTTGACACTAAGGCTTAGCCCTCAAAGCAGTGTTCACCTGGGACGCATGGACACCGCCATCTATGCCGTGCCCACGAGCACCCTGCTGGAGCGGATTCACGGGCGAGACAAGAAGCGGTACGTCATCGAATTGAATAATCGATTTTCGTATCCGGTGGCATGCGTGGTCCTGATGCTGCTGGGCGTTCCGCTCGGTGTGGTGTCACGGCGTGGCGGTAAAAGCTCAGGGTTTGTTTTCACCATCCTGCTGGTGGTCGCGTACTACATCCTCTCGTATACCGGCACTGCGCTGGCGCGGCAGGACAAACTGCCCGTCGTATTA